>Ga0105053_10004594_pt1 | contig 20213 bp, 20 predicted proteins | sample BON01_FD_78093 | JGI IMG/M metagenome (GOLD analysis project Ga0105053, IMG submission 78093) | Freshwater microbial communities from Lake Bonney liftoff mats and glacier meltwater in Antarctica - BON-01 | ecosystem: Environmental > Aquatic > Freshwater > Ice > Glacier meltwater | place: Lake...
AAACACACCAATTTTAAAGTTATCCACAATCATCCACACAATATATGAGTTAAAACTAGGTTATCCCTGACTTTATCCACAATCCTTATAAATAAACACGTTTTTTAACTAAAGATATCCCCAGACTTGTCCACACTGTGTATACGAGTTACCGATGTTACAGGTGTGACAATCACAAAATCTATAAAGTTCTAGCTTGTGCCTTAATTCGGGCAGTCAAATCACTTACTTGGTTGTACAAACTTCTACGCTCAGCTATTAATTGGCGAACTTTACGATCAGCATGCATAACCGTGGTGTGGTCACGGCCACCAAACTGCTGGCCCACTTTTGGCAAAGATAAGTCCGTTAATTCACGACATAGATACATCGCGATTTGTCGGGCGGTAACCAAAACACGGGAGCGGCTTGGGCCAGTTAAGTCATCTAAAGTCACACCGAAGTAACTCGCAGTCTGGGCCATAATCAAACTCGCGCTAATTTCTGGACCAGCTATATCTGAAACTAAATCTCGTAAAACTACTTCCGCTAAATCTAAATCGACCACGGTGCGATTAAGGCTGGCAAAAGCAGTGACTCGTATTAAGGCGCCTTCAAGCTCACGAATGTTTGTAGACATTTTTGATGCAATAAATTCTAAAACTTCAGGAGGTGCGCTTAATCTTTCTTGCGCACTCTTCTTTCTTAAAATTGCAATCCGAGTTTCTAAGTCAGGTGGTTGAACGTCGGTAATCAAACCCCATTCGAATCTGGAACTCATGCGATCCTCAAAACCTTGTAGTTGTTTTGGGGGCAGATCTGAAGTAACAACTATTTGTTTATTAGCATTATGCAAAGTGTTAAAGGTGTGAAAAAACTCTTCTTGGGTTTGCACTTTTCCAGATAGAAATTGGATATCGTCAACTAACAAAACGTCAATATCCCGGTAACGGCGCTGGAATTCCTTAGCTTTATCGTCACGAATTGAGTTAATAAATTCATTAGTAAATTCTTCACTACTTACATACCGAACTTTTGACCCAGCAAATAATGTCCGTGTGTAATGTCCAATGGCATGAAGTAAGTGAGTTTTTCCAAGTCCAGATTCACCATAAATAAATAATGGGTTATATGCCTTAGCAGGTTGTTCGGCTACAGCTCGAGCGGCAGCGTGCGCAAATCGGTTAGATGAACCCGGCACAAAAGTATCAAATGTGTATTTTGGGTTTAGCCGACTTCCCTCTTCTGAAGTTCTAGGCGCCGGCGCTGGCCCACGACTAGCTTGTGGGGGAAGGGCTGGGTTGGGATCAGATTGCAATCCAGTTTTTTCAATGTCGGCATATGTGGAGTCTGCTAAATCATCAGTTGCTTCGTCGTCAAGATAAGGCGCGATTGATTCATCCACGGTTACCGCTAGGCGCATTTCGCGTCCCAATGTGGCAGACAGGGCGTCGCAAACGATCGGGCTTAGCCGGCTTTCTAAAACATCTTTAGTGAATTCGTTTGGAGCCGCAACTAGAGCGGTATCCCCAACAATTCCAAGTGGCCGGGTGAGAGTTACAAAAGCTCGCTGCTGTGGAGTTAGGGCGCCAGCGGATAACGACTCTAAAGTCTTCGTCCAAATTTCATTTAAATCCATGTCTTCCAAGGCACACCCACTTTCAAGTTTCGAATTTCTGTGGATATCTAAGAAAGTTAAATACTTACCCTGTGGATATCTTCGGAGATAGCAGACTATTGCCTGTGGATACCCGTTGACAAGTTGTTTTCCACAGGAAATCCAAGTAGCGCCGAGTTTGACCAATACCTGTAGTTGCCCGTATCTTTAAGTACTTAGCACGCAGATCGATAAGTATTTTGTCGAATGTTCACGAGGGTCCGCTCTCGTGGATATCCGATGGCTAATCGCCCGAACCCTACTTCTTGGAGTGTCAATCATGTCAAAGCGCACCTACCAACCAAATAAGCGTCGTCGCGCAAAAAAGCACGGTTTTCGTAACCGCATGAGCACCCGAGCTGGCCGTGGCATTCTTGCCTCCCGCCGCGCTAAGGGTCGCACTAAATTATCTGCTTAATCTGGCAATCGGTTTAACGTAAATGCTTCCGGCCTCGGCGAGGTTGCGTAAGTCATCGGAAATCTCGACAGTAATGAAGTCGGGCACTAGGTTTTCAGCAAAATTGGTGGTTTTACACGTGGCACAAGGTACCTCAGAGCAGTCAAAGGTTGCTTTTGCTGTTGGTAAAAATGTCGGAAATTCTGTTATTAGGCATCGGGTAACTCGGCAGTTACGGCACTTAGTGATCCCAGTTCTGAACAAGTTTCCAAGTGGTTCCCATGTTGTTGTTCGGGCATTGCCGGGAGCAGCTTCGGCCACATTCACCCAGCTATCTGAAAATCTTGACTTTGCCATGACAAAGGTGCCAAATTCATGAATAAGTTAGTGCTTTTAGGAAAGCAAGTATGGGATAAAACCCTTGGTCGATTTTTAGTTTTAATTTTGGTCAGCTTAATTCGAAGCTACCAAATCGCATTAAGTCCTCGAATTGGAGCAGTCTGCCGGTATTACCCAAGTTGCTCCCATTACGGCTTGGCTGCGGTAAAGGTTCATGGCGCAACTAAAGGCAGCTTGCTGGCGGCTTGGCGAATTTTGCGTTGCCACCCATGGGCAGCTGGCGGCGTGGAATTTATCCCTGCAAAAGGGCATTGGACCACAAGTAAAGTAATTGAAGATTCAACTAATAACGATAGGCAGGTTACAGGCGTATGAGCCTAAATCCATTGGTTTGGCTGGAAACTTTAGTTAGTTGGGTTTTAGTAAGTTTTCACTCACTAACTTCTTCCTTCTTCGATGCAGATAGCGGTTGGGCGTGGGGACTTGCCATTGTGTTGCTCGTTATTTTAATTCGTATTATTTTGATACCGCTATTCGTTAAACAAATTAAGAGCCAGCGCAACTTACAGATTATTCAGCCTCAAGTAAAAGAAATTCAAAAGAAGTTCGCAGGTGATCGGGAACGCCAATCCCAAGAGTTAATGAAGCTCTACAAGGAAACTGGTACAAATCCACTTTCAAGTTGTTTGCCGATTTTGGCGCAGGCCCCAATTTTCTATGCGCTTTTTGTGGTACTTCAAGGTATCGCGCAAAGTAAAACAAAAGGCGTACTAACTGATCAATTAGTGGAATCAGCTCGTAATGCCACGATTCTTAATGCTCCGATTTACGGCACACTTATGAATCGCAGTGAAACCGCAGCGCCAAGTTCAACGTTCTGGGTAACAATGATCTTGATCGCCTTAATGACCACAACCACCTTTTTAACGCAGCGGCAACTTATCGTAAAAAATACTGCGCCTGATAACCCAATGGTGAAACAGCAAAAGATTTTGCTCTACGTTTTCCCGGTTATTTTTGCCGTTACCGGCATCAACTTCCCAATTGGTGTTTTGTTGTACTGGTTTACCACCAACGTATGGACTATGGGACAGCAGTTCTACGTAATTCGCAACAGCCCACAACCAGACACACCTGCTTTTGAAGCACTGGAGGCCCGCCGCGCTAGTAAAAAAGCCCGCAAGAACCCACAGCCAATAGTGGAAATCGAACCGTTACCCGAGACTAAAGCCATCCGCCAACAGCCAAAAAAGAAGCCAAAAAAGAAGCGCTAAGCGTTTCACGTGAAACATCTCAAAAAATCTTCCTACTAAGAAGGGCCAGAAAATGACCGAAAAACTTTCACTACTTGAGCAAGAAGGCGAAATCGCCGCAGATTACCTCGAAGCACTTTTAGATATTGCTGACTTCGATGGCGACATCGACATGGATGTCGAAAACGACCGAGCAACAGTAAGCATTGTTGGAGCTGACCTAAACCAATTAGTTGGGGAGAAAGGAGCAGTCCTAGAGGCCTTGCAGGAGTTAACTCGACTAGCAGTTACGCGCGAAACTGGCGAACGCTGCCGATTAATGCTTGACATTTCGGGTTACCGCGCGGATGTTAAGACCAAGCTGGTAGAAGTTGCTAAAACTGCTGCAGCCAAAGCGCTGGAATCTGGCGAAGAAGTAGAACTTAAGCCAATGAATGCCTTTGAGCGCAAAGTAGTACACGACGCAGTTGCCGAAGCTGGGGCAAAAAGTATCTCCAAGGGCGAGGATCCAAAGCGCCGAATCGTGGTTCTCCCTGCCTAGTTTCATGTTTCACGTGAAACATTTAACGAGAGATTAAGTCTTTGAAACCAATAGTTGAGGCCTATCCGGAGGCGGCTGAGAACCTGACTCGGTTTGCAGCTTGGTTAGCCGGCGCAGGTGTAGAGCGGGGATTTCTAGGGCCGCGCGAAGTTGATCGAATTTGGGATCGACACATTGCTAACTGCGCAGTCGTTGAAGAATTAATCCCAGAAAATTCAGCGGTTTTTGATATTGGTAGTGGCGCTGGACTGCCAGGCATAGTTCTGGCAATTGTGCGACCAGACATTCAAATCGGTTTAATTGAGCCATTAATGCGACGTTCCCAGTTCTTAGAGGAAGTTATAACTGACTTAGGAATAACGGATCGAGTCAAAGTAATGCGGGGACGGGCGCAGGAATTAAAGGGACAAAGCGCGCCAGTGGTAACAGCCAGAGCGGTTGCCCCACTTGCAAAACTACTTACTTGGGCGCTGCCACTAACTACTAAAGGTGGGCAGATTTTAGCCATGAAAGGTAGCTCAGCAGCTACTGAAATAGCGGATGCGGCGCAAATACTAAAGGGCCGTAAAGCAGAAATCGTGTGGTGTGGCCAAGGATTAGTTGAGCCCCAGACCACGGTAGTTCGGGTAACCACCTAACAACTAGTGCGGCAGTTGCTCTACGCTTAGGACTCGAATCAATTTTTTACTGGTTACCAAACGAGGTTGGCAAAATGGCTTTAACCGAAGAAGAAGACACCCCACTTGCAGCCGCAGCGGCTGCGGCAGTTTATGTGCGCCGCGGCCTAAAAGGCACTTTTGCTAAGCCTAAAGAAACCAGAATTATGACCATTGTTAATCAAAAAGGTGGTGTTGGTAAGACCACCTCTGCAGTTAATTTAGCTGCTGCGATGGGTTTAGCGGGTCTTAATGTTCTAGTAATTGACTTGGATCCACAAGGAAATGCCAGTACCGCTTTTGGAATTGATCATTATGAAGATTCCAGCGGCTCCTTTGACGTATTACTTGATGGCGCTTCAATTGCCGAAATGATTAGTCCAGCCCAAGGTTTTGAATCCCTTTGGGTTTTACCAGCCTCCCTTGACCTCGCGGGCGCAGACATTGAACTAATTACGACAGTTGCCGAAGGCGAACGCCCATTTTTACTTAAGTCAGCGCTAACCCAGTTTCTGGCAGATCACGAGATGGATTACGTATTCATTGATTGCCCACCCAGTTTGGGTCTGCTCACTATTAATGCCCTGGCTGCCGTGAAAGAAGTTTTAATCCCAATTCAATGCGAGTTTTACGCCCTCGAAGGTGTTCAGCAATTACTTCGGACTATCGAATTCGTGAAAGAACGCCTTAATCCTGAGTTAGAAGTCAGCACAGTTTTATTAACCATGTACAACTCAACAACGAATTTATCGGCTTCGGTGGTTGAGGAAGTTCGGGGTTATTTTGGGAAAAAGGTATTGGCCACAGTCATACCCCGATCTACTTATGTGGCAGAGGCACCATCATTTGGTCAGTCCGTTATGACTTATGACCCAGGTTCTACCGGAGCAGTTGCCTATTTAGCAGCAGCTCGCGAAATCACTGATCGTAAAGCGAAAGGATAACTAATGGCTAAGCGACAAAGTTTAGGACGCGGTTTGGGAGCACTTGTCCCAGATGTTTCACGTGAAACTACAGCAAAGAAGTCCACAGTAAAGCCGGCACCACGAGGCTCAGTTGCCCCGACTAACCCCAGCAAGAAGTCAGTCGCTTTGCCACCAAAGAAGTCTGCGACTAAAGCTGCAGTGGCAACAAAATCAAGCAATTCAGCAAGCAAGGCTGGCGTTAGTAGCGCTAAGGCAGATCAGCCCAAGGCAATCGCGGGTCTTACTTTTGCCGAACTACCAGTTCGTTCCATCGTGCCTAACGCGCAACAACCACGCCAATTATTTGACGACGAGGCGCTGGCCGAGTTGGTGCATTCCATTAAAGAAGTTGGTTTACTTCAGCCAATCGTGGTTCGCCCAGCCCCAGGCGGCGGCTATGAATTAGTTGCTGGTGAGCGCAGATTACGCGCCACGAAGAAGGCTGGTTTCAATACGATCCCGGCATTAATTCGCGAGACTGCCGATGACAAAATGTTGCGCGATGCGCTACTTGAGAACTTGCACCGAGCTGCGCTAACTCCGCTGGAAGAAGCTGCCGCATACAAGCAACTCTTGGAAGATTTCGGGGGCACCCAGGAAGAGCTTGCCACTCGTCTTGGTCGTTCGCGTCCGCAAATTTCCAACACACTTCGATTATTAAATTTACCGATTGCAGTGCAGCGTCGCGTTGCTGCAGGAGTAATTTCCGCAGGCCATGCGCGCGCGTTGTTAGGACTTAAAGATCAGAGCGCGATTGAAAGATTAGCTAGTCGCATAGTTGCCGAAGGTCTTTCAGTACGAACTGTGGAAGAGATAGTTTCGCTGGGTCAAGATGATAAACCAGCAACTAAGAGTGCTAAAAAACCAACCGGCAAGATCAGCGCGCCCGGACTTAAATCGATCGGCGATCGACTCTCTGACAAACTCGATACTCGAGTAACCGTGCAAGTTGGTCGCGCCCGAGGCAAAGTCATTATTGAATTTGCAACGCTCGAGGACCTGAAAAGAATCGTTGATGTAATTGATCCAAAAGCTCGAGGCATGTTTGGCGAGACAGTTAAATAATGGGACGTGGGCCACGTTAATGATTTAACCTATGCGGGGCGCCAGAATCCGAGTGATTGCTGAACTTAAGCCGGCTGCGAGATTATCTCTAACTGTTGGATCAGCTAAAGCTAAAGCATCTTTGGGACTTGTGGCATATCCAAGTTCTACGCGAATGCTCGGCATTCGAGTTAAGCGCAAAAGATCCCAAGTTTTGGCGTGAGTGCGTGCATCTGCCAACTGGGTTCGGGAACTTAATTCTTCTTGCACAATTTCAGCTAGCCGGCTGCCAGTTGCCGAACGGGAATACTCGTGGCCGAAGTAATAAGTGGCCACACCATTAGCTGCTGGATTAACGTGCTGATCTAAACCCAAACCAATAATCAAATCCACATTGCTTTCATTGGCTATGCCTGCGCGGGTCCTTTCACCATCAGTAGGTTTATTTTTAGGTCGCGTGAGAAGTACTAATGTTCCCATGGCAGCTAAGCGGCCTTCTAGGCGAGAGGCAATGTCCCAACAAATATCCGCGTGTGAGAGTTCACTACTGAAAATGGGAGTTGCTAAATCACTTGGATCAAGCAAGATTGAGCAAGTTTCCACGGTCCGAGAACTTCCAAAATTTGCCACAGTAGAAAGTTCACGTAAATGTTCCTGGCTACCACCAGAAATAGTTCGGGCTAGCCGATGGTAGGAGCGAAAGAATTGTGGTCCGCAAATTCCGTCAACGTCGAGGCCAACATTTCGCTGGAACTCGCGCACCGCACTATCGGTAGCTTTGCTAAAAATTCCGTCAACACGATCGAGAGCGAAACCAAGTTCAATAAGCCTTTGTTGTAATTGCGCAACATCTTCACCATGTATCTGGTGGCCTGGAGTAAAACTTAAAACTCGATCGCCAACTTCCCATCGAGCTTCTTCAAGCCGGCGAAAAGTTTGTGGTCCAACTAAACCATCCACTGTTAAGCCACGGCTTTGTTGGAAATAGCGCAGCGCAGCTAACAAGATGTCATCAAAAACATCCGCAGCTGCGCCGGCGTTAGAACTTAAAAGCCCCAAGCGAACTAACCGATCCCGAACCTCCATAACGCCAGGTCCTTGATCACCGATCCGCAGGATCGAAACGCTCATATGAGACTTAAATGTATTCAGCTAAATCTGATAGCAGAGCAGCCTTTGGCTTTGCGCCAATTATCTGCTTTACAACTTCGCCATTTAAATAAACATTCATGGTGGGAATCGAAGAAACTCCGTAGTTTGCTGCGGTTGCTGGATTCTCGTCAACGTTTAGCTTCAAAATTGTAAGTTTGTCACCGTGCGCGGCAGCAATCTCTTCTAGGATTGGCCCGATCATCTTGCAGGGACCACACCATTCGGCCCAAAAATCTACAAGTACTGGCTTAGTACTTTTTAACACATCGTCAGAAAACGACGCATCTGTTACGGCTGCTGTTGCGCCCATGATTACTCCTCTATTTACGGTTATCTTAAGCCTAAGTTGTGGGAAATCCACACCTTAGGTTAGTTGTTACTTACTGTGCAGACTTGCTAGAAAACGCTCAGCATCAAGGGCTGCGCTACATCCGGTACCAGCAGCAGTTATCGCTTGGCGGTAAGTGTGATCAACCAAATCGCCGCAGGCAAATACCCCGGAAAGATTTGTTGCTGTTGTCCCAGATTTAGTTAGGACGTAGCCGCCAGAATCTAGATCTACTTGACCCTTAAGTAAGCCAGAGCGTGGATCATGACCAATGGCCACAAATAATCCGGTAACCACTAACTCGCTTGTTTTACCAGAATTAATATCGCGAATTGTTAGCCCAGAGAGTTTCGCATCACCATGCAGATCTGCAACTTCACTATTCCAAATAAATTTAATTTTAGGATCTTTGTGCGCGCGGTCAGCCATGATCTTGCTGGCTCGTAGTTCATCGCGGCGGTGGATCATAGTGACGCTTTTTGCAAACCTTGTGAGAAAAGTTGCTTCTTCAACAGCAGAGTCGCCACCACCAACTACTGCAATGTCTTGATCTCGGAAAAAGAAACCATCGCAAGTTGCGCACCAAGATACGCCATGACCAGATAGTCGCTTTTCATTTGGCAAACCGAGCTCACGGTAACTTGAACCTGTTGCAAGAATAACGGCACGAGCCTTGTGATCCTTGCCTTCACCATCGATAACTGTTTTAATGTCTTGGGTTAAGTTGGCAACGGTAACATCATCGGTAATTAAATTTGCGCCAAAGCGAACTGCCTGCGCACGCATATTTTCCATTAATGCTGGACCCATGATGCCATCTTGGAAACCTGGGAAATTTTCTACTTCAGTGGTATTCATTAATGCGCCACCAGCGGTAACGGCGCCTTCAAAGACGACAGGCTTCAACTGCGCGCGGGCTGCATAAATAGCTGCGGTGTAACCAGCTGGGCCAGAGCCAATAATTATTAAGTCATTAACTTCTTGTGACATCAAATTCCCTCATTAGTAGTAACAAAAAGTTTACTACTTTTAATTTTAAGGAAATTTTTGGCTATTTGCGACGTAGGGCAACTTAGCGAAATACCGTGATTTCAGCAATCCCGCCCTGGAATCTTCCAGATTGCGCTTTTGGTAAATCTGGGGTTAACCAAATAATTACGTAGCGACCCTGCGTGGGTTCACTTGCTACTACAGAAGCAACGTCTGAGAGGCCATCTGTTTGGCCAATCATAGCTGCAGTTTCAAAATCGGGTGTAGTCGTATCCCCAACATAAATCTGGGCAACGTGGCTGGCCGAAATAAATTCAATATCAACTTTGGTAACCAATGTTTGCCCACCAAGGTCAACAATTAAGCCCACGCCAGATTTACCCATACTTGCCAACCGGTATTCCACAGTTGTCCATGCAGTTTCGGCGTCTCCATCAAAAGCCAATGCAACCAAGTCTTCATTTTCACTGTCGTCACCGAATGGGTCATAAGTGGAAATACCTAAAATTCTGGCTACCTCACCGGTTCCAGTCGGAGTCGTAATTTCGATACTTGGTAAGGGTGAGGTAATACTTTCGGCAACTGAATCGGCTGTCTGAAAATTACTTGTCAGCAACTGCCAACCAATCCAACCAAAAATTGCTACTCCAGCAGCCGCGACTGAAACGACCTTGAATCGACTCGCAGAACCGCCATCTTCGGGGTGCCACGCAACTGAGTTAGCAGTGAAGCGAGTAACTCGTGCCTGTAAGTTTTCAACGACTTCTACCTCGCCAACAGACAAGGCATCAATGACTTGGCGCATCGATAAAAATTCGCCAGTTTGGGTGCGGCGGTAAATCTGATCCACGCCACTTGGAATCCCGCCATGAACTTCGCTTGGCAAAATCAATCCAGAGTCATTGGTACTTCTTGCCGCAGGTAACGAATCCACACTTACCAGCGGCCACATTCCTGTGACCATGACGAACAATAAATTCCCAACGCCTTTGATATCTTCTTGCACGTCATTTGTGGAATCAGATCCCATCAAGGCTCTATCTAGACCAAAACCGCTCAAGCGAACATTTTGGCCTTCTGAAAAAATTAAATTATGTGGACGAAGTCGGCCATGAAATATGTTTAAGGAATGTGAGTAAGCGAGCGTGTTAGCAATAATTCCGACTTGCTTTAAAGCAGTTTCGACATCGATAACGTCGCCGCGTTTAGTTAGCAACTCATCAAGTGACTGACCATCTAGCCATTCAAAGACAATACCAACGTAGGACTCTGGGGAAACATCAAGTTGGTCTCCAGAAATCTTGCCAGAGGAAATAACGTCCAAAATAGCAATTACGTCTCGGCGGTCATTTGCTGCTGCCGCTTGACACTCCTGTAATAACCTCACGCTTCGCAAGTCAGAGGTAGGGAGCAAAACCAAAGTCACCCAACGCTTAAGCAGTAGATCCATAGCGCGCCACATGGGAGAACTTAACGAACTAGCGATTTGAACGTCGAGTTGGTATTGACCAGCGAAGATCCGCTGCCCGTCACTGCTCATGTCGTAATTGTAGTTGGCTACTTGCGTCGAACTAGGGCCAGGACTGCCCCCACTTCAGAAATGCGAAAGAGTTTTGCAAGTGCGAAATACAAAATAGTAAAACTTGTGGCAAAACTTGCGATTGCAAGCCCAAGGCGCGGCGCTGAAATCCCGGGCTGATTCATAATTGATAACCGCACTAATAAGTACGACACTGTAGCAGCGAGTATTCCAGCAACTGTTACTCGAATTAATAAGCGTAAATGTCCATTTTTTTGCAACTCTGGAACAGTCTTACTAACACGACGCCAGGTAAATGCGCAGGTTATTACGTAGGAAATTGAGTATCCAAGTGCCAAACCAGCGACTGCATATTGCTGTGGCAGCAGAGTAAACAAAGTAAATCCAATAGCTATATGCAACCCATTAAAACCCAAGTTAATTAGGAACGGCGTCTTGGTGTTTTCTTGGGCGTAGTAACTTCGCAACAAAACATAAAATAGGGAAAATGCCGGCAACCCTAAGGCGAACATAGAAGCGATTGCGCCAAGTGCAGCGCCTTGCGCCGAAGTGGATGCACCATATCCATAAAGTAAAGCGCCAATCCATGGGCCACATACCAATAAAAAAATTGCGCTAGGAATTATTAACGCGGTAACCAGACGCAATGAAGCGGAAAGCTCGCTACCAAAAGCAGCATCGTCCTTATCGTGAGCCTGTTTACTTAAACGTGGAAGTAAAGCAGTGATCACGGAAACGGTGATTATTGAGTGCGGCAACATCATCATGAGTTGGGCTTTTTGATAAGACGTAAAACCAACCGCAACTACGTTTGGGTCACTGGAGACCAGAACATTAGCTAGCGTCGTCAAATTTGAAACTAGCAAAAAAGTAACTTGGTTTACCAATACAAAGCCAATAGTCCACTTTGCAAGATTTCCAATTTTGCTGTTACCCACATTTCTAAAAGTGAAATTTGGTTTATAGCTGTATCCAACTTTACGTAGCGCTGGAATTAAAATTAAAGCTTGAGCCATCACACCAAGTGTGGTGCCAAAACCCAATAAATTTATTTGTGAGGTAGTGATAGTTCGAGCATCCGGAACTGCTGACATTACTGAAATAAAAATCAGTGCAGTCCCGATCACAATTATGTTGTTAGCGATCGGTGCATACATAGGTAAGGCAAATGAATTTCGGGAATTGAGAATTTGTGAAGCTAAAGTGTATAAACCATAAAAGAAAATTTGCGGCAAACACCAACGTACAAACATGGTTGCGAGATCGAATTCTTCCGGAGTCCAAAGACTAGTTGCGTAGAGATGAACTATTACGCCACCCGCAATAACAGTGAGAATCACAATTACGATAAGTATTAATCCAACTAATGTCAGCAGTTGGTCCGTGAATTGCTTTCCGTCATCTAAATCGTCTTCCATGTGACGAATCAATGCGGGAATAAAAACGGAATTGATCGCGCCGCCAGCAATCAAAATGTAGATGATGTTGGGAATACTATTGGCTACTGAGTAAGTGTCAGAAAAAATACCAGTTCCGATGGCAGCCACTAAGGCGATATCGCGAAGAACACCAGTTAGGCGACTGGCAAGTGTTCCAGCGGCCATGCCAGAAGTTTGCCCCAGAAAGGATGACACGTGCCTAACTACCGCCTACTCAGTACTAACTTGTTTAGATTGAACGCGGCCTTCCTTGCGCCGCCTAATAAAACTGCTTAGCGCAAATGCAAGTAGCAAACCAAAAGCACCTAACACCAGAGTACGGGCGAACTGACTATAAGCCGCTGAAGATATTTGGATTTCTTTACCCAAACCAAATCGTTCCCCATTGGGCGCAATTAATTGCGCTTGCACAGTAACTATGCCCGCACCAATTAGTGATATTTCAACTGGGACTGTTACCCGCTGACCTTGCGCAACTTGAATCAGACCAGAAGGTTGCGCCGAGAACCGGGAGGCGGATTCACTCGTTAGTTCCAGACTCACAGACACGTCACGGTCACTAGAATTCACAATCGTGATCGGAATCTGTGAATTTTCTTGTGGTGTAGTTATCCGCACAGATGCTTCTAATTGAATAGCGTCAAGATACTCATTTAACAATTTCGAGTTTTGTTCAAAATACCGACTAGCTTGTGCATTTGATTCCCATAGATCGGAATAACCTAGCAAGCGTGCCGTTGTGAACGCCGCCGCCAGTTCCGGATCGTCATACAGCGCGGACACACTGTCGGTTTTTACTTTCACTTCATTCGAAAGACGAATTAATGTTCGACTGAAATCACGTGCGCTGCCTTTGTTTAAAGCGATGAAACTTTCCACGGCTTCTTGCCCAGCAATTTCTTGCAATGGAGCGAGCTGCATCCAATTGTGATTACTCAGCTGCAACAGTAAGTCTGTGAGCCCTTGACTAGAAATTTTCCAGTTAGCTGGTGCGAGCACAATAATAGAGCGAGCATTTTGGGGAGACTCAGCAGTTATCATTCCGATTTCTGCCTTGATGCAGGTACTTGCCCTGAAGAAACTAAGCTCGTCGCCTTCCATGTCTGTCAGACAATTTGAGGCCGCTGCATCAAAGACTAAAACTTGATTCGATGAAGATGTGACAGACGCGGTTGTAGTCTCACGTATATTGTCATGGATTGATTCGTTAGAAATTATAGATTTAATGTTTTGCTGGTTGAGTAAAGCACTAGTTACGCGATCTGACTCCCCGCTTGCAGGGGTATAGAAAATTGGACTACCAGCACTTGACTGTGAAGTCCGAGTAATTATTTCGCTAAATTCGCTCTGCTTACCCGATCTCACCAATGCAGAAATATCAGCATGACCGTAAGGAACAACTGGGACACCTGCCGGCAACGTAGCGAGCGCAGCAACTAACTCATTTGCTGCAGCCGTATTGGTATTGGTGACCAAGTTGTTTGCCCAATTCGAAATTGCTGAATCTACTAACCATGAAACGGTGGTGTTTCCTTGGCTGCGCAACAACGCAGACAATCTATTTGCTTCATTTAAATCTGAAGTTGCATCAGTTGATTTCCCGTTAGCTAAGGTTTTATTAAGTGTTGTTATAGGTACTGCCAACACCACTTTTGTCGGTTGAATAGTAGAACCGAAAAACCACGGAATTGGGAATGCGGCGCTGGGGCCGTTGTCACTCGATTGCGGTGCTAACCCAATTGCAAAAACGCCGGAGGCAGCAGAGCCCAATACTTGCTCACCACGAAAGGTAACTTGCCAAGTTTTTGTGACACCAGGGGCCAAGTTTCGTAACCGTGCGGAGATCCCCGTCGTTGTACCTGACAGATTGTTGAAGCGAGAGGGCTCACTAAGTAATTCCCCGAGTTGGGTACGCGTAGTTATTGGACCAAAAAATGCTAAGTCCAAATTCAACTCGGATATGTAGGTATCAGAAGTGTTTCGATACGTGCCTCGCATGGTTACCAAATGATCCGGTGGCACTAGCGGATCCAGGTTTTGAATGGGCGAAATGATATAACTGGAGAACCCGATTGGATCATTTGGCGCAGCACTTGCGGAAGTGGCAGAGAACCCGATCGTCGATAGTCCAAGCAATATGACGATACTGGCTGACAACAAACGATGACGTCGAAGTTGCAATCGGTTCACCACTTCAGAATACCCATAACTTACGGCTTATCTAGGACTACATCTAGGCTAGGTGCAGTCATGAATACTTTGTCCCCGCATAGCGTTGCAGCAAGTGTGGTTACCTCGGCTGTGCGCGCAATGCCGGACGTCATGGAATTGGCAACTACATTTGCAGCGGCCAGATTTGAGTTCGCATTAGTCGGTGGCTCGGTTCGAGACCTACTTCTTAATAGACCGGTTACTGATTTAGATTTCACAACGAATGCAACACCTGAGCAAATTGCGCAAGTTGTAAAGCCTTGGGCAGAGACAGTTTGGGATGTTGGAATTGCCTTTGGCACAGTGGGTGTTCGTAGAAATAATTTTAAGGCTGAGATAACAACTTATCGTTCAGAGATTTATCGGGACAAAAGTCGTAAACCCGAAGTAGCGTTTGGCTCAACTCTTGATGCAGATTTAGTTCGACGCGACTTCACAATTAACGCACTTGCGGTTAGATTGCCAGCACTTGAATTTGTTGATTTGTTTGATGGCGTTTTAGATCTCTCAAAGAAATTGATTCGCACACCAAGGGAACCAGAACTTTCATTTTCTGATGACCCTCTTCGCATGATGCGAGCTGCAAGGTTTGCGAGCCAACTTGGATTCACGCCGGTAGTGGACCTGCTCATTGCCGCCACTGACATGGCGCAGCGAATAGAAATAGTTTCAGCAGAGCGTATCCGTGATGAGTTCAACAAATTGTTAATGGGCGAGTTTCCAACTACCGGACTAGAAATTCTTGACGGAACGAAACTTTCAGATTACATAATTCCTGAACTGCCTGCCTTGCAGTTGGAAATAGATGAGCACCATAAACATAAGGACGTTTACCAGCACAGCTTGATTGTTTTGCAACAAGCAATATCGCTCGAGTCGTTACACGAACCACAGTTGCAACCTGATTTAGTTTTACGTCTTGCCGCATTACTTCACGACATTGGTAAACCAAAAACTCGTAGATTTGAAGCAGGTGGTGGCGTAAGTTTTCACCACCATGAAGTAGTCGGCGCGAAAATTGCGCGTAAGCGCTTAATCGCAATGCGTTATCCAACCGAGATTGTGGATGCAGTTTGCCAACTCACTGAGTTGCATCTGAGGTTCCATGGTTACGGTCAAGGACAATGGACTGACTCTGCAGTTCGGCGATATGTCAGAGACGCTGGAGATCAACTGGTTCGGTTGCATAAGCTAACCCGCGCTGATTGCACCACCAGAAATGCCAGGCGCGCGGCGATCTTGGCAGCTACATATGATGACCTGGAAGAGCGCATCGAAGTCCTGAGCGAACAAGAAGAACTTAATTCAATTCGTCCAGACTTGGATGGCAACGACATCATGGGTATTTTGGAGGTCCCAGCAGGTCCAATTGTTGGCGCAGCATATAACTATTTACTTGAGCTTCGCCTTGACCAAGGACCAGTTAGTCGTGAGCAAGCCGTTGAGCAGTTATTAATTTGGTGGAAAACTCAAAAATAGTCTTAGGCCTCAGGTTTACGATATTTCGTAAATAGGTAAATCGATAAACCAGTACTAATACTCAGTAAGACCATGGAGTAGCCAGCACCAATGTTTACATTCTCACGAGCGACTTCTATCAACGAGTATGTAGTGATGCCGATCACTAAAGCCACATTGATCATCATGTCGAAAATTGAAAAGACTCGACCTCGATGTGCGTCATCAATAGTGCGCTGAATTGTGGTGTCGGCATTTATCTTGAGCAACTGTCCCGCAAAGCCTAAGTTTGCTGCAACTGCGCAGACAGCGGGCAAAGTTCCAACTTGATACCCAATAAAAGTAACGATCACACTCACGGCTGTAGCAACCGTCATCGCAGCTATTAAATGAACTTGGCGATGCGGCTTAAGTAAATTAGCTGCAACAGTTTCATCAGGCTTGTCGCTCAATAGAAAGGTACTCAGGATTGCCGCGGAGAAAGCGCCGAACGCAGCAGCGCCAGCAACGAGACCAAAATCAAGTACTGCCTGATCCACTGAGGCATTAGCATGCCAAGAGTTCCGGGAAAGCAACAAGACATGAACCGTTAATGCACCAAAAGCCCAACGTTGAAATGCGACTGCAAACATACTGCTCAAGACTCGACCCGAGCGGGCCATGTATTGAAATCCTGCGACTAGACCAGCCACTGCATTTCGAAACTCATCGCGCATTGCTGATTCAACAATGTCGGGTCCAAGAATATGTTTTGGCTTAATCCGCATAGCGATCATTGCAGCAACACCAGCGCATAATGCCCCAAGCACAACCAATGTCGCATTCACAATGTCTGAATTTGAAAACACACTTTGTGATGCAATTCCAAAGGCAGCTGCGAATGCTGCAGCTGTGGTTCCAAGGGTTGGAAACAAAGCATTTGCAGGTACTAAATCTTCACCTTTAACAACGTGCGGCAGTGAGGCAGAGAGTGCAGCTTGTACGAATCTATTAACACCAAGACTCACAAGCACAAGAATCGCAAGCAATGTGTTTGGTGAATGTCCAGTGATCACGACCGCAATTGCAAGCATGGTAATTACCCGAACCAAATTTGCTCGAATCAAAATAGTGCGGCGAGACCAACGGTCAATTAGGACGCCCACAAATGGGCCAATTACTGAATATGGAAGTAACAAAATTCCGAAGGCTAACGCAATCTTGCGGGGATCCGATTCGCGCTGTGGCGAGAATAAAACAAAAGTAGCAAGCGCCGTTTGTAGTAAGCCATCTCCAGCTTGGCCAAAGATTCGCACGCCAAGCAACTCCCGCGCATTTTCATGGCGGATAAAGGATACGGCGCGAAGGCCGGGCAATCTCACTTTAGTTACGCTACCGCCAACCCAATGAAATGTCGGTCTCTAGCAATTTTAAATACTAAAGGACCGCCAGATTTACTGACGGCCCTTTAGTTAGGAGGCTTCTTTTCTTTTTATTACTTACCAGCAATATTTACTCTGCGGGAACTAGATACCCGCAATAAAATCTTCTACTTCTTGACGGCACTTAGTATCGTCATACTGAACTGGCGGGCTCTTCATAAAGTAACTCGATGCACTCAAAATTGGTCCACCAATGCCACGATCTAGCGCAATCTTGCAAGCACGAATCGCATCAATGATTACGCCAGCTGAGTTAGGTGAGTCCCAAACTTCAAGTTTGTATTCCAAACTCAATGGCACATCACCAAACGCGCGACCTTCAAGTCGAACAAAAGCCCATTTGCGATCATCTAGCCATGCGACGTAGTCACTTGGACCAATGTGCACATTGCGAGGGTCAATCTTTTCGCGCAACTGGGAAGTAACAGCCTGAGTCTTAGAGATTTTCTTTGACTCCAAACGATCGCGTTCCAACATATTCATGAAGTCCATATTGCCGCCAACGTTTAGTTGATACGTGCGATCAACTGTCACGCCACGATCTTCAAATAACTTGGCAAGAACTCGGTGCGTAATTGTTGCGCCGACCTGACTCTTGATGTCATCGCCAACAATTGGAACACCAGCAGCAGTAAACTTGTCAGCCCATTCCTTAGTGCCAGCAATGAAAACTGGAAGTGCATTAACAAAGCCGGCGCCAGCGTCAATTGCACACTGGGCATAAAACTTTGCTGCCTCTTCTGATCCAACCGGCAAGTAACAAACAAGCACATCGACTTTTGCATCTTTAAGAGCCTGCACAACATCAACTGGTGCATCATCAGATTCCACGACCATGTCACGGTAGTACTTACCAAGACCGTCATAGGTGTGACCACGTAAAACTGTAATGCCAGTTAATGGCACTTCGGAGAATTTAATCGTGTTGTTTTCACTTGCAAATATTGCAGCAGAGAGATCTTCGCCAACTTTCTTAGCATCGACGTCAAATGCAGCAACGAAATTCACATCGCGGACGTGATAGTCCCCGAATTGAACGTGCATAAGTCCGGGAACTTGTGCTTTTGGATCAGCGTCTTTGTAATACTCAACGCCTTGTACCAACGATGATGCGCAGTTTCCTACGCCAACAATCGCTACTCTAACTTCACTCACTGTATGCCTCCTAGTTGTCAGTGAATATTTTTCTTGCAGTCTTACGTCTTACTTGTTGTTACCTTGCGCAGAATCAGAGTCACCACTTGTTGCGGTACGACCTGATTGTTCGCGCGAGATAAGTTCATTGAGCCAGCGCACTTCACGTTCCAGTGCTTCTAAACCATGTTGTTGAAGTTCTAGAGTGTATGAATCTAAGCGCTCGCGTCCCTTGGATAAATTGGCTTGCAAATTAGCGAGGCGATCTTCTAGCCTGCTACGTCGACCCTGCAAAATATGGATTCGGGTGTTAACTTCAGTTTGACCAAATAGCGACATGCGAATTGCAAAAGTGTCGTCATCCCATGCACCCGGCCCACTATCCGCTACGAGTGAGTTGAAGTACGCAACTCCTTCGGGAGTTAACGCGTAGGTAATTCGGGTTCGCTTTGGGTATTTACCGGTGCCGACTTCATCCTGTTCAGCTAGCAAGCCGCGGGCAACAAGATTTTTTAAAGTTGGGTAAAGCGCGCCATAAGAAATGGTGCTAAAAAGTCCTAGAACTGAAATTAGGCGCCTGCGAAGTTCATAACCATGTTGTGGTGTTTCTGCCAAAACCCCTAGGATCGCCAGCTCTAACGCAGCAGATCTTTTGGCCATAACGCAAGAACCCCAACAACTAGGAAAAATAGATGTATCGAATTGATACATCTAAAGGATACAGTCCACAAAGGAGAAGGCGATACCAGGGGGAACATGTCACAAAATCAGCGCCAGAGCATGGCTTTAAATGGGATTAAGGTGGTCAAATGAGCCGGCCAGGATCCCACCAAAGTATTTCGGGAATCCGGGCTAGTTCAACGAGTGCCAAACCGCCAAATCCAATCGCACACCCAGCAGAAGATATTGCAGACCCGGTGCGCCCCCGCCAAATTTTGGATTACGTTCTGGCTCGTCGAGCAGTTCTAGAGCAAATAAAGCACGACGCGCTATTGCGCGAGCAGGTATGCGATGCTGATCCGTATTTAATTAGGGCTGCCAAGAATCATGGCGAAACGACAGAGCGCACTTGCCCTATGTGCGCCAAGAGCGAACTAGTTCACGTCAATTACACATTTGGCGACGACCTAGGTTATCTATCGGGCCGTGTTAAATCTTCAACTGAGCTAAAACAAATGGCCTATGAGTATGGACATTTTCGAGTTTATGTAGTGGAAGCTTGCACCTCATGTGGTTGGAATCACTTGCACATGTCATATGTATTAGGTGATGGCTCGCCCCGCACTCCACCACGTGAGCCTAGGGATGTGTTGAAATAGGTTAGTGGCAACTAAAAAGCGCAAACCTAAAAGAAAACTTTGGCGCATCCTGCCATCAATTCGTCAATTATTTTTTGTTGGTTTAGTTGCATTCGGAGTAGGTGTTCTGGCACTTTCATTCTCAGTACGAGTAACAGCTGTGCCAGCACCAAGTGAAATATCTGTTGCGCAAACTTCGATTCTTTATTACGACGATGGCGTTACTGAACTGGGTCGACTTGGCGAAGCTAATCGAGTTTCGGTAGAAATGGCGCAGATTCCATTATTGGCACAACAGGCAATCCTGGCAGCGGAAGATCGAGATTTCTATAACCATGGCGGCTTTTCGATTCGTGGAATCTCCCGCGCAATCTACACAAACTTGACGGGAGCATCTGGCGCTGGTGGTGG
>Ga0105053_10004598_pt1 | contig 20195 bp, 15 predicted proteins | sample BON01_FD_78093 | JGI IMG/M metagenome (GOLD analysis project Ga0105053, IMG submission 78093) | Freshwater microbial communities from Lake Bonney liftoff mats and glacier meltwater in Antarctica - BON-01 | ecosystem: Environmental > Aquatic > Freshwater > Ice > Glacier meltwater | place: Lake...
ACGGTCGCCATCATCGACGAATCACCCCGCGCCGGTGGACAGGTCTGGCGCGCACCGTTTTACCGGCCAAGCGAGAGTGACATCCGCAAGAGCCCCGACCTCGCCGCCGGAGAGCGAATGCGTGCACGGCTGGCCAACAGCGGTGCCGAAACGCTGTTCGGGCACCGCCTGTGGTTTGCCGCGCCCTCGCTCACGCTCTCCACGGTCTCGGCCGACGGGCCGCACTGGCTGTCCGCCCGCGCCTTCGTGATCGCCACGGGCACCACCGAATGCGTCGTGCCCGTGCCAGGGGTGACGCTGCCCGGTGTCGTCGGCCTCGCGGCCACCACGATCCTGCTCAAGGCGCATGGGGTGGTGCCGGGCGGGCGGGTGCTGGTGGCGGGTGTCGGGCCGCTGCTTTATGCCGTGGCGGCAGGCATTCTCGAAAGCGGCGGGCGTGTCGCCGCGGTGGTCGATCTGTCGCGCCCCTTGGAATGGGTCGCCGCCCTGCCAGCGCTGGCCACCCGGCCAGACCTCTTGCGCCGGGGCCTCGGCTGGGCCACGTCGCTCCGGCGTGCCGGCGTCGCGCTGCGCTTTGGGCATACGGTGACGGCCATCGCGGGTGAGACGGGTGTCACCAGCGCCCGTATCGCGCCGGTCGATGCAGACTGGCACCCTGTGGGCCCCGGCGAGGCGATCGACGTTTCCTGCGTTGCCATCGGCCACGGCCTGACGCCCGCGACCGAGACGGCGCGTCTTGTCGGGGTGCCGCATGTCTATCAGGCCACGCGTGGCGGCTTCGTGCCCCGGATGTGTGCCGACCGGGCCACCGCCCTGCCCGGCGTTTACATCGCGGGGGATTGTGCCGGCATCTCGGGGGCGGCGGCGGCGGAGCTGTCAGGCCGCCTTGCGGGCCTGCGTGCAGCGCACGACCTTGGCGCGCTGACGGCGGACAGGTTCGAGCGACTGGCCCGCCCAGTCCGCGCCCGCCTGCGCCGGGCCGAGACATTCGGCAACGCCATCTCCCGGCTCATGACGGTGCGTCCCGGCCTCGCGCGGGCCATCCCCGACGAGACCATCGTCTGCCGCTGCGAGGAGGTGACGCGCGCCACGATCGACCGCGCGGCCCGGGCCGGCGCAGAAGACGTCAACCAATTGAAGTCGACCACGCGTTGCGGCATGGGCCCCTGCCAGGGACGGATGTGCGCCGAGACCGCGGGCCAGTTGGTGGCGATGGCCCGCGCGGGCTCGCGTGCCGAGGCGGGCCAGTGGACGGCCCGCGCGCCGCTGCGACCGCTCACCGTTTCCGAGCTCGTCGGCGCCTACGAATACGACGACATTCCCAAGATCACGCCCCTGCCGGGCTGAACCAGCGAGAGGACGCACGAAATGGACAAGAAACACCTCCGGGGCGTGATCCCCGCCCTGACGACCCCGTTCCACGACGACCAGTCGCTCGACATCGGTGGCCTCGAACGCCTCTGTGACATGGTGATCGGCGACGGGGTCGACGGTATTCTCGTCAACGGCTGCACCGGCGAGAGCTGGGCCATCAAGGACGCCGAGCGCGCGCGCATCTTCGAAGCGGCGGTGCGGGTGGCGGCAGGCCGCGTGCCGGTCGTGGCCGGGTGCAGCGGCCTCTCGGTGGCCGAGACCGTCGCCTCTGTCCGCCAGGCCGAGAAGGCCGGCTGCGACGTGGCGATGATTTCACCGCCGTGGTACATCATGCTCGGCCAGGACGAGATCGCCGACCACTACGAGGCCGTTCTGGCGGCCATCGACCTGCCGGTGATGCTTTACAACATTCCCCGGCGGACCGGCGTTCAGCTGAGTGTCGACGTGGTCGACCGGCTTGCCGACAACCCCAAGGTCGTCGCGCTCAAGGAAAGCTCGAAGGACTGGGGGATCCTGTCGTCCTGCATCCGGCGCACCAGCGACCGGATCAGTGTCTTTGCCGGCTATGCCAGCCATTATGGTCTCGCAGCGATCTGCGAGGGCGCTGTTGGCTATGTCGACAGTTCGACCCCCGTCTTCGGAGCCCGCTCGCCACAGTTCTACCACGCCGCCAGCACCGGCGATCTGGAAACCGCGCGGGCGATCCAGGGTCAGATGGCGGCGATGTTGGCGGATTTCTTCGGCATCGGTACGTTTCCCGCCGCGATCAAGGGCGCGCTCGACCTGATCGGCAGGCCCGGGGGGCGCCCGCGCGACCCGATCCGCCCGCTCACGCAAGAGCAGATGGCGCAACTGGCGCGCGCGATGGAGCGGGCGGGTCTGCTCGACCCCGATGCGGTCGCAGAGCACGGGGCCGGGCCCCGGATGGTGCCCGCATGAGCAAAGCCGAAGGCAGGTTCGACACGGTGGTCGTCGGTGGCGGCGTCATGGGGTCGACCGTGGCTGTGCGCCTCGCGCGGGCGGGCCAGCGCGTCGCGCTGCTGGAGCGGGGGGGCCTGTGCATGCAGGCCTCCGGCGTGAACGCGGGCACCCTGTCGATCCAGATCAAGCGCGCCGCACTCGTACCCTATGCCATGAAGGGGTGGGAGCTGTGGCGGACCACGCGCGACTGGCTGGGGGCCGATGCGGGATTCAATCAGGTGGGCGGGCTGACGCTGGCCTTTACCGACGACGAGGCGGAGATGCTGACCGAGCGGATGGAGGCGCGCCGCCAGAACGGCGCCCCGATCGAGATGATCGGCCTCAACCGCGCGCGCGAGATCGAGCCGGGCCTGTCGGAAAAGCCGCTGCTTGCCTCGTGGTGCCCGATGGACGCCTACGCCAATTCCTACCAGCTGGGCGACATGTTCCGCGGCGCCCTCAAAGAGGCGGGCGTGACGGTGCACGAGCATACGCCGCTCGACGGTATCGACCGACCCGAAGCCGACGGGGCCGGCTATACCCTGCGCAGCGGCGACCGGCGGTTCGAGGGCACACGCACCGTGCTCGCAGGCGGTGTCTGGCTGGAGGAGTTGCTGCTGCGCGATTTCGGCCTGCATGTGCCGATCACCTGCCGGGTGAACCAGGTCTCGGTGACTGAGCGGATGCCGCTGATCATGCATACCGTGCTTGGCATCGCCACCAGCCTGCTGACGCTGAAACAGTCGAAGAACGGCACCGTGCTGATCGGCGGCGGCTGGCAGGGCAAGGGCGACCCGCAGCGCGGCGGCTACGAGATCCTGCCCGAGAACCTCGTGGGCAACCTCCGGCTTGCGGCTTATGTGGTGCCTGCCCTGCGCGACGCCCGCATCGTGCGCACCTGGCTTGGCGTCGAGGGCAACACAGCGGACGTGATGCCGTTGGTCGGCGATATTCCCGGCGCGCCCGATGCCTATGTCATCGGCTGCGTGCGCGGCGGCTACACGATCGGGCCCTACATGGGAACCCTTCTCGCCCAGTACATTCTCGGGAAGGAACCCGAGATGCCGTTGTTCGACCCGGCGCGAGCGGTGGTGGCGCCCGAGGCCAGCAAATCTTCGCACAAAGAGGATCATCGGGCGTTCGCCTGAAGTCGGAAAGGACCATCATGCAACCACAAGTCAAGACCAAGCCGGGCCGCAACGACTTCTTCGGCGGTCTTATGGAGAAATCGGACGAGATCGAGGCGCGCTACCGTGCCCTGACGCCGCGCTCGCAAGCGCTCTACGAGCGCGCCGGCGCTGTCTTTCCCGGCGGGTTCACGCGTGACGCGGTAATGCGGTCGCCCTACGCGCCCTTCGTCGCCTCGGCCCACGGCACAGCGATGACTGACGCCGACGGCCGCACGATTACCGATCTTTGGTTCAATGCCACGTCGCTGCCTCTGGGCCATGCCCACCCCGAGGTCGTCGCCGCGGCCGCGCACCAGCTGTCCATCGGCACCGCCTATTTTGCGCCGACCGAGTTGGAGTTGGCACTGGGTGAGCTGCTGGTCGAGCGCATCCCCTGCGCCGAGCGCATCCGCTTTGCCAATTCCGGCAGCGAGGCGGTGATGATGGCGCTGCGCTTCGCTCGCGCCTTCCGCGACCGGGCGACCGTCGTGGTCAAATTCGAGGGCAGCTATCATGGTTCCTACGACGACGTGAGCTGGTCGGTGGCCCCGTCCCTCGCCGATGTCGGCCCGGCTGACAGGCCCACGCCCATACCCGAGACGGCAGGCCTTGCCGGCACCGAGGCGCGCGTGACCGTGTTGCCCTACAACGATGCCCAGACGTTGCGCGACCATGTGGAGCGGCACCACGAGCAGATCGCCGCGATTCTGGTGGAGCCGATGGCCAACCGCATGGGGCTGATCCTGCCCGACCTCGCGTTCGTGCAGGAGGCGCGCGCGCTCTGCGACCAGTTCGGCATTGTGCTGGTCTTTGACGAGGTGATTGCCTTCCGCGTTGCCTATGATGGCGCACAGGGCCTTCTGGGCGTCACGCCCGACCTTGTGACGCTGGGCAAGATCATCGGCGGCGGCTTCCCCGTCGGTGCCATCGCCGGGCGCGCAGACATCCTCGATGCCTCGGACCCCGCATGCAAGGCGGGCCGCCGGGTGGCCCATGCAGGTACGTTCAACGGCAACCCGATGGTGGGCGCGGCGGGGTACGCCACCATGGCGCTTCTGACCCGCGAGGTATTCGACAGGATCAACGCGCTTGGCGCCCATGTCCGGGCCGAACTTTCGAGGATTTGCGAGGGGTTGCCATTGCAGGTCACAGGTGCGGGATCGCTGTTCAAGATCAACGCCACGCCCCACCCGATCCACAACTACCGCGATGCCGCGACGGTCGACGCGAAGTGGGAACAACTTGCCTCGCTTGCCCTTCTGAACGAGGGTTTCATGCTGACGCCGCGCCTGTCGGGCTGCGTCTCCGTTGTCACCCCGCAGGATGAAATCGACGCCTTCCTTGCGGCCTTCCGCCGCATCGTCAGGACATGAGGGACAGGCCCATGGCCGAACAACAGCAGAAGATGACCCACACCGGGGTATTTCGCGGCAAGGTTGTCCTTGTGACCGGGGGCGGCAGCGGGATCGGTCGGGCCATTGCCGGGGCCTTCGCCGAGGCTGGTGCGCGCGTCGTCGTGGCCGGTCGCGGCCTTGACCGGCTTGAAGAGACGGCGGCAGCGATCGGCGGCAGCGCCATCCGCGCCGACGTGGCCGACGAGGCCAGCGTGGCCGCGATGTTCGCGCGCCTGACCGCCGAGGAGGGCGGACTCGACGTGCTGGTGAACAATGCCGGCGTCACTGGCCCGGTGTCCAACGCCGAGGAGATGGACATGGCGGCCTGGGACGAGACTGTGGCCATCAACATCCGTGGCGTTCTGACCTGCATCAAGCACGCAGTACCGCTGCTGAAGGTGCGGGGCGGTGGTGCGATCGTCAACATGTCCTCGCTGATGGGGCTGCGTGGCTATCCGATGCGTGCGGCCTATACCGCGACGAAGTTCGCCGTGATCGGCATTACCGAGGCCGTTGCGCAGGAGGTCGGGCCATTCGGCATCCGGGTCAACGCGCTCTGCCCGGGTGCCGTCAACGGCGCGCTGATGCAGCGCGTCGTGGCCGCCCGCGCCGCTGCCGAGAACCGGCCCGAAGCCGACATCATCCGCGTCAACTATACCGACAAGGCGGCGCTGCGCCGTTGGGTCGAGCCCGAGGAAGTCGCCGCGGTCGCGCTGTTTCTTGCCAGCCCCGCCGCCGCCGCCATTACCGGAGAACGTATCCGGGTGGATGCCGGGCGGATGTAGCCTGTGCTTTCAGGCCCCCGGCCCTGCCGCCGCGCACAAAGCGTCGAGGCGTGCCATCCAGCCCAGGTCTGCGGACGTGGCGCCGGATGGCCGGTATTCGGCTGCCATCCAGTCCGCGTGCCCCAGCCCCTTCAACCGGGCGAGAAGGGACAGGCACGCCGCGTCAGGCTCATGCCGGCCGGCGATGCCGGCGAACTGGAGATGCCCGATGATCGCCCGGTGGCGGGCGAACTCGGCCAGCACATCGGCCCCGTCCATTCGCATGTGATAGAGATCGAACATCAGCCGCAGGGCGGGTGCGCCAGCCTCGGCGACGATCCCTGCGGCCTGGGCGTTTGAACGCAGGAAGTAGCCGGGGCTGTCCACGGTGTTCAGGGGCTCGATCAGGAGCGTTACGCCGTGCGGTGCCGCCCGCCCCGCGCAATGGCGAAGATGCGCCACGAAACAGGCGTGCGCCTCGGGGCTGGCCGCGTCGGCCTCGCCGGGCTTGACGTGGATCGCCCGCCCCCCGACCGCTCGCAGATAGTCCAGCGCCTCGTCAAAGCGGGCCTTCGCCTCGGCCTCGTGTCCCGGCAGGGCACCGGCACCGGTATCGCCCGGCCCCAGCCGCTGCACAGCCGTGTTGATCCCGAGGATCGGCACGCCCGCCTCGGCCAGCGCCGCGCGCAGATCGCCCGCCGGCGTATCGTAGGGGTAATGGCATTCGACTGCGCCGAAGCCTGCCCGCGCCGCCGCCGCAGGCCTTTCGAGGAACGGCAGGTCGGCGAACATCCACGACACGTTCGCTGCCAGTCGCAGCCCGCCCCGCCCGCCCGGCGCGGGCCCGCTCATCCCAACCCCAGGATGCGGCGGGCCTCCGCAGGGGTGGCCAGTCGCCCGCCCAGATCATCGACGATCCGCGCCGCCTTGCGCACGAGCGACGCGTTGTCGGGTGCAAGTTCGCCGCGGCGAATACTTACCATATCTTCCATGCCGATCCGGACATGCCCGCCCAGGAGCCACGCCTGCGCAAGCATCGGATATGCCATCCGCCCGATACCGAAACCCGCCCAGACGGCGTCTGGCGGCAGCAGGCTGCGGGCGAAGGCCATCGTCTGGGGCGTCGCGGCGAAACCCCAGCGCACTCCGGTGACGATCTGCACCATGGCCGGATCAGGCAGCACACCGTCTGCGATCAGTTGCCGGGCGAGGTGGATGTCGCCGCTGTCGAACACCTCAAGCTCCGGCTTGACCCCGGCGTCGAGGATCATCTCGGCCATGCGCCGAACGCTCCACGGCGCGTTTATCACTGCCGAATCGCCCGACCACATGGTGTTGAGGTCGAGCGTGCAAATTTCGGGGCGCAACTCCAGCACATGCGCCACGCGCTCGTCGGGCGGCATCAGCGTTGTTCCCGGCGCGGCAACCCGCGGATTGGCCCGGTCGGGGACGAAGCGCTGGCCGGGGCCGGTGGTTAGGTTGATCAGCACGTCGCAGCCCGAATCGCGGATGCGCTCCACCGTCTCGCGGTAATGCGCCATCTCCATGCTCGGCCTGCCATCGGGGTGGCGGACATGGATGTGCGCAATCGACGCCCCCGCTGCCGCCGCGTCGATCGCGGCGCGCGCGATCTGTTCGGGTGTGGCCGGGATTGCGGGGTTCTGCGCCAGCGTGGTGAGGTTGCCGGTAACGGCGACGGTCAGGATGGTTGGTTCAGACATCCGGGGGCCTCCAGGTGATGTATGGGTTGGCGCGCGGCCTGCGTGGGGCGGCGGCTAGGAGATGACCTCTGCGATTACGGTCTCGACGGCCCGGCAGGTCAGGTCGATTGCGGCGTCGATCTCGTCCACAGTGGCGATGTAGGGCGGCGCGAGCAGCACATGATCGCCGTACGTCCCGTCGATCGTGCCAGCCGAGGGATAGCAGATCAGGCCCTGGTCCTGTGCGGCGCGGCGCACCTTCTCGGCCACGCCAAGCCTTGGGTCGAACGGCGCAAGACTGTCGGCGTCGGCGACCAGTTCCACCGCAACCAGAAGGCCCCGCCCGCGCACCTCGCCCAAATGTGGGCGCAGCACGGGACTGGCCGCGAACGCCTCGGCGAGGCCCGCCATCAGCCGGTTGCCCTGATGCTCGACATTGGCCAGCAGCCCCTCGTCGCGGATCGCGTCCTGCACCGCCAGCGCCGCTGCGCAGGCGACGGGATGGGCCATGTAGGTGTGACCATGACGCAACTGCCCGCTTCCGGCCTCAAGCGCGGCGGCGATGCGACGGGTCGCCACCACCGCGCCGATGGGCTGGAACCCACCGCCAAGGCCCTTGGCGCAGGTCACGATGTCGGGCGCGACTCCATCGGCTTCGCAGGCATACATCGTGCCGGTTCGTCCCATGCCGCACATCACCTCGTCGAGGATCAGCAGGATGCCGTGCGCGTCGCATATCTCGCGGATGCGCCGGAAATAGCCCGGCGTGGCTGGCTGCGCGCCCAGTGTCGCGCCGCAGACCGTTTCGGCAACGAAGGCTGCCACGCTGTCCGGACCAAGCCCGACGAGCGCCTCCTCCAGCGCGTCGGCGGCGCGCCTTTCATAGGCGTCAGGGCTTTCGCCGACCGCACGCTCGCGCAGCGGATAATAGGGTGCGATGCGTTCCACCTCGAACAGGTAGGGCGCATAAGGCTTCCGCCGCGGTTCGTTTCCGCTGATCGACAGCGCGCCCAATGTGTTGCCGTGGTAGCTTTGCCGTCGCGAGACGATGCGGTGCCTGTCCGGCTGTCCGATCTCCAGGAAGTACTGGCGTGCCAGCTTGATCGCGGCCTCCACCGCTTCGGACCCGCTGCCGACGAAGAGAGCGTGCGACATCTCGCCCGGCGCCAGCGACACGAGCCGCTCTGCCAGTGCCTCGGCCGGGGCGTTGGTGAAATAGGCGCTGTGGCCATAGGCGATGCGGTCGACCTGGGCCTTGATCGCCTCGGCCACCCCTGCATGGCCATGGCCGAGGCACGAAACGGCGGCACCGCCGGAGGCGTCGAGATACCGCTTGCCCTCAGTGTCGATCAAGGTGCAGCCGCGACCGCCGGCGACAACCGGCAGGTCGCGGCGGAACTGCCGGGGAAAGAGGCTGCTCATTGCGAGGCTCCAAATAATTGTATACTACATACAGAACGAGCGGGGGTGGATGTCAATACCGGACCCGTTGCGAGGGCTATCATGCCACCGCAAGGGCGCGCCTGCCTGCCCGGGCGGTGACCTTCGATCCTGCGGCCCGCATCCTGTGGATTGCCAAGGCGCAGTCGGGCGCTGACCGTCCTGCTGACCTTGGCGAAACCCCGTCGCGCTGAGACGCGCGCCAGCCATGCCGCTCAATCCTTGCCGTCGCGCACTGCCACCGAAGGAATGGAGGCCGGCATCGCCGGGGCGGCGGGCGTGCGCTGCGCCGCGACGCCTGGGTGCGGGCGCAGATGGGTCCACCAGAGAACGGCGCCGAGGCACGCCAACCCAGAAACAAGCCAGACGATACCGTGACCGGAATCGTACAGGGTTGCCGTGATGAACAGGGCAAGCGGCACCGCCAGCGCGATCCGCTGTGGCGCTGTCATCGGTTTGTGCGCCTGCCCCTCGATCAGCATCGGCAGGGTGATGAAGAGCGCCGCCAAGGGCAGCGCGTCGAACAGCAGTTCCACCCAGTCGTCCGACAGCAGGTCGGAATAGGCGAACATGAACGGGATGATGTAGAGTGCCTTCGAGATCTTCACGGCCTCCCACCCCGTCCGCATGGGCGGGGCCTTGGCTATTCGTGCCGCCACGAAGGCGGTCATACATATGGGTGGCGTGATCGTGCTGTCCTGGCTGAACCAGAAGATGATCAGGTGGGCCGCAAGGATGCTGATGCCCAGATCGCCAAGCGCCGGAGCCGCCAGCGCCGCGATCAACACATAGGACGCCGTCACCGGCAGCCCCATCCCGAGGACGTAGGACATCAGCGCAACCAGCACGATGGCAATGAAGAGCGAGCCGCCCGAAAGTGACAGGATGATCGACGACATCTTGCCCAGAAGTCCCGTCATCGTGATCACGCCATAGATGATCGCCGCACTGACCGAGAGCGCCGAGATGGTGATCACCACCCGGGTCGACGCTTCCAGCGCCAGCACCAGCATCTTGGGCGTGACGCGGGTGGACATGCGCACCCAGCTGACGATGAACACGAATACGACCGAGGCGGCGCTGGCGTAGAACGGGGTGAAGCCGATCACCAGCAGGTAGATCAGGATAACGATGGGCAGAAAGATATGCCCGCCATCCAGGAACACGCGCTTGAGCTTCGGCAGTTCATTGTAGGGCAGACCCGCCAGGCCCTTCTTGCGCGCCTTGAACTCCACATAAGCGTAAAGCGAGAAGTAATAGAGGATCGCCGGCACGATCGAGTAGAGCATGATCGTCGACAGCGATTCCCCCGTCATCGCCGACATGATGAACACGCCGGCCCCCATCAGTGGCGGGGTAAGCGCGCCCCCAAGCGAGGCGGAGGATTCGATCGCCCCTGCCTCATAGGGTTCGAAGCCGGAGCGCTTCATCAACGGGATGGTCATCGTGCCTGTCGTCGCCACGTTGCTGACGGTGCTGCCCGAGAGCATGCCCATCATCGCGCTTGACAGGATCGCCACCTTGGCAGGCCCGCCGCGCTTGCCCCCGGCGATGGCGAGCGCGAGGTCGGTGAAGATTCGGTCACCCCCCGACACGCGTAGAAACGCGCCGAACATGAGGAAGGTGAACAGGAAGGTCGCGGTGATCCCGGTGATGAAATTGAACATCCCGTCCGACAACATGTAGAGATGCTCGACAAGGCGCACCGGAGTCGTGCCGCGATGCTCGAACAGACCGGGCCAGTAGGGGCCGGTCAGCGCGTAGATGATGAAGAAAACGTTCAGCACCACGATGGACAGGCCGACCGTCCGGCGCGTCGCCTCGAAGACCAGCAGGATTGCCATCGTGCCGAACACCATGTCGAGCGGCAGGACGGGATCGTAATAGGCGAACCGCGCCTGAAAGCGCTCGTAATTCAGGATCACATACACGAACGACGCGCAACCGAGCGCCGCCAGCACCCAGTCGAAGAACCGCGGCTGCACGCTGCCGCGGGAGGGGATCAGCGGGTAGAGCAGAAAGATCAGCGGAATGACCACAGCGAGGTGGGTGGCGCGAAGTCTGATTGCCGGGATCGGCGCCACGAGGGCCTGCCACAGCGTGAACAGTGCCAGCCCCACGCACAAGACGGTCACGAACAGGCCAATGGCCCCGATCGGTCGCCGTTGCTCGTTGGGAAAGGCCGTGTCGCGTGTCTCTTCAAAGCGCTTGGGATCGGTGGCGAGCACGGAGGAAAGAGTCCTGGAAATCATGGCCATTCAATGCCTCCGCTAGTGCCGTCGGGACGGTGAGCGCCGAACGACCGGAAAAGTTGCTTCATGCCAGAAGGCCAAAGGGGCCGCCTCCGGCCCCTTTGGAAATGTACAGGATCAGTTCATCCAGCCGCGCTCGCGGTAGTAGCGCTCTGCGCCCGGGTGCAGCGGGATGCCAACGCCTTCGGCCATCTTCTCGGGCTGCCATTCCTGGAACGAAGCATGCGTGGCGATCAGGCGCTCGTGGTTTTCGGCGATGGCCTTCGTCATGTTGTAGACGAAATCGTCGGAGAGCTTCGTGGTGGCGAAGATGACATAGGGCATGCCCACCGTCAGAACGTCTTCGGTTTGGTTGGGGTATGTGCCGGCCGGAATGGTGACGGCCTGCATCTCCCATTGGTCCTTGAGCGCCTGCGCTGCGGTCTCCGATATCGACATGATCCGCGAGTCGGGCCGCGCGGACATGAGCTGCACCACCTGCGCCGCTGGCGGGTTGATGAAGAAGTTGACCATGTCGAACTGCCGGTTGCTCCACCCGTCCGAGCGTTCGGACGTGTTGAGCAACTGAACGCTGCCGCCCCATTCCTGGATGTTGTCGTAGGTGAAGCCATATTCGGCGAACAACTCGGCGAGCATGAACACCTCGGTCGAACCGGTGGGTCCGGTGGCCACGGCCATGGACGGCTTGTTGTCCGCCATGCTCTGGAATGTGGTGTCACCGGATGTGACGACGTGCAGCGAGTTCGCCGTCATGCTGGAGATGGCGCGCAGCTCTGGAAATGCCTCACTGTAGAGGTCGTTCGCCCCCTCCAGCGCAAGCTTGAGGAACGGCCCGTAGGAGATGCCGATATCGGACTGCCCTGTGCCCACGCGCAGCGGGTTGCCGACGGCGCCGGCCCCGGGCACGACCGATGTCGGCTGCCCCTCGTAGTTGGTGTTGACGATCTCGGCCACCATCGACGCGACGGGAAACCATCCGCCTGTCGGGCTGCCCGAAATGAACTCGACTCCGGCGATTCGCTCCTGCGCGCCTGCGCCGCCGCCCATGGCGACGGCGATTGCAAACGCCAAGACGGTACCGGTATACCCGTATCCTTTGGTCATTGATCTTCCCTCCTTTTGCTGGTGACTGATCCCGGGCCTTCGCGGCGCCGACAACATGTTGCTTTCTCAACTCTGCCCGAGAGTTGACCCGCCCGCTCTTTGCCCCCGGGGCGTCACCCCACTGAAAAGAGCCGCGCGACAACATCCCGAAGGTAATTTTCTTGTAGACAGTATACCAAATTTTCTATCAATCAATCCCATATTTGGGCGCGACCTGCGGCGGTGTTTCAGCACTCTGATAGCGGACGATTCCCATTCCGGACCCATGCGGTCAGATGGGCGGATTGACCGGACCCTCACCCGCCTGGTATCGCATGACGGGCCGATCCAGTCACAACGTTGCGCTGCGCAGCGCGGCTCTCATCTGATCTGGCTGGACAAGGTGATGGCCTGTCTTGTGCCATGTGACGGGTGCTCCGGTCGCGCTTCGGTGTTCTCGGATGCTGCATCCGGTTCGGCCTGACGATCAATGGTGAAGGGCGTTCGGACAGCGGTTCAGTGGACTGTTTGCGGCCCTGAACAGGCCCAGCACCCGGGGATGGTTCAGGCTGCCGCCGAGGCAGACGACAGGAATGGCAGCTAGCCCGCTGAAAATGACGAAGCTGGGCCGGACCGTGCCGGAGTATTCAACCGGGTACCGACGGCAGAATACCCTGGCAATTCAGGACCCCTTGCGGATTGTATCCAACATCTGGAACCCTCAGCTTCTTGCGGCGATGATTTCGACTGGATCGGCGCGCCAGACGAAAGGCCTTGCCTGTGTAGTGTTGTGTTGTGTTGGGCGATGAAGCGATTGATCGCGGTCTGTAAATCGCCGACCGAACGGAACACGCCGTTCCGGAGCCTGCCCCGTGCCAGTTTCGCGAAGAACCCTTCCACTGCGTTCAGCCATGATGGCGACGTCGGAATGAAGTGGAAAGTCCGGCGTGGGGAACCTGCGTGATCGGCGATGGCACCTCGCTGTTCGTCCTGCGCCATGCGTCGGATGGGCAATGCCCCTCTCTCGGTCTGTCCGACACGCTGGACAATGGCGGGCGCGCCATCGCGTCGGAACCGCTTGAGGACGACGGACCGCTTGCCGGTGATGACCGGAGTGATGCGCAATACCAGGATCCGGTGTTGGTTCAGGCCGCCTGAACCGCCAGCCAAAGCCATGCACCGTCATCACGCCGCAGCCTTGTGGCTCGGCCCGCATGCCACAGGTGCTGGCAGTGGGCATAGGCCTCGACCAGGGCCAGGCCATATTCGGCGGAACCGATGGCGCGCTTGAACATCACCTCGAAACACATCGCCGCCGTGCGGGGGGTGGCCAGATGCGCCTCCAGCCGGGTCAGCGCGCCGTGGTGATTGTCGATCAGTTGCGCAAGGCGGGTGGGCAGGCCGGTGAAGGGCAGCTTGTGGCCGGGCAGCACCAGTTGATCGTCGTTGGCATGGGCCGACAGGCGGTCGCAGGACTCCAGCCATTCGGCCACCGGATCGGCCAACGGTTCGGTGGCATAGACACCAAGGTTGGGTGAAATCGACGGGATCAACTGATCGCCGCCGATCACGATTCCCTCGGCCCACAGCGTCGCATGTTCGGGGGCATGGCCATGGCCGATGCGCACATCCCAGTCGCGCCCGCCGATCCGCACCTTCGATCCCTCGGCGATACGCGTAAAGCCCAGCGGCAGGGGCGCCACCACATCGGCAAAGTTGAATGGCCGCTCGGACACCCGCCGATCATACACCGCAGCATCCATCCCCGCCCCGCGCCAGAAGGTCAGGGTTTCGGGCAACGGCAGAGCCTGTTCGTCCAGCACCAGCATCCGCGCCATCAACCAGGCGGTGCGCGTTGTAATCAATTCAGCCCCCCGCCCCTGGAACCAACCGGCAAGGCCGATGTGATCGGGGTGGTGGTGGGTGACAAGAAGCCGTGTCACCGGCTTGCCCGCCAGAGGCCCCGCCAGCAAGGTTTCCCAGACCGCACGGGATTTGACGGTGTCGAACCCGGTGTCGATCACGCACCAGCCATCACCATCGTCCAGCGCGTAGACATTCACATGGTCCAGCGCCATGGGCAGAGGCAGGCGCATCCACAGCACGCCCGGCGCCACCTCGACGGCGTCACCCGGGCCGGGCATAACGAAGGGATAGCGCAGGGGTGCCGACAAGTCCCTCATGCGGCCAGATCGTCAGGCGACAGTGCAAACAGCCCCTTGGCCCCGGCGCTGGCATGGACCAGCAGGCCGATGTGTTCGGGCAACAGGCGCCGGATATAAAAATCGGCCAACGCCAGGCGCGCCGCATCCCCCGCCATTGCGGATTTCAGATGGACATGACCGCCCAGCACCCGGGCAAAGGCGTGCAGGTACGGCACGGCCCCGGCGAATCTGTCGTCCATGTCCTGCTTCACCAGCCATTCAGTGGTTTCACGCAGCAGTTCCGCTGCGGTCCACACCGCATGGGAAAGTTCGCAGTGGTCGGCGCGCGCCGCCTCGGCATTCTTCTGCACCTCGTCCAGCAAGGCAAACGCCGCCTCGCCGCCATCCGCCATCTTGCGCGCCACAAGGTCCATCGACTGGATGCCGTTGGTTCCTTCGTAGATCGCCGTCACCCGCACGTCGCGCGAATACTGGGCGGCGCCGGTTTCCTCGATGAACCCCATGCCGCCGTGCACCTGCACCCCGATCTGTGCGACGGCAATGCCCACATCCGTGCCGAAGGCTTTGGCAATCGGGGTCAACAGCGCGGCACGCGCCTGCCAGTCGGGCGCACCCGTCGCATGGGCCATGTCGATGGCGACGGCGCACATCAGCGCGATGCCCCGCGCGCCCTGGGTCTCGGCCTTCATGGTGCTGAGCATCCGGCGCACGTCGGCGTGCTCCACGATGGCCCCCGTTCCCGGCGCATGCCCCTGCTTGCGACCTAGGGCATAGGCCAGCGCATGCTGATACGCGCCCTCGGCCACGCCGATGCCCTGCACACCCACTCCAAGGCGGGCGTTGTTCATCATCGTGAACATCGCCGCCATCCCGCCATGTTCCGCGCCGATCAGCCAGCCGGTGGCGCCATCATACTGCATCACCGCTGTCGGGCTGCCATGCAGACCCATCTTGTGCTCAAGGCTGACGACGCTCAGGCTGTTGCGCCGACCCGGGTTTCCATCGGCATCGGGGATCCACTTCGGCACCATGAACAGCGAAATCCCCTTGGTGCCCGGCACGCCGTCCGGCAGCCGCGCCAAAACCAGATGGCAGACGTTGCCGGTGAAGTCATTGTCACCCCAGGAGATGTAGATTTTCTGGCCAGTGACCGCATATGTGCCATCTCCGTTGGCCACCGCCTTGGCGCGCAGGGCGCCCACGTCGCTGCCCGCCTGCGGTTCGGTCAGGTTCATCGTGCCGCACCATTCACCCGAGATCAGCCGTGGCAGGTACAGCGCCTTGACCCTGTCGCTGGCGTGGTGTTCCAGCGCCTCGATCTGGCCCTGGGTCATCAGCGGATTCAGTTGCAGCGACAGACAGGCCGACGACATCATCTCGTTCACCGCAGTGGCCAGCGCCATGGGCAGACCCAGCCCGCCGAACGCAGGGCTGGCCGACATGCCGATCCACCCCCCCGCCGCCACCGCGCGATACCCCTCGGCAAAGCCGGGCGAGGTGCGCACGATGCCGTTCTCCAGAATCGCCGGATGGGTGTCGCCAACCCGTTGCAGCGGCGCCAGAACCCCCTCGCACAGGTGCGCCGCCTCGGACAGGATCGCGCTGGTCACATCGCCCGTCGCCTCGGCGAACCGGGCGGTCGCGCTGACCCGGCTGAACCCGACAACGTGATCCAGCAGGAACGCGAAGTCGCGGACGGGGGCGCGGTAGGGCATGGTGTCCTCCAAGGCTCAAATGGGGTCGGGCGCGCTTGGCAATCCGGGCGCGGCTGTCTAAGGCAATGGGCGCAATCTGGTCCGCATGGGGCGGCCCGGCAACCCGAAACGCTGCGTCACATGACATGAACACGATCGCAACCCTGACCCTGTACGAAATCGCCGACGCTGCCGCCCTCCTGGCCCGGGGGCGGCTGGTGTCGTTCGCGACGGAAACGGTCTATGGTCTGGGGGCCGATGCCACCGACGACCGGGCGGTTGCGGCAATCTTTGCGGCCAAGGATCGGCCCCGGTTCAACCCCCTCATCATCCATCTGGCGGACCTGTCCGATGCAAGCCGGCTTGCCGTGCTTGACGGCGTCGCCCTGGAGCTTGCGCGCGCTTTCTGGCCCGGCCCGCTGACACTGGTTCTGCCCCTGCGGGCCGGGTCCGGGCTGTCGCCCCTGGTCACGGCGGGGCTTGATACCGTGGCGGTGCGCATCCCCGATCTGCCCCAGGCGCGCGACCTGTTGCGCCGCGCCGCCCGGCCCATTGCCGCGCCGTCGGCCAACCCCTCGGGCCGCGTGTCGCCCACGACTGCGCAGCATGTTCTGGACGGGTTGGGCGGGCGCATCGATGCGGTGCTGGACGGCGGGGCCTGTGGTGTCGGGCTGGAATCCACGATCGTCGGGTTCGACCCTGTGCCGATCCTGCTGCGCCCCGGTGGCCTGTCCGCCGAAATCATCGCACGCCATCTGGGCGCCCCGCTGGCCCAGCCCAAGGCCGACGCACGGATCACCGCGCCCGGCCAGCTTGCCTCGCACTATGCGCCGCAGGGCACCCTGCGCCTGAACGCCGACAGGCCAGACGCGGGGGAAACCATGCTGGGCTTCGGCCCCGTCACGTCTGATCTGAACCTCTCGCAGACAGGCGATCTGGCCGAAGCGGCGGCAAACCTGTTTCGCCACCTGCGCACCCTTGACGACCGGGGCGTCCAACGCATCGCCGTGTCGCCCATCCCCGACACGGGCCTTGGTGCCGCGATCAACGACCGCCTGCGCCGCGCCGCAGCCCCCCGCGCCTAATCATCTTGCGACAATCCCGCGCCCATTGTATCCCAGCTGGCATGACCCAGGTTTCCGACATGGATGATCGCGCGCGCCTGCCCTGGCGGTTCTTCGGTGCGTCGCTGGCGGTACCGGCCCGGCCCTGAGCGGCCAGTGCCGCCGCCACTCCAATGTCCCCAACATCGAAAGACACGCCCATGTCCCCCAAAACCCTGTACGATAAAATCTGGGAGTCCCATCTGGCCCACGAGGCCGAGGACGGCACCTGCCTTCTGTATATCGACCGCCATCTGGTGCACGAAGTGACCAGCCCCCAGGCGTTCGAGGGTCTGCGCATGACGGGCCGCACCGTGCGCGCCCCCGACAAGACCATCGCCGTGCCAGATCACAACGTACCCACCACCCCGGGGCGCGACGTGCACATCGACAACGAGGAATCGCGCATTCAGGTCGACGCGCTGGACAAGAACGCCCGCGATTTCGGCGTACACTATTATCCGGTGTCCGATATCCGCCAGGGCATCGTGCACATCGTCGGCCCCGAACAGGGCTGGACCCTGCCGGGCATGACTGTGGTCTGCGGTGATTCGCACACGGCCACCCATGGGGCGTTCGGCGCTTTGGCCCACGGGATCGGCACCAGCGAGGTTGAGCATGTGCTGGCCACGCAGACGCTGATTTCGCAGAAATCCAAGAACATGAAGGTGGAAATCACCGGCAAGCTGGCGCCGGGTGTCACCGCCAAGGACATCACCCTGTCGGTGATCGGCAAGACCGGCACCGCCGGGGGCACCGGCTATGTGATCGAATACTGCGGCGAGGCGATTCGCGGTCTGAGCATGGAAGGGCGGATGACCGTCTGCAACATGGCCATCGAGGGCGGCGCCCGTGCCGGCATGATCGCGCCCGACGAAAAAACCTATGCCTATTGCATGGGCCGCCCCCACGCCCCGAAAGGTGCCCAGTGGGAGGCCGCGCTGACCTGGTGGAAAACCCTGTTTTCCGATGACGACGCCCATTGGGACAAGGTCGTGACGATTCGCGGCGAAGACATCGCGCCGGTTGTCACTTGGGGCACCTCGCCCGAGGATGTTCTGCCGATCACGGCCACGGTGCCCGCGCCCGAGGATTTCAAGGGCGGCAAGGTCGACGCCGCGCGCCGGTCTCTTGAGTATATGGGTCTGGAGCCCGGAATGCTGCTGTCGGATGTGAAGATCGACACGGTGTTCATCGGATCCTGCACCAACGGCCGCATCGAAGATTTGCGCGCCGCCGCCGCGATCCTGAAAGGCAGGAAGATCGCCGAGGGCATGCGCGCCATGGTCGTGCCCGGTTCGGGCCTCGTGCGCGCCCAGGCCGAGGAAGAGGGCATCGCCCAGGTGTTCATCGACGCCGGGTTCGAGTGGCGCCTTGCAGGGTGCTCCATGTGCCTGGCGATGAACCCCGACCAACTGGCCCCTGGCGAACGCTGCGCCGCCACGTCGAACCGCAACTTCGAGGGGCGGCAGGGGCGCGGCGGGCGCACCCATTTGATGTCGCCCGCCATGGCGGCGGCGGCTGCGGTGACGGGACGGCTGACTGATGTGCGGGAGATGATGTAATGGAAAAGTTCGACAAACTCACCGGCGTTGCGGCGCCCATGGATATGATCAACATCGACACCGACATGATCATTCCCAAGCAGTTCCTGAAAACGATCAAGCGCACGGGGCTTGGCGTGTCGCTGTTCGACGAGATGCGTTATGATGACGATCGCAACGAAAAGCCCGGTTTCGTGCTGAACAAGCCTGCCTATCGCAACGCGGAAATCCTGGTGGCGGGCGAAAACTTCGGCTGTGGGTCCAGCCGCGAACACGCGCCATGGGCGATCCTCGATTTCGGCATCCGCTGTGTCATCGCGCCCAGCTTTGCCGACATCTTCTTCAACAACTGTTTCAAGAACGGCATCCTGCCCATCGCCCTGCCCCAGGAACAGGTGGATATCCTGATGAAGGATGCGGAAAAGGGCGAGAATGCCCGCATGACCGTGGACCTTGAGGCGCAGACGATCACCACCTCCGACGGCGAGGTGATGCGCTTCGAGGTCGAGAGTTTCCGCAAGCATTGCCTGATGAACGGGCTCGATGACATTGGCCTGACCCTGGAAAAGGCCGGTTCCATCGATGCCTATGAAGCCAAGGCTGCACAAAGCCGCCCCTGGGTCTGACACACTTGTGCCCCCCAAGGGGGCGCCACACAACATCTTGAGGCAGCCCGGTGGGCTGCCTTTCTTTTGCCGAAACAATGATGCAAAGGCGCACCAGTTGTTCCATGAAAAGCCCCAAATTTTTCGTCAAGGTTAACAAGACGTTGAGAAGCGAAGTGAAAGTAGGCAAAACTTGGGCAACAATGAGGCACTCCGCCACAAAGCGGGACAACAGTTTGGAACAAGGGCGCGGCATCGCATCGCGTCCGTCCAGGTTGAGGGTACATGGCAGTGATCTTGCGGCTTTTGGGCGCTTGTCTCAGGGGATTCCTGGTGGCGCTACTGATTGCAACCCCGGCGTTGCTGTTGCCGGGCGTGTCGCCCGACACGGCGCAGGTCGTGATGCTGATCGCGCTGTTCGCCGCCATCCTGACGGTGTTCGAATACAACTCGTCCTACCCCTGCCTCTATGAATTCCGCGATGCACCGCCGTTCAACCGCATACGGTTCATCAGCCTGTTCCTGACGGTATTCCTGTTGTCGATCGTGCTGAAGGGTCAGACCCACCCCACCATCCTGGGTGAATTCGTCCAGTCCGTGGGCCTGCTGATCGCCCGCGCGGTCGATTTCCCCTACAGCCCCGTGCGCCTCGTGGTGCTGATGCTGCCCCCCGACGCCTCGCTTGAAAAGCTCGAACTGGTGCGCGCCATTGCGGGCCTTGCCTATCTGATCTCGCTGCTGTCGCTGGCCGCCTTTTCCATCGCCATGGCGATCACCGGCTGGCCGCTGCAGAACGGCAGCTTCAACGTCTGGACCAATCTGCCCACCTTCGATCCCACTTCGGGGGGTGAGGTCGTGTCGCGGCTGCGGCGCGATTCCTGGGTGAACATCGGGCTGGGAATTCTGCTGCCCTTCCTGATGCCGTCGGTGGTATCCTCGGCGTCAGAC
>Ga0105053_10004601_pt1 | contig 20194 bp, 19 predicted proteins | sample BON01_FD_78093 | JGI IMG/M metagenome (GOLD analysis project Ga0105053, IMG submission 78093) | Freshwater microbial communities from Lake Bonney liftoff mats and glacier meltwater in Antarctica - BON-01 | ecosystem: Environmental > Aquatic > Freshwater > Ice > Glacier meltwater | place: Lake...
ATATATAGACTGCCGGGGGGGCGGGAGAGAAGCATTGTGTGCGGCACGATTACACTCTAATACTATGCATACATCGCATGGCGCCTGCCGCACAGGCAGAGAGCGGCGACCAGTACCTGGCTTTGCAGAGCCGCACTGACAGTAGTATAAGAGAACGCAGCCGTCTCAGGTAATGTCTGACGTGCAGGTGTTTGATGTCAGTCTTATGGCAAATATGCAAATTGGCAAGACACGGCGGCAGACCACCAGCACGTGCAGCCAGAAATCCATCAAAAACGCGGTCCCTTCCTCCTCTGCCCCCTCTCGTCGCAGCACACGCAGCAACACAGAGCAGGACATCCTGCGTCACGTGCAGAACATCACCCTGCAAAAGTTCTGCACGCTTTGCGAGAGTCTGAACGTAGATCCTCTTGCGCCGTACACTCTGGTTCTCATTGTCATGCTTCTGTCGCGACACCCGCAGCGCACAGAGATCGCGCGCAAGTTTCTAGCGTCAAAAGCATACAACGCCTCGACCCTCGTGTGGGAGACGGCAGCTGACCTGGACTTTCTCCAGCAAAAGTTGTCATTGTCATCTGACTGGGCCATGCTGTTGGCGTATTTGGAATTCAACCTCGATGACGCGGCCAGGACTCTGCTGGTGGCGCACCCAGTCCTGTGCACGCTGCAGAAGAGCCTGATGACAGTGGGCATCATCACACTACAGACACCCCTCGAGTTTGTGATGCACTGTCTGCTCTTCATGACCCCGGCCGGCACCCCATTGCCCAAGATGCTTGAGCGTTATCTTGGCACCAAAAACGTCGAGTGCAGTGATGTCGAGGTCAAGTGTCTACGAGCTGTTACCAGCTCCACTGACCAAATCAACAACGAAGGCCATCTGGCCAGTTGTTTTCTCGACATGTGTCTGCACCTGCGCTGTGCCGCGACGCTGCACTGCAACATCGAGGATGTGCTCAGTGCGAGGCTCTCCAACACCAATGAGCCGGACAGCGCCGTGCGGCGCATCCGCCTGCGCGATATTGTCGAGAGCGTGCACCAGGTGAATGCCTTGTCATACGAGCTCACCTTTGACAGCTGGTGTTGTCAGAAACAATTTGCCACAACAACGGGGCTCAACGTGCAGCGGCTGCTCTACTTCATCAATGCGCAGACGTGCGAGGTTGATTTCAGCTGATTTCCCGATTACTTCACGCCCACCATGACCAGCTACCTCGCGCTGCAGGAGCTCAGCACCATTGACATTGCTCCCATCAATGCTGTCATTGCCAGCCTGCGCCTGTACACCAACAACATCAAACATCTCATTGACTTTCGTGTGCACTGTCTCAAGGGGCTCAACGTCAAGGCTCGACAAAGCCTCTCGCAGGCGCAGATCCTACAACTTTACATCTGCTGCTACCAGCACGCGTCCATCCGCGACCGCTGCTGGCGGGCCGTCCTGCCCGTGCTCAACCACAGCATCCAGCGCGCCTGTGTCTTGTTCCGCGCCAAGTTTGCCTTTGAATTCAAAGCCGTGGTGCGCTCCGTGATATTTTGCCACGTCAACAATGCGCAGGGCAGCGTACCAGGCTTACCAGAAGCAGCGTCATGACCACAAAGAGTTGCTGCAACGTCAGCAGCGTCATACTGTCCAACACCACGGTGCCCTGCAGCAAGGCCAGGGTGAGGCAGGTTCCCACGTAGATGGCAGAGCACATGACATGACACTGCCACGTCATGTCCGCGGGACGAGAGCCCGCGGCATGACACACAAAGACTGCGGCACAAGCCCACAGCGTAACAAACGATACTGTGTTGCGGTGAAAGCGCTGTGTGTCCCACATAAACTCCAGAGCCACCGCCAGATGCGCAGTCGTGACAACGGCCATTGTTTGCGTGGGGGCGGCTGTGAGGTGCAGCATCAGCATGACCCCAGGTGCGCATACAAGCACCAGCACTGCCAGCTTGCTCCCGTGAATGCGCGGCGATCCCAGGTAGTCTCTCAGCACCAAGACAATGTAGACCAGAATGGCGCTCATCCACGCCAGGTCTCTCGCGCGAAGTGCAGGCTCGACTCGCTCTGGGGTAGCGTGCTTGGCGCCCTTTGCAAAGTGCTCGGGCTTGACAGCTTTATCTGTCCTGACAGGCTTCTCTAGCTCATGAAACACCTGCACTGCCAACACCTTGATGCCATACAATGTCAGACGCTTGTTCTGCATGCCCACATCAAATGCACCTTGCATCCTCACGCGCCATGCTCTTTTTAAATATTGAGGATCAGACGTCTGTGTATATAAAGTCGAGCATGGCGTTGGGGAATGACCTTGCGACATGATTCGCCCTCGCGCACTGACATGGATGTGCTTTACGAGCTGCTTTTCTGCGACCCTGATATAGTCGTCTGCGTCATCCGCATCAGCAACGCGTGCCTGCATGGCTCGTGGGACCTCGAGGAAAGCGGCAACAAGCTTAAGCCTAGCATCTGCGAGTGCCTCAACACGCACTATGACGTCTTTCTGCGCGACTGCATCCGCATGATTTACCTGTGCGGCTTTGCTGCCTTCTACATCCGCCGTGTGCACAAGATTCCACTGCCCTTCTGCCCCGCCATTGGCACTTTTACATGGAGCACGCGCATCAGCGAGAAAAGCTCTGGACCCAACGCACAGTATGACATCAACGTGTCGAAGGGCAACGTCAAGCGCAAGGACATTCACATCATGCCATACTACAGCCCCATTGTCTCGCAGCACATCAAGACGCCCATGCAGGCCATCCTCTCGCAGTACATGGCTCTGCAGGAAATGCACAATACGATTCGCGTGAGCAACAAGTGGAATCAGGAAAAACACGTGGTGGTGACTGAGACAATGGATGTCAAAGACCAAACCACTTCCGGATTGCAGCTGCTGGATGATGTGCGCTGGTACACTCTGTCAGGAGAGCACTCCATGATGCGGGACAACGTACTCCGCCTCAAGAACTGTTACAACAAGGACTTGCGCAACACCAACGAGGCCAAGCTCGAGTGGATCCAAGACCAGTTTGGCGGCGGACATACGCAGGGCATTGCTACCCATGTGCTCCTGCCCAACATGGGTGTGGTGGAGCTCTCCAACATTGCCTACGGCAATGAGTACGAGACGCTGAAAGAGCACTACAGCGACTCGGTGTACAAATTTTTTGGCGTGCAAAACCAGTCCACGGTGCAGGCCGCCAACAAAAGCACAGCCGAATTCATCAGCTCTGAACAGCACCAGAACACCCAGAATGTCACGCGCTTCCTCGAGCACGTGTTGCAGAGCGTCTACTCCATCAGCTTTGACGTGCCTCTCGAGAAGATTAGAGTGACCATCAACGGCACGCCGCGCGCTGCCATTAACAACACAGACAACATCAAGCACTTGGCCGACGCCGAGCTGCTCGCGCCAACTGATAAGAAAAAGGCCCGCAAGCTCATGGACACAACATAGTTACTCAGCTTTTTAATGCATTATTAAAAAGTATCAATTGTGGCACGAATCTCTCTCGCGTTCGCGCCACCGCATATCTCCCTGGTAGTTCCAGAGGCCTGCCTCGTACCTCTCACGTTCCATCTTCTGCAACCACGCAGCGTGCAGCTCCGCGGCAGTAGGCGTCATTGCCAAAACGGGCTCTGGAATGTCTTGCGTCTTTTCTGGCATCGTGTGCGAGAAGGACGGCTACTTGTTGGCAGTCTTCTTCTTTTATATCCTGTCTTCACATGTTAGGACAACTTACCCACTTTCATTGTCTCGGTACTCTGTTGGACTTCAATCCACCACTGCTCAACGCGATCCAATCGCATCTGCCTTTCCTGCTCGCAAGTGAGCGCGGTGTGCACCCGCGACTGTAGCAGCTTGCACTTGCTTGATTCTTCATTGGCCTTCTCGAGGCGCCCTTCAGCTGAGGCATGTGAGACAGGGCCTGCCTTGGCACGCTTGAGAAAGCTCATCAGGGAATAAGACATGGCATGCCGTTGATCTCTCTTCAAAAATAAGCGAGCGTGGGCAAACTCCTGGTCCATGTCTGTCTCACAGGTCGACAGAGAGTCCCTGTGAGACATCTTGATTTTCAATTTCAGAATGCATTTTAATACTGAAATGCATTTGCACAAACCAGAGCAAATCCTGGAATTTCTCCAGAATGCCCAAACAGAAATAAACGTGGGAATATATATAATATATTTTTTGTAGAAATATCTATCTAATTAAATCGGCGTTAATAGTGTTCTACTTCTTTGGGGAATTCATGGAATACCCTGGTACAAAATAAAAGTTTAAGTTTTTGATTTTTCAAACATGGCTCTTTTGTAGGTCTCTTTTGCAAATGCATTTCAAAAATTCCTGGTACCAATATTGTCGAATTCAAATGATAGGCAAATGCTGCTGAGCAGTTATGAATGACACAGCCTTCCAGTGGCTGCCATTAGCAATGATGACAATAGATTACGTCAGAAAGTATCTCTCGACACAGGACACCTGCTCTGCAAAACAATATATTGTACGCCAAAGCCAGCACTCGCGCGGTCCAGCGGTGCCCTACACAATTGCATCAGAGCATGCCAAACAAGAAAAATTGATCAAACGCGTGTCTGCAGAAATGTCACAAGTCAGCCACGAGAAGCGCGCTGAGCAACCCACTGACGTGCAGGCTGACAATCACAACCACGCACTGCACAATTTACATGAACGCGGCAGACGCGAGGGGACTGGATGTGGTCTGAAGGGTAAACTGCACAATTTATCCCGAGGAGCTTGCGTCACACTGCTGCACACTAATGTCTGTGAGAGGGCAGCGCTCGAGAATGAGTTGCAGCGCGTGCTGCGGTAGAAATTCGTTGTCGAATAATAAAAGTGTGCTCTCATCCCGAACCAGCGTTCGGCTGCCGTTTCTGGTGACATCAAGCACCTGGTCTACAGCTTCTTGTAAAGCGCGCATTGGCACAGTGGGCTGTGCTGTCTTATACTTACTTCTCGAAGGTTGTGCTTCCTGGTGTCCTTCTTGTGTGCTGGTGCTCAAAAAGCGCGACTGCGTGTTTGTGTGTATTTATCAGCGAGAGCCAGGTCGGCTGATGTCCTCCTCAGAAGACGAGGACTCGGACGAAGAGGGCCTGAAGTTGATAGACCTGGACATTGCCATGAGCATTGCGGCATGCGCTGGTCTTAACACGCATGACCGCCTGGGCAACCCCAATGAAGAGGTGTGGGCGCCGCGGAATCTGGCCTCACGGACAGGGAAACTGGTGGAGGCCAAGGACGTGCGCAAGCTGCTTCTGGAGCAGATCAAACTGCAGCTCGCGGCAAAGCAGGACCTGTTGACTGAGATTGAGAACAACACTATTGTGTGTGCTTGGATTAAAAAGTACACAACTGCGTGGGAGGACAAGTACAACAAGGGAATTCAGGAGAGGTTTGACATTGGGCGCAAAATCCTCTCTGTCATGCACAACACCCTCTTTGAAGTGAAGGAGCTGCTGGACATCAGTCCCGTGACCATCTCTGAGTTGGAGCAAGCAGTGGCTCGAGCTGTGCCCAACTTGGATCTTGAGAGCAAGACCCTTTTTCGCGGCGACAACACGGTGATGCGATTTCTCTTCCGCAATGTGCACACGCGCTTCCACATGGTGCGCATCACCGGGCGCCTCTTGCAGAAGAAAGAGGTATGCAACCGCGCGGGCACGTATTCCGCCAAGCAGCAGCGCCACGACATCACACAGGAGAAAGACACGGCGGTGAAAGGCTTGTACTGCGCGATCCGCGACGAGGAGCCGCGTTTTCGTTGATGTCTGCGTCTTGTGCGTTCCCGCCGATTTGCGCGGTACATCACAGACCACATATTGTAGATTGCAAGTATGGCTGACACAATATAGACGATGTCAGTCATGAAGGGTATATGTCTGGGCTCGGCGAAGGCAACACACATGCGTCCCGTGAGCTCAATGACGGCATGTACCTTAAAACAGGAGATCCTGGCCTTGAAGGAGGGGGAACCTACACTGGCACCGTGACTGAGGGAACGCTGCAGCAGTATGAGAATATCTTTGGGCCCGCTGGCCGTGATATTAAACTCGACAGCCAGCGCCACAAGCGCCACCAGCGTTGGCACTTGCCTGACAATCTCAAAGGTCACAACCAGTACCTCACCAACCGTATCGACGGGCTCATCACCAACGCCACGAACTCGCCCTTCACCAAGAACATTCTCCCCTACGTGTACCTCGAGAATCCCGAGCAGAAACTAAAGTGGAATGTGTACAGCTTTGACGAAGGCATCGCATCGCGTGTGCAGTACGAGGCTGTGGCACGCGTGCTGCCGCAGACCAAGCGCTCCTTCTCGGGCTTTGTGGTGCGCCAGGGCCTCGCCATTGCGATGGAGCACAATTTCATGGTCTCCGCCGCCGGCTGCGAGAACTTCAAGAACCAGCTCACGCAGCTCGTTGGCTCAATTCAGCTCACCAACGACCTCGACGTGCACGTCGCACTGCTGCAGGCCCCGTTGTACCAGAAGCACATGAACGAAAAGTATTACGACAACACGCGCACCACGTCGCAGGTGTGCTGACAGTATATTGACCTCTTTGGCATCATGCAGAAGATTCCAAACGCGCTCGACGCTCTCATTGAAGACGCCAAGTCCAATCTGCAGACGTGGGGAAGCCAACCGCCCACGTTGTGTCTTTGCAACTTGGCACTCACCACGCAGCTGACAATGCTGCCCGAGCTCACCAACCACGTGACCAACGGTCCTGACGGCGCGAAGCGCTTGGCGCAGGGCCCGAACCTGGCATTGTACCACGGTCTGCAGATCATCCAGTCCCGCAAGTTCAGCATGGACGCAGGGACAGCGCCGCGTGATCTGCTCCGTTGCCGCGTGCGCGTCACCGAGTACTACCACATCCCCTGGAGCGAGCACAATGTGCACCGCACATACGAGTTCTATGATCAAAGTCGCGACACCCTATTTTCGTTGTCGTGGGCAGACCTCAACCAGAAGAGCAAAATGTCCGATGGAGGCAACTCGGACGGCCAGCACAGTGATAACATTGCCGACGCTGGGACTGGATCATGGAGTTACGAGTCCTTCCACAATCAGAAGACTCCTGTTTACAAAATTGCAACATGGATGAACACATCAACGCGTCTGACTGCAGGTTTAGTCCTGTCAGGCAGGGACGAGCACAGAATAGCTGGCCCGCTTTGCTTGCACACAACTGGCTTTTACTACAGTAAAAACATGGATCATTTCTCGCGCACTCGACGTATGACAATTTCTGACATCCTGTTGGCCACTCCTGACATGCGCAACCTTTTTGATGGCCACAAGCTCGTGTTGGGACTAAGTTATCACTCTGTGAAGCTGGTCAACCTGGACCATCCCAGGAAAGTGGAAGTAAGCGCCCTCGCCGAGCAAAGTGAGTTGATTGGACGCGGGCTGTACAACGACCCCATACAATACGCTGACGGGTCGCTTGCACGCGTATTTTCGAACTTTGACTCTCTCTTACAACACGGTGTGACTCGAGATTTAGAAAAGCACTGGCTTGTCAATCGTGCATTCGATGTTCTCGAGACTCTATTCACGGACTCAACGTTTGGAACGGCCTCGCTGGAGATATCCATGAAAAATGGAGTAGCATGCCCGTTGGCCGTCACTCCTCTCGCTGATTTGCGTTGTCTAGGAGCAACGCTACAACCACTGTTTCAGGCGAAAGAGAACTGCTGCGATTTGCCACGAAAATATGCACTTCTCCGGTCACGTGAACTCATGAACGCAATTTTCACAAATATTCCGGCTGCACCTTTTAACTATGCCGACTTACTTCCAGGTCAGATACAGCCTCACTTCACAACTCTGTGTATGCAAGCGGGTTTGTTGTCAATGGATGGTGACATGGCAGACAAATAAGACAATGACCCACTTGGTGGGGATCCATTTACAAGAAAAGAACTGTGTGATTTGTTCTTCAGGTTGTTCAGGAATCTGCATTTGAGCCCTACATATTTGGAACATATGCAACAGCCAGCTAATTGTATCTTGATTGTAGATACAACAAATGGTAATGTCGATTTTGACTTGTCATTGGTAGAACAGTTTCCAGACCCCGCTGCTTGCCCGAATTTGTTCTTTTTGTTTCTTTTACACTGGAATTGGACTCAGGGGGAATTTGATGCAATAGACTTAGGCATGCAAGCTGAGAATGACGTATTGACTGAGAGAGACCAAACAATATTGAGAGCTTTTCGTGAGCTGATACCGCCTGCTCGTTATCAGCACACTCCCTTGCACTTGCACATTTCAAGTTGTTTTGTGGCTGCACACAACGCACAAATGGCCAATATGGATGCAACTTTGGGACAATACGCTCTTGCGTGTATCATGCGATCTGCGAATAACCTGCTGAAGCATTTTGATGTCCCTAGTGTCAACGTACAGGCCAATGCAGTTCTGGAGCCACATGCAGACAATCATCACAGCTTCATTGATTGCATGGTGGTGGCGGCTACGGCTCATTTTATTTATCGATCAAAAATAAAAGTTTCAGCCCACCAAGCTGCTCAAGTTCATTTCGGAAAGGGTGATTTGCAAACTTTGACGCGCAAAGAGTGTCATCGCAATTCATCATTGACTGTAACCTGTTTGACAACATTTTTCAGAGAACAAGTGTTGAATCTGGAAAAGAGAATGACTGACAATGCAGTACAGAACGCTGCTTCTTGTGCAGGTTTTAGCCAGTCACAGTTCTGCAATAATACAATCATTCCCAATCTCGCCCTCACTGCCGAGGATTACCTCCTTCGTGGCTACCAGCCACTTTCCTTTACAATGGATTTTAACAATCCAGGAAACAATCAAATTGTGCAAGCCGGAAATCTGTTCACAAGTGCAGGACGCAGATATTGCAAAACAACTTATGAGGAATTCATGAGGGAAATGGCCACAGGATCTGCTAGCGTCAAACGCACTCATAACATTGTCATGCAAACGAGCATGTCCGGAGGAGCAAACATTTCTCACTTTCCTAATTATCATCTTGATCAGTGCGAGGAGATGTGCGATGCAGACCAAGTGCGCTCGGCCTCGAGTCAGGACGAAGTAACGTGGATCGTTCAAGCATTGGCAGGTTTGACTCCGCTGAGCAACAAAGCGTGCCGGAAAATGATGGGCATCCAAGAGCAGGTCCAAAATTCTGTCGTACAGCAAAGTGCCGAGTTCTTTGGTGCGACCAATTCTCTGAATCATCCAACATTGTCTGGGGTGTTTGAAATGATAGCGGAAGACAGAAATAATTTCAGCGGCCACAAGTCGCATGTGCAGAATGAAGGCACACCTTGGGCTGCGAACGAGTACAGGACAAATTTGATGCTGAGCGTCATGGCGCATTTCAATCCAAGTGCTCAGGTCTGACAGGACGCCACCACGCTAGCCTTTGTGCCCATTCACACCCAGAAACAAGTCATGTTGGCCTTTGCAGATGCCATCGAGAAGAATTTGACTCACACACAAATGCTAGACGACACGATCTGTGAACTGTTTCCCGACACCACAAATCACGTGCCTTTCTGTAGTGAAATTGCCTCGTCCGAGTTTACAATGTTGCCCAGGTCATGTGAGTCGCAAGAGCAGTTCGCGACACGCCTTACCCAGGAAGTGAAGTGGGACCACGTCCCGCTTATGCACGGGGAGGGCAGCGCGCCTTTGATGGAAAGACACGAAAGCCAAGAACTCAGCTTGGAGGACGAAATGGTATGGGATCCGTACCAGGACAATTATTCTCCGTATAATGCAGGAGCCATCAAGATGGAGGGCAGCAGGCAAGATGGTCTGGAATTGCACCCCATGCGCTCTTTTTCGCCGAAGTGTATTGGCATGGTCGCAGGCCTGGCGAAGGTTCACACCGCCCGCATACACTCGGACCTGAAAAGTGCTGCTAGCAATGCCGCTGCTTTCTGTCGTGACCCTATGAACTGGCCTGTCTTTTACAAACACGTTCTGCTGGTGTGGATGTCGCGCTTCTGGCAGGCCAGCTCGCGCTTCGTGGACAATGGCAATGGAATGATGGTGCATCATGCGGAGCCCGACCCGAGCATGCCACCACAGCAAGCTGTCAAATACTTCAGCAACGGCCTGCACTTTATGCATGGGCCCAAGCTGCAGACGCTGGGGACTGACCCCAACAACAGAACGGAAGCGGTGCAACAATGTGACCTCGTGATTTTGCGGCCCAACATCAAGCATGAGATGTTGGGCGTGATCATGGGACGCGGAGGCACGCAGGAGCTTGGCGCCACGTTCTGGGGTCAGACAGAGCTCTCGTGCTTCGATGACTCGCAGCATGGCATTTGGGGCATGAGCTACAAGTACCACGAGCGCGCAATTGTGACCAACGAGCGCAACATGATCCGTGCCTACGACGTGGCATTCGACGGATACAATGGCAGTCTCGACCAGACGTGTGTGGACTGGAAGGACAGCGCCTCGCGAAAGGCATTCCAAGATGCAACGTACAACCGCAGCAAAGCGTACAGCGGCCCCAGCATGCTGGTGATGGCGCTCCCGTGCTGCAACTCGCGGCAGGCCTGGCCCAACCCCATTCTCTTTCATGGCAACATGTCGGCGGGCTACAGCCCTGACCCGGAGAAGAGTCAGGGGGCGCTGCCCAATATGCACGAACACATGGTGTTCAACGCTGTGCACAACCCCCGGGTCTGCTCGCAGGAGATGGTGGACCGCTGGAGCCAGTACATGGTCAAATTGGAAATGACGCAGTGGAGCAACGCAGAGCAAAGCAACCAGCCCGCAGGCGAGTCGTGTGTGGCCAACGAGTCGACTAGCACGCCAATGGCCTTCCAGGGTAGCATGCGCGTCATGCAGGCGGGCGCTCTGGTCGAGGACATCAAGGGCTCAGGACACCTGGGCCACAGCTTTGTTGGGATAGCGAGCGTGCGCGAGGGTCGCGGTGTGCACAACCCCGCGGCGCAGCACTCGACCATGCGGCTCGTGTGAGGCCCTCGTTAGTTTCAATAGTTTTTTATTAAAAACACTTCAGAGTCGAGAGCATTCACTGCGCGTGCGCCTCGATATTCAGCAGGGAGCCTCTGACGATCCACTCACGCACTTCCGCGCAGTCTCTTCTAAGCATAGTGACCACAAGTTCATATTGGATCGCAGCTGTGAAAGGCCATGTTGCCAAGTAAGCATCAATAACAGCAACGGCCCTCGGCAACTGCGCGGCAGACAGCACCACAGTGTCCCGTTGATCCATGAGGCAAACAACGGGACGCATGTCACGCATCCCCTCAATGTAGCGGAGGATCAGGCGCATCACTTTAAAACCCAGCACAGCATCTACAGGGTGAGCGCACAATACTCTGAGCAGCGTCCACGTACTATGGCGCGCTGCTGTGCCTGTGTGAATTCTCAGAACACCTAACATTGTTGAGATATTCTGCAATTTTGTGATGCACATCAATACAGCCAGCCGCGAGTGCAAGTGCGCCTTCAAGCTGTCCACAACGTGCTCTACAGCCCCCCATATCATGATACAGGCTTGCAGTTGTGTCAATCCTCCTTGAAATACACGGTTACGCCACATCGTGCACATGGTCCCTGGCAGCGCCGTGGTAAAAGCGTTTGCAATCGCAAAATACGTCATTTGCAGAGTGTTTTCGGGTCCCAGCCTGAGTGTTTTGCAGACGAAGTCCCTCCATCCCCTACAGACACGGACACAATGCGAAAGCACGACAAAGTCCTTTGACGCAGTGACAAAATTCAGGACCAGTTGATCATGAAGACAGCACTCTGTTTCTTCTGCAGCCATGCTTACTCAGATACGTCACTTCATAGCCAGTGTACAGCTTACGCCTCTTTTATAGAAAGAAAAATGCAATTGTTTGATTCTAGGCTTGATTTTTTTTTCCATGTCAGCGCTGAGCGTCCACGTCGCGGAAGCCCATGCGCTGAATGTCGACCGCGGTGCACGTGCGTAGCATGAACTTGAAGCGGTTTTCCACCTCAGTGATATGCTTGGCCTTGAAGTTAAAGAGCTTTGGCAACAGGCTCTCGTTAGGTAGCAAGCTTGGTGATTGCGGGCATAAGACACACGCTGTGCGCTGTCATGCCAGTTCTCATGAGGTACAGCAGTCCAAATACCAGTGTGCGGTTGTCCAATCCCCGCAGCATGTGCGGCATTCGGCAGCGGGTGCACACCACCAGGAAGCCAATGTGTTGGCTGGCCGTGTTCACAATGGCCTCACGTTCGGCGAAGTCAAACCTGTGCGGGAGAACGCGCGCAGAGTGTAGGCGCCGCATGCTGGCCTCCAAGCACTGGAATATACACGTGGTGGTGGAGCCACCGCTGAGCATGTACCCCTTGAATTTGGAGGTTATCTTCGCGAGCTCCTGCTCGTGGGCCTGCATGCTCTGCCGCGACGTGAGGAGCAAACGCACGTACTGCTCGATGTCGTCGCTGAGCACGCCTTGCAGAATGCCTGCACTGCTGGAGTTGCGCAGCATGGCCGTGTTGTCGAACTCGTTGGTGACAAAGTTGCTCTTGTGCACAACGCATCCGGTGATTTCGCACACTGTTGCATCCTCGATTTGCTGCAGCCGCATGCACAGCTGCCGAGAGCATTGGTGTATGCTGCCGAAAAGCAGACATCCAGCGACGCCCATGTCAAACGTCTCCCACTCGCACTGGTGAAACCTGGCGCTAGACGGGGGCAGCACAAACGGGCTGCGAAGCTTGTGCCACACGGCTTCGCACATTTACGTTCGCCAGATGCGCCCGTCAGATGCACACAACTGAGTTAACTTTTTTTACGCCCGGGTCAAAGACGCCGCGTTCAATTGGACGAAATCTGCCCGAGGAGCACATCCCAGCCAATGAGGTAGAGGACCAGCAAAACGAAACCACGGCCGGCGCCCTCTGCGCCAACATCTGGCGTGGTGTTTTGCACAAAGACATTGATGCCCACCAGGACAACGAGCTCCGTCAGGGTCTTTTCGCATGACCCCACGCGCTGCTGGCTGCTGCGCAATTGAATGACAGCAAGACCCAGGACACACACGGCCAGCGCTGGGCCTGCTTCCTGCCACTGGGCGTCGAAGAGCTGCTGGAGATGCAGCCCGGACTTCCACAGCGCGTAGCCGCGGATCTCGACAAACCACCCGGCCTTGGAGCACACAACATCAAACGTGAGCAGCAGTAATACAAGCATGCCAGTCTTGGTCTCGGCAGAGTACTGGGTGTACAGGGTCAGGTTGAGCATGCCATTGATGGCCAGCATGTTGCAAGCCCGTGAGACAATGCTCACCACACGCGACTGATCTGTCCTGCTCGCAAGCATGTGCACCGTGGTGTAGACCATCAGGGCAATGGCTGCCAACACAGTTCGTTGCTGCACTCGCTGCACCTGTGCCTGCAGGTTCTCAGTGTACATGTAGAGGAAAAGGCCTTGCATGCGCACGCGGTACGCCGTCGCAGTGTCGCCTGGCGTGCCCAGCGGCAGACTCGCAAAAATAACCAAGATGACAGTGCTCTGCGACACCGTGAGCAGCGACAACCAGTCTGACTGTGTATACTGCACCATTTGCGGGCTGCTGGCAACTTCAGAGAGTAATGTGTTGCTGAAGATGGAGATGACCACTTGCGCAAACAAGGTGCGTTGAGTGCACTGCTTGTATGCGAGAAGATGCGCCACAGCGAGCCAGTCCACAACAACCAGGACCACACACATGAGCAAAACTGTGAAAGTATCAAGGCGTGGTGGTGTTCCACCCTGCAGCAACTCACTTGCGTGAAGTGTCACGCCAAAGAGCAATACATTTTCAATATTGGTGGCAATGTCAATGCTCTTCAGGGACATTGCGAGCGAAGACCAGCGCGCATATAAAGCTTGAAGGCGCAATCTTACATACAACACAATATGGACTGTGGTCTGCGCATAGGCCCTACACGTGATATTTTTTTTGCAAGATTGTGCCGTGTGATACAGTCTTGCTTTCCACAGCAAATTCCGCGAGAAGTCAGGGGGTGGTTCCCTGGTCCCTCCAATGAACCTGTTTTGTCTTGCTGCGTACACTCTGATGTTGTCTGGCCATCATCAGACACGAGCGAGTCATTGCGCGCTGGCCATCACCACCTTTTATAACAGGCGAGCGACCAGTATTATAAAAGCGTTGCAGCGTCCTCAGCCGTGATGATTTTTGTCTTGGCTGCGTGGGTGTGCATGCTGCTGGCCATTGTGCTTGCGTGGCTGTGGTTGCAGAGTCTGCCCATACCTCGGCGCGGCGCAAATTGTGAAGGCGATGACAGTCACGTACGTGCCACTCGCACTACTGTGCGCTCCCTCGCAATGCTCTCGGCGCTCAGCTTGGCCTTGATGCTGCTTCACTTTGTAGTGCCCACTGGCGAGGCGCAGGCAGATGCCAAATGGAATGCTCATGGAAACGTCCACATGCCTGGTGACCACAGCAACAACACGTACAACGGCAGCCATCATATGCAACACGATTGATCGGACATCGGGAAATGTCTGCAGTTGGACAGGGGGTATATAAGTACATGACGCGCATGGTCAATGACCACTCTGGCCGAGCCTCCCAAGATACCCGAAAGCGATGCCCCTGCGAAGAAGGCCGAAAGCACCGACATGAGCAACATTTTGCAACACATCAAGAATCTGGAAACCAACAACGTGACTCTCAAGTCTCAGCTTCAGGACGCAGAATCTCGCAACAGCAAACTGGCGGCCAAGACGCGCGAGGGCATGCAGAGCGCAATGGACACGCTCATGAAGAAATGGATGGACGCGGTGGAGACCAAGGACGACAAGGTCAAGGACAGCTTCAAACAGGGCCTCACCCAGCTAGTCGAAAAATCAGCAGAGGACAACGGGGTGTGGCAAATGATGGTGGCGGCCTCCTCACTCCACGAGCGCCAGAACCATGATCTGGACCTGCTTCGTGTCGAGAACAACAGCCTCAAGTCGAAGGTGGATGGTCTTTACGGCGACGTTGGCTCGCGCACTGTCGGCCACAAGAGCAAGGCAGACAGCGAGCTCTCACGGGCAGATGTGCCGGCCGTGGTGTCGGAAGATATGTGGAATGATTTCGCCAAACAGATTGGCAGCGTGTATTGAGAGAGGAAAGCAAAGGTGTGAATAGATCTCTAACTGATTTTGAATAAATTGAATAAAAAGTCATTAGTGGTGCAACTATGTTTTATTCATCAACTTTTGGGATGACACACGTCGAGCCGCTCAAAATCTCTTTTGACGGCCTGACCCCTGCCCTGCATCAGCGCCCAGGCGAAAATCCAGGTTGATGTCACCCAACATCCCCTGTTCCAGGCCCCGCTTCATTTGAGCATCCAACAATTCAAGGTGTCTTTCCAGTAAATCGACATCAATCAATGGCATGTGCTCTGCACGTTGGGCAGCGCTCAAACTGGCATCATGGGGCTGTGCAAATTTGGAAGCCTCTCTTGCAAAATTGAGGCCATGCGTCTCCTCGAATTCGTGCAGGTCCATTTTGCTTTCGATAGCAGCGGTGCTTGATTTGCCGGTTTTGGGAAGTGCAGGAACATGGTCATAGAAAATAAGCATCTCTGCGGGAGTTTGTTCGAATTTGGCAGCATTCCTCACAGCCGTAGTTTCTGTGAGGATTTCATGCCACCAGTGCTCATCCAATCCATCTGAATTTTCGATCTGCAGGTACTGCTGGACAGGCAAGCCCGTATAACTATCATAATATCGATAAATTCCACCAGCCGCCAGTTTAGGGGTGTACAGATTGCATTCCAATGTTCTGACAAGCCTCGCACTCTGCGCCCTTACTTCCGGATTTTTCGACAAACATTTTGGCAAGAAGTTGTGAATTGCATTTGGCAACTCACTGTGCTGAAGACTCTTTTCCATGTAAGGACACCTTAGCCTTAAGTGATATTGGTCGGATGTGGGAACAACCCCCCTCAAGAAGATGTAGTTCAATTCGAGGTGGCCGAGAATCGTCGGAATTTCAATGTTGCAATAAATCTCCACCGCACGACACACATCCCACCATTTAGTGATCAAGACGGGAGGAATGCCCAGCATGTTGGGCCAATTCAGCCTGTTTACAAGAGCCAGTCTCTGATCCAGAGTCCGCCAATTGAGGCAATAGAGTGTGACCATGTATGTAATGTAATGTTTCATCACCACCAGTTCTCTCGCAGGAGTAAACATGATTGAAAAGTCTGGCACATCTGCACTCCCGTGCGATAAGTTGGAGGCTTGTCTCTGAACTACAATACAACGAAGAAACAAAGTGTGCTTTTTTGAATATTGCGTGAAATCCCACGAGCTCGCTACGGTGGAATACGTCATTCGTGCGTCCAGCAGTTTCTTGTTGACTTGCTCGCGTGTGGCATGACACGGAAGCCCATTCTTTTCCGCTTTTGACTTCTTGGGAGGCATCCTGAATTCAAATCAAATTCACACACCACCACACTCACCACGACATTCAGCGAGCAAGCATCTACGTACTAGCCCTTAAATACTGGCGTTGGAAAAATCTTTCCCAAGCTCGAAGTCTACCCACACTTGCGAACGTATCTCGTGCGCCAGCGGGTCTTGGTTAATGTTCCACCTACCCGCCTGGCGACTGGTATATTGCATTGTATTCACCAACACTGCTTGCGAAGCAAACTGGAGCATTGCGCGCTGCTGGGCACAAACAGCAGCCACATGACCTGCGTCGTGCATCACACTGTAGTTTGCCTGTAACCAGTTTATGGCGTTTTCTTGATCTGTGGCGTTGCAAGAGGTCAGCAGAAAAACGTTGGTACGTCTATATCGTGCCAAAATGTACTCCAGGTGACACACTGCAGGCGCAGCAAAGCACCACTCGCGAAAGGCTACGGTGAAGTCGCGCACGCCCGTACGCAGAATCGTGGCGTTGGCAAGCGCAGCGGGGGCGGCCTGGCCTCGCAGATGTACAGCCAGAATGCGCCGCATCTGCAATGGAGGGCTGCCTTGCAAGGTGCTTTCTGCAATGAAGGTGACAAGCGAGTCCAGCTTTCCTCGTACTGGTCTGCTGACGGCGGACGGCCCCAGCAAGTTCATGCGCGCGACGGCCTCGGTTCCATTCCCTGGACACTCCAGACCTGTCTGACAAAGAAATTCGTGTCCAGCACCCCAGGAGCACACACCTGCTGCATCAATCGGACATCACGCACTGCTGCGATATCCATGACATCATGCAAGTCGCTGAACTGCTGCAGCGTGAGAAGCATCTTGAAGACTGACACTGCAGCTCCCGCCTGCCAGTAAGACAGAGTCGAAGAAAGAACGCCTAACTCTTGTTGGGTGACAGGCGACTCAGTTACAATTGTGCTGTTCTCGCGCAACATTCGCTCGCAATGACCCAACAGATGGCTGAGTTCAGAGAGAGACATTTACATCATACCAACAACCCGAGTGGTAATGAGCATGGCAGTCCCACGTGCGATGGTTTGCACCTGGAAAATTTGCTCACCAGAATTTTGCCGGTGCAATAACACCACGTGCACATCAAAATGCGATAGGGGCAGCATCTGCGTCAGACTGCAGCTCAACGGCGCAAAGGCCACTGTCACAGCCCTCGTCGTGCGCAGCTCGAAAGTGGATGACACCACCCTCCATGTAATCACGTCGACGAGGGAAATCACCATCACACAAGTCTGTACTGTGTCGCGCGTAGAACATGTCGCAACTTCTGAAATCATACTGTCGCTAATGTCCAGCTCAAGCACGCCACTACTCACTTCAGTGCCGTTGATTCCAGAGCGACCAACGCACGCCTTGGGTGATGCTTCCACGAGGCCCATGTGAGCTAGAGTCGACACGCGCCAGTGCCTGGCGAAGCAGCAGTACGAGGCCGTGGTGCCCTGTTTGCAGTCACGGGAGGCATTGCGGCCCACCACGACAGCAAAAAAGCCATGGCTCATGTGGGACAGACGCAGCCGCGCACAGTCATTCACCCAGGTAAAGTCACCAACAGACACGCTGTGCGAGAACTCGCTTCGCGGGCTCGAGAGGAGGCGCGCAATATAACAGTCTTCGCTGCCATCTGGCATGACTACGCGCTCGTACCCCTGGAGGCATGTGAAGGCACACGTCATCGCTTGGTTCATGTTGTCTGGAAACACTTTGAACAGCACATTGCCTGTTTCGCAGCTGACGCACCCCAGAAACGGCCGGCTGGCATCACGCAGCTGCGAGTTTCCCAGACAAGTCACGCCGCAGCTGAAGGCGTTGTTGTACTGGAGGCCATTTGTGCGGGCTGCGTGAAGGGACTGCCCGTTGAGTTGTGTGTTGTTGTAGCGACACGGCATGCAGTAGCTGTCTGACACAACGGTGTGCCCCCCGAGGTAAAAGCCTGTGGCACAGGATGCGAGGTCACCCCCAATGTCACGGCACTCGCGGTTCTGATCCGTCTGGCAAGGCAAGAGCTCCAACTCGCGCAAAAAGTCGCATTGCAGACAGGAGCAGCATTCTGCGTCTGCCAGATCCGCGCACGCCCGGTGCGTGTACTCCTCTGGGTTGGAACACGCGTTGCAAGCGTCACACACTGTGTCGCTGCTTGCGCTGCACCACACGCTGGTGAAGAGCCAGATTGCGCTGCTGCAGCGTGTGCAATTCCCGCACTGATAATTGCCAATGCTGTTTTTGTATGTTGAGCCTGCCGCGCACGCCAGGCACATACTTGCCTGCCCGCGGCCGTCGCCAAAGCCAACGTCACACAGACAGTCGTGATAGGCCGCGGCGTTTGGACCCGCCGTGGAGCTGTGCGAATGACACAACACGGTGTCATTATCACCAATGCAGTAGCTTCCCACCCCACACGGCAGGCAGACGTTTTCTTCGCTTCGCAGCCCTGGGCGGCAGGTGCAAACATCCTGGCGGGTCTGTCCCTGGGTCCACTCGTCGCTCGGGCACGGGTAAATGTTGCGGTCTACACAATAGTGGTCCTGTTCGCATTGTATGCACCTGGTGTTGTTGGCGTTGTTGTAGAATCCGTTTACACAGCGGCAGTCGGCAGCCTCATCAGAGCCGGCGACCGAGCGCATGCGCTCGTCACTGCAATTGTAGAGCGAGTTGTTATAGCAGTAGTCGTCGGGAGTGCACACTGCGCACGAAAAGTTGTTGGCAGTGGACAAGGGATCACTGGCAGCCCCTGCAATTTTGTAAAAGCCAATCAGGCAGATGCAGTCCTGAATGATACTGTTCTCCACACCCAGCGTCAGCGAGTGCGCGGGGCACACAGAAAGCTGTCCACCGTGGCAATACGTGTCAAACCCGCAGGGGGCACAGCCAGAGCCGATCGCGACACTTGTTGCGTAGCCCAGCACACATCCACAGTCCGCAGACAAATTGCTGCCCGCGTCGCTCTCTGAGCCTCCCAGGCACAGGCTGCGCACGCCGTATCCCGGGCAAAAGTATCCCGCAGTGCACACCGCGCACACCGTGTCCGCCCGGTCATTGCTGCTTGTGGTCCCGCACACGGGCTGTGAAAAGGTGCCGGGCTCACACACCGTGCACAGCGCGCACACGACGTCGCGGCTCGCGTTGCACTCCAGCCTCACGTAGCTGGCCACCTCCAAGACTTCCTCACAGTTGGCGCTGCACTCAAGGCACGCCGTGCTGGCAAAATCGGTTGTAAACTCCCCAGTGGCGCACGCGGCACAGGCAAGCGAGTTGTTGGTGTGTTCCTTGAACCTGCCAGGTTGGCACGCCACGCAGTCCCACCCGTCGAACTCGTAGCCTGCATTGCAGGCGCACACTCCAACGCTACTGCGCCGCCGACTGAGGCTCGAGCTGTGAGCTGGACAAGGCGCACACGCAATGGCATGCGAGCTGTTGCACTCGCGCGTCACCTCCTGGTCCACTTGGCATAGCTCACAGTCACTGCAGTCAGTGTTGCGAAAATGGTTCTTGTACTTGCCCGCGACACAAATGTCGCACTCCAATTCGGATGTGCCGCGGCGCGCAAAGCCCACACTGCAGTCGCACAAGGCACGCCCAGTCTTGCCGTGTGTCGAGGAGGCATTGCGAGATGGTTGTGCGAGCAAACTGTACTGGGTACTTGCATGTGTTTGTTGGGTGGTGTGTGTGTGTGTGTGTGTTTGTGTGTGTGTGTGTTTGTGTGTGTGTAATGGTGCAGGAACAAGTAG
>Ga0105053_10004602_pt1 | contig 20192 bp, 18 predicted proteins | sample BON01_FD_78093 | JGI IMG/M metagenome (GOLD analysis project Ga0105053, IMG submission 78093) | Freshwater microbial communities from Lake Bonney liftoff mats and glacier meltwater in Antarctica - BON-01 | ecosystem: Environmental > Aquatic > Freshwater > Ice > Glacier meltwater | place: Lake...
ACCTTATGTAGCATCGTTGCACATGGTTCTTGCAGCAATTTATGACATCGTTTTCAAATTCCAATAATAATAAAAAAAGTAGGACCACCCAAAATTTGTTTTAGGTGATGTTGCGTCGAGTGTTCTTTTCCACACGTGTTGCTGCTGCGGTTTCAGATATCGAGGATGTTGTTGCATTGAATAAAAAAATGGAACTATTAACAGCTCCCATTGTCGACAGACGTGAAGCTCTAGGGTATCTGAGATCATACAGCAAGTTGGCAGTGAATCGGAACGCCATTAAGGCCATCAAGATGTCTGAGATCATGAAAATTTCAAACTCAATGCCGTTGTTTTTAGACACCATGACTGGATATGAAATGTCGAATTCGTTGTGGTGTTATTCGAAAATACAGATTCGGCCTCCTGTTGATTTGATGTTGGACCTGCAGGACTGCATCACAAGAAGGGCCCATGGATACACTCCTATAGGCATTTCTATGTCTATCTACGCTCTGGCTAAAATGCAGAGCAAGGTTTCCTCCGAGTTGCTGGACGCGGTAGACAAGCACGTGCTGGCTAAAGGTCCGCTGTACAACTCCCAAGATTTGTCGAATACTGTTTGGGCATTTGCGACATTGGAGCACAGACCATCTAACGCAGTATTAAATGAAATAGAAAAAGAAACCATGTCGAAAGCGTCCAAAGTTCAAGAAATATCCAACACTTTGTGGGGGTTCGCTAAGCTTTCCTATCGCCCTTCCGAAAGACTTCTCACTGAACTTGAAACGAGAATAATGCAGGACCAGCAGTTGCGGCCTCAACATGCTTCTAATGTTTTGTGGGCTTTTGCAAAATTTGATCATCAACCAAGCAGTGAGTTTCAAAAGTATTTAGAGCGACAAATCATCAAACAAAGTGAGAGATACAATCCACAAGCAGTTTCTAACTGCGTATGGGCTGCTGCCAAGCTCAAGATGCACTGGTCTGGCAAAGTGATGAATGTATTCGACAAGAAATTGATCGAGCAAGGTAATGCATTCAATCCACAAGGACTTTCCACCGTACTATGGGGCTTTGCGAAATTGCACTACACGCCTTCCGACAAATGCATGGACCAAGTTAACGAGAACTTGCGTTTCGAATTAGCCAACTTCAAACCACAGGAGGTTGTTAACACTCTGTGGGCTTTCGGACAAATGGACCATCAAATTTCTAAAAACCTAGCCTCCCTCACGGAAGGACATATAGTGCACAATGTACACGCGTTTAAGGCCGCTGAATTGTGTTCTATTATCTGCGCTTTTGGACAACTCCATATCGTCCCTGCGCAAAAATCTGTAGCTAGAATTATGGAGCAACTCGATGTAGCTCAATGCAACCACCTTGAGTTGTCCAATTTATTGTGGGCACTCACCAAGTTGGGATACATTCCTTCACCGGATTTGCTGCTTCAAGTTGAAAAAGAAATCATGGATAACTTTTCGGAATTTGCGAAATCTGACTTGTGCAGTTCGTTTTGGAGTTTTGTCTCCTTGGGTTTTCGTCCAAATAATGACTTATTGCACTCTTATGAATCCGCACTTGGTGGTTCTGCTGAGAAACTAAGCCCGGCAAACATCTTGGCAGTTCTCTGGGCTTTCAGCAAGGTAGATGATTACAAACCTACTGTGATACCTTTATTTCACGCCGCTATTCTGCAAAACATTCAGGACTACGATCAGGAGACCCGAGATAATATCAATCTAGCCTTTGAATCATTGCAATTTCCTCACAAACTTGCACACAAAATAATATAATACGAACTTTTGCATAATTTTGAAAATACACCATCAAGTGTATTTTGGATGAGTTCGGATGTTCTAGTGCGCATGTCGCACCTGACAAGGTTATCGTGAGTTCTGTTGTGTACATAAACTGTATCGAGGCCATAGAGCCAAAGATGGAGGGTGACTTTGATCAGTGCCTACAAGATACGAAAGAAAAGATGATGAAGTTGGGAGCACAAAAGATCCAGGCACGCAATCATTGCGAGTATATTGTGAGGAATAGTTTCGAATTGAGCCTTCCTAATTAAATGGGGACTATCCGTATAAATGCACACCTGTTTTTAAAGAATCGATGGCGTCGTTATCTATCAATCTTCAGAAGGCGGTAAGTTCAATCGATGATGTGAACCACTTGAAAAAGGGAAGTAGAAGCGCCAACAGAGAGCAGCGGAAGCAACGTCAACAGGAAAGAAGAGATGTTAAAGTGCAGCAACAACTGGACGATCCTGAATTTCTCATGAACGTCCTTGACGACATAGGAATGTATTTCGGCAATGTGAAAGTTAGCAGTCACCCAAAAATAAAAAAATCATTGCCATCATCATTTGAAAAATCGATGGAACTTAAACATGAGACCGATTCCTCATCGGAGGATGAAGATGAGGAAATGGATTTAGGATACAATGAACTTGAGTCGTACTCGTATCAACGCGCAAGATATGTACAAGTGACTGGGAATGTAGAACCATCGCAACTTTCTGTGTCTCAAAACCTAGACGTGCGTGATTTGAACAAATTATATTTGGGGCTTAACTATGGAATTGTGTTCGAGCCGGTGAAAAGCAAAAAACCTGTATTCAATATAGCAATTCAAAGACACGTTCTTCAAAACGAATCAGGTAGGAAATTTAGACAATCTTCAGCGGACGATGACGAGATCGTTACTCCACAAACCATGTCTCAACAACTTAGATTGGATGCTGCTGACTCATTTGACAATCTCTCCCCAATTGATTGGCCTCCTAACATAGCACAACTACACTACCCTCCAAAAACAAATACAGGAGAGTACAAAACCTACAAAAACGTAGTAGCAAGTGGGTTTCGAAAAATCATCAACATTAGAAGAAAAAGCAAAGGGTTTAGGTTTTTGGAGGACCATGAGCAAAGATTTTTAATCCGAAATGATGAAGTAGTTCCTTTTATCTTGCCCCCGCCACCTGTTCCAAAATTACCATTGGCCAATATGCCTGATAGAAGCAAGGCGGAACTCATGGACATGTTTTGTGAAGATCTACACTCTGCACTTCAGGTAGCAAATGAAAAGCTGGAAAGGAAAAATGCGGAGAAAAATTCTTATTTGGAAGAAATAAACAGACTTGATAGAGAAATTCAAGGGCCTAATAGAAAACAAAGTCTAAATACCGAATATATCGGGCTGTCCACAGTCACCTCAAAGCAGATAGGAGTAGATAGAAATTTAAAATAACTTGAAAATAAATGTATTCGGATCCATCATGTTACCCTACTAGGTTCTTGAAATGAACTATTTGATTATACTACGATACAGTCAGAGGGTTTATTTGTTGCTCCAATAGATTCTGTGGTAGATTCTTTCGCAGGGGCAAAATCATGCTTTACAAATTTGCAAGCAGGTCCCCAATGAGATCCACAATACAGATTATGAATGTTGCAATAATTGGTGCTCATATCTGCTACACTAGTGACCTGACTCTCACTGCATGCGATTATGTTACAATTACCTTGCAGTTGTTGCTCGAGAGAAAAAACAATCTTGTCTACAAACATCCCACTGCCACCAGTTACTCTCGACAGCTCGACAATGCTGGAATTTTTCTCGGCGATAGAATAGCTTCCTCGATTATGAGGATCATACCAGCCACCTTCACCAGCCACTCGTGCGACCATTTCTTCCAGAACATCTACACAGGGAGCATTCAACTCCACTGACACAACTGACTTCGCGTGAATCCAAGCAGAGGAACCCGGGCAGAAGGACCCCTCCGGAAAGCTAGTGAACAGAACAGCTATCGAGGAAAACAACATCAAGAAATTTGTTACGGTATTAATGGATCAGAACGTGAAAAGTAAGTTTGATTTTAGCGTCAAGGTGGTAGACAATGCTTTAGAACTATACCGCGTTTCAAAAGCAATTGATACAAGGGAGGCTATAGAGAAACAGAAGGTGCTCATATCTCAGTTGGTTCACGATGCCCAAAAAGCCATGTTGGGTGTAGCTGTGTACTTGAGGAGCATAAGCGAGGTGGTATCTGAACTGGACGATGATGAACGGTATTTAAAGCTGAGGGAAACACTAGATCGCATGGAGAATACATCGATTGAACCCTGGATGGTGTCTCGTGAGTATCCTCAAGGGAATTCCTTGGTGTCATTTGTTGACGAACAAGGCATTTCTGAAACACATCAGGAAATTGAGACCCAAAAACGTGATATTGCTGATGTAGCAACATCGCTTCAGACTTGTATAGACTCGTTCGAACAACGTATAACAGTATGTGTACAAGCAAGAGTCGCCGTGACAGAAGTCTTACCTGATCAGCTTCAAGTATTGGACGACGAACTGAAACGACAAGATTCGTTTTTGAAAACACTTTCTAATGGATCTTTCAATTTAGCAGCTATTTATCAATTGATATTGAATGGTCCCGATAGCTTGCTAGCTGAGAACCAAAACCTCGAAACATTGCAAAACAAATTACAAGAGTTTGCTTCAAATCCACTGTTTGAACAACCAAATCAAGACTCTTGCTTGGATCAACTTTTAGATCGCGTAGAAATTTGTTTTAAAATTGGTCTGAAAGCTGTTTTCAAATCCTACAATGATCTCAAAGCAAAACTTGCTCTCGAAAAAATGCAAACGCAATTGCAAACTCAGGTGATAGAACCGTTAAAAATTCTTTTGAAAGAGATACAAGAAAGTGTTTCACCTAATATCTTGAGCGAAATCAACTCTACAAAACTGGAAATCTTCAAATATTTCCAAGAATTTGAAAAACTAGATCAAGTGTATAAAGAGTTTTTAGGGTCACAAATCTTGGCAAAAGAGGAAGTCTTTCATCGATGGAATTTTTTAACTCGAGTAGAAGAACTTGCAAAGAAACAACAAGAAGAACTGGACAAAATAATGGAAATAGAAAAACAACGACGAAGTGAATTTAGTTCAAACTATGGTATGATATTACCCCAAGGTTTTTGTCCGGCAATTACACTGGATACTCCACCAACTACGTTTCATTACGTACTTGTCAATCCAGACGAAGCGCAATTACTGGGAGAATGCGTAGAAAATCTCAACAAACCTTGATTGATCTGTACTAAGTGGTCATCAACACAGTTCTCCCCTACTTGATCGGACATGGCATTCAGCGCGAGCACAAGGTTGTCAAAGTATTCACGATTAGGACCGCTGGGCCCATGGCTACTAGCAATATGGTGAACTATCCCATTGTCATCAGGTCCTAAATAATGGTCATTGTCCGGCGTGGCCCTAAACACGATGGCGTTACGAGTGACCTTATCTTGACAATGTACATCAACCATATTCTTTTCATATCCAGCTTTTTCTCTGTGATCTAAATGCGCAAGTACTTTCACTTCCACCGCTTTTTCTATTTCATACACTACGCCCCACACCTTATCGTCTGTACCATCATCACCGAGTTCTTCGAGGGTCAACAGAGTAGCCACTCGCCCAGGACATTCTTCGGTGCCTCTATGGTCAGGTGATCCTTGCCAAAACCTCCTGCCGTATCCATTTATATACCCAGTGTAACTATTCACGTATTCAAAATCAGCTTTCCACACCAACGACCCATAACCAAAAAGGAACGAATTCATTTTTTATGTGATTCAGAAAAAATACTTTGCTGCCAAGTCGATGCAAAATTCTTCAATTCTTGAATATCTTGACAACTAATTTCCAAAAGTTCCGATACTTTCAAAACATCAATTTCCAAAAGAGCAGTCATAACACGATGTAGCCATGCAAATTGATCTGCTGTTGTATTTCCCTGGTTAGACCAGAAGCCTCCCGCAGTGACCGTATAAGAGACATAGAACAAAACAATAACAAGTAACAAAACATCATCCTGTAATTCCTCCAGAGAATATTCATCTTGTTCAAGACTAGCGTGGTAATCCCGCAGTAGGTTTAGCTGATGCTCCTTTCTCAGTTCCTCTGGCAGTCCAATCGTGGTGGCGTACGTGAAGTCCCATGCGAGAGGTGCAGCATTCGTGGCTTCCCAATCAGCAAATATTATTTCTTTGGCTGGAAATCCCACGTATATCATATTACCTGGTCTGCAATCTCCGTGCACTAGCGTAAGGGGTTTATCCAAAAAGTACTTTTCTAAACTTCGAAATACATTCAAGTAGAAAGGAGGTTTGTTAAACCCCCCAAGAGAAGCAACAAAATCACAATATTTCAAACCGCGTTTCGCAGGAATCCAACTGCTGTGAGGATTAGTTTGCACTGTGCCAAGGAAAGTGGAATGCATTGTGGCCAATTTGGTGAGAATGAGCCGCATATCATCTATGGAGTCAAATACATGGTCAGGAGTTACCCGGTAAGAATCTACATCTTTTACACGATGCTCTAAAGAATCAAATTTCAAATCAATATGTTCAAGAGCCACAAAAACGACATTATAGTATGGAAGTTTTTCAGCAGCGTAGCATTTAGGTGTTCGTAGAGGGACGTGTTCAGCCAATTTTGTGTAGAAATCTACTTCGCGAACGATTCCAGGTTCCGCAGCAGCTCTCAACGCTTGCATCCACATTGCCATTCCTTTCCCAGTTTGAAACTTGAGGAACAACTTGATGCTCGTTTCATTGTTGTAACTCAGAGTGACAGACCCACTTGTTGAATTCTTATCAGGCTCGCTTTCAATAGAACTCAGTGGATGTATGCTATCTAAAACAGAATCAAAGGGAACTGCCCCATGGCTTCTTAGGATGTTGAACAAATGAAGCGGATTGCTTAAAACCTCTTCCCGGTCTCTTGGAAATCGCAATTGAAAACCTAGCCTACAAAGAACTTTTCGCTCAAATGAAATACTTGCATAGCATATAATAAATCTGATTAAAAGCATCATGATATTGCGAGTCAGCCCAACAAACACCACCAGTGCAAGCCACAGCATCATTGATTCCATCGAGTACTTTTTTTATGAGTTGAAATCATGCGTGTTGAATGTGCCACACGAGTATGTTTGCATCTTGTATCTTATAAATCACCTCCTAATAAAGTGAACTGGATCCGAGTGTTCTTGACACGATCCAATTTACTGGATGAAGAATTGAAGAACTGCCAAACTGTTGATAAGTGGAAACGTATTTTGAACAAGATACTCAAGCACGGAATTAAGTGGACTATTTGGCTCGAATCCAATTCTTCATTAAATCCCAAAAGGCTGGCTGTTGTTCGAGATTCCTGGTTTTCTTTACTTCAACATGGTCTGCAGTCAGGTCCTTTGAAAGGCGCGAAACCAGCTTATTTCCGGCGATGTTCAATGGATGTGCTTCAATTCGTCGTTCAGATTTATCTCCCCAAAATATGTACATTAGGATTTACTAACGGACAAATTGCGGCTGTTAATATTTGGAAGACCAACGCTAGAAAACGATCAAGCTGCTGATTAATGTACTTAATAACTCTAGTGATAAAATATGTACATTAGGATTTACTAACAGACAAATGGCGATTGTTAATACCTGGAAGACCAACGCAAGAAAGCAATCAAGCTGCTTATTAATATACTTAATAACTCTAGTGATAAAATATGTCCTTGACAAGTTGACGAACGCCATGAACACCGTCACCAAGAAAGGCATTTAAACGAATACACAAAGGTTGACTTTGCCCTTCAATCAAAAACGCATCGTGACCATACCTGGAATCCAGGATTTCAAAGTGGACAGGAAGTCCGTTACTACCCAACACAGACGCCAATCTCTCCAGGTCATGGGCTGGAGTAAGCTTATCAGTACTGTAAGAAAGCAGTAATGCTTCCTTTGACGTGGGAATTCTGGCACACCCATCCTCAAAAGTACCAACTCCTTGGCCGATATCCATCATGTCCATAGCTTGTGAGAGCAGCAAGTAGCAATTGGCATCATAGTTGGTGCCTTTCGTAAATTTTCTCGCTTGATGTTGCAAATAACGTTCTACTTCAAATGAAACATCGCCGCTCACTTCAGCCATGCTAGGATACCAATCAAATCTTTGATCAAACTCTGTTGGTGACCGATAGCATATGGTTCCAAACATACGGGCTATACCCATCCCCATAGTAGGATTCACTTCATAGTTACCACCATTAAAATCTGGATCGCAACGGACAGCATTACGTTGGACGGACCGTAAAGCTACCGTTCCTGGTGAAGTATGGGCCGTAGAAGCAACCGAAACAAATCTATCATACATCTCTGGATAAAGAGCAGCAAATTGAATTGATTGCATTCCACCCATACTACCCCCTACCACAGCAAATACCTTATCAATACCCAATTCATCAAGAAGTATTTTTTGATGATGAGCCATATCTTGAGGCGTTATTTGCGGGAACTCACATCGCCATTTCGTCCCATCTGCTTTGTTGGTTAATGGAGAAGTAGATCCGAAAGGTGAACCCATAGGAGCTCCACATATAACATGGAATTTATCCAAGTCAATTCCAAACTGTGGGCCATGACCTACTACTCCATTCCACCATCCTTTTTCATCACCACTGTCGATGGCGAAGCAGGAATTAGACATTGAAGGGCATAGTAATACAGCAGGGAGCTTAGGGTCGCCTATTCTGGCATACTTAATATGGAGAGAACCTTCAGGGAGAAATCCTCGTCCGGTACTCAAAGGAAAACGGATTCCAGGTTTCAAGGTGTCCACCAACACGTTGGCCACCTTGTTCATTATTCCGAATTGTAAGGAGTAGATTCGTCACAATACGGAAAGCCCCCTCAATGAATCGAACATCTAATTCAAAATCATTTTCGAATTCAGGTACCTTGGTATGTTCTTTCGACCAGAGAAATGTTTGAAAATACTCGACAGAATAGGAGATGGGATTGTTTTTGATGATGGAATGAATTGCAGTTGCCTCGGTCAATCTCTTCTTCGCTGACAGTGTGTTTCTTAATTCGAAGCTCCAGGACCAATCTTGCTGGGAGGATTTATCAGGGAAAGACCGCGTTTTATTTAATTAATAGATAGAGCAATTTTACACGCGAGGAACTTATGTAATAATGATTTCCAAAAGTAGTCTCGCATCGGTGCCATTGGAAACGAGCGTCCAAGATGAGTTTAGCGATTTGCAAAAACATCAAGTAATAATTTGTTTGAAGTGGTAGCAAGGAATGACCTGGGAGAGCAACCACGTTTTAGTATGTCCAACGGCTGTTGATGAACTAATCAAACTCCGATCGATGATATCATGGTATTCGTTATTTTGATTCAGAATCAAAGAACTTTATGAAAATACCACCCACAACTCCTTTCGAATCAACTGATGAAAATGAATTCGAAAACAGGATTTAATAACCAAATGACAATTTTATTCAAGGAACTCATTTACTGATTTGCTGACTCGAATATAAATATATAGTCCTACACACCTCCATTTTTATTCAAGAAATGCATTTAGTGCTTTGATGACTGGAACATAAATTGGCAGTCCTATACACCTTCAATAAAGTAGGTCTCCAAGACTTGAGGATTATGGATATAATAGATAGAAAAAATTACCCAGGAGCGCATCGATTCCAGTCGCCAACAATGTTTTGGATGTTTTAGGAAAAGGCGCCAGCTTAGAATGCCTTCCATACTAGGGGATGAGGTCCCCGCATGCAGCTACTACCAGATTTAGTTTATCAGAGAAAACGATCCGGAATATTTCGTCTCTTATTACGACCTGGTAAAAGCCTGTATACTATTACATCGGTCACATTTTGAATAGTACGCAAAAAGAACCCACTTGACGACAACACGGAGATACAATGACGCAGATTTAGTTTATCAGAGAAAGACAAAAACGAAAAAACGATCCGGAATATTTCGTCTCTTATTACGACCTGGTAAAAGCCTGTATACTATTACAAAAAGAACCCACTTGACGACAACACGGAGATACAATGACGCAGGTGTCACAATTCGTGTTCCAAATCGCACTTGCGCAACGATTCGAAAATTCATACTCCTAGTGTTTATGGTAATAAGTTTTCGCGCGCGATGATGCAGGTGCGCACGACTTTTTTTCTTCCTACCCGTTTCATAAATTTCGATTCTATCGAACCAACATCGAATATGATTACGTTGCAACGGTTTCGAATGTATATGTCGTATCGATTCATGGGGTTTCTATGGAGAACCAAACGCAAGTCTTCACTGTCTTTGAACCGTGAGACTCTGAGGCCTCTTCACAGAGACATACTGTTGTAGCAACTTCCGCTTCATCACACTTGGCCTTGAGTTCAATCCTCACTTCTAGATTTTTAGATTTTGCACTCGTTGGATATTTGTCCTTCGATTTTGTTCCATTTTGTATATATGTAGTAGTTATTTGATTCTGTTTATCCGCAACTAAACACAACTAAACACTGTTTCCTTGTCCAGTTTCAGTTAATTATAAATAGGTATTTTCTTTTTTAATATCTTCTTTTCTTTTTCTTTCCAGTTCTTTTATTTGCTTTTTCGAATTCTTTCAGGGACTCTCGGATTGCCTGTTGCAACATCTCATCATCGTCTTCATCATCGTGTTCTTCAGGCTGCCTGATATTATTATTACAAGGTGCCGACCCCATTTGTCTATCAATATCTTCTCCTCTCAGTGTTCCTGCTATTGACTCGCAATTCTCGTTAAATACTGAATATGCACTCATCGTCCCTGGTTCTCTCTTTCCCAAATTAGTAAAGATTAAATAAAGAATGGAAAAAACAGCAAATAATATATGAGCTCCAAAATCACCCCCATAATGGAGTAAGAGCAAACTGATGCAGTACCATAGGATAGTTTTCCCTGCGACTATTCTAAAGTCCATCGGAACACGCTGAGTCCAAAGAATACGGCACTACCAGCAAGTAACAAACCTCGATGACCACTAGACGTCACAAAACTTCTTTGATGAAGCAGGTATATCGAAGTACCGCCTAGTGTACCAGTTCCAATGACTCGGCAAGACAAACAATCTTCTGGCATCGAGAATGGAGGGGACCGTACCATAATATCTTTTTACACACATTTCTAAAATCAAATAAAAGTACGAATATAAATATCTTTCGATTATCTTAAGTTGATAATTCGATATTTTAAAATATGAATGAGTATGTACATGGTCTCCGTAATAATAATATTACATGGACATGATAAGAAAATCCCGTAGATTGTCTTCATCGCATTTCTTCACAAAACGACCTCGAACTCTTAACCTTGAGTTGGCAAAGTCTTGGCGAACATCATATTTCACTTTCTTCGCCCATGTACGTCTCAATCGCTTTTCGACAAATGTCCGAATTTTCTCCCGCCTTTCATCGAGGCTGTAATATCCAACCCGATGGACGTTCTTCCTCGAACTTCGTGGGATACCATCCGAGCAAAAACGTTTTTTCACGGCAGCCACAGAGCCAGATCGATCTCTGTTGGAGAACATAAACGAATCTACTTTACCATATTTCAAGCCCTGCAATACTGTCACGAACTTTTCGTGGTCTGGATCTAGTTTGAGTTCATCAGCACAATTCTTCAACTCCATAAGACCAAGCAAGGCATGAGAGGATGCATCCATCAATGGAGAGAACCATCCGTTCATCGAATCTTCTACGAAGTCACACAATACGCGTGCTGTTTCCATTTCGGGGGGTGGACTAGAGTTGGTATGGTAATATGTTTTCTTTTGAAACAATTCTTTGCTTAGATCGCACGTTTAGAGAGAACTATAGAGGTCTTGAACGTATGAAAAAATTCGTTCTTTTCTCTCCTATGGAAAACGATACCAAACGAGCAAAACTTTGGTTTTCGAAACTCGAAAGTGGACAAATAAAAACGTTTTTAAATGCTTTAAAAATTAAGTTCATTCGTTTGCACCAGGAACCCATTAAATCAACAGATTGTGTGGGATAGATCATGTGAGTGCGGGATAAAGCATGTGACGTGAGACTCGTAGCGATATTGATGCAGTGATTTAAAAAAACTATCTTCCGTCTGAAAGAAAATAGAAGAATACACGCATCATCAATCTGAAATCTGAATCGGAACGATTCCGGACGAAGATCTAGAAGATGCGACAAAGAATTCAGTCCAATTTTTGTTCGCAATCGGCAATTCGTGCACTTCATAATTTCTAAATCCGTATTCCCATTTTCCTATCGTAAAACGAGTATCATGATGCAATAAATGTCATCTCAACAAAGTGACGAGCTACCACATGAGAGTAAATTCACTGTTTCCAATTTCAATTCCATATAGCATTTTAATCAATTATTAAACATTTAAACTCGACTTCCTGGCTGATTTTCATCTTCAACATAATCGTACGCTGCTTCCCTTGGTCCTCCAGGTGCCCCAGGTAAAACGCTATATTGGACTTCAAGGTCATCATTTTCTTCCTTTGCTTCGACTGCCGCTTTTTCTGCCTCTTGTCTCAAAAATTTCTTTCTCAACTTGTTTTTCTCCTTTTTCCTCTTATTCCTGGCACTATTCTTTCCTTTCGGTGGAGCCTCAACTTTCGGGGAACCTTTAACGCTCAACGTGATAATCCGGTTCTTATAAGCTGTCTCCGTGGAAAAGACACCTCCTAGCACCAACGCACTTAAGTCTAAATGTATATACTCGCCTGAAGGCAGTGGACCCAGAGCATAACGAGGGCTTCTTTCCGAGAAAGGACGACGTGACTTCCGCCTGGCTTCCAAAACTTCCCTGAAGGAAATAGTATGCACGACTCTGTTCGAACCATCAAACCGGACTTCGATTATGCGGTTCTCGTTTCTAAATGCACCTAATACACTGCCTACTGTCAAAAGAAGAAACGAAACAAATGATAGGACCTTCATTTTAGTAATTTAGTTTTGGTGAATTTGGTTCTAATAATATCGTGAGAGAAATAAAACAGTTCAGCTTTACACGTGGATAGTCTTATGCAGATTCAGTTCAACAATTTTATTTGGTGGTACATTCTGATTGAGACTGTATTTTTCACAATTGTTGGAGTGAATTTCAGTCGAAGTTTAAGTCCGTTTGCCTGGTTTTGCCATCATTTGGGTGAAGAATTCAGTAATAAAAGATGTGTATTGCAGACTATTGCTGCTACTATTGCAGCCATTGTTCATTGATGTCACTTGATGTCAATCGATGAGACTGCGGAATACTTCAATTCCAATAAATTCTTGTTAATTCCGTGTGCACCCAATCTAGTGGATATAATTTTCTGGAATTATGTTCATAGAAAAACAGGGTACTATAGCTTAACGTATGATGGGAGTGCAATTCGGTTACAAAGAGTTCTTTATAAAAGATTTGAGTTCAATCGTTCATAGAGGAAGAGATGGTTAGATTAAAGTGGCAAATAAAATGATAACAATCACGTGTTTTTTTTTGTTATTCGGTTTTTTCATCAGTCCAAATTCCTAAGGACTTGAAAAGAGTGAAAAGACACGGTGTACAGATAGATGGCAGAACGTAACATGGCAGAATTTGTTTTCCATTTGGTGTATCATTACATGGATGGCGATGATAAACGCGCAATGCTGGAAACTTTTCCCTTTCTGTCTCCTGAATTTGTACTGATATATCATAATCACTTATCAAAACAAATTGATCATTATACGAGGTGGGAGTACCCACCTTATCGTTATAGCGATGACGAGTCCTTTTGCAATATCTATGACTGGTTGGTATCAAAGTATCCCAGAGTGAATTTGAGGATTGATCTCGAATACGTTTCACCTACGTTGGTACATTTCTTTAAACCTCGAGATATGAGAAATGTTGGTGCACTGAAATTCATTTCCATAGATTTCGAAAACCTTTCTGATTGGCTGCCAAGATTCTCTGATCTTGAAGCATTGGATATATCTTACTGCTCGGACCTTTTAGATCTTTCTGCTTTGGCATCTCTCAGTTGCCTCAGGAAGCTGGATGCTAGCCATTGTGGATGCTTGAGAAGTGTTAGCGGGGTAGAGAGTCTCACTAGCCTAGAGGAACTGAATTTACGGTCTTGTATGTGCTTTTCCGATTTTCCATCGATAGACCATCTTACAAAACTGCAGAACTTGGACTTGTCGTATTGTAGGTATCTAGACGAGATTCCATCTTTGAGCGGTTGCCGAGAACTTCGTTTTTTGGATATATCTCGATGTGATAATATAGAATTTATTCCGCCTTTGAGCAGTCTTGCAAACCTAGAGACCTTGGCGATTTCTAGTTGTAAGGAAATTACGACAATTCCTTCGTTACAAGGTCTCACTAAACTTAGGATACTGGATTTGGCTTATAATAAAAATCTCACACAAATTCCGTCGTTGGAGGGCCTTACGGAACTCAAGGAACTTCGTATTTCAGGTTGTACAGGCCTCGAGACGATTCCCTCAAATCATGATTATCCCGGTCTTAATATCAAAAACTAGTCCATATGGCTTAAAGATTCAAATTTGTTTCCAAGCAAATAAAGTAATCTCATTTTCTAAATAACTTTCGTTGGTTCTATGCATAAATGATTTTTTATTGAACAAACAGAAGATAATTAAAATTTAACCCCCCCCCAAATGGATCAGCCTACAACAACTATTAAACTTTTGAAATTCGAAATATGGAAAAGCTATGGAAGTGTGTCACTTTTTTTTTCTGTTGGTTAGCATTGTTGTGAAGTTTGAAGTTTGAATGGGAGATCGAGGTGGCGGAAGGGAGGGTAAGGGAATATCACTGAAGAACTCGAAGAAAAATCCCGGGTCAAAAGTTGCCAAAGCCAAGAAGGCTCCGAAAGATGAACACGATTCGAAAAAGAAAGGTGCTTCATCACCTGTTGTTGGTGTTGGTTCCATGGTTGATTGCGGCAGTGCTCTCTTGTCACGACAGTTCGAGAGAGATCGAGATCGTGTAATAACCAGGGCTGGGGAACAAGGCGTTGGACCGATTCTCTGCTGGTTTGCTGATGTTCAAAAACAAGAAGACTTGCAAGCCCTCATTCAACCTTACAAGGGTCAGTTGTACTTGGTTGCGGGGGTTCATCCGGATAACATCAGTCGGACGAACAAGGCAGCACACGATACTTGGATTTCATCAATTAAGATGCTAGCCAGTGATAACGAATGTGTAGGGATCATTTCGGGGTTGAATTGCACTCGAGAAGTTGCGACCCACTTTCCTCAAGAAAAACTTTTGAGATCATGTATTTCACTGGCCTCCGAAACTGGGCTGTGTTTAATTCTGCATCTCCCATGCGATGCTGGTGTAAGTTTGAAAAAGACCATTGATATTCTAGAGGAGGAGAGTTTCAGCGGGAGTGCAATTTTGTTTGACACGCTCGCAGCTGTAGGTTCAGATGAGGATACCCTAAAAGTAGCGATAGATTACGGATTTTATTGCGCGGTTTCAGGAGTTGGAATCACTGACACCAATGAAGAGATTCGCGACAAGGCTATGAAATGTTGTAAAGCGATTCCCTCCCATTTGCTTTTGTCTTGTACAAACTCTCCTGGGTACACACCACAAAATCTGTCTGATCCATATTTACGGACATTAAGAAATGAACCTTCGAATCTGTATGCTGTTGTTCAAGCTATTTCTGATGCGAAGGGAACTGAGATTGTAAAAATAATGTGGGACAACGCATTTCGAGTCTTCAACTTAAGTGGATTTGATTCTGTGGTGGCTCCAAAAGAAATTGAGCAAATGGTTGTTTCTGTTTCTGAAATGATAACGGACAATTCTGTAGAAGAAGTTGTTTTGGAATCTGAAAACAGTCCGACAACAACGTCATCATCATCGAAAGGGATGTACTCGTGTCGCAAATGCAGACAAAATTTGTTTGATACAACAGATATATCAATTCATGCTCTCGATGCTACCAAAACGGTTTTCACGGTTGGAGAAGAAGGTTTATGTCAAGCCGCAGTTTTTGTGAAAGGCGATGATTTTGATCGGTTTGGAATCGTAGTGATGGAAAATATTGTGCAATGTTCCAAGTGCAATACAAAGATTGGAAAATTTAGTTTTGGCGACTTACCATGTCCATGTGGTGCAGTCGTTTCAGGACCTGGGTCGAAGTTGGTGGCATCAAAATTGGATTATTTTGTTGGAAGTTCCAGCGAAAATCTAGCGAGAGCCGCAATGCAGCGATTAGAATTAGACGAAGAAACGGAAGACGATCCTGTTAGAGCTTTAAAAAACAAGAAGAAAAAGAAGAAAATTAGGTCGGAGAAAACATCCAATTTGTCAAGTTATCGAAACAAAGATTTCAAGCCAAAGAAAAATGGGACAGAAGAAGAATAAACGTATTGCTTTATAATCATATGTGGAGCCAATAGAGAAATATCAATTAAAATCTAAAAATTGAATCGCCTTAAACATCGCAGCGAACGATGGCCGCTTGTTCGGGTCTTTCTGGCATTTGTCCCTGTTCTAAAATAACACCCATAAACTTGTTTGTAGCCAAATTCCATCCATATAATACACGCTGATCCTGAGCAATTACAAACAGCCGCTGCTCAATGACCACTACACCTGCGGGATGCGTCAACTTATACGGGGGAGTCACAATTAACTTGGTGATTACCTTGAGGTTCAGATGATCTATAATATAAATACCAGAATTAGAACCATGCACACTTCCAACAATGACGTTTCCAGTGGCAACATCTATGGTGACCCCTACAGGATGTGGAATCTTTAGTTTCTTCACTAGTTCACCTGATGAAGCAAACACAAATAGATGACCACGATTACTTGCGACCCATATTTTCCCCGATATATCTATGACTATTCCGCGAGGATGAGGCACTTTTGCAAATATCAATGCGCTGGCACCGAACCCGTCATGCAAGGAATACAATAAAACCTGGTCCGTGTTTTGGTTGGTAATATACAACTTCCCATCACTATATGCGATACCATATGGATGGTTGAGCGAATCAATAGTGAAAGTTTTCGCAACCTTCACCTTTTTTTGAAAGATGCATTTGTCAGTCATCACGATTTTCGATTTGGTGCTGTGGGCACTGACTAAAAACAAAACATTGCCGACTACTTTGATCCCTCTTAAATTTTGAAGATCCAAGTTTTTAACCAGAGAAGGACTCAATGCTACTCCATCAGAAGCGAAATGATGGGTGGAGTTAAAATAATACACGCGAATATCATTCGATGCCAAGTTGTTTTGGTTTCCGTGACCAGTTATCAAAAGCCAGCGTTTCCACGTATCAGCTTCGAATATATGGTCATCCAATGTTTGAGTAGCATGCTCGACATTTCTGAAATACCGTTCTTTATTTTGAGTCAGAAAAACCAATACGCAGACGAACCCACTGAGAGCAATTGTCAAACGCAAGCCGCCCATTTTCAAAAAAAAAAAGGAAGATGAAGACCAAGTTCAACAAGTTAGACTGCCAGCGAGTGGCACTTGAAATCGATGCAAAATGTAAAGGGATGTTTGTTAATAACGTTTATGATGTTGATTCCAAGTCGTTCTTATTGAAGCTGACGAAACCTGGGGGTGAAAAAGTGGTAGTTGTCATTGAATCGGGGGTGAGGTTTCACACTACAAAGTTCGTCAAGGAAACGCCTGACATGCCTTCGGGATTCTCTATGAAGTTACGAAAGCACATCCGGCAGAAACGAATCTTGTCTATCACCCGAATAGGAACTGATCGAGTGGTTGACTTCTGCTTTGGCTATGCAGACAATGAGGAAGCAACCTACCATGTGATCTTGGAGCTTTACGCCAGAGGGAACGTAATATTGACGGATTACAAATACAATGTTCTCTCGCTTATCAGATATTTCAAAGACGACGAAGTGAGATTCGCAGTGGGGGAATGCTACCTAACGTCATTGGAAAAAAGCAACACTACTTCGGCAATTGTGTCTCCCGAATCAGTGAGAGATTTCCTAAAATCCTCCAATGAATCTAGTGTAAAAAAAGCCAACTTGAAGCAACTTCTTAGTTCTCGATCTAGCGTTGTGAATAGTTTGGGACCTGATTTGATCGAACATTGTATCGTTAAAGCTGGATTGAACCCTTCCATGAAACTCTCCCACGAGATAATCCTTGATGATGATTTCATTTCCAAGCTTACAAATGGTCTCACGGAGTTCAGCGATGAATATCTGTCGAAGCTGGACGATTTAAATCAACCTGCTGGTGTTCTTCTCCTTGAAAAAAATGACACCTTTTATGATCGCTTCGATGCTGTCGTCTTGGCGCAACATTCGGATTCATTCGTTGAAACTTACGCGGATTTGGACGAAGCCGTTGATATATACTATTCTAAAATCGATATTCAAAAGCTAGCAAAGTCTGAAATTGCCCAAAAAGCAGCAGCAAGGAAAAAGGTAGAATCCATTCAACAAGACCAAGAAAAACGTATTTCCACTTTAGAGGAGGAAGTTGTCAAGAAAGAAAGGGCCGCGGAGGCTATTGCGAACCATTTACAGCAAGTGGATAACGGACTCTTAATCATCCGATCGGCAGTGGCTTTTGGGATGTCATGGAATGAAATCGACGAACTCATTGCAAGCGAGAAAGCCAAACAAAACCCGATAGCGTTATTAATTGAGTCAACTCAATTCCATCAAAATCAAATCACCATGAAATTGGAAGAGTCTAATAAGCCACTCTTTGTGTCATTGGATATTAACGTTTCTGCATTTGCCAACATCGCTCTTCAATACAAAATAAAGAAAGCAACAGTTGAAAAAGTCCACAAAACGGTAGATGCTGCGAAAACTGTTCTATCACACGCTCAAAAGAAATTTGAAAAAGAGATGGAAAAGCAAAAACAGAAACGTATCGTCGTGCGACCTCAACGCAAGATCCATTTTTTCGAAAAGTTTCAGTATTTCGTTTCCAGTGAAGGTTTCTTAGTTTTATCTGGTAAAGATGCTCAGCAAAACGAGTTACTCGTTAAAAAGTATCTTCGAAGTGACTTTGGGGATATTTATGTGCATGCGGATCTTCACGGAGCTTCCAGTTGTATTGTCCGATCTCCTCGAAAAGGTGTTGCCATTCCACCAGAGACATTGAGACAGGCAGGTGCAATGACTGTTTGCAATTCTTCAGCATGGAGTGCCAAGATTGTAACAAGCGCATGGTGGGTGCACGCCGAGCAAGTTTCTAAAACAGCACCTACGGGAGAATATCTCTCCACTGGAAGCTTCATGATCCGAGGCAAGAAGAATTTTTTGCCACCTTGTCGTTTGGAATTGTCTTTCGGAATGATTTTCAAATTGGATGAAACTCAGGCTTCGTTTGACGAACGCAAGCAAGATTGGAGAGTCCGGGATGATTTTGAGGGGGAGGTGGAGTATGATGTTGAGCCATTCGTTGAGTCGCAAGTTTCGCATTTTGTCGGAGCTGCTCCAAAATCAACGATGTTGACTAACAAGATGAAGCCAGAGGTTGCGGTGGTAGTAAAAGCAAAGAAAGATCCCACTGCAGTGCCACGTGGAAAGAAAGGGAAGTTGAAGAAGATGAAAAAAAAATACGGAGATCAGACTGAAGAAGAAAGACAATTAGCAATGATTGCGTTAGGTCATCCAATCGAATCTCCGCAACAACAGGATAACGAAGATATTGATTTAGATATTGAGTTGGAATATCCGAAACCACTAGATAAACAGGAGAGCAAAGAAGAATCAATTGAAACGATGGAGCAACTGGAAGACGACCTACCTCCAAAGGTCCCTAAGAAAAAACAAGTCGTTTCAGGGGAACCGGTTGAGTCGGATAACAGTGAGATTAATCTCAGATCTTTCACATGCAATCCTCAACCAGGAGACACGCTACTTTACGCAATGCCTTTTTGTGGTCCGCCACAAGCGACTGTCAACTTCAAGTTTCGACTCAAACTAATACCAGGATCCATGAAGAGAGGACGGGCTGCCAAAACGGCCCTGGAATCGATGATGAGATCTCCAGGATGCAATGAGGCGGAGAAAGAAATCATGCGGCTAATTCCAGATAATGATTTAATCCAAACAATGGCTGCCAGTGTTAAGATAATGGGCCCTGGAATAAACGCAACCACTAAAGCATTGAAGAATGAAAAAATCAAATCTAAAAAACAAAGCTAGTTTCAATCAATCTAATAGCAGACGATCTGAATTCTTCGTCCGAACGTGTCAATGATCATGTTTTCTAGTGAATCATAGACTTTATATATCTTATCGAATAAAAATCGTTAAGATGAAAGATGAA
>Ga0105053_10004607_pt1 | contig 20180 bp, 10 predicted proteins | sample BON01_FD_78093 | JGI IMG/M metagenome (GOLD analysis project Ga0105053, IMG submission 78093) | Freshwater microbial communities from Lake Bonney liftoff mats and glacier meltwater in Antarctica - BON-01 | ecosystem: Environmental > Aquatic > Freshwater > Ice > Glacier meltwater | place: Lake...
AGGGGAGGAGGCTTAAGCCGGGGGCTCAGGAAGGGGGGGGGGGGGGGGGGGGGGGAGGGGGGGGGGGGGGGGGGGGGGGGGGGGGCGGGGGGGGGGGGGGGGGGGGGGGGGGAGAAAAAAAAGGGGGGGGGGGGGGGGGGGCAGGGGTGCAGCTCGTTTTTCGGAGGAAATTTTGCTGGTGGAACGGGAGTGTCTCTAACGAGCACGGGGTGGAAGTGGGCGGAGGCATGAGGGGCGGGGGAAGCCGGCAGGCGTGTGGTGGGCGGGCGGGGCGCGGGTGCGCTTGTTTTTCCCAGAAAGGGGGGAGCGCTCAAAAAGGCAAGCGATCCCGCCGAGGCCGCCGGAAAAAAAGGGGGTGGGGGTGGGGGTTGCGGTGTTGTATTTTTTTGCGGACAATTCGCCGGCGTGCGTGTGGTAGTGTTGATCGGCGCGGCCTGAAAGGACGGAAAAAAGCGGGCCTAAGTGACGGGGAAGAAGGAGCGCGGGGCGAAAGAGAGAGAGAGAGGCAGAGGGAGCCGCGGCCACTAGGCGTGGGCGGCGGGGCGGCGCGGCGACGGCGAGAGAGAGAGAGGCAGAGGGAGAGCGGCGACGGCGAGAGAGAGAGAGGCAGAGGGAGAGCGGCGACGGCGAGAGTCAGTCCCCGGCTCTCTCACTTTTGCCGCCGGTGAAAAATGGACGCGGGGGAATGGGGGACGAAGGGACTCGAAGCGACGACGAACCCTCGGGGACCGGAGGCCATGAAGTGCCAAGCCCCTTGTCAGACGCTGGCGAACGCCGCGGCGGCGTCGGCCAGCGCGCTCAGGCCCGGCCGCTGCTGCTCGGCGGCGGCCTCCTGCTGCCGCTGGCCGGCAAACAGAGGCGGCAGCGCGCCGGGCGGCGCCGGGCGCAGGAGCGCCACGTGCAGGCGCGAGGGGCGCGCCGGGCGCGAAGATAAGGGAGCGCCAGAAACAGCATCACCACCAGCAGCAGCAGCAGCAGCAGCATCATCCAAAGCGGCGGCAGTCACAGTGGCGGGCCCCGCCGGCGCCGCGACGAGCGCCGCGAGCGCCGCGAGCGCCGCGGCCGACGCAAAGGTTGGCGCCGCAGCCGCCGGCGCCGGCGCATCGCCGGCCTGCCGCCGCCCCTGCAGCAGCAGCAGCTCGAGCCGCGCCTGCTGCGCCTGCTGCGCCTGCTGCGCGGCCGCGTCGGCCTGCCGCAGCGCCCGCTGCACGACCGGCGCCGCCAGGAACGCGAGCAGGCCGGCCGGCGGCAGCACGGCGGCGGCGCTGGCGACGACGGCGGCGAGCGCCGTGGCGGCCGACTCTGAGACGCTCGCGGCTTCCACGGCCGCGTCGTTGTCGCCGTTGGCGCCCGGACGGACGGTTGTCGGCGGAAGCGGGAGGAGGGCCCGGGGCGGGAGGGAGCGGCGGCGCCGCGGCCCGTCGAGAGGGCAAAACGAGCAAACGTCGGGCGAGCCTGGCGCTCGGACGGGCGCCGCCGTTGCCTGGTGCTGCTGGTGCTGGTGCTGGAGCGGGGGCGCGTGCGTTGTGGCGGCCGTGCCGGCGCCCGAGGCGGGCACCTCGGCGGCGGCGGCGGCGGCCGCCGCGCGCAGCAAGGCCGGGTGCGCCTCTGACGCCGCCGCGGGAGCCAGCCCCTTGCCGCCGCCGCCGCCGTCAGAGAGGGGGGGCGCCGCTGCGACCGCGGCCGCAGCGGCGCTGGCCCCGCTGGCCCCGCTGGCCCCGCTGCCGCTGCTCGCCGCCGTCGTCATCGACCCAGTGGCGGCTGCTGCTGCGGCGGCGGCCGCGGCGACGACCGCGACCAGATCCCGCTGCCGCTGCTGCAGCTGCTGCTGCTGCTGCGGCCCCTCCTTCTCCTCCTCCTCCTCCTCCCCCTGCTGCAGCCGCGGCCCGGCCTGCCCCTCCTCCTCCTCGCGCCCCCGCTGCTGCTGCTCGAGCGCGGCCCAGTAGCGGCCGTCGGCCCGCTCGGGCAGGGGCAGGTCGCGCCCGGACGCGAGCTCGGCGAGGGCGAGCTCGACCGGCGACGACGAGCCCTGCTGCTGCTGCTGCCCCCTCGTCTGCTGCTCCTCGCCCGCCGCCGCCGCCCCATCCCCAGCCTGCGCTGCCGCCCTCTGCCCGAGCCCGACGAAGTGCGCCACCGTGTCGGGCGGGTAGGCAAAGTTGGTGCGCGCGCGGCGGCCGTGCAGCAAGAGCGCGGCGGCGTCGTAGGCGCGCGCGGCGTCCAGGGTGGTTTCGAACGTGCCGACCCAGCGGCGGCGGCCGGACGCCGAGTCGCGGATCTCCGCGGCGAACGACCCCCAGGGCCGCTTGCGGACGCCGCGGCACCCGTTCTTGTTCTTGTTGCCAACGGCGCGGTCGCGGCGGCGCCGGTGCTGCCGCTGCTGCTGCTTCTGCTCCCGCCGCAGCCGCAGCCGAATCTGCTGCTGTTGCTGCTGCCGCAGGTCCTGCGCCCGCTGTTGCTGCTGCTGCTGCGGCGACTCGCGATCGTGCTCGCGCGGCAGCAGCATCGCCACGCCGCCGCCGCCGCTGCCGCCGCCGCCGCGCTCCTCCTCCTCCTCCTCCTCCTCCTCTTCGTAGTCGTCCTCTTCGTACGCCTCCTCGTCTTTGTCGTCCTCGTCAGCGGCGTTGGCGTTGGCGTTGGCGTTGGCGTTGGCGTCGGCGGCCATCAAGGCCCGCGCGGGGGTGGGGGCCGGGGAGCGCGAGGAGGAGGGGGGCGGCGACGACGCGTCTGAGCGCGCCAGGCTCGCGTTGCGCGGCCTGTTGATGCTGCCGACGGCATGGTTGGCGGCCGGCGGCTGCGGCTGCGGCTGCGGCGGCGCCAGCATCGGCGGCGGCGCAGCATCGTCGGCGGCGGCAGCAGCGGCGGCGGCGGCGGCGGCGGCGGCGGCGGCGGCGACGGCGGCCATGCTGTCGACGTGCTGCTGCTGCTGGGCCTCGCTGCCGCTGCTGCTGCGCTTCAAGTCGCCCGGCGGCATGGTCGTCGCTTGTTTTTATAGAGGGGGGGTGGGGTGGGGGCGGGGGAAAATGGGGGACGCGCGCAGCCGGCGCTCGGCGGCGCCGCGGATGGTTGCTGTTTTTGTTCTGCTAGTTGTTTTCGTCGTCGTAGGAGTGTTGGGGGGGTCGGGGAAGAGGGGGCAGACGGACGACGGCGGGTGTGCCGAAGGGGCGGCAGGGCGGGCGTGTGGCGTGCGCGCCAGAAAAGGACAGGATGAGAGCGGGGGAGAGGGATAGGAGGAAAGCGGGGGGTAAAGGTGGCGTGGGGCGGCGGGCGGGGAGCGGGGGCGGCGGGCGGTGGGCGGCGCGCGGGCGGGCAGGAGAGGTGGGGGGCTACGTCTGTCAGGCTTTGCTTGGTCCCCCCGGGCGCTGCGGACGGACGCGGAGAAAGAGAGGACCGGCGTGCAGCGCGCACGGACCCGGGCGGGGCGCTCACGGAAGCGTCTCCCCGGACGGGCCTCGTGTCTTCTATTTCTGGTTGGTGCTGAGGGGGCGAACTAAAAAATCGTGGGAAGGGACACACACGGACGCGCGCACGCAAAACGCTGGTCGGTGAGAAATATGAGGGGCTAGATAGCGTGGAAGAGATGAATGGAGCCTTGGCGGAGGGAAGACCCGGGGGGGGAGCGGGCAGACGTACTGATTACGGCAACCGCGAGCGGCGGCAGCGGCGGTCTTTTGGCCTTCCCGCTTTAGCCCCCCCCCCTTTCATTCCCCTTCCTGCGCGCCCTGTCTGCCGTCTCTGTGGGCGGCGTCGTGCTGACCAACGGATGCGTCGCCGCCTTGGCGCGCCTGCCCGCGCTGCGCAGCCTCAAGTGCCGAGGCGTCAGCGTCAGCGGAGCGCCCCCCGCCGCGCTCGCCCTCGCCGCCGCCGCCGCCGCCGCCGCCGCCCCGGCCGCCGCCGCCCCCCTTTCATTCCCCTTCATTTGGCGGCCATCCACGCCGGCGTCACGCGGCGCTGCACGTCGGTCAAGACGTACCCCGACACGCGCGTGCGCCGGCCGGCCAGGCACCGCATCGGGTCGGGCGCGTCCTCCGCGCCGTCGCCATTGTCGTCGCCAGTGTCGCCGCCGTCGCCCGCCTTGCGCCGGCGCGCCTCTGCGGCCGCCGTCGGCGCCAGCAGCCGCCCAAAGTCGCGCTCCACCCCGCGGGGCGCCACGGCGGCGGCCGCGGCCAGCCGCGCGCCTTCCTCCTGCTCGGCCCGCAGGCGCGCGCGCTCGGCCGCTGCCCCGCGCATGGCGACCGCCCGCGCTGCCGCCGCCGCGTTGCGCCGCAGCACGACCTCGCGGCGCTCCTGCCGCTGCCGCTGCTCCCCCTGTTCGAGTTCGAGGCGACGGCGGCGGTCCTTGTCGCCTTTGCCGTCGCCGTCGCTCCCAGAGCCGCCCGGCAAATAGGCCGCCAGGGCCGCATCGCTCTCCGCCGCCGCGAGCATCCGCCGCTGCGCGTCTCGCTGTCGCCGCCGCTGCTGCGCCTCGGCCGCCGCCGCGCGCTCGAGCTGCCCGCGCCGCTCGGCCTCAGCGCGCGCCGCGCGCTCGCCCGCCTCCCTCTCGCGTGCCTCGGCGTCCCTGTGCTCGCGCCACTCGGCCAGCTTGGTCGCCTGCTCGAGGCGACGGCGCTGCTGCTGCCGCCGCTGCTGCTCTTGCTGCCGCGCTCGCTCTTCGTTTCCGTCGTCGCCCTGCCCCCCGTCACCGCCGCCGCCCCCCGCCGCCCCCGCCGCCCTCTCCGCGGCGCCCGCCTGCAGGCGCCCTGCCGCGCGCCACGTCGACACCGCCGCCCGCCGCCGCGCGTCCAGCGACGCCAGCTGGGCGTGCCACCGGCAGCGCGCCTGCAGCTCCGCCCGGCCGTACAGGTGCCCCAGGCGCGCGCGCAGCAGGGGGCCCGCCGCCGCGTAGTCTCCCGAGGCGGCGCGCACGCACGCCGAGAAGGCCGCGGCGTCCTCGTCCGGCCATCCGCCGTCCAGCCCGCCCTTGGAGTCGACAAAAGCGTGGTAGGCCGCGACGGCGTCGTCTTTCCTCGCGGTGGTTGCTGCCGTCGCGGCCGGTTGCGTTGCGGCGGCAGCAGAAGAGCAGGCCGCGGCGGCGGCGGGCGCCAGGATGGAGGGGCCGTTCTTCTCCTCCTCCTCCTCGCCCTCGTCCTCGGCTTGCTGCTTGACCGCGCCCTCGACCTCGCCGCGCAGGCGCCGGTCCTCCGCGTCGAGCGCCCTCAGCTCGGCCACGCGCTCCCGCCGGCTCGCCGCCAGCGCCGCGTGCGCCTCGTCCACGCGCGCCGACAGGGCTGCGATGGCCGCCTTGGCGCCGCCCCCTGCTCCTGCTGCCCCGCCGCCGCCTTGCTTGGTGGCCGGCGTCGACGCAGCAGCAGCTGCAGCGGCCACGGTCGAGGGGGGAATGGCTGTGGCCGCGGCCGCCGCGCGGTCGACGTCGCGCGCGAGGGCGCTGATGTCGTCCGCGAGCGAGGAGCTCCGGCGGCGGGCGGGCGGGGGAGGCATTTTTTCGTCGGGGCGAGCGTTGTCGTCGTCGTCGTCGTCGGTTTCGCCGGTCAATCAGAGCATCCAGCGGCGGCGGGCGGCCTTTCTTGCGGGGGCGGGGGCCAGTCACCGTGCGCTTGTTGATTGAGCAGCTCGAGGGTGCGGCTGGGTGTGTGGTCGCTCGTGCGTTCGTGCGTGATGGCGGTCCCACAAAAAGGCAAACACAAGGAGGAGGAGGAGGAGCGGCGCGGCGTTTTCAAAAAGACGAGACGAGAGCGCGCAAAACTCCGTCAGGGCGGTAAACGAGTTTCCATTGGCGCGCAGCCCCCCCTCGACCGGCCGATCACACGATAATAGATCTTCTTCAGCGCGCGCGCGAATCATCTAACACAAACGCACGCGACGATGGAGGAGTGGACGGTGAGGAAGAGGTGCGAGGAGGACAGAGGAGCAGGAGAAGAGAAGAGTTTCCATTCCGCAGCGCGCTGCTCCTCGCCATCTCGCATCCACCCCCCAAGAGTGGCACATCAAGGCGCACCGTGTTGACGGCGACCCGCTGGCCGCGCGCCGCGATGGGCGGACAAAACGCGCGCGCAAAGCGCCGACGCCGCCCGCTCGCTGCCCGAAAGGACGGCGCCGCACGCGCGCCCCCGCTCGCTCGCAAAACCAAAACCAAAACCAACAAAACCAAAAACCCACAAACCACCACCAGGCCCTCCTCGTCGAGGCCGGCGAGGCCCTCCAGTCCCTCTGGTCCGCCCTCCTCGGCAAGAGCGGCCTGCCCCCATCCTGCTGGCTCGCCGTCCTCGCCCTGCACTGCTGCTACTGCGCGCCGCTGCTGCCGGCGCTGCGACCGCGCTGGGCTTTGCACCTGGCCGCCACCCTGGCCTGGGCCTTTGGCGGCGGCACGGTGACAGCGCTGCTGGCGGGCGACCGCCTGCGCGCCCCGCTGGCCGTCTTTGCCGGCAACGACGTGCTGGGCGTGTGGCTGCCCGTGTGGTGGCTGCTCAACTACGCGCCCGGCGGGGTGGCCCCGGCCCTGCGCGCCTTGCTCGCGCGGCGGCCGTGCGCGGCGCTCGCGCGCGGCTCGACCGCGCTCTTGCGGGCGGCGCTGATCGTCGGGCGCGTCGACCTGGCCGTTTCGTCCCTCTACCCGGGGTCCGCGGCGGGCGCGCTGCTGCTGGGCACCCTGGCGGGCGCCTCCGGCCGCCTGCTGGCCGACGCCTTTTGCGCGGCGTCGGGCGCGCCGCCGCTCGGCGGCCGGCCCCCCGAGATCAGCGCGCCCGGCTTTGCGACGCGCTCGGCCTTCCTTGCCTCGCTCGCCCACTTGCTGCTGGCGCACGGCCTGGTCCCCGGGGCGCCGTGGCCGGAGGGGTGGGCCTGGCTCGCGCGGCCCTTGCTGCCGAGCCGCGCGGCGTCCGCGGGCCTGGTCGTCGGCGCCCTGGTCCTGCAGAGCGCGCTCGGCGACCTGCTGGCGCGCCCGCTCGACCTTACGCTCTCCCTGGCGCGCCTGGCGCACGCGGCGACGGGCGTGCCCTTGCCGCCGGGCGGGCTCGGGCCCGGCGGCGGCGGCGGCGGCGGCGGCGGCGGCGGCGGCGGCGGCGCTGCGGCGGCGGGTGGTGGTGGTGCCGCCTTGGGGCCGGTCAAGAAGGCCGCCGCCGCCGCGCCTCGGGCCTGCCGCGCGCCCGCCCGTGCGGCCGTGGCCAGCTCCGCGGCGGCGGCGGCGGCGGCGGGCGCGGCGGAGGCGGCAGGGGCGGCGACGACGCCGCCCATGCGGCGGGCGGGCGCGGCCGCGGCCGCGAGGAGGCAGGCGGCGGAGGAGGAGGAGGAGGAGGCGGTGGTGGCCGCGAGCGTCAGGCCGAGGAGGACGCCCGCGCGCTCGCGTGCCCCCGCGCCAGCGTGATCGACGACCCGGGGGCGGGTTGGGGAAGTGCAGCGCGGCTTTCTCTCTCGTTGGTCTCGCCCTTGCCAAAACAAAACACGCGCGACGCCCGCCTTCTTCTTTTTCCTTCCCTTACGAGAAACAATGTTTTAGAGATCGGAAAAGGTTCCTGCTGCTGCTACTAGGGTCCTGTGTGAAAGAGCTGTCGACCGAAAGCGCGTCGGGAAAGTACAGGAAAAAACACAAGGGGAGCGGGGCCCTGCAAGCGCGAGAGAAAAGAGAGAGCGGCGGGCGGCAGCGTTTGTTGTTGTTTCCTCTCGCGTTTTTCGTTCGTTCGTTCGTTTCCTGCGCTGCGGCCCAAACACAAAAATGAACACCCTCCCCCTTTCCCCCCCGCTACGCTACAAGAAGTAGTCCGGCGCCGTCCTCCGCACCTCGGTCACCCCGGCCCCTGTAGGCGCCGCGTGCTCAAACTGCACCACGCGCGCGTCCATGCGCTCGTCGACGTCGACGACGGCCGCCCGGTTGCCGCACCGGTAGCAGTAGTTTGGCGCGCTGAAGACCGTCACCACGGCGCCGCCGTGCTGCCACAAGTAGCCCTCTGAGACGAGCTGGTGCGCGCGCACGATGAACCGCAGGCCGTTGGCGTGGTTGAACGCCTCGGACACGTCCTGCCCGTAGGTGTACCCGGCCCCCCGCGGAGAGATGCCCCACCCGATGCGGTCGTCCGGGTCGGACCAGAGCAAGTCGCACATGGCGCCCTCGTGCGGGACCTCCTCGAACCGGTGGAGGCCGTCGACCTGGTCGAGCGTCTCGAGCGCCGGGCTGAGCCCTGCGTGCGGGCAGAAGAGCGAGTTCTCCACCACGGCGGCCAGGGGAAGCGCGTCGAACACGTCGGTCAGGGCCGTCCACACGCGGGCGGAGCCGTACTTTCGGAGGCACTCCTCGTAAAAGCCGTAGACCTGCGTGATCTGGCGCGACTCGTGGTTGCCGCGGATGACGGTGACGCGGCCCGGGTAGCGCGCCTTGAGCGCCAGGACCGCGCACACGGTCTCGACGCTGTAGTAGCCGCGGTCGACGTAGTCCCCCAAGAAGAGATAGTTGGTCTCCGGCGCGCGCCCGGCGATCCGGAAGATCTCGAGGAGGTCGTGGAACTGCCCGTGGGTGTCTCCGACGATGGTGACGGGCGCGCGGACGTGCGCGACGTTGGGCTCGCGCGCGAGGAGCTCGCGGCAGTGGGCCGCGAGCTCGAGTACGCGCTGCTCGGGCAAGGGCTTGACGCCGCCGTTGGCCTTGGCGGCCGCGCCGCCGCCGCTTCCGCCGTCGGACGCAGACGCTCGGCCGCCGCCGCTTCCCCGTCCCCCTCCTCCTCCTGTCGGCCCGTCCAGCAAGGGGGACAGCAGCGCGTTGATGTTGGCGTCCAGCATGGCGGCCTCGGCCTCGGCCAGGGTCTTGGCCAGGCCGCCGGCGTTGCCCGTGTCCATCGCCATCTTTGTGTTGTGTTTTGTTGGTCTCTCTCCCCCCTGGCCTGGCCTGCGCGCGCGCGCCGCGACGCTTTTTTTAGCGGGCGCGGGCGCGAGGGGGACCTCGGCGACGGCGGAGCAGCGCGGCGGACGGCGGGAAGGCAACGCCGCTTTTGGGCCCGCTCCTGCTGCTTGCTGGTCGCGCGGTGCGCGCGGTCAGCTTGCGCACCGCCCGCCTGATGGCCCCGCCGAGAGCGGCGGCAAAATGAGGGGGCGCGGAAAGCAGAGCTCGGCGTTCGTCAAACCAACCACCCCTCCTCCCCCTCCTCCTCCCCCTTGTTGCAAGGAGGGGGCCCTGTTGCTCCGGACGCGATGGGGTCGGGCCGCCCGCGCTCAGGGGCAGCGGATCGCGACGTTTGATATGCCGTCCTGGCGCGCGCTGTCGTCGCGGAAGCAGTGGCTCCTCGCGTGTCGACGAATGGAGGACAGGAGAGAGGGCTTGTTTTTGGTTGTGCCTTTGCGTCAAGTGTCTGTGGAACGAGAGTCACGGTTCGTTGGGCTGGGACGAGCGGAGGGGTGCAGTTAAGGTTGGACGGATGCGCGCGTATCGATGTACGAGAGAAGCCGCTTTCGGGTTCAAATTGGAGACGTTTCTCTCGCCTGTTTTTTCAAATCAAAAACCTGAACTTCCACTCGCCAAGCACTGTGGAAGCAGACATGGAAACACGCCACCCTTTGATCGGCTCGCGAATGATCGCCTCATAAGCCATTCCTGGCTGCGTGCGCGCCACAGCACCACGCGCGCGCGATAGAGCGACAAGAAGAGGACACACTCCGTCGTCTGTCGCGCGCCCCCCCCCTTCCCCCCGTGGTCATGCGAGAGGGTGAGGGCGGCGGCGCGAGCGGCGGCAGGGGATACGCTCCGAGCCGCAGCCTGCCGCCTTTGGGATCGGCACGCGGAGGAGCAGCAGGCGGCGCCGCGCCGTCGGCGTCGGCGTTGGCGTCCGCGGCGGCGGCGGCGCCATCGCTGTTTTGCGCGACGGCCGCCACGCTCGCCGCCAAGCACCCGCAGCAGCACGCGCCGCACCAGCACCAGCAGCAACCCTACTCGTGGGACCAGCGCCACGCCCCGCCGCCGCCAAAGCCGCCCGCCAGCGGCTCGCTGAGCGCGCGGCAGCGGGCCGGCGGTGGCCTCTACGCTGCTGCGGGCGGGGCGGGGCGAGGGGCGGCGCCCGCGGCGGCGCCGACGCCGTTTGCGCCGCCGCCCGCGCCGACGACGCACCACCGGGCGAGGAGCAGCAGCGGCGGGTACCGGGAGGACGCGGCGGGCGCGGCCGCTGACCAGCGCTTGGCCGGCGCGGCCCAGCGCGAGTGGGGACCGGCGACAGCAGCGGCGGCAGCAGCAGCAGCAACGGCTTACCGACAAGGCGGCGGCGGCGGCGGCAGCATTGGCGGCAGCGGCGGCCGCGACAGCGGAGGCGGCGGCGGGTTTCACTACCCGGCCGAGCAGCAGCAGCAGCAGCAGCAGACTGCGCGGCCCGGCGCCTACGACCGAGCAGGCAGGCGGGCGTCGTCCAGCTCCGCCGGGGGGTTTGAGGCGGCAACGGCAGCGGCAGCAGCAGCAGCAGCAGCGGACGAAGCGGCGGGGCCGAACAGCGGCGGCCGCCTGACAGCGCCGCCGACGGCCGCGTCGGAGCAGCGGCGGCAGGCGCTCGAGGAGTACCGCCGGGCCAACAAGCAGCAGCAGTGGGGCGGTCAGATGGGTGCAGGAGGAGGCGGCGCGCCCAACAACGCGACAGCGAGAGCAGCAACAGACGGCGCGGCGCGGCGCCGTTCCTTGCTCGGCAGCGGCGGCGGCAGCGGCGGCGGCGGCGGCGGCTTTGGCGACGCCTCTTTCTCGCGCCCGCCCTCCGTCGCGCCCTCAGCAGCGGGCGGCCTCTTCTCGGCCACGGCCGCGGCCCTGCAGGCGGGCGGGCGGGCTGGCGTGCGCGTCCCGATCCAGCAGCAGCAGCAGCAGCAGCAGCAGCAGCAGCAGCAGCAGCAGCAGCAGCAGCAGCAGCAGCAGCAGCAGCAGCAGCAGCAGCAGCGCCAGGCCCCGCCGCCGCCGCCGCTGCGCCCGCCCTCCTCGTGCTCCTCCCTGGGCGGGTACACCGACGCGTGGGGCGCGCCCGACTCGGCGCGCTCGGCGGGCTCGTCCGCATATCCCTCGAGGGCGCCGTCGTCGCTGGCTGGCGGGGGAGGTGGTTGGGGCGGCGGCGGCAGCGGCGGCGGCGGCGGCGGCGGCAGCGGCGGCGGCGCCCGCAACCTGCCCGCAGCGCCAGCGCCAGCGCCCGGGCCAGTGGCCGCGGCCCTCGTGCCGCGCCTCGTTCTGGCGCGCCTGGGCAGCGGGTCGGCGGCGGCGGCGGCGCTGGCTCGCAGCCACTCGCAATCGTCGCCGAGGCTAACGCCCCGCGCGGCGGCGGTCGCGGCCGCGCAGCCCTCGGCCATCCCCGCTGTGACGCCGCGCGGCATCGACGCCTGCGGCGGCGGCGGCGGCGCGGTCGCGACGCCCCGGGCCGCCGCCCTGGCGTCCGCGCGCCCCTCGGCCCTGCCGACCCCGCGCTCACAGCAGCAAGAGCAGCAAGGGCAACGCCACGATCGGCGGATGTCGCTGACGCCGCCGCCGCTGCCGTCGTCGCGGCGGCAAAGCCTCGGCGGAGGAGGGGCGGGGGGGGCGCCGGCCTTGACCCCACGAGCCCCGGCCGCGGCAGGGCGCCTGACCCCCGCGCGCACGCCGCGCGTATCTTTCTCCGGGGCGGGCGTCCCCGTCGGCACGCCGCGGTCGGCGCCCCGCGGCTTTGGCTCGGCCGCCGCCGGACCCGCTGCAGCCGCCTCCGCCTTGGCCGCCGCCGCCGCCGCAGGAGCGGGCGCGCTGTCGCGCTCCGGCAGCAGTCTGGGCGCCGGCGCCGGCCCCGTCCTCTCGGCTCGCGGCGCTGCTGCTGCTGGCCGCCCGGGCGTCGCGACCGCCGCCGTCGCGAGAGGAGCAGCCACGGTCCCTGCGCGGCCCTTGCCGTCGCGGTCGACAATGCCGCCGTCGCCGCCGCCGCCGCCGACGGCCGCGCCCGTCGGCAACGGCTATGGCAACGGCAGCGGCCACGGCAACAGCGGCAGCAGCAACCAGGCGGCCTTGGCCCCCCCCGGCGGCCCCGTGTCCCGGGCCGACCACGAGCGCCTTGCCGCGGCCGCGCGCGACGAGCTGCGCGTCCTGCGCGCGCGCGAGCTGCAGCTGCGGCACCTCAATGCGCGCGTGGCCGCCGCCAACGCCCAGCGCGCGGCCGGCGCCGAGGCGTCGCTCGGCGCGGCGGCGGCCGCCGTGATCGCCCTGCACGCGCGCGTGACGGCGCTGCGGGCGCTGCTGGGCCGCGCGGCGCGGCGCGCGGCGGTCGGGGCCGCCCTGGCGGAGCAGCTGCCCCTGCTCGAGCAGTGGGGCGGTCTGTTCGAGGATGGGCAGCAACGGCGGCGGCAGCAGCAGCAGGGCCAGGCGGCGACGGCGGCGGCGGCAGAGACGACGACGGGCGCGCGCGCCGCCCGGGCCGCCGACGGCACCGCCGCCGCGCTGCGCGGCGCGCTCACGCGCGTGCCCCTCGTGCGCGGCGCCACGGCCGGCGGCGTCGAGGGCGACCCCGACATCGAAGGCCTCACGGCCGTGCTGCAGCGCGCGGCGCGCGTCCTGGCAGGCCTGCGCCCGGCGCTCGAGACGCTGCTCGGCAGCGGCCGGACGGGAGGGGACGGCGGCGGCGTTGGCGGCGGCGTTGGCGGCGGCGTCAACGGCGGCGGCAGCAGCGCCGGCTCGAGCGTCGCCGTCGGCGGCCTGACCGAGACGGCGGCCCTTGCCACCGAGCTGCTGCGCCTGGCCGGCGAGGAGGCCGCCGTCCTGGCGGAGCTGCAGCAGGCGGCCGACGCGCTGGACGCGCTCGAGACGGAGAACGCGAGCTTAGCCGCGGGCGAGCGCGACCGGGCTTGGGCGGCTCGGCAGCGGGCCGGCGACGTTTGACACGGTGGCGCACGGCGACGTCGTCTTGAGCTTATCGCTCTTCCTCACCGCACAAGTTATACCATCGCCGACTGACGCTCCCGACTTAAGAACGTGACTGCAAAAGCGTGTCCGTTCCGGAACAAAATCTTGCTCGAGGAGCGAAAACCTCCCTCTCCCTCTCCCTCTTTCCGCCCATCAATCAACAATCACATGGCCAGGCGTCGCGGCGACTTTTGCGTGTTCGGGGCGAGCGGCTTCTACGGCTCCCAGACCGTCGTCGCGCTCGCAGGCCTGGCAGCCCGCTTCGCTCGTCCGTCGACGGCGACGACGACGGCGACGAGCGACGACGACGACGACGACGCAGACCAGGATTTCGGCCCGTCGAGCGACGACGGCGACGGATCCGGCGCCGCGGCCGCCGCTGTCGTCATCGTCCTGGCCGGCCGCAACCCGCGCAAGATCGACGCCCTCTTGCCGCGCCTGCAGTCTGAGGTGGACGCGGCGACCGCATCCGCCCCCCGCCGCGTGAGAGTCGAGGTGCTGCCCCTGCCCATCGACGTCTCGTCGGCGGGCGAAGGAGGCGGCGGCGGCGGCGGCGGCGGCGGCGGCGGCGGCGGCATCGGGGGCGGCGGCAACATGCGCGCGCTGGCGCTCGCGGCGCCCGTGCTGCTCAACTGCATCAGGCCCGTGCAGTACGAGTGGAGCGAGCGCGTGATGGCCGCGTGCGCGCGCGAGGGCACCGCCTACCTGGACCTGTGCGCGCGGCCGGCCTTCCTGAGCGCGACGCGGGAGCTGTTTTCGGCACAGGCGGCGGCGGCGGCGGCGGCGGCGGCGGCGGCGGCGGCGGCGGCGGCGGCGGCGGCGGCGGCGGCGGCGGCGGAGGCGCCCATGTCTCTGCCGCCGGCCTCCCCCTCCTCCCCCTCCCCCTCTGGGGGTCCCCTTGCTCCCCCCCCTCTGGTGCCCGGCTGCGGCTTCGACTACGCGCTCCCGGACGTGGCCACGTGGTACGCCCTGCAGGCCTACGCGAAAAGAAACCGCGGCCGCCTCGCCTCGCGCGTGCGCTCGACCTTTCTGGTGCGCACGCCGCCCTCGGGCGGCGGCGGCGGCGGCGGCGAGGGCGGCGGCGGCAAGGGCGGCGGCGGCTTCAAGCTCCGCCTCGGCGCCGTCGAGGAGCTGCTCGCCGCGCCGCCACCGTCGTCGCATTCGGGCGACGACGGGCACCGCGGGTGGGACCCGCGCCGCGCCGACGTTGCCGCCGCCCTGGGGCGCGCGGCGGCGCGGCGGCGCGAGCTCGAGGCACAGGGGCTGGCCGCGCCGCCCGCGAGGGGCGCGCCCGGCCGATGGCTGCGGCGGGAGCGCGGGGGGCTGCTCGCGGCCGGCTTGCGGTGGACGGCGCCCTTCTTCGTCGGCGGGGCCGTCGAGGCGGACCTCCTGCGCGTCAACCTGACCGACGGCGTCCCCGGCGACGGCGTTTTTGACGGCGTCTTTGCCGCGGGCGGGGCGGAGAAAGAAAAAGGGGGAGGAGACGAAAAAGCGGCGCCGCCCCTCGCTCGCCTTGAGTACGACTGCCGCATCGCGCTGCCGGCCGCGCCGCCGCCCCGCGCGCTCGCGCTCGCGCTGCTGCTCTGGCCGCTCGCGCTCGCGCTGCTCCTCCCGCTGGCCGCCCTCGTCGTCGGCGGCGCCCTGGTCGCGCGCCGATCGCCCCCCGGGAGCGCGCTTCGCGCGGCCTATCTCGCCCTCCTGCCGCGCCTGACCCTGGGCCTGGTGACCGCCGACGACGACGAGGCGCGCCGCTCGGCCGACCGCTCCTTGTTCGAGCGCGTCGTCGATGTCGAGGGGGAGGGGGAGGCGGGGGCGCCGGGGCGGGCCGCGCTGCGCGTGTCGTTCCGGGGCTCGTTCGCGCAATCCCTGACCCCCCAGTGCATCTCGGCGGCGGCCGTGTGCCTGCTCAACCAACAGCAGCACCAGCGGCAGCGGCAGCACCGGCAGCAGCAGCCGCAGCGGCGGCAGCAGCAGACGCTGCCGTCAAATCCGCCGCTGCTGCCGCCGTCGCCACGGCCGCGGGTGCTGACGCCCGCCCAGGCGCTCGCGGGCGCGCCGCCGCCCGGGTGCGCCTCGTTTCTCGACATGCTCTGCGCGCGCCACGGCCTCGTCATCGACGAGGAGGAGGTGTTCTCGTGAATGTAAAAAATGACTGAATTCATCTCGAGTTTTATTTCTCGGCGGCGGGGGAAACACCCCCCGATCCCCTGTTCCTCTCTCACTCGGCCGCCCCCACCCCCGCGCTCGACCACCAAGCCGTCGCCGGCCGCCGCACCCCCGACCCCGCCAGACCTGTCGCGCGGCTGAGCCCCGACCGCGGCGCGAGGGCGAGCTCCTCGGCGGCGTCGGCCGCCCACCCGGGCCCCCTCCACAGCGCCGCGCCCGTCGTCGGGTCCCTCGCCCGCCGGCGCAGGAGCGCGTACCGCTCCCGGTCGAACGCGTCCTCCCGGAACACGAGCCACACCTTCACGCCCACGGCGCCCGCGCGCGTGCCGGCCTGCGCCTGGGCGTAGTCGACGGGGTCGGCGAACGTGGCCGCCGAGGTGGCGCCCCAGGCCCAGGCCTTTTTCTCGGCCTTGCCGCCTTTACCGCGCAGGCGGCCCTTGATCTGGATGCGCATGCCCTTGACGAGGAGGCGGGGCGGGCGGAAGGGGCGGTCGGGCATGTCGGTGATGCCCGTCTTGGAGGGCGGGGGGGGGAAGGGAGCAAGGGGGCTGCCGCCGCCACTGCTGCCGCCACCGCCGCCGGCCCGCTCGCCGTCCGCCCGCCGCTGCCGCTCCTCAGCCGCGCGCCGTCCCGCCCGCTCCGCCGCCTCCAGCGCCCGCCCGGCCTCCTCCGCCGCCTGCTCCTGCCCCTGCGCCGCCAGCGTCTGCACGAAGAACTGCTCCACGCGCGCAAAGTCCACCCCGTCCTGCAGACACTCTTTGACGAATGCGGCGACGCCGGCGGCCGACTGCAGAACGTCGCGCGACACGTGGGGCACGAGCAGGGTGTGCCCTGGTCCCGTGACGTCGCCCAGGGTGGCGTCGTGCAGCAGGACGAGGGCGTCGTGCTGGTCGAGGGGCCACGCGACGTCGCGCAGGAGATGCGGGCGGCGGCTTGACGACGACGAGGACGAGGGCGAGCCGGCGGCGGCTTGCCCCCCCTGCTGCTGCTGGCCCTCGGCCGAGGCCGGCGCGAGGGCGGCGAGGGCGGACAGAGCCTCGCGCGCGGCGCGGGGCAGGGGCCGCATCTGCGCGAGGCGCCGCCGGCGTGCCGCGGCCACAAAGGGTGGCCGCACGCGCGGCGGAGGGGGCGCCGCGTCAGGGTCATCAGGGTTCGCCGAGACGGCGGCGCTCGCCGCCTTGCCCGCGCCGGCGCCGGCGCCGCCTTTGCCTTTGGCAGCCTTTTTCGCGTACAGGCGGCGCGCGAGGTCGAGCGAGGACGGCACCGGTGCTGATGCTGCTGCTGCTGCTGCTGCTGCTGCCGTGGTGGTGCGCAGGATGGCGCCAGCAGCAGCAGCACCGCGCGGCGGGTGGGAGGAGGGGTGGCCGAGGGGGAGGCTGCTGCTGCTCCTGCTGGTGCACCAAGCTGCTGCGACTGCCGCCTGGGGTTGCTGCTGTTCGTGCCTGCTGCACGCCACCGCCGTGCGCCTCAGCAGCGCGAGCAGCAGTGGACCCGCGCCCCCGCTGCAGGTGCTGGCGCGCATCAAAAGTTCTTTTCGATGGATCAAGTTTTGAGTTTGCGATCGTGGGGACAATCAATCTGCTCAGTTGTGATCACCTGCTTGAGTGTGCTAGGTGTGTCCGATCAATGTGTGGCTAGATTCGCTGGCAGTGCTGTCGTGCGATGTCGAGTTGTGAAGAAGACAAAAGGGCTGTTTTGGCCTTTCGCCCTCCCTCTCTCCACCAAAACGCGTCGATTCTCCTCACAATCGACCGCTCGCGCATACACACAAGCAATTATAAACACCGAATCGACCTCCGTACGCGCTCGAAGTGCGCCCTACCTCGCCCCACGCGCGTGCATTCGTCATCGCTATTTTTGCTTCACGCGCACGTGAGCGCTCCAGACGCCCGTCGAAACCAGCAGCGTGAGTGATGCCGTTGTCGAGCGCCTCACGTGATCACGCGCCGCTGCCCGAGGCGGCGTCCTCGAAGCAAGCAACAAGTCTCGGCCCAACCACCGATCCAATCGCCAAGGGCCCCTCCTGTTTTCCTCCCTGGCGCGCGCGCGGCAAGCTCCTCCTGACGCCCCCCGCGCCAGCATGATCGGCACCCGTGCGGCACCAGCCACCTGTGGCGCCCGCGCGGGTCGCCGCTGGGCCCAGGCTCCATCTTTCGATGTCGGAAAAATCATTCCTCGCCCCGACCTCCCTTTCCCGCCTCGCGCGCCGACGCCGACGCCGACGCCGACGCCACCCTCCTCTCAACAAAAACCAAAAAACCAAAAACAGCAGGCAAAAAGCGAGCGACAGCATGCTCCTCTCCTCCTCGCGGCCCCCGGCGGCGGCCAGGGGCACGCCCTCCGCCGCCCCCGCCCGCCAGCCGCGCCGCCTCGCCCCCGCGCGCGCCGCGGGCAACGGCAACGGAAACGGCGCCGGCGCCGCCTCTTCCTCTCCCGCTTCTTCGCACCTCGACAGCCCCGTCGCCCTGAAGGACGGGCGCCCCCTCACCGGCCCCGACCTCTCCGTCACCGTCAACGGCCTGCGCCTGCCCAACCCCTTTGTCATCGGCTCGGGACCCCCCGGAACCAACTATGCCGTTATGAAAAGAGCGTTCGACGACGGCTGGGGCGCCGTGATCTGCAAGACGCTCTCTCTGGATTCTTCCAAAGTCGTCAACGTGACCCCCCGCTACGCCAAGCTGCGCGACAGCGCGGGGGCCGTGTTCGGGTGGGAGAACGTCGAGCTGATCAGCGACCGGCCCTTCGAGACCATGCTGGCGGACATCCGCCGCCTCAAGCAAGAGTTTCCCGGCCGCGTCCTGATCGCCTCCGTGATGGAAGAGTGCAACCGCGGCGCGTGGGAAGAAATCCTCGGCCGGTGCGCGGAGGCCGGCGCCGACGCGTTTGAGATCAACTTCTCGTGCCCGCACGGGATGCCGGAGCGCCGCATGGGCATGGCGATGGGGCAGGACCCGGAGCTGCTGGCCGAGGTCAGCGGGTGGATCCGCGGGGCGACCACGTGAGTTTTATTGTTTTTGTTTTTAGTCTGTTTTGGGTTTCTTCTCCCCGCCGTTTTGTTCCTCTCCGTTTTGCTCGCGTCTTTTTTTCCCCGACGGCGCCCTAAAAAACCCCCCCCCCCCCCCAAAAAACACCAAAACAACACAAAAACACACACAAGCCTCCCCGTGTGGGGCAAGATGACGCCCAACATCACCGACATCACCGCGCCCGCCCGCGCCTGCCTCGACGCGGGCCTCGAAGGCATCAGCGCCATCAACACCGTCGCCTGCGTCATGGGCGTGGACTTGGACACGCTGCGGCCCATCCCGACGGTCGAGGGGCGGTCCACCCCCGGCGGGTACTCGGGCCGGGCCGTCAAGCCCATGGCGCTGGCCAAGGTGGCGGCGCTGGCGGGTCTGATCGCGGGGGACGGGACCAGCGGCAAGGGGTACGCCGGCGCGACGCTCAGCGGGCTCGGCGGCGTCGAGACGGGCGCCGACGCGGCCGAGTTTCTGCTTCTCGGCAGCGACACCGTTCAAGTGTGCACGGGCGTGATGCTGCACGGCTACCCGCTCGTGGGGCGGTTGTGCGGCGGGCTGCAAAGGTTCATGGAGGCCAAGAACTTTGCGTCGATCGACGAGTTCCGCGGCGCCGCGCTGCCGTTCGTGACCACGCACAGCGACCTGGTCCGGCGGCAGCGGGGGAGCGTGGCGGCCGCGAAAAAGGAGAATGAGGCGGCGGCGCCGGCGGCGGCGGGCGCGGCGGCGGCCTCGGCTGTCGCCGTCGCGGTCGGGGCGCCGGCGGCCGGCGGCGGCGGGCTGGTGGGCTTGGCGAGCGACGCCGAGTGGACGGGGGACAGCTTTGTGGCGGACGCGGACAGCATGGTGGCGAACAAGTGAAGAGGGGGAGGAGGAGGAGAGAGAGAGGAGGATTGGTTTTTTTGGTGGTTTGTCGGGCGCGTTTTTCTCCCTTGCTTTTTTCCCCCCCGTCTTGGATGTTTGATCCCCGCTGGCGCTCTGTTTCGCCCCCCCCCCAATGCTTTCCTCCCCCCGATCTTTGTACCATATCACGCCGCACTTACTGAAGCGACTCGGCAACCACGTTGTTACACGCACGCGCCGCCGACACAACCCCATTCGACAGGGACAGAAAGACACGCACGGGGGGCGCTCCGCCCAAGGTGGCGCGCCCCGCAAGCGCTGGCGCCCCTTCGTCGCAAGACAGCCGGGATTTTTTTGTTTTCGCCGACAGGGAAAAAAGAAACGTGTTTGGTGTCAAGTTTTTCTGTCGGGTTTCCCGGCGGGCTCGGTTCGGGGTGCGGGGCACATGAGAGGTGCCCCGCCCCTTGACCGCCCGTCCTGTCGGGGTCCAGCGCGCGGCCCCCGTGTCGTCTCTCCTGTTTCGTCGTTTTGTCGGGGGTGCCGGGCAAAAGGGGCGTTGGGCTGGTTGCAGCGCGGCCGCGAGCGAAGAAAAGTGTTGTTTTTTGCGAGTCGTTTTTTTTTGCATGGGCCCGGGGGAAAGGGTGAAAAAGAATCGGGAGGAAAAGAAGGGGACCATCCCGTGCGAGAGCATCCCACCGCCTCGGGGAGCACGGGCGGCACCGCACTGCAAAAGGAGAAACAGGAGAGAGATGGGTTGTCGCGCGCAAGACGGGCGGCGGAGAGTGGGGAGGGGGCGCCGAGGTGCGTTCTCGAGGGAAAAAAGAAGCGCGCAGCCACACACGCAGCACACACTCGGCGGACGGATGCCAAGGCCCCCTGTCACCATCATGGTCTTGTTCTCTTCAGAGAAAGAGAGGACAGCACACACAAGAGGAGAAAAGACGAGCGTGGCGAGACGAAAAACAGAGCGCCGAGCGACGCAACACGACAAAAAAAAGTCGCCGCGCCGCGCCGCTCTGGGAAAACAAAGCGAATCAAACCCCCCTCCCTCCCATCGTCGCTGTCCGCCTCAGTACTCCTCGCCCTCGTCCTCGCCCGCGCCCTCCGCCGACTCGGCCCCCACCTCCTCGTAGTCCTTCTCCAGCGCCGCCAGGTCCTCGCGCGCCTCGCTGAACTCGCCCTCCTCCATGCCCTCGCCGACGTACCAGTGGACTGTTGAGTGTTGTTGTTGTAGGAGGGGCGGGGAGGGGGGGGGGGGGGAGAGAGGGGGGGGGGGGGGGGGGGGGGGGGGGGGAAAA
>Ga0105053_10004619_pt1 | contig 20164 bp, 17 predicted proteins | sample BON01_FD_78093 | JGI IMG/M metagenome (GOLD analysis project Ga0105053, IMG submission 78093) | Freshwater microbial communities from Lake Bonney liftoff mats and glacier meltwater in Antarctica - BON-01 | ecosystem: Environmental > Aquatic > Freshwater > Ice > Glacier meltwater | place: Lake...
TCGAAATTGTTACCGATGACGGCGTTTGCTGCGTCCAAAATATTCTGGGTTGACCGGTAATTCTGCTCAAGCAAAATCACCGTCGCCCCGATGTAGTCGCGTTCAAACTCGGTGATGTTTCGAATGTCCGCTCCCCGGAAGGCATAAATCGACTGATCCGAATCGCCGACCACGGTCAGGGATGCCCCGGGAATTTCGCCACCGCCGGAGGGCGTGAGGGCGGATCCTTCCGGGATGTTCTCCGGTTCCACCGCGCGAGTGAGCTCTCTGATCAGGGCGTATTGGGCGTGGTTGGTGTCCTGGTATTCATCGACCAGCACGTGGCGAAATCGAGTCTGATATTTGGCTGCAACGTCAGGGAAAGCACGGAAAAGATAGACCGTTTGACCGATCAGGTCATCGAAATCGAAAGCCTGGGATCGGGTGAGTTCTCTTTGGTAGCGATCCCAAATTTCGATGAAAAGTGCATCTGCTGGATCGGAAGAGTCGGAGGTTCGGCGATAAGTATCAACGTCAGAAAGTTCATTTTTCAGCCTAGACATTTTCCCGATAACGGCTCCGGGCGTCAGCCCCGAATCGGTCGTGTCGAGCTCCTTCAATATTCTCTTCACCAGCGCTCGCTGGTCAGCAGAGTCATAGATGGTGAACGAGCTGGAATACCCGAATCGGTCGTGTTCTTTGCGAAGAATTCGCACGCATGCGGAATGGAAGGTGGAAATCCACATGCCGCGGGCGGCTTCCCCCACCAAACCCTCTACCCGCTCGCGCATCTCCCCGGCGGCCTTATTGGTGAAAGTAATCGCGAGGATTTGGCTTGGCCAGGCGTCCCTTGATGCCAACAAACCAGCAATGCGGCGGGTCAAAACACTAGTTTTTCCCGACCCTGCACCGGCAATAATCAACAGCGCGTTGCCTCGGTAGGCAACTGCTTCGCTCTGTCGGGGATTCAACCCCTCAGCTAAGGCGGGGGGAATCTGCGACATGACCTGCCCAGTCTAAAGCCCACCACCGATAGCTTCGCTAGCCTTAGCTCGTGAACACCCAGGACCCCGCCCCCTCGGAGAGTGAAGAGCCCCTGATCGAGCCAGAAGTACCTCTGCGAACAGCAGATTTCGCTGCCCTCGACACCGATCGCATTCTCCGCGAAACAGGATCAATTCCGCTTCCCCCGGAGACTGCCCAAGCAACGCAGCAGCAGGAGTTGCCCCTTACCCAAGCGCCAGAAGTTCCCCTCGAAGGGGCAGAGGCGGAAGGGCTACGACCACGCAGCGGAATGAACATTCTGGCCATCATTTCCCTGATTTTGGCGATAGCCTTGAGCCCCTTTGCCGTCGTGTTTGGTTACCTTGCGGTGGGCCAAGCCCGAAGGTCCCAGCAACGCGGCGAAGCGGTCGCCTGGGTGGCTGTGGGAATCGGATGGCTCTGGGTTGTGGGATACGTAATTTTGGGCGCCATCGTCTTCGTTGGCTGGCAACAAGTATTTTCCCCCTGATGCCCAGCTAAAATTCAGACCGTTGCCTAGAATGGAAGGGTCCGCGTGACCCACAGAAAGGCCACCATGTCGAACTCCAACCCTGCTTTTTCTCGCTCTCTCGCTTTCCGCGAAAACTCTGTAGCGACCCCTGACGCTGCCACGCTCGATGAGCTTTATGGCAAGCCCTCGGCAACGGGTTCCGACACCGGCCGAATGACGTATGAAGACACGGTGATGAAAACCCTCATCGCTTTCGGGGTGTTACTCCTTGGGGCCGTGGTCGGTTGGGTTATTCCTGCTCTCGCTATCCCCGGTCTGATCATCGGACTCGTTTTGGCGCTGGTCAACATTTTCAGGAAGCAGCCATCCCGGGGCCTCATTCTGGCTTACGCCGGATTCGAAGGCCTCTTCGTCGGAGGTATTTCCGCAATTTTCAACGGCATGTGGGAGGGAATCGTTACCCAGGCTGTGTTTGGCACCCTCGCCGTCATTGGGGTGACTCTGTTCCTTTTCCTCAGTGGAAAGTTCCGCACCTCGCCTCGGATGAACCGCATCGTCATGGTGGCCATGGTCGGCTACCTGGTGTTCTCACTGGTGAACTTTGGTCTGATGGCCTTCGGCGCCACCGAGGGCATGTTCGGGCTTCGCAGCGTAGAAATCTTTGGAATCCCCATGGGAGTCATCCTCGGCATCTTGGTCGTCTTCCTCGCCGCCTACTCACTGGTGATGGATTTTGAATCCATCAAAGCAGGCGTCGAAAAGGGTGCACCGAGGGTTTATGGCTGGCAGGGGGCCTTCGGCATCATGGTCACCGTGGTGTGGCTCTATGTCGAAATCTTGCGCCTGTTGGCAATTCTCAGAGGCGAGTAGCGATAAACCTACACCCCACCGGGGTTGGCAACCTTTCCGTGCTTAGCGGACAGGGACCAGGCGTTGAAGTTGCTTCACGTGTCCAGGCTCTAGCTCTTCGAGCGACGAAACCCCCAGTAGCCGCATTGTCCTGGTCATTTGCTCGGTGACGATCTGGAGCATGCGGTCCACCCCGTCTGCGCCACCCGACATCAGTCCGTACAGGTATGCACGACCCACCATCGTGAAGCGCGCGCCCATCGCAATGGCGGCAACAACGTCAGCTCCGGACATGATTCCCGTATCGACATGAACTTCAGTGTCCTTCCCCACTTCCTTCACCACTTGGGGCAACAGGTGGAAGGGAATGGGAGCTCGATCTAACTGACGCCCGCCGTGGTTGGACAACACGATGCCATCCACACCCATCGACGCCAGTTGCTTGGCATCAGCGACACTCTGAACCCCCTTGACCACAAGCTTTCCTGGCCACTTTTTCTTTATCCACGCTAGGTCGTCATAGGTCACCGTGGGATCAAACATGTGATCCAAAAGCTCCGCCACAGTGCCCTGCCACGAGGACAACGAGGCAAATTCCAAAGTATCGGTGGTGAGGAAGTCAAACCACCACCACGGCCTGGGCAGAGCGTTCAGAACAGTTCCGAGAGTGAGCGCCGGAGGAATGGAGAAACCATTTCGCTTATCCCTGAGCCTCGCGCCAGCGACCGGCACATCGACCGTGACCTGGAGCGTGTCAAAACCTGCCTTCGCAGCACGGTCGACCAATTCCATCGATCGCTCGCGGTCTTTCCACATATAGAGCTGGAACCAGTTTCTTCCTTCAGGCGCGACCGATTTCACGTGCTCGATGGAACGGGTTCCCATGGTGGAGAGAGCAAAAGGGATCCCCCATCGCGCGGCGGTCATCGCACCTGCATCTTCGCCCTCTGAGTGCATCATGCGGGTGAAGCCGGTGGGCGCGATGCCTATGGGGAATGCCACAGGGGATCCCAAAACATCCCAGGAGGTGGACACCTGCGAAACATCGCGCAGAATTGCGGGCTGAAATTCGATGTCCTCGAAAGCCTGCCTAGCTCTCGCCAGAGAAAGTTCAGCCTCAGCAGAACCGTCGCAGTAATCAAAAGGTGCTTTGGGGGTGCGGCGTTTAGCGATGGCCCTCAAGTCCCACACTGTCAGGGCGGACTCAAGTCGGTGTCTTTTTCCCCCAAAGCTTGGCGCTTTAAATTTAAGTAATGGTGCGAGTTCTGAAGGTTTGGGGAAGTGTCGCTTGGCCATTCTTAGTCCTTATGTTTGTGGTTCGAATGTGGTGAGGTGACTGCAGTGACGAACAAGTGCGCGAAGCGACTCCAGATCTCCGCTGATCAGCCCCGCTGATCTGGCTTGAACAAGAATATTTCCCAGCGCCGTTGCCTCGACTGGCCCCGCCACGACTGGGATTCCCGATTGGTTGGCAAGGCGCTGCGCGAGCACACTATTTTGTGAACCGCCGCCAACGAGACAAATTTCCCTCACGGTAATTCCTGCGAGCTCCCCGGCTGTGTGCACAGCGGAGGCAATCGCCACAGCCAAAGAGTCGACGATGTGGGACACCACGACAACGGGATCAGAAGACAAAGGAACTCCTCGGTCTTCATACCACTGGGCGATGCGCACGGGAATATCTCCGGGGGCCATGAAAACAGGGTCGTCAACGTCGAATGCGTGTGACCCGGGGGGAACCTCTGATGCCTGGGCCAAGAGGTCCGCTAGCCCGCGAGATTCTCCTCTGGACTTCCAGAAGTTGACACTCTCATTGAGTAACCACAGGCCCATCACGTTGTGAAGGAAGCGATTGCGCCCATCCACTCCGCCCTCATTAGTGAAGTTGGCTTCCCGGGCTGCCTCGGTAACAATTGGCCCCGACGTCTCAACACCCACCAATCCCCAGGTGCCCAACGAAACGTAAGCACTCGAAGAATCTGAGAGGGGTGCAGCGACCACCGCAGAGGCCGTGTCATGAGACCCCACCGCTACCACGGGTGCGCTAAAGCCCACTACGCCAGCCACGCTTGGGGTCAAACTTCCCACAATTGCACCGGCATCAATCAGGGGGGCAAAGAGATCTCGAGCCGCTCCGACCAGGTCGAGTAACTGTGAATCCAACTCTCCCGTGGCGACACTGACCAAGCCGGTTGTCGAGGCATTCGTGCGTTCCATAAACGATTCACCCGTCAGCCAATAGTTGATCAAGTCTGGAACGAGGAGTAACGCGTCAGCGGAAGCCGATTCACCGCTCCAGTCCTCCGCGGCCAGCTGATAGATCGAATTAAAGGGAAGAAACTGGAGCCCATTTTTCGCAAAAAGCTTCGCATGGTCAGCGCGCTCGTGCACGACAACAACGCCACGGTTGGTGCGCGCGTCTCGGTAGTGGAAGGGTTCGTGGAGCAGTTTTCCTTGAGCCAGAAGCCCATAGTCCACGGCCCACGAATCAACCCCTACTGAGACGATGTCCTGAGCACTCTGCCCGATGAGGGACATCCCTCTAACGACTTCGTCAAAAAGTCCAGTGACGTTCCATCGAAGGGATTCCCCATCTTTCACAGGTCCATTGGGGAAACGATGGATAACCGTGTGCTCCAGGGATGTTGGGGTCACCCACCCTTCGATAACTCGACCACTGGTTGCCCCGAGGTCAATGGCGACGACGCTGTGAGTCATCGAAGGAAGGCCGCTGCCACCCCGGAATCCACAGGGATGTGAACGCCCGTGGTCAGGCCTAAATCAGCTCCGGTCAGAACAGAAACAGCGTCGGCAATACTCTCAGGGAGGACTTCCTTCTTGAGAATCGTTCGCTGCGCGTAGAAAGAGCCCAGGTCCTCCTCTTTTATGCCATACGTCTTGGCGCGATTCGCGCCCCAGCCGCTGGCAAAAATACCTGACCCCCGGACGACACCATCCGGGTTGATGCCATTGACTTTAATTCCGTATTCCCCCAGTTCAACGGCGAGGAGTCTCACCTGGTGGGCTTGGTCCGCCTTTGTCGCAGAATAAGCAATGTTATTCGGGCCTGCAAAGACAGAGTTTTTCGAAGAGATATAGATGACATCGCCACCCATGCCCTGGCTAATCAACATCCTGGCCGCCTCGCGCGAGACAAGGAAAGATCCTTTGGCCATGATGTCGTGCTGAAAGTCCCAATCCGCTTCGGTTGTCTCTAGCAGGGGCTTTGACAGCGAAACACCTGCGTTGTTCACCACGATGTCTACGCCGCCGAAAGCAAGGGCTGTCTTGGCCAGCGCTTCTTGCACCGCCCGTTCGTTACGAACATCGATACCAACACCAACAGCAACATCCGTCGTGCCGAGCTCAGCAGCCACGGCTTGGGCTTTGCTCTCGTCAAGATCCGCGATGACCACAACCGCCCCGTCGCGAACCAACCGTGTAGCGATGGCCTTGCCAATGCCCGACGCAGCGCCGGTGACGAAGGCGACCTTGGTGGCATGGGTTGCCGGCTTCGGGAGTCGCTGAAGCTTTGCTTCTTCCAACACCCAGTACTCGATGCGGAACTTTTCCCGCTCGGAGATGGGCTTGTAAGTGGAGAGTGCTTCTGCCCCGCGCATGACGTTAATGGCATTGATGTAAAACTCACTAGCGACCCGGGCCGTCTTTTTATCAACGCCGAACGAGAACAACCCAATCCCTGGAACCAGGACAATCAGCGGATCTGCACCCCGCATTGCTGGGGAGTCTTTTTCTGCGAACTTTCGGTAGTACTGCTCGTATTTTTTCCGATAGTCCGCATGGAGCTTGGTCAGTCGCGCAACAACCAAATCCCATTCCGCTGTGGGCGGTAGATCCAGCACCATAGGTCGAACCTTGGTGCGAAGGAAGTGGTCGGGGCACGAAGTTCCGAGCGCTGTGAGGGGAATGTGTTTTTTGCGGGACAGAAAATCAAGAACGACAGGGGCGTCAGTGTAATGGCCGATCATCCGACGGTCTGTCGACGCCAGGCCACGCAACAACGGCGCCAGCTGCGCAGCCCGCTGGTGGCGAGCCTTTAACGAAAGAGGCTTATTGGCCGCAATGACTGGGCCGAAGGGCTCCTTCTTGCCTTTGGTGGCGATGTATTTTTCTGCTGTTCGAATCATCCACAGCGAGTTCTTTTCACACTGCTCGCTCGAGTCACCCCATGCGGTGATGCCGTGGCCTCCCAGAATGCAGCCAATTGCATCCGGGTTCTTTTCCTTAATCGCCGCGATATCTAGGCCAAGCTGAAAACCGGGGCGCTGCCAGGGCACCCAGACCACCTTGTTGCCAAAGATCTTTGTGGAGAGGGTTTTCCCCTCCGCTGCTGTGGCAATAGCAATTCCCGAATCCGGATGCAGGTGATCGACATGGTTGGCATCCACGAGGGCATGCATTGCCGTATCAATGGAGGGAGCAGCGCCACCTTTGCCGTGTGCACAGTAGTCAAAGGCTGCAACCATTTCATCTTCACGGTCAACACCGGGATACACATTCACCAAAGACCGGACACGGTCGAGATTCAGCACAGCGAGTCCTGACTCGGTCAAGGTCCCGAGATCTCCACCGGATCCCTTCACCCAGAGAAGATTGATTTTCTTTCCCGTGACGGGGTCAATCCCTTGTCCTTGGGCACTGGTGTTCCCGCCAGCAAAGTTGGTATTCCTTGGGTCACTGCCCAATCGTTGAGATCGGGCGATAAGGTCAGCTGAAGGTTTTGACATAGTGGTGGTAATTGTTCTTTCTCAGTCGTTAAACAAGTCGGAAATCGATACCCAGCAGGCTCGCCGCTGCGCGATAATCATTTGCTCTGGAGCCAAGCGACAACGACCAATGGTGCCCCACTCCGGTGGCACTCCACTCATCAACCCACTCGCCTGGATCCCGATTGAAGTCAACCCGACTCGTGGTGTTCCCAATGGCTAACAAGTCTCCCGGAACGACCGTTCCTTCTGACGCGACGAAGCTGAGGCTCCCATCACGATCCTGCCCTAGCCCCAAAAGGGTCACGGGACCAGGAGTCACATCGAATTCGACGCTTACTCCCCATCCGCGCTTGCCGTGATAGACACCGAGACCGCGCAGCAGGGGATCTTTGGAGGAGACTGCCAGGTGGGCCGGCCCGTCATGACCCATCTCCACGACGTTGTCAACAAAGTTGAGGGCCTGGATTTCCGTAAAGGACCCTCCAGCACCTACGACCTGAGTCGCCAACTGAGCCACGGTGGTCCTTACCTCATATTCACCGGTTGTGGGTATCCCTCGAGCAGTCAATAACGAGGCCCCCAGAATCATCCCCGCACCGAGCCGTTCGTGGAGCTCGCCATCGAGACCTCGATGGTAGTAAGCCAGGGTGTCAAGATCAAAGTCTTCGACGAGCTGATCGAGACCTACCGATACTTGCGCAGCCCAGGTAAAATCGTCATCATCCACCGAATCATCAAGGGTGAAAATTTCGCCAGCCAGTTTTTTGCGAGCCGCGGTTTCAGCCGGACTCACCTTCTCAACGCGTTGGCGCAAATCGTCGAATTCCAACACCTCGACATGCGATCCAAAAGTCGTTGACAGCACCGTCATATCTGTGGAAACATCCAACATTCCGGGGTAGACGTGCCCCATCACCCCGTGACGAGCGTCCCGCAACGCGGATCGAATGTGGGCGGCGTTTAGCCAGCCCTCAATTTTTGCCCACGCAGACTCCTGTTTCAGCCAACCAGACACGGACCGGAAAGGAACACCAGCGCGCATGAATACATTGCCCAGCTCCGGAATGGAGCACTGCCCGCAATACGCCAACCACGCACCCGTGTCAAAGTTCGCGTGGTCCATCTTTTCGGAGGGCTGAAGATCGATCACCAATACCGGAGTGTTCCCTCTCTGCGCTATGGGCAACATCATCGACGAAGTGAGGTAAGTAGTGACAAACATGACGATCAAGTCACAGTCAGCCAGGCGAAGGGTTTCCGCTGCCTGTCGGCCCTCTACCGCATCCGAAACAAAACCGACATCGATGACGTCGCAATCCATCGTTTTGAACCGGTCCGAGACGTACTTACTCGCTTCTTGGAGCTGAGGGAGCAACCCGGGAAATTGTGGCCAATATGTTCCCAAGCCTCCCGCTACAAGCCCGACTTTCGGGGCTTTCCGCTTCTTTGAAGGAAGCATTGATTCCAGAATTTTTGTCATGTGATTAACCTTTCTTAGTCAGGCTCCCCAGCCCATTTGTTGTCCGCCGACTCTTTCTGTAGCAATTGTGCCAAGGTGGCCGCTGTCCAGATAAGCCCTAAAAGGATCACGAGCGAGCCCGCGGGTCTCTCTCCAATCAGCGAGCGCACCGCGAACATCGGTGTTGAAAGCATCCATCAACACCGCATTGCCGCCCAATACATCTCCGATTAACTCGGCGGATTCAAGTTCGTGCATATCAACTAGAAGTGCTTTGGCTGTCATCTCTTGAACGTTGAGAACGCTTCGAATTTGACCCGGGATTTTATCCTCAACGTTGTGGCACTGATCCAACATAAACGCGACCTCGGAGTCTTTGGCGAGGCCACCCCCGCGGACAACCTCGACCAGAATGCGAAAGAGCTGGAAGGGATCGGCAGCGCCGACGATGAGGTCGTCGTCGGCATAAAAGCGGGAGTTGAAGTCGAAAGACCCGAGTCGGCCCAGGCGCAACAGCTGCATCACGATAAACTCGATATTGGTACCAGGGGCGTGATGTCCGGTATCCAGGCAAACCTGGGCTTTAGGACCCAACTCACTAACCTGCACATAGGAAGTCCCCCAGTCGGGAACATCGGTGTGGTAAAAAGCGGGTTCAAAAAATTTGTATTCAAGCACCATCCGCTGGTCTTCCCCCAAGCGGGAGTAGATTTCTCGAAGCGACTCCTGAAGTCGGTCTTGCCGACCTCTCATATTGACCTGTCCCGGGTAATTGGAACCGTCTGCCAACCAGATTTTGAGATCCCTAGACTCAGTCTGGTGCATGATGTCGATGCAGGAGAAATGGTGGTCAATTGCCTTCTGGCGGACCTTCTGATCAACGTGAGTGAGCGAACCAAACTTGTATTCCTCGTCTTGGAATGTGTTTGAGTTGACCGTCCCCAGGGCCACTCCCTTACTGCGAGCATGCTCCGAAAGGGCGGAAAAATCTTTAACCATATCCCACGGTATGTGTAATGCAACGGTGGGGGCCAGCTGAGTGAACTCGTGCACTTTCGCCGCGTCGTCGATTTTCTCAAAAGCTGTCCGAGGCGTCCCTGGGGTGGTGAAAACCCTGAACCGTGTCCCTGAGTTTCCGAAAGCCCAGGAGGGCAACTCAATAGCCTGAGCCTCAAGGGTGCTCAACGCGTCAGAGGAAAACATGGTGGTCCTTTCTGGGGAGATTAAAGTCTCGAGATTTGGGTTTCTAAGTTAAATACTTCGCTCAATCGATGGAACCCTCGGTCGGGAGTCGCACCGTTCAAGTCTTCAAAAAATGGGGCCATCTCGTTCTGCCAGCGGGCGTTTACCTCACGCTTGGCCATACCATCCAGGGCGGCTTCGAGATCCTCGGTTTCAAAATAACCGATCAGCAGCCCGTCATCATCGAGAAAAAGGGAATAGTTCGTCCAGCCAGTCTCGCTCAAAGCAGTGAGCATGTCGTCCCATACCTCAACGTGGCGGGCTCGATATTCCGCGGCGCGGTCGGGTCTCACCTGAAGCCGGAAACACACTTTTTCCGATGACATGTCTCGTTCCTTTCCCGGGGTGTTGGGGCGCCGCGGAAGCGGCGCCCCAACCAACCGCACTAGCTAGAAGCTGATGTAGTCGTAATCGTCGATGTTCTCAGCGTTGAACTCAAGGAGAGGTCCAACAATGATGCGACCATTTTCACCAATGGTGAAGGTACCGAGCTTGCCTGCTTCGAAGGTTTCGCCTTCAGCACCGGTGATGGTGCCATCTGCGAGTGCCTTACCGGCATAGCCAGCGAGGTATCCGACCTCAGATGGGTCCCACAGCGCGAACGCGGTGACGGTGCCATCCTTGATGAATTCCTTCATCTGGGGGGGCAGACCCAGTCCGACAAGAGCAACCTGGCCCTTGTATTCGGATGTCGACAGGTAACGCGCGGTTGCCGCGATACCTACTGTGGTGGGAGAAATGATGCCCTTGAGGTTGGGGTATGCCTGAAGCAGACCCTGTGCCTCTTGGAAGGACTTAGCGTCCTCATCATCGCCATACACCTCAGCTACGATTTCCCACTCGTAGTCAGCGTTGGTCTCAATCTCGGCACGCATTGCGGCGATCCAAGCATTCTGGTTCGGAGCGTTAGCGGTTGCAGAGAGGATGGCAATTTCGCCAGTTCCACCGATTTGGTCGAAGAGTTGACGCAATTGTCCAAGAGCAACTTCTTCTTCTTCAACCTGGTTGATGAAGAGATCGCGGCAATCGGCGTCAGAGTCAAAGGTAATGACCTTTGCGCCACCAGCACGAGCTTCGTCAAGTGCGGAGCAAACAGCGTTTGGGTCGTTAGCGGCGAGGACGATAATGTCCGTGCCGTTCTGAACCTCGGTCTGAATGAAGGGGACCTGTGAGTCAGCTGCAGCATCGAGTGCTCCAACCTCGAGGTAGCTCATGCCGAGTTCTTCAGCAGCTTCTTTGCCGCCCTTTAGCTGAACTCCGGTGTACGGGTTGTTCAGGTTCTTGGGGATGAAGGTGATGCTGAGTGCTTCGGCGCTTGCTGTGGTTTCTGTGTCTTCGGCGGGAGCGGAATCCGCTTCCTCCGTTGACCCAGCAGCGCAACCTGCGAGAACTACCGCGGCCGTGGCGCCAAGCGCTACAGCTGAAAGCAGTCGACGCCAAGGTGCGCGCTGGTCAGTCGTGAGAACAGACATTCTCTTTCCTTTCTTGGTGGGAATGCCCTGGCTTCGCCAGGGCACCTTCTCCGGCTAGTCAGCCGGAGAAGCTTTCGCGCGAGAGATTAAGCGCCATCTCTCACGAATCCTCTGGTAGTAGTTCGGTGCAGTAACGGATGCGATCAGCAGTCCGCCGGTAATCATCACCAACACAACGTCGGAAATCCTCTGAAGTCGGAAACCATAGGTGATCGTCGCGACAAGGAGGACCGCTATTACTACCCCGGGTATCGACCCTCTTCCACCGAAAATGGATACACCGCCGAGCAAAACGGCGGCGATTACCGTCAGCTCAAGGCCCGCAGCGCTATCGCTCCTGGCGCTGCCGTATCGAAGCGCCCAGTAGAGACCGACAAGCCCAGCGACAAGGCCGCTCGCCACAAAAAGCCAAAACTTCGCGTGTTCAACCTTCACCCCCACAAAGCGGGCTGCATCCTGACTGTGGCCGAGCGCAAAAAGGCCCCGCCCGAACGGACTGTAGTGCAGGACGATAATCGCCAAACCGATGAACAGCAGTACGGCAATGGTGACCGTTGGTACACCGGTGCCTCCCAGTTTTCCTTGAACGAAACTAGTCCATGTTTCGGGGAACGACCCCACTGAGGCATCACCAATAATCACAAGAGCCAGCCCTCGGTACAACGCCAAAGTGCCGATGGTGGCGGCCAAGGACGGTAGGCCCAAGTAGGCCACCAAAAAACCGTTAAAAGCGCCCGCAAGCACCCCTACCCCCACCCCGGAGAGGGCGGCGACGACCATGTTCTCCTCGCGCAACACCAAAGCGCCGATGGTCGCCGCGCTGATGCCCACAATGCTTGCCACCGAGAGATCAATTTCTGCGCTGATGATGATAAACGTCATCGGTAGCGCGAGCATCATGATGGGGATTGCGTCCAGGAGCAGATATCCAACTGTGGTGGTGGATGCGAAGTTTTCGCGGGCAAAAGAATTTATGACAATCACAATCACCAAAACACCAAGCATTGCCACATCTCTGACATTGATTCGCTGCCAAATCTTTGACGCTCCAATTTCGCTCGTCACTCCAGTCATCGACCCTCTCCTTCGTTGAGAGCAGGAAAAGACTCTCGCGCTTGCTCGAGTCGCAATCTTCGGGCGTTTCGCAAAGTGGACACGCGGTCTATCACGATCGCGGAAATAATCAGGGCACCTACAACCGCCTGTTGCCAAAACTTATCAACCCTGAGAGCCGTGAGCGCGCTGGTAATTGTTGTCAATAAGAAGGCGCCAATCGCCGCCCCGACCACAGTGCCGGAACCTCCGAAAATTGCTACACCGCCCACCACAACTGCCGCGACAACGTCTAATTCGATTCCTGTACCCGTACGGGCGCCCACGGAGGAGAATCGAGAAGCGTAAAGAACCCCGGCTAATCCGGCCAAAGCACCATTGATCACGAAGGCTGTAAGAACCCTCCTCCCCACGGGAATCCCGAACAGTCGGGCAGCATCGGGGTCTGAGCCAATGGCGTAAAAATCTCGTCCACTGCGGAACTTGGCCAGGTATACAGCCATCGCGGCAATGACCGCAAAGGCAAGGAGCGTGATAATTGGGAGCCCAAACACCGTATCAACGCTCAGATTGCTAAATTCCTTTGGCCGATCCCCCGAAAAATGCTCAGTCCCCCCTGCCCATGCGTTGTTCAGACCACGAAAGACATAGAGCGTTCCCAGGGTTATAACGAGGGATGGCACCCCTGCTGTGACCACCAAAATTCCGTTGAAAGCGCCAAGGGCAGCCCCGAGGGCGATACCGGCGAGAAACACCAGCACAATCGGAATGTCAGGAAAAAGAGCGAAAAGTGTTCCTGTCGCAAATCCAGAAAGCCCCAGAATGGACCCCACCGACAGGTCCACGTTTCGCGAAATAATGACCATTGCTTGCCCTGCGGCCAGAATGGCGATAATCGTTGCGTTGAGCAGGAGGTCTTTCACACTTTGCGGGAGCAAAAATCTGGGGTTTAGGGTTGCCGTGATCGCAACCAATGTGACGAAGGCTACCGCGACAGGCAACTCTCGCACCCGCGAGAGCCGGGTCAAAAATACGGGCATTACCCCACCACTTTCTGGCGACTTGTGGCCGCTTCCATCACATTTTCTGGTGTCGCCTTGCCACGAGAAATCTCCGCACGAATTTGGCCCTCGTTCATGACGTAGATCCGATCGGACATTCCGAGCACCTCGGGGAGCTCGGAGGAAATCATTAACACCGCCACTCCTGCCTTCGCCAGGTCCGAGAGCCGACGGTGAACCTCAGCTTTTGTACCCACATCAATTCCGCGGGTTGGTTCATCGACGATGAGAAGGCTTGGTTTAGTGGACAGCCATTTGGCGAGTACTACTTTTTGTTGGTTTCCACCAGACAGAGTCGCAACACCGGACTCGAGCGAGCTTGCCTTGACCTGGAGTTGATCGCCCCAGTCTTTCGCATGGCTGCGCTCACTCGATTGAGAAATTACGCCCAGCCTTGCCAGGAAATTCCGCAGCGTGAGAGCGATATTTCTCCCCACTGGCAACTCGAGAACGAGCCCTTGCTTCCGCCGGTCTTCCGGGACAAAACCAATCCCACCTCGGATGGCCGCCTTAGGGTCTCCCGGTTTTAGACTCTTACCAGCGAGCAAAACGGACCCCGAGTCGTAGGCATCGACACCAAAGATGGCCCGAGCAACTTCAGTACGTCCCGAGCCGACAAGCCCAGCGAGACCGACAATTTCCCCTTGACTCACCGACAGGCTCACATTGCGGAAGACTCCCTCCCTGGTGAGGTCGCGAACGTCGAGGACTACCTCGCCTATCGCGGCATCTTCCTTCGGGAAAAGGGTCGTGATCTCACGGCCAACCATTTCACGCACAATGGCGTTCGAATCTGTCTCTCTTGTGTTCCACGTTCCGATGTAAGACCCATCGCGCATCACGGTGATGCGATCGCTAATCGCGAAAACCTCATCGAAGCGGTGCGAAATAAAGAGAATTGCCACACCCTTTTCCTGCAAAGACCGAACGACTTGGAAGAGGCGATCAACCTCGGACCCAGACAAGGCTGCGGTTGGCTCATCCATCACAAGCACCTGCGCATCGAGAGAAATTGCTTTCGCGATCTCAATGATTTGCTGGTCAGCAATTGATAATCCCTCCGCAAGGCGGTCAGGGTCGATTGGCACGCCTAACTGCGCGAAAAGGGTTCTTGCTCGCTGCCGCATCGAACTCTGCGAAATCAGGCCGGAGCGACCTTTAGGCTGACGACCGATGAATAGGTTTTCGGCCACTGTTAGGTCGGGAAACAGAGTCGGTTCCTGATAAATGACAGAAATTCCCTGCGCTTTGCTATCAGCAACGCTTCGGAACTTCACCCGTGCTCCGGCAACTTCGAATGTTCCCGAGTCGTGGGCATGCACGCCAGCGAGGATTTTTACAAGAGTGGATTTTCCTGCGCCGTTTTCTCCGACAAGAGCGTGGACCTCGCCCTTTTGCAAGTCGATTCGACCGTTAGCTAGCGCTACAACCGAGCCGAAGCTCTTCGCTGCGTCTGCTAGCAGCAGGACTGGGGTCAGGTTTTCCATCGTCTCCGTTGACAATCTTTTCGATTTGTACTGAAACGTTTCAATCAAAACGTTTCCCACAGAATGGCATAGTCTGGACTCTCAAGTCAAACCCACCGCTGATTGTTTTGTAACGTTTCAGCATCACTCCGACGAAGGGCCGTGGCCATGCCGACAGAGCCACTCGACCGCGGGAACGTGAGCATCAAGGATGTTGCCGCAACCGCAGGAGTCTCTCTCGGGACGGTGTCCAATGTCCTCAACCACCCCTCAAAGGTGAGCCCGGCCACAATAAAGCGTGTCCAGAGAACCATTTCAGCCCTTGGTTTTGTGAGGAACGATGCGGCCCGCCAGCTACGCGCCGGAGACAGCCGCACCATTGCGCTCCTGGTATTTGACGCCGCAAACCCCTTCTTTGCAGATCTCGCCCGCGGGGCTGAAGATGCCGCCACAACCGAGGGCTACCAGGTCATTGTCGCGAACACGTCCGAATCCTTGGAGCGGGAGCTTTCCTACCTTGACCTTTTTGAGGAACAAAGGGTGCGGGGAGTCCTTATTTCCCCCTACGGGGAAGTAGAACCTCGCCTCCATGAACTCAAGAAATTCGGGATCCCCTCGATACTTGTCGACAGAGTGAGCGAGAATCAAGGCTTTAGTTCGGTTTCTGTCGACGACGTGGCAGGAGGAAAAATCGCCACCGAGCACCTCCTCCACAGAGACCGAACAAGGATTTCCTTCGTAGGAGGGCCCTTAGATATCCCCCAGGTGCGCGATCGACTCATCGGCGCGCAGAGTGCCATCGCTGCCAGTACCGGGGCTACGCTCGCTATCTTCGACACTGTCGCCACGACCGTCCTCGAAGGGCGCCGGGTGGGAGAGAGCCTCTTGGCGATGGCACCAGAAAGCAGACCGGATGCGATTTTTGCTGCCAACGACTTGGTCGCCCTCGGACTGCTGCAGGCGCTCGTGGCAAAGGGTGATGTTTCGGTGCCCCGAGATATCGCCATTGTTGGTTATGACGACATCGACTTCGCCACCTCGGCCATTGTCCCGTTGACCTCTATCCGTCAGCCCAGTGCGCTGATGGGCGAGACGGCCCTCAAACTGCTGAAGGAAGAAGCAAACGACCCCAAGATGAAGCCTCGAAAAATTGTGTTTCAGCCCGAGTTGATTATTCGGGCCTCAACGTAAGGTCTACTCCCACTCGATAGTGCCGGGCGGTTTGCTGGTCACATCCAGCACCACACGGTTGACCTCTGACACCTCGTTGGTGATGCGGTTAGAAATAACCGCCAGAACGTCGTAGGGCATTCGGGTCCAATCCGCTGTCATCGCGTCTTCGCTGGAGACCGGGCGCAACACTATGGGGTGGCCATACGTTCTGCCATCGCCTTGAACACCCACAGATCGAACATCAGCAAGTAGAACAACGGGGCACTGCCAAATTTCTTCGTCCAGACCGGCCTTGGTCATTTCTTCGCGAACAATAGCGTCGGCTGCCCGCAAAATATCCAGGCGTGCCTGGGTGACTTCCCCAACAATCCGAATTCCCAAACCGGGGCCAGGGAAGGGGTGGCGCCCCACAATGGCCTCGGGCAAACCCAGCTGACGGCCCATCGCTCTGACTTCATCCTTGAACAGGGTCCGAAGCGGTTCTACGAGAGCAAATTCCATGTCTTCGGGAAGCCCCCCGACGTTGTGGTGGCTTTTAATAACGGCAGTTCCTGATCCGCCACCGCTTTCGACGACATCGGGGTAGAGAGTGCCCTGGACCAGAAACTTCACTTCGCCGCCTGAAACATGGGCTTGCTCCACCACCGAAGTGGAGGCCTCCTCGAAGCTTCGAATGAATTCTCGGCCAATAATCTTTCGTTTTTCCTCGGGGTCGCTGACCCCCGCGAGGGCTCCGACGAACTTTTCCACAGCATCGAAGGTGACGAGCCGGACACCGGTGGCGGCGACGAAATCTTCCTCCACCTGGCGACGCTCACCTTCGCGCAACAATCCATGATCGACAAACACGCAGGTGAGCTGATCCCCGATGGCCTTGTGGACCAGCGCTGCTGCCACAGCTGAGTCCACACCGCCAGAAAGCCCACACATCACCAAATCAGTTCCCACCTGGTCCCGGATGGCTTCAATTTGAGCGGATATAACGTGTTCGCTGTTCCAGGAACGATCAAGGCCGGCGATCCCGTGAAGGAAATTATCGAGCACGCCTTGTCCATAGGGCGAATGTTTCACTTCGGGGTGCCACTGCACCCCGAAGAGGGAGCGCTCGAGGGAGCCAAAAGCCGCAACAGCAGTCGCCTCGGTGGTGGCAAGAACATCGAATCCTGGAGGGGCCTGTTGAACCTGGTCGCCGTGTGACATCCACGTGGTTTGGGAACGGGGTTGTCCTGCAAAGAGAGGGGTGAGGTCAGGATTCACGGTGGCCTGGGTGGCCCCGTATTCGCGCAAACCAGTATTTCCCACCACACCGCCTAGCTCCCGGGCCATCACCTGGAAGCCATAACAAATTCCCAAGACGGGGAGGCCGAGCTCCAAAATCCCTGGCTGCAAGATGGGAGAATCTTCTTCATAGACGCTGGAAGGGCCGCCGCTCAGCACCAGCGCCACGGGGTTCTTGGCAGCGATGTCTTGCGCACTCGCGGTGTGAGAAATAATTTCTGAATACACGCCCGCTTCGCGGACCCTTCTCGCAATCAGCTGCGCATACTGGGCACCAAAGTCAATCACCAGCACCGGGCGAGGAGTTGTCCCGGCTTCGCTCACTGCTCTCCTCTTATTTCGTGCAAAACGCCACGAACAGCCTTGGTCGCATAATGCTCAATGGGGAAGGAAAGAAAGGGAACCAATCCGCCCGATGCCAACCAGAGGAAACGCCAGAGAGGCCAGCGCAAGATCGACCAAATCCGAAAGCAAGTGAACAAATACACAACATAGAACCATCCATGAACAATCAAAATCAGGGACGACAAGTTGATGGCTTGAACAGTTCCATCAGGTACAAAAGCCAGGAACCCTTGGGCGCCATTCATTTCTAGCTCTGACCCGTAGCCATACTTCGCCACAATCTCCACGGTGAGCAAAATCAGCAAGATGCCGGTGATGTAAGCAGCGACCCGGTACCAACCAAGCGCGCCTTGGAGACGATCAGGTACCACGGTGCGGGGGGTCAAAGGGGAAGCCATTACGCAAGTTTAGCGTCAAGTTCTTGAGCCTCTTCGAGCTCACGCTCCCAGGCATCTTTCACCAGGCGGAACCACAAATACAGGGCAAAGAGGCCAAAGATTGCCCATTCCAGAGCATAAAAAAGATTCAAAATATTCAAAGACCGCTCCGCCACTGGCGCCGATGTTGAAATGGTGTCGAGACCCTCGGGCGCCTGCTCCATCACCAGATAACCCCCATAAACGGGTCCGGGATCCCTCCAGAGGTTCAGCAACTCGGACACAGCAACCGCCTCGCGCTGTCCGTCAAACAAATCTGTTTGCTGGGGGGATTCGGTGGGGACATAGCGGCCAACCACTGCCCCCTGATACCCGGCGACGCTCCCCCCCTCGGTGTCAGCACGTGTCCATCCCGCCACCACAGCGAGGGAATCGCCCCCGACTGTCAGGCAGTGGCGCACGTACCACGACCCCACCCGATCTGGGGCCTTCCGGTTCGTCACCAGCACGTCATCGATTGGGTCAATACTGCAGATGACGCTGACCATGCGGCCACTGCCCTCGGTGGTGATTGTCGACTGCGGTTGCTCGATGACGTCCAAGGCCATCACTGTTTCTGTGTCGCGCTCGATGATGGTGGCCGAGGCGATACTGCGCTCGAGCTGCCACTGACCAAGGGCAGCAAATACAGCTGCCACAACGAGGGCGAGTGCCAGTGCAGCAAGCCACCGCGGGCGCACTGCCACGCGCCAGACGCTGAGAGGGTTCTTCATTGTGTTACCAGACTAAAGCGAGGGACTGAAGGGCAGATGGGTGCCTAACGCTGGATCACGACGTCGACGCGCTGGAATTCCTTCAGCTCGGAATACCCACATGTCGCCATCGAATGTCTCAGCGCGCCCATCAGGTTGGTGCGGCCATCAGCGGAATGCGCGGGGCCGTGAAGTACTTCCTCCAAGCTTCCCCCCTCACCCACATACGCACGATAACCTCGAGGCATCGTGGGGTGGTGGGCTTCTTGGCCCCAATGCCAGCCCAAACCTGGCGCCTCGGATGCTCTGGCCAAGGTAGATCCGAGCATGACCGCATCTGCTCCGGTAGCGATGGCGGCAACAATGTCGCCGCTCTGGCCAAGGCCCCCGTCGGCGATGACGTGGACGTATCGTCCGCCAGATTCATCCATATAGTCACGCCTCGCACTGGCCACATCCGAAATCGCGCTCGCCATGGGTGCATGAATACCCAGCGATGCGCGAGTGCTGGAGGCGGCGCCGCCACCAAAGCCCACAAGCACGCCGGCGGCACCCGTGCGCATCAGGTGCAGTGCTGCTGTGTAGGTGGCAGCACCCCCCACGATCACCGGAACATCGAGTTCGTAGATAAATTCTTTGAGGTTCAGAGGCTCGCGGTTTTGGCTGACGTGTTCTGCACTCACCGTGGTGCCGCGAATGACGAAGAGGTCGACACCTGCTTTCACCACCGTCTCGTGGAACTCACGAGTGCGTTGGGGACTCAGTGACCCCGCAACGGGAACGCCGCTTTCGCGAATCTCCTGCAAACGCCGGGTAATGAGTTCCGATTTGATGGGCTCGGCGTAGATGCGCTGTAACCCACGCGTTACTTCGCCCTCGGAGAGGCCGGCAATATCTTGATACACCGAAGTGGGGTCTTCATATCTGGTCCAGAGTCCTTCTAGATTGAGCACTCCGAGGCCGCCCTGTTTTCCCAGAGCGATTGCGGTAGCGGGGGACATCACGGAGTCCATCGGAGCAGCGATGACGGGGATGTCGAACGCAAACGCATCAATCGTCCACGTCAGGTTCACATCTTCGGGGTCGCGAGTTCTCCTCGAAGGGATTACCGCAACATCATCGAGGGAATAGCCGCGCGTGGCGCGTTTGGTCAGACCAATCTCTACTTCATTCACGACCAGTAGCCTATCGGCGCCCTCTAACGGCGGTAGTTGGGAGCTTCGACGACCATCTGGATGTCGTGGGGATGAGACTCTTTGAGGCCAGCCGGGGTAATGCGCACAAACTTTCCACGTTTTTTGAGCTCTTCGATCGTGGCCGCACCGGTGTAAAACATGGACTGGCGAAGCCCGCCCATCAATTGATACACCACCGAGGAAACAGGACCGCGATAAGGCACTTGGCCTTCAATACCTTCGGCGATGAGTTGCTCA
>Ga0105053_10004621_pt1 | contig 20162 bp, 11 predicted proteins | sample BON01_FD_78093 | JGI IMG/M metagenome (GOLD analysis project Ga0105053, IMG submission 78093) | Freshwater microbial communities from Lake Bonney liftoff mats and glacier meltwater in Antarctica - BON-01 | ecosystem: Environmental > Aquatic > Freshwater > Ice > Glacier meltwater | place: Lake...
GTTCATACCGCTGGTGGTACACCGAGCTCCATCCGCACCTCGCAGTTAAGCCCAGCAGGGCGGGGTTAGTATTGTCGTAGGAGACTAGACGAGAAGTCCCCGTGACGAATATTTTTTATTTTTTGAACTTTAGAATATATTATTACCAGACACAGAGTATATTAATGATGAAATTTTAGAAAAGCGCTTGTATCTGGTAAGAATCGTTGTTCTCAACAATCAAGTATTACACGATACTACGTATCCATATGATAGAAAGGTGTTATCTACACTGGGTCTTGTGTTTTTGCGTGTTGTCTCCACCAATTTTGCCGGGAAAAGATTCCGGACGAAATTATGAGTGATGTCAGCAAGCAGGTTGAATATTTGCGTTATGAAATGGCTACTCAAAAGCTGCTGTTGGAGACAGCGCTGAATGAGATAAAGGAGCTTAAGCATGTGTATGCAGAGTTATTAGAAAGCAAGACTCATAACGTATCTCCCTCGTCTACTGATGACGCTGGTTCCTGGATAGACCATGACGGGAAAGGAAGTAGTCGTGAGGAAAATCCTTTTCTTGATGAGCGTCAGTGTGCTTTCTCCCTTACTGAAATGGCTCGGAAATCCCGGGCCCAAATGTTTGGAGAAGAATTACTGAGGGAGGAGCCGAGGAGTAAAGGAAGGAAACGGGCATCTAAATCATTTTCAACCAACTCTAAGAAAATACCAAAGGTATTGAATTTGCCATTCATACCTACGGAAACTCTTTTTGATACACCAGGGATTGAATGGATGATGGAGACGTATAAGCATGATCACCGATACCCCAATATATTTTATTCAAAAGGCTCATCCGTGTCGTTTCAGCAGATAGTTATTTCAATTAGAAAAGATGCCGATCTCGGTGAAAAGCTTCGAGATATTTGGGGAAGAATTCCAACAGAAAGTGGAGCTCAATGGTTGTGGTATTTTAGGAAGAATTTTTTAGCTCGTTTATCGGATACAAACAAAACGACTCTTTTTGATGAAGGCACCCCGTATGCCGATTTGAAAAGAGATTACAATATCAGTCATATGTCCACAAACAAATTAGTTTTTGGATCATGGTATGGCGTGGATCACGAAGAAATATCGAGCAAACCGTTCGAGGAAGCGAAGAAGATTTTGAAGTATTGTTTTTTCAAAATACCGTTAGTTTTAATGAAGGGATCTGTTCAACGAGATAGACAGTGTGAAATTCATCATGTTCATCCTTTATTTCTCCTCGCCTCTCGTCTTCATGGCATAGATTTTAACTTGGAAGCCCATGTTGTTTCAAGTGTAATAAATTGAATTATAAAATTAGAAGAATTACTTGTTGTTGCCCATCATTTCGTTGTTTCTTATTGTCATAAGATCTTGAAGCTTTTCAACCCCTTGTACGAGATGGGTTAGTTTCTGTTTCGTTTCGGTTCTTTGGGCCAAATCAATCTTTAATCTCTCAGTGTAACGTTGTAATACAAGTCGACGAGTCGTTCTATAATTCAGAGTCACGATCTCTTCTCTGTTCACTATTGGGTTCACGCTCTTAGCGCTCTGTGTTGGATGCACTGGGACCACTTGCTTTCTGCACCGCTGAAAGAAATTTACTTTCGATTCCCTTTCAGACACAAATGAATCTGGATCGTACAGAGAAATTCTACCGAAAACGAATCTAAAAACGGTGTTTGGGATGAATACCAGTAAATTGAAAGGAGGCGGTAAAAGCGGCATGTTGCTATATTTTTCAATGAGCTGTGCAAGGGAAAACAGCCATTCAACTTTTGCTGTTTGCTGTACAGCATTGTATCGATCTGTCATCATAGCAATCAACAAATTGGTCAAAAGCACTGCAGCAATTAGCAGAAAGAAAAACAGAAAGAACTGAAAAAGTTCCTTTTGGTAGGTCTGATTCGGATTATATCCGGTAAATGCTTCAAAAGTTGACCACAACAACGAAGAAAACACTTGGGCAAAGGATTCAAAACCGGTGACTCCTTTTCCGTTAAACAAGAATAGAAAGGCAAACATGAATGCAACCAAAGTGACGGATAGCAGGCACAGAAACCTTCCAACATCCGTAGCTACATAGACTATAGTAATCCACAAAGGTCCGAGCGATTTACTAGCACTAAACATGTGATATAGTCGAAAGCAAGCCAGCAAAGATCCCAACGACATGAAAATATCGTATGTCTCCAACGGTGAATCTAACGGCAACACGAACCTGCAAGACAACGCAAGAAACACACACAAACACGAAAGGGTATCTACGATATTCACCGCATGCTGCACAAAAGGTCCAAATCCAATAGTGTCAACTTGCTCTTTTATCCCACATACATTAGCAGCCCAAAATACATACAAAATAAACTCTGCAGTCGTACATGGATCATTAATGTCATCGGTTCGAGTCATGGAAGCTACGCAGGCGAATGCAATCAAATACCAGATATAGGAGAAGCACCAAGTAGACCATTTGTAGTAGCAGCTAGCGTACTCTGTTCTTGGAATGTCTATAAGCACTCGCAATGAATAACTGTATGGGAGGAGGGCCAATATTGGAGAGGACAATGCGAGAAATACCATCAATAAGAAACTAATGGCCAAGCGATATGCCTGCACAAAAAATCCAGTAAAACCCGGAATCCGAAGCAGATAAGTTCTGAATGCAGAAACAGCATTACGTCTCTTGTTAAAGTGCTTGTGAGCTTGAATTCCGCCGATTCCTTTTGTATACAAAGAGTCGGAAACATCACCGTACCAAATAGCATCGTTTTGGGTGGTGAAGTATTTATGTGCCACTACTTTTTTCAGCATATACTTGACAGCTAAATAGGCACACGTAGCTTTTCGGCGATGGGCGTAGATCCGCTGAACTGGAATACCGTCTTTATCAACCCATGCTGGAATATCTGATCGCTCTCTTAGAAGCTGTTCAGCTTCGTCTTGATCCTCGCAAGCATCGAGAATTCCACATGCCATATCTTGAAAGTAATTGGCATGGAAATCGTACGCATCCCAATGTCTCTTTTCAACGCCATCTCGGTATTTCAAGCTGTTAGCAGCACAAAGTGCAGCATGAAGAGGATATCTAGAACCAGCGATGAGATGATTGAATTGTTCAATTTCATATTCTCGATTGTCTGTTTCAATTATTTCACGTAGGAAGCATTGCAAGTACTGCTGGTAAATAAAGAATGGTTTACAATACTGCAGGAGCACTTCTAGTGCATCAATTGTAGTTGTATACAGGTCTCTTTTGCCGCTACCTTTTGCTAAGTGCTTTCTTTTTCTAGACTGTTCACCAAGAGTGTTCTTGGTGTATAGCAATAGGGATTCAAATGTAGCAAAACTGTCAGCACGAGGACTTTCAAAGGTATATCGTTTTTTTTCAGTTTCATTTGTTAAATCAACCGAGTTATCATCTTCCACTCCAAAGAGCAAACGAGTTTGAATCGGGGTTGAATCTTCGTAGCGCAATCTGGCTAAAATAATAGGCAGGACGTCAACGGCTCCACGGGATATACACGAATGCAGACATACAGAATTGACAGCCACATTTTTATAGCACAAAAGCTCCTGTACCAAATCTGCACAATTGGCAACTGCAGCATAGTATATAAGAGTTCTTCCATGCAGATCAGGTTGATTTACAATGTCGCAATCGCCACCGAGGCTTTTCCGACTCATGCTATATTGTTTCGATTGTGCATGATCAATTTGAATCCGAATTAAAGCTTCTACTGCTTCCCTGGAATCATTGAGAGCAGCAACACATAGCGGAGTATTCTTCTTTTTATCTGTAACAGTTGGTTTCACCAGCATATTCCCGTTTTCCTCTGTGTGGGTATAACTTCCGTCAATTTCATTGTTTTGAACTCCGCATAAAAGTTTGATCACATCAACTTGATTTTCAGCGGCTGCACGAAATAACCATTCCTCCATCAAGTTGTTGTCGTACATGTGGTTATCTGTCAGTGAACGATAAAACTGCACTTGCTTTATCAAAGACCTTGACATTTTTTCAACATGATCCCTTCTTTCCCACCTCCAGAAATGAGTCGTACTCGCTTCATCAGTTCGAAATGGAGTTGTTGGAAGTCCATCTACTGTACAAGAGAATCGATGGAGAATATATCGTGTTTCCAAATTTGGATAGGAAGAAGAATTTTCTGTTTCAGTTTTTGGAGCATGCATAGATACCATTTTGATCCCTTTCTTGACCTGAGCAGCATCAAGTTGAGTACGAGATACCCGTGTACCATCCGCCTGAACGATGTAAATACCGGTATCAATAAGCTCTTCCATAATACCACGTACTCCAGCAGTCCACGGTGATTCAGTTGGTTTGAATTTCTCGCTCAAGGTTTTGTACCTGACTCGAAGACGCCCGTCTGATAATTGTTGGTGAGTTTCAACAAGAACCATATCGCGATCTGTAGGACAGACGATATCCACTTTGGCAACCTTAATCACTCGCAAAACCTTTTTGGCATGTGCATCTTCGATTCCGCTGTTTCTCCAACTTCTAGGTTTACTGGCAATAGTATCAACTAAAGATAATTCAGCTTCGCCTTTTTGAATCTCTCCCAATAATTGATCTACTCTCTTAGCTTGACCTTTCCCCCACAAACCGGTATCTACATCATGCTTTTCAAGCCAATCACGCAAATATTTTGCATCGATACTACTAAGATCAACGGGAAGAGTCATATTTGCTTGATCTAGCTTGATTTGTTTTTCCAGCTCTTTCTTTTCAATATGTGAGTCGTCAATTAATCTTCTGGTAAGTCGAGTGTATAAGGATGCTGGAGCCAAATACCCAGGCGTTGACATTCGTTTCTCCTTTTCTAAAGCTAGACCTCGCAAGCCCACCAACTTCGAAATACGATAATGTCGTAAATCGCTGATTGTTGTGACTTCACATTTGTCAATTTTTTCCTCGCTTTCATTCTCTTGAGCATTTGAGGAAGTGACTGGGATACTATCTTGACTTCTCCACAACCACAGTCGAACAACATTGTTTTTCTGCAAATCCGGGCAGGTAAACGATCCAGAGCTGGGAATATTATCGCTGTAAACCTCAACTTTGAAAACATTCACATAATATGTTGTTCTGAGTCCAGGAAAAGAACGGCTGCTTCCAATCTCTAGTCTTGCTTCCTCTTCGAATCCCAAAGGTCGTAGCACCTGAGGAGCAAGCACATCGTCAGATAACGATAACATATCACCCAGCTCAAAATACAAGTTTTCCATTGCTGTATGATAGGGACCGTCCCCTACTTTACATTTATACGCAGGCAATGACTCCACGTGCTTGGTTTTCTTTTTGCCATTGATCATTTTCAAACCTTCCACTAGTACCAATTTGGTCACAGGATGAATCACTTTCACTCTCACCAACTCCACTATTCGAATGGCACCCAAATCATCTGCGTACAACGAGCATTGTTTATGCACAACTTCATCAAAAAGATCTTCCACTGTTTTGTTTCCAGTTTCGTGTCTCCAAGCCCCCCATGTAATCCGATACGCGCTGAGTTCATCTTCTAAATTCGAAATCGAAATTTTACGACTAGCTGGAAAAAGAGGTCTTAAATTTCCCAGTACACTCATATCAATTTCGTCACCCATTTCATCCTTCAAGATATTTCCATTTGATCTGTAACGAGAAAAAGCAAGAACTTTTCGAACGATATTCAATGGCTTGTGAGACTTGGAAGCAGGATCAATAAATGCGGAAATGTGTACTGGATCTTCACCGTTAAACAGTTCTTCAAGCTCATTCATCGCATGAAGCTCGTAATTGTGCTTCAAACCCCACGTTTCTAATAGAACATGAGAAGCCTTACCATTGAACACATCCGATAGAGGCACTATTGCATTTACAATACTATTCAAACTAGAACCTAGTTTAATTCGAACTGTTCTTTCTCTTTCTGACTCGCAACTGAAATGAACGAACACCTGGCGCTCCATGTTGGTTGTAACGGTTGAATCTGAAAAGGGGACCGTACCGTAATGGTCTACTCGGCTGGTGGTATACTTCATCGGGGGCCTCTCTCTTCAAACTCGTAACTTTTCACCAACTGAATTTACTTATATGGAGGAATTTGAAAGGCTGTATTTCGTAAAATAGAATCAACTCGGACTCAACTCGGACCCTATTGGTAAACTTCATCGAGGGGCGTTTAGAATTTTTGCTATTGAATGGATCCAACGGAGCAATTTCGCTCTAATAGGATTCAAAATACATTTTAATTGGCAATTTCGTTCTAATTGGATTCAAACTTGAATTTTTAAGTGGAATTGGCTCCACGGAATCCGTTATATACCACTAATTCTTACCGCCGAACAATGAAGTATACCAAGATGTGTGGTTCAAGTTGATTCAACATTGTATTTTTAAGCGGGATTGGTTCAACATGTAATTCAAGTACCACAAATTCTTAACGGGTTGCATCGAATTATAATGGCCCCAAAAGATGATTCTATATTTTCGAAATCAATGATTGTATCAAAGCAAATCGCAAACTAAACATCGATCAAACCAAAAACAATGGTAAACCAACCATGGATCTTGGGTTCATTCTTGCTAGTGGCTGGCTTCGATACTGCGTTGACGGCTCAATTAAATTTAAACGGCGACTCCAACTACAAGAGTGCTGACGGGGATTCTCAAACAGCTGTCACAGAAAACTACGAGAATGGTAGCGTAAATAGTGATTCCGTGAAGCTGTCATATATGATGAAAACGAGCCTGCATACGGGTATGTCATTGATAGTATGCTTGAGCCAAACAGCTACGGTTCCAGTGATGATCAAAAGTTCTCCGGCTGCGATCCAACAAATTTTTGCTGCGCAATTCAAGCTATATCCTATCTACAATCCATGTCGCTGGAGATAAATAGCACAACCGCGGTTTTTTTTAACAATGACACGGGTATTTCACCTTCCACCAGGTATTAAGCTTGCCGAATACTCGTTGGTCATTCCAGCAGTATCCGCTACTTTCAATTGCTCTACGGTAAGAGCATACGTTGCAAGTGGCAATTTTCCTCCGATGAAAGGAGAGGTGACGAGAAAAGAAAAAGGAATTTGCATGGTGACTTGGGATGGTATCTTTAATACAATAGCGGAGATCGAAAATCCCACGGGTGATCTAGCAGTTGGATTTTTCGTGGCGCTTCCTGAGGACCTGGATGGCACCATACACATCATACCAGACACAACTAGCAAGATCATGACCAAATTTGAATCTGAACAGAGTCTCTTTATGCAAGATTCTCTTGTAGCAGTTTCCATTTCTGATACAGCTGTAAAACTCAACTCACGCATTCATCGTAACAGATACACCGACAGCGATTGCAACTTCCCTGAGAATATAACTTTTATTCTTCCAGGTTGTGAACTTGTATCTACAGATGTCGAATTTACCAATAGGCTCACCAGTGAAGGGAACAGGTCCGCTTATAGCTACATAATGGACCAAGCGGAGATTGTAAGATGTGCAAGTGCGATTCGGCCAGTGAACGAGATTAGCTTTCAGTATCTTCACTGATGTTCAGAAAGGAAAAAATTTCAGAAACATCCAAGAAGTTGATGCAAAATCAGATATTGGTATTGATTTCGATGTAATAATGTTGTTGGGTGCCATTGAAGAGGAATCAATCATACTGAATAATATTGTGTTTGAAACTCAGGATTTAGAAACCGAACCATGCGATGGGTTGCTGTATCCAGCTTCCAGAGCTGTAGTTTCTATCATGGTCTCAAGTTCGAGGGCGAATTTTTCACCAGAGGAATTTGTGAATGAGGTAGCCTACCTCGACGACTCACGAATGGAAAATGAGTCGGAGCCAGAGTGCTCATCAAACACAACCTCACCAAGTTGTTTGTTTACATTCAAATCATTGGAATGCTTTTTTGAACGTAGACGAAAATTCTTGCGGTTTTTCGTATCTAGGATTTTTGAGTTTCAGCACGGACTATTCGTACGAGGGAAGCTCCAATTCAAGCACATCATACACACCTATGGTGGGGCAGTCTTTATCGATCAATGAACCAGTTATGCCATTTTCACCGGAACTGAATGTCCCGAAGTCGCAGATCAAATCGATGTGTCCGTAACAACCCCGGTAACACTTTCCTTAGATGGAACGGATTTTAACTCTGAATTAAAGTCCACACTGCAGTTCGATAATTTGAGTGATGAAGATGGATTGACTATGCGCATTTTTTTTGTTACAGCGAGTATTCAAGGAACTGAAATCATGAGAACTTTCAGTGTCGATCAAAAATTGGAACTTATGCAGTTTAGTACTTCAACGTATTACAAAGACGGACATTTTTGCAGATACGCAGAAACCAACACGAGTGATGAACGTGTTCCGTTTTACATATCAAATCCTAGTCAAAGCGGCGATGTGGAAAGATTTGAAGTAGGGAACAAGGGATACGATCAATGCCAGAGTGTCGACGATCGGTCAAGTGACTCATTTCTATTCCTTCCAAATAGCTGGGTGTTTCAAAACTATGACGAAACAAGTGGAGAAATCATCGTTCAAGTCACTGCTGTGATAGATGATTGCAGCACTTCTACACGTAGGCGAGCATTGTAAGAATCCGGTTCATCTGTTCCACGAATAGTCAAGGGAAAATCTAGCTACAGACTTGATTCCAAACCTAAACAGCCTTCCAGTGCATCATCCTTGGCAGCAACCATTCTACTCTCTATCATATGTTTATGTTTCTAGCATATTTGAAAACTTCATTATATTTATATACCTATTTTAAAATTCAGTATACGTTTTAGGACCAACAAAGACTTGCTTTCAAATCAGTATTTCTAATATACGCAAAAGTTCAGGATCATACTCAGGCCATAAGTGACTCGGTCATTGTTTCGTGCCGATGCAATTTTAGTGCCATTGAAGTCAAGAGGGCTTTAATTCATCCTGCTCTCTGTCTTAGCTCATACGATTAATCCTGAAGAAGTATGAGAAACACAGCTACCTTTCCAACTTCTACTGATGGAAAGAAAATTCAAATTCAAAACTATTATCATACATCTACTTCTTCTGATTTTACTATTCTCAGCAAGTGAAACAAGTGGTCTTTTTGAATCATTGTAATTTGTAACCCTCATGTGTCTTCGAACCTCGTGAAAGTCAACAGCTTCATTCAACGGAGGATCCAATTATAACGGAGCGATCAACGAATATGAAAGTTAAAACGATCAATATCACCCACAGTAGTTGGAACTCACGAAAACAAGTAATGGTGTCTAATGGGATAATTTGGACACCGAACCTCTTTTTCAAGTTGTTTGTTTTTACCGTTGGTTGGTTGAGTGACTCCAATGATGTGTACATAATAAAAAGGTCTCATATACACCCGAGTATTAAGTTTGTGAGGAACGAGGGGGAGTTTGATCTCGTCTTTCAATACCTTTAAGATACTCTGGGATAATTATCGATAGAAGTATTGCACGCATTTACACCAAGTACTTGCAAGAAGAAACCCGAACCACGGAGGTTCAACACATGTACCTTGTAACCGTCAATTCAACAACCATGTCCCAAAAACACAATGCGTGGCATTCGTATCTCTTTCTCAAGACGCTATTTGCAAGGAATATGCAAGTAAGAGTAGCCCCCCACATACCGTGGTTGAATTGACCCCCGTATTTGAACAACTTGAAAAATCAAATCAAATTTTAACTACCATACCATGTCAACGACTCCTGAGAAAAGCATACCTCTTGCGTCCTCCTTTCCAGTGATAGAGTCACTAACCCCACGCGCCAGACGTCGAGCTACCTTGGAGGAGAAGGCGGAAGCTAAGAAGAAAGCGAATAGCAATCGAGCTGAAGCTGCTGCGGTGAAGAGAGCCAACTTGCACAAGAAGGAAAACGATTCTGGAAATTCAAATGAGACTCAGCAGAAAAATATGAAACCTATGCAAAAAAAAGGAATGGAATCAGGCAATGAGACGCAGCAGAAAAGAATCCAAAATATGCGAACGAACAAACACAAGACGAGGGACAATGCTACCAGGAAACCTCAAGACAACCAGAGCGCAGAGCTTATCAAACAATTGCAAAACGATCTTGAATCAAATCAAAAGCAACTAGAAGAAAGAAACAAGGACTTTCAGCAATTAAGTGTGGAGCACGAAACCAACGTCGCTAATTTTGAAAAGCAGAAAAGTGAATTGAATGCGAAAAATAGTGAGTTGGCGAAAGCTCTTGAATTGAATCATGAGGAAACACGAATACTGGAGGAGAATAATTTGATCCTGCAAGATCAAGTGTCTCAATTGAACCAAAGTGTCGAAGAGCTCAATCTCAACGTCTCAGAGTTCCAAAAAGTCAACAAGGAGTTGCGTAATCAAGTTCTTGAGCTTAAGGGAAACATCAGAGTGTTTGCCCGGGTTCGTCCAGCTTTAGACGCGGAAGAGAGTGCCAAAGTTTTTGATTTCCCTGCTGATGATCCAGAAAAGAACGCTATAACTCTTGTTGGCGAGTCAAAGGAGGCATTTGACGGGACGAAGTGTCCGGATAAGAAGTATGACTTTTCATTTGACCGTGTATTTCATGAATATGCATCCCAGAATGATGTATTTGACCAAGTTACCCATTTAGTTCAATCCTCTTTAGACGGATACAATGTGTGTATTTTCGCGTATGGTCAAACCGGATCTGGCAAGACCTTCACAATGGAAGGAGAAAATACTGAAGAAAGTCTAGGCATCATTCCTCGAACTATACGTCAGTTATTTGCCGAAATGTCCAATAACAAGAGTAGGTCGGGGTGGACGTATGCACTGAAAGCTAGTTTTTTGGAAATTTACAATGAAACGATAAGAGATCTATCTTGCCCCGAGAGCGAAGGCAAAACATGTGGAGATATTCGTCATCAAAAAGGCGAGACTAAAGTAGCGGGGGCCAATGAAATCAGCATCGAATCACCTGAAGAGCTCTATGCTCTCATCAAACAGGCTAAGCGAGCACGCGTTGTGAGTGCGACGAAAAGCAACGAGAGATCGTCGAGATCCCACAGTGTCTTTATTCTTAGTGTAACAGGGACACATGCTTCCTCTGGCGAGGTACTTCGAGGAGTACTCAACTTGGTTGATCTGTAAGTATACTTTGAAAAAATGAATAGGAAAACGACTCTGAACTTCTTGCAGAGCTGGCAGCGAAAGATTGACTTCAAGTGGAGCCCAAGGAGTACAACTGAAGGAAACTCAAGCCATCAATAAATCACTGTCCTGCTTGGGAGATGTTATTTTTGCACTAGGCAACAGCAGCAAGCATATTCCTTTTAGGAATTCAAAACTGACGTATCTTCTCCAAAACTCTCTTGGTGGTAATTGTAAAACCCTGATGATTGTGAACCTCTCGCCAACTAACGTCAATGAGAGTCTTTGTTCTCTTAGATTCGCCAATAAAGTGAACGCGTGTCAAATTGGGACTGCTAAAGTTAGGTCTCAAAGTTCCTAAGTTTTAAAATAGTTTTACTTTTACGAGTGTCATAGTTAACTAGGCGAAGTAGCAGTTGAATCTAAGCTGCATCGAACACAGCTAAGGCCGGTAGATGTATATGTCAAGGAAGGATGATAAACCAAAATGTAAAACGCCCTCAGCCTAAATCAATAAAAACCATTTATGTAGAGAATGAAAGTTTCGGCTTTGGCGACAAGATGTCATCTGGCAGAGGCATACTTAGAATATGTCCCAGTGCAATTTCAAACGTGGTAAGATAATAAGCTGCTTCTCCAGATACGAACTCGTCACTTAGCAGTTCGCGTAGAAGCATGGTGGTTGAATATGCATGTTTTAAATCCGCTTGTATAATAACAAACGTCATGACGGGAAGAAATTCATCTGCATTCATATCCTGTACACCGCAACGATCAGATTCGATAAATATTTGATCTTTCAGACGAAGTAGGATTTCTAGTTTTAACGAGGGCATGTCCACAATATCAATGCTTTGCAGTGTGGCTGTTGGGCCACTCCAAGACTGCAAGTGTAAATCTCCTCGCGTAGACAATCCCAAAATGTCAACCAGGTTTGAATGAGATAGACTCTTCAAAATGAGAACTCTTTCTTGCAACGCACATTCGCTGCTGGTATGTTCCCTCAAAGCTGCCAGTAGTAATCTAGAGAGCAAGGGTGCCAGAACTATTCTTTCAACACAAAGTCTAACGTGACTGACTATTTTGTCCCAATGTTCTGCGGAACGTGATCCAGACTCCACTAATAATCTCTCCCTTCTTGCAACAGAAATCTTTCGCACTAAAGAATGAATCAACTTTCCTGTGGAAGCAGCTGAGAACTGAGGTATCGGTTTCTGACCGGAAGTAAAACCATTTGAACCGGGTTCTGCTGTTGAAGTAGCCGTCACTCTAAAAACCGCAGCTGCCTGCTCCAGTCCTTGGGCCATTCTTGAAGAAGCATGGGTTTCATTTTCTTGCTTGCCTATTCGATTTCGAAAAGCTCGAATAACTTTGCCTTCTTCCTCCACATCAGATTCGAAAAGTGCTTCTATCCATCCTTCAATTGCATATAAACTTTCCAAGAGCATCTGATCCAGAGACCATGGAGGCTCTTGTCTCATGGACAAATCATGAAGCTCTTCCGTGGTATCATAAACTGGCAATGCCTTGATACTTTTCAAAATGATCTGTAGAGAAATATCAGGCGCATGTGTGTGCATTTTTTGAAACCAATCGCCGTCACCTCTTATCGTCGGGACCCATTCCCGAAGGATTTTATAACGTTGATCCAAGACATCAAAATCGATATTCTCCGCAGATGTCGACGAGTGAAAGTTATTAAAAAGACCTAGCGGATCAAAATCACTCACAGAATGAGATCGTGTTGTCGTAGTATCATCGCCATACGCCAAATCAAGCACATCCTCGCAACTAGGCATCCTTCTCTTGATACACTCCGGACTAGCTGTACTTGAAGAACGACCATGAGATCGTCTTATTCTCTCCATCGTTTTCAACGAATGCACAAGACCCTTCACAAACGGAATACGAGCCACCGAGAAAAAATTGCCAAATGTACAATTCGTAAGCAATAATTCACTGTCACTCTTTTTTTGTGTGCTGGTGGCCTTCTTCCCTTTTTTGGTAGGAGAACTGCTTTTACTGACGATATCTTCGAGCCCGCATAGCTTCTTAAGCTCATCAAATATCTGCCACTTTTCGTCTCGGACATTTCTCCATGTCAACTCAAGGCGTCTCACAGCACTGCATTCAAGAGCTTCCAGACACGCCATGGTTGAACTCGCATCTCGCAGTAAAGGTCCAGCTGCAGCAGAAGCAATTCCTATTATGGTCTCTACAATCCTGGCGCGAACATAAGGAGTATCTCCATTTAGAATTTGAGTTTTGAAGAAGTAAACCATCTTTTCATATTCTTCAAGGAACCTTGTTTCTGCTATGCATTTATCGACGCAAATTGATGATCCTAACAAAAGCACCTTTGAAGGATCGAGTACAATATACATTCGCTCCAACCGCAACGACATCTGGATGGCCACATGGCGCTCTTGCCCGCAATATTCAAAAAGATTGAAGGCATTCTTCGCTTCATTGTCTTCATCAAACGAGTGTTCGCTTTCAAAAGACCCGAAAACCGTCTTTCCTTGCAGCAGTGGGGACAGCACAACATTACTTTGGGAAGGCATATATGCAGTAGCTCGACGTTTCTTCTTCGGAACAACAACAGGAGGCGACCCCGATATCGAAGCAGACCTGGGTTTAACTGGAGATAGTTTTGCATCAGTCGGTGCTTCTAGATTCAACGTCACCAAAACAGTAGAATCAAATGAACGTAAAGTTGACACATTCGATGAAGGAAACGACCGGTATGGCAGCATGGGAAGAACTTTGATGTCGCCACCTTGTACCAGCTGTTGCAAATATCTCTTAATACCCCCTAAATACTCTGGGATATTGATCCGATCAAGAGTGCTTCTAAATGAATTTTCGTCGCCGACTATCAATTTCATCGCTTTGGGATTTTGAACAAGTTGACGCTGTAACACTGGATGCGCGACAAGAAAAAATACAAACGATACTATTTTGCATCCCTCTTTTGGTAGTGGAAGAATGGGTTCTATACCCTGTTCGGTACCGGCTACGACGTTTCCAAATCTTTCAAGCAGCACAAGCAGCAAGTTTTCCAAATGAACTCTTGAATCTGTTTCAATTGTCAATAATTCCAAATTCAAAAGTACAACTAAACTTGTAGCATCTCCTCTCTCGTCATAAAGTGACTCCCCTGACACGATATAGTCCACCAATTTCTCACAGCTTTCTTCAATGTCAGTGGGAGTAGTAGGTTCACTTTCATCTTGACAAACCCACTGAGAATTATGCAACACGCGTTGAAATAATGGTATATCAAAATCAGTTCCTAGAGCTGCATTGCTGATTTCAAACGCCTGTGCAATCACCATTCGCATCTGAACATCACTTTTGGAATAAACACAAAGATTATTCAATAACATTGATACCCATGTAGCTATTCTTTTGGCTTCTGCGAATTTCAAATCACCCAGAGATTTGTTATTGTAGGTTTCTATGGTTTCTTTTTCCACAGAAACAGGATTTTGTCGTCGAATCAAATTGGTAAGCATGGACGAGCCTGCGGAAACAGCATTTCTGGCGTAGGCGTCAATTGCACTGTACTGTTCAGAAGATGGAGATGACGGTGACAATGGTGGCTTGGAATCAGCTTCCAGTTCAAACGAATCTTCCTTCAAGGTTGAGGTAGATTTAAGAATCTCGGTGGTTGACAAATGCAAGAGGTTGGCGAAATATCCAAGCGAGGAGTCGTGTGCCAAAATAGCAATGGCTCCTAAACGACTAGTACTGGCCATGCAGAGGAAGCAGGTCAATTCCCTGTGGAAGCCGAAGTCATCGTCACTGGTACTTTGGCCACATTCCAACACCTTTTGAATTCTATTTATGCCGTTTTTATCTTGAAAGACCCTAGGCGGGATCTGATTAAACAAAGAAATCGTCACGAGAATTCGAATCATGCCGAGTTGACTATTTCTTTCATTCTTAGAGAAAGTTCCGATAGAATCAAGTAAAATTTCACTCATCCTACTTTCAGCAAGCATCCGTGCGCCTTGTTCAGAGCATCCCACAATGTAAAGCAGCTTCAACGTCTGAAGAATGACTGATGTTGGTCGAATAGTTAATTTCAAATGTTTAATCAGCGAATGAACGATAGTATCAACTCCATGCAGTCTGAGAAGGACACAAATGGGTACACTGTCCTCGTGATCGAGAGATACAAATGATTTCAAGGCGATAAGGATATCCAAACACTCGCCTACAAGTTGGAGTCTCATTTGAATATCTCTCTCTGATCCTTGCACAGAAAACTGTTTGATGATGCCTACCACGGATTGAATAAGTCCTTCTTCTGCAACTATCCTCCAGTTATTCCTGTCTTCCATCACCTCCTTCACCAATGTTTGAACGATTGTCCTGCACACTCGACAATTGTCTTGTTTGACGACATGCTCCAGCTTCGAAATCGAATGACGAATTACATCTTCCAAGTTGACCATCGTGACAAAACTGAAGGGTCTACCCAGAAATTTTTTTAATTGTTACGCTAAACTCCAAGTCTGGTTTGTTCTCTAAAAGAAGATTGCCATGTAAATGTTCGCTTGGTACAAATATGGTGGCTTGCTCTCCTAGTGACATTTGAGACACTCCATAGGCTAGTCCGCCCAAAGCATATTCATGAATTCCTACTTCGAAATTGAAATCCGTTTGTTGATCGAAAACCTGTTTTGTACTATGAATCATTCCAATAAAGTCAATAGTTACCACATCACCTGGAGTTGGGAAATCGATCCCGTTGCCTTTCACCGAAGTTTCCACTTTCACCTGTCGGGTGTCCCGTATATCAAAAAGTGATACTTGGAACAGGATATCCTTTCCAGATAAGGGATGATTCAAATCTAATACCGCTTGTCCTTCCTCTTCTCTAATCTCAGCAATTACCGCGCTTTCTCCGTTATCAAGCAGCAAGTTCTCTCCGACTTTACTCAGCCGAGGAAGACTAGTAAGAGGCGCTCGAATGAATTTGTTCTTTCTACGCTTTCCATATGCATCAATAGTAGGACAAAAGATGCTATGCTCCCCTACTGGTTTCCCTAATAACCCCGATTCCAACCCACGAATAAGACGTCCATGGCCGATGACTACTGAAAGTGGAACTCCTTTACGCGTGCTCTCCACCAGCGTGCCATCCTCAATGAAGGTAGAAAAATGAAACTTGATCATCTTTCCGGCACTCACCACAGTCTCCTTAATAGTATCATTGTGTGCATGACTACTAAACCTTCTCAAATTCATGTTCAAGTTCATCGATTATCCAAACAAGCGGGGGTTTACCCTTACTTGCAATAACAATGCAGAATGCCTGTCTTGAAGGCGATTTGAAGCACCTGGTTGAGATTTTAGATAGCAGAATAGAAGATCCTGATTTTATCAACAAGCCAGTAAGCAGAGAAACCCGAATGACTGCTCTTCAGCTTGCATGGTAAGTTCCTACGACTTAGTTTACGTGTGTGGCTGAGTTTAGTGTGTAGCGTATCCGGCCATGCCTGTTTAGTCAAAGCTCTCCTAGAGAGAAACCCCAACTTGCTCTGTACCGATGTGAAGGAACGAATGCCACTTCACTGCGCTGTAGAGGGAAAGAATGTTGATTGTGTTAGACACGTGGTAGACAGTCTCATTGATAAAAACTGGATTCGTCAGAGTTTATATATAGTTGATATACGAGGGTTTTCGCCTCTCCATCTTGCTTGTGCCAATCCTGAAATTATGAACTATTTTTGCCATTTAGAATCATTTGATAGAGAGAAAACATTTCAGATGAAGAATTTTCTTAGAAGAATTATTCAGAGCACCGAGAGTTACACGATTTTGAAAATGATGACAAGCGATAGTAGTTCGATACCTTGTTCTGTTTTAAATGAAAGAAATCCACTAGATGGAAAAACTGCTTTTGTGATGGCATGCGAACTAGGGCACTTGGACACGGCAAAGTTATTAAAAGATATCGGTACGTTTTCCCTTTGCTTTCTTATGCATTCAACTAATTGTGTCTAGGTGCCGATTATTTGTTAAGTGACAGTGATGGAATGTCTGGAGCGCATTGGGCGTTTTGTATGGAACATGAGCAGTTGATGTCTTGGTTTTCCGAATGCATCCCCCAGATGTTGGATTTAAAGGATGATGAAGGGAACCTGCCCATTGATTGGCTGCCTAACAATGATTGTATAGTAGAGACTTTGATCCCCGGCAATCCGTCTACAGCAGACCGAAGGTATTCTTGGCTTGAACCACCACCATCTGCGCACTAATAATATTTGCTTTGAAATTCAATCTAATCATTTTAGCGAATTAATTAAATACGTCAAATTTGATCGTGTTCATTAAATAACTACTGGAAAGGAATTCGAAAGTTATGGTTTTCGAAATTTGAAGAATGGACGGGACTATCCTCATTTCAAGAAGATAATGGACCGATGTGTATGGGTGAGCTCAGTTGACGATGGTCTCCGTTCCAAGATTATTCAGGCCATGGAATCTATGGGCGGGTCCGTCCGTATGCTGTTGCGCAATTCTAACGTGGTTGTCCCTAAGAAATTCGTGGATAAATCGCTTTCTTCCTTCAGTATTCCTGCTGGATTATTCAAGAACGACTGGCTTCGTAAACATAGTGAAGATATACCCAGTGCGGTATTGATGGTTGTTTCATTCAGCGATAACGAAGCTAATGATTCAGTTATCGATAAGCAAATTACTTCCATGAAAACTCAGTTAGATCCTCATCAAATTCCGTTATTAGTGGTGCTGCACCATGTCTGTGATCATCCATCAGGATTTGAAACACCTCAGAAGCAGGAACGTATTGCAACCAGGAAACAATTCATTTGCTCCCGAGCAGATCACAATATAAGAAACATTTTTGTTTTGTACAGTTCTGAAGTTGCTCCAACTAGCTCACCTCTCCAAGAGATATTTCAACAATTTATGGAGTTATCTCTCGATTACTATTCAGGACGATTAAAACGACTTTTAGGATTTAAATCTGATCTTACTGCGAACACTAAAGGGGTTGCTTTGGCAATTCGCCACAATTTGAAAATAGCGTTTTTTCAGGAGTCTTTAAATGTAATCGACAGAGCTATGAAGCACTATGAGATTGCATATGCATCACTTATATCTCTGGCAAAGCTGCCTGATTGTCCGTATTCAGGAAACGAGATAAAAACAGTGGCTGAATTGATCCACGATCGAATATGCGATATTTATCTGCAAGCCAATCGGAATGTCAAAGGCCTTTCTGACCAATTTTCCAGGCACATGAGCAGTTTCATGAATGTGACTGGACCAGAGCACTTGATGTTCCAGCACTGGGGCTGGATGTCCAAACAGCATTTGAATTTTGCACGCATTTTGAAAACTCTCGGATCGTCAGTTTCAATGGCAGGCCTTCCAATTTTGCAAAAGTTACGCTGTGAACCTATGTATCATTTAAGACTGGCAGCAAAATACGCTATTAAACGTCGTCAAGTACATATTGATATAGCTGAGGGATATTCTGATACCAAAAGTCTTTACATAGGTGTGTTTACCGACGAAGAATCGTTCGCCTCGGAATCCAAAGTGAATCGAAGCCAACTAGTTTTTGATTTACTTTGTCAAGTTATTGTCAAAGATAAACGAAGCGCGGCTGCCATCACTATTCAACTTGCGGATGAAAAAATTCTCCTTGGAAGGTATTCAAGTGCTTTGCAAGACCTCCTAGGTGTGTATGAGGTATATCACAAGGAAAAATGGTTTTCATTGTTGACCAATCCTCTTCTTTCGGTTCTTCATTCCGCTTCTCAAGTGTTGCAGACTGAAGATTCAGATATTCTAGATAACGTTGCGTCGCGAAGACATATAATTCATTGTGCATTGCAAGCTCTAGGTGTGATGGCTATTGATAAGGAAAAGAAAATCGAGATTGCTTCTTCTTTGATGGGATGGATGATACAAAGACCTTTGCTGAAGGACATGAATCCTTTGCTTAAAATGGGATTTTCATTAGATGCTCTCGAAATTTGTTTGATTCAATGGAATTATCGTTTTAGCGCATATAGTGTGATGGTTGGGAGCACAGTGGAGTTTTTTATCGATGTTACTTCGCAGTTTCCTGTTCCAGTTGTTTTTGAGGAATTGAGCATCATTTTTAATGATACTCGATATGAAATTCATCTGTTTAATGAGTCACCCTCTTCGTCATTAGCTTTTGAGCCGAATACAAAACGAACCTTTTGCGTGAACTTGCCAATTATGAATCACCCGAAAGAATCGAATTTAGTGGCAAATCAATTACAGCTGAAACTCAAAAATTATTCTCAACAAGTCGATAATAAGTCTTCGCTTTCAGGCGTCTCTTTGTGGTGCAAACAGCGACATACTTTAAATAGTGCATTTCAATTTCAGAGCAATACAGAATTATTGAATCAATTGGTGACCACGCCAGTAATAACGGAACATATCCACAATGTCGAATCAGCACCAAATGTCGAATCGTCAGGGAGTGGGGGGCTTTGTATTTTCCCTTACAAGTCTCTCATCGAGATGCGATTGGAGCACTTGGGATATGCACTCGTAGGAGAAATGTATCCACTGAAGTTGGTTTTAACAGGAGATCAATTAGCTAACAGTCAGATTTGGCTGCGCTGCGATCCTCCTGTCAAGTCAAAATCAACGCCGTTCTTTTACTTTGACAAAGACACACCGATACCACTCGACAATGATTCGCTTCAACCAAATGTTCACCTTTGTAATTTAGAATTCTTTTGCAAATTTGGATCGCTTCCATTTTCCACTAGCTCAACACGAGAACAAGCGCGTCAATGTATAGTGACATTAAAATACAATTTGGAATGCGGTATACCTGTTGAATCCTGCCAAACTTTTACAATCTCGTGTGGCCTTCCTTTTACCAGCCAGATTCAAGTCATTGAATATGGGCTTCCAAATCCGGTGTCAAGTTGTTTCGTTGACCTAGATATTCAATGCTCCGACACGATTGAGGTTCTTGGAATCCA
>Ga0105053_10004622_pt1 | contig 20156 bp, 11 predicted proteins | sample BON01_FD_78093 | JGI IMG/M metagenome (GOLD analysis project Ga0105053, IMG submission 78093) | Freshwater microbial communities from Lake Bonney liftoff mats and glacier meltwater in Antarctica - BON-01 | ecosystem: Environmental > Aquatic > Freshwater > Ice > Glacier meltwater | place: Lake...
CGGTGTCGATCAGGTCGTCGGGTGTGCTTTGGGCCAGGCTGTTGTCCGACCTTGGAGCCTTTATATTTGAGTTTTGCTTCTTGAGGCTCGCTGCCTCCCAAGCTTCTTCGTAGCCATCTAAATTTTTCAAATCCTGATCGGTAATAGCACCGGTGTGATCCTTCAGATATTCGCGGCCTTTATTGGTGATTTGGTAAGTGAACTTCTCTGCGGGATGCTTCTCGATGAACTTTGCCTTCACCAGAGCGCTCATGGCCCAGCCCGCGCGGTTTTGTATGTGGGGCTGGCCGCTCTTAGTTCGTGAGCTGCGGATTTCTTCTGAGAAAGCGCATTTCTCAGCGATCTTCTGCACACTTGTACGTCGCATGATGGGGCTCTCGGATGCAAGTTCGAGGAGTGGCTTCAAAAATTCGTCCCACGTCGGGAGTTGGTCTGGGTTCTTTTGCATTATCGATTATTTCTTGGTTTTGATTCCCTGATACTCCTAAAGTTCTCCGCTTTTTTGACCTAGGTGTCGAACTTCAAAGAACAGTTTGTGTGTGCCCATGCACAGGTGTCCTTTTATGTTGAAATGCGAGGACTGCCCTCAATGAGGTTACCGACGGAGTCGAGGTTACCGACGGGGTCAGGTTACCGACGGGGTCAGGTTACCGACGGGGTCAGGTTACCGACGGGGCCCACGCATTCTAACATTTTCTACCTGTGTATTGGATTCAATCGGGAAGAGTAAGCATCTAAACAGTCGTTTATAGAAGACGGTCTTTGCCTTATCTTGTTAGAATCGGTGTTTTTACCCCATCAGTGTTTCGACCCCATCAGTGTTTCTTTACCCCATCAGTGTTTCGACCCCATCAGTGTTTCTTGACCCCATCAGTGTTTCCGACCCCATCAGTGTTTCGGCCTATTGAAGTTCCTTGAGGGCCAATAGGATATGATCTAGGTTTCCCACTCTTGGATCCTGATTCACTTCGTTAAGAAGTGATAGCAATATACCCTGCGTAAGAAAGTGAGGCTCAACATACCATAATGAATTCCCTCCCTGATTGGGATAGTCTTCATTATATCGCATGCCTAAAACTCTGTGGCTTGTATTTTCAAAGCTACCCCAGATTGCCGAGTTCTCACCATCGTCATATAAGTCAATGACATTGCTCCATTTGTGCGGCCTGACTTGATTTCCTGATGGCATTATTTGTATTTTCTTGCTGAACGGTAGGGTTAATGCACTCAGAAGTTACTCCCAGTGCTGGCTTTTGAAAGTCAGGCTATTTGCATTCTCGGAAACTGATCGGCGTATCTGCTCGGATGCGCCATCCGGGAAGTTTGCTGAGATTTCTAGAGTAACCCGAACATCCGCATTTGGATCACGCGTCAGCAGTGCAATGATTTCGTTAGAGATATCCGTTAATTTAAACTTCGCCATTGATGGATTCACGTCAACGGAGCCGTGGAAAGCACGAATAGGTGGTTTTACTGGCTCCGTAGTAAGTGTGGTTGTTTCAGTACTTGTCGGGTCTGCGACTGAGCCAGAGGTTGAAGCCCCGGATTCATTCACTGTCGTAGTCGGATCGGATGGTGTGACAACCGCCCTTTCATTCTCAAGAGCAGTTGCATAACTAGCTGCTTCACATGGTTCGATCAGTAGCAATGTATCGTCTAATTGAACATTGGCGTCACCTAGCACGAATCCATCGTATCTGCCTTCGTGCTCTCCATATGCCGTTCCAAAGAAATCTTTGCTGGTCGCCCCTTTTTGAATGGTTTGCTCGAATGTCTGCCGTGAATGGAGCCGTGGCAGGTAAAGGTAGCAGAGCATGTCGTTCCAGACATTGATGGCTTTGACTGATTTGACGTCTCCTTTCCAATAGAGCATCTTTAGCACACTGTCACGCAAGTGTATTGGAGACCATGTGGTAATCACGAGTTCGTTATCGAGGCACACTCGCTCAAATTCAGCACTTAGATTCGTGCCTGAGGTATTAAGTGGGAAGGCTTCTACTTGAGCTTCACGTTCTGTCGCAGCATCCATGAACGGACACAATAACCAGCGGAAACATTCGCGGGCAATTTTTGGCAAGACATCTACAGTCCCCTGAAGTGCTATCTTTGCCTGCTTCTCTTGGCCACGGTCAATGTTCAAGCGATGGCCTTGAACATCCTCTAAGATAGAGTTCCATGCTAACGCTGTTCGTAGATTATCTTTTAACCGCCCGAGGCTTTCGTGATCTGGTGCTAAAAAGAGTAATCGGTTTTGCCTGTGACGAGCTTGGTCTCCGTTAGATTTGGTGTATTCTTTGACAGCATCAGTCGCTAGTCGTGTTTCCGTCTTACTGTAAAACTTGCTTGGTGGTAAAATCACTAAACGGAGGGCGCTATCATCGGGCACATCTTTATGTGGAGTAAATACATGAATCCCATTAATCAGTCCCACCGAGCCACAAAGTTTAGTGACGACTTTTGACATCTCAGGTTCAATGTCACGTTTATCATCAAAGCGCTTTTTGCGCTCTTCCATTTCACGGCGTAGGTTTGCCCGGGTATCGAACCAGAAACGTGTAGTATCATGGCCGCGTTCACCGCTGGTATTTAGATAATGTAAGTTGTCACTGAGACGTCCGAGTGCATCCGAATAGAGTGAGCTGCTTTGCCCCGGCTGTAAGCAACCGAGGAGAACGCGTGGGCGTGTCAGTCCACGAGTCGTGGTCGTTGCTTTGGTCGCTACAGCATCTGGCGCTGTTCCAAAAAATACAGTCCTCGCTACACGCCGTGCAGCTTCAACTGCTCCAAAGCGGGGTTCCTTGCTCTCAAGCTCAGTGGTCTCCGCCCGTGGGCCATCAACGTCTCGTTCGATAACAGGATCCCAGCCTGGTTGTAGATGGTAGAGTAGCTCGTTGCGTGTCTCGTTATCGTAGAGAGGCAAACTTCCTGGGAGAATCATTAAGTCCTTGTTCTGGTCTTTCCATAGCTTGTAGATGACCTTCGCCATCAACTTCAAAACACCACGGGTCCGTTGAAAGCCATCAAGTGTCGCCCAGTCCTCGTAGAGCCGATCAAAGACTTCTGGATGGATTGGATAGGACTGTAGCATCCGATCCGCATAGCGGCTCTCCTGTGTTTCACTGGGGAGCTTGGAACCTTCTGAAAGATAGCTGGCAATGAAAGCGTTGCAGACTTCGTCACGACCTGCAGAATCAACAACTGGCTCAAAGAGACGACGACGCACAATTTCAAAGGCTTCTTCCGTGGCGACTGGCTTCCACAGTGCTTGGACACGACCAAAGGTTTTTTCCATCGCTTTAAGTGCAGCCAAACCTTTGCCGCTACCAGCTTCGACTTCGGACTCAGGTAAAGATGCCAATAAAATCGCATTCGGCACCAGCTTCACCGCTTCGGTGAGTGCCTGCACGAAGGACAAGTTACTATCGTAGCTACCCCCACTGAGTTGCGCACTATCCGGAAACTGACGGATGTAGGCAACCAGCTCATCGATTAGAATCACGCAAGGGCCATACTCAGCTAGTAAATTCTTTAAGGTGTTTTTCCCTGGAGACGTGCCATTTTCATCCGCCTCTTTTACTTGCGCATAGGCATCTTCTTCACCGAGTTGCCATGCGAGTTCTCCCCATAAGGTATGGATCGTCTGTTTTCCGCTCTTCCAAGCATGCCCCGGAGCGAGATTCGTGCCGTCGAGCACTACGACCTTTGCCTTGGGAACTTCCATGACACCCGCCTTATCGAGCACAGTTGAGAGACCTGGCAGGTCTGCGATCGATCCGCTACGCGTAGCGAGGTGATATACGGCGAGCATGGTGTGCGTCTTACCGCCACCGAATGCAGTTTGTAGCTGAATGACGGGGTCACCACCTTGTCCATTTAAACGCTTGGCTACCGAGGTGAGTAGCAATCGCATGCCTTCCGTAATGTAAGTGCGTTCGTAGAAGGCAGGCGCATTTTGATACTCCTTGGTCGCTTTGCCTGTATGCACAGCCGTGATGTCGGCAGCAAATTCAGACTGTTGAAAGGTTCCCTCTAATACATCGCGGTGGGGGACGGCTATTTCTCTCCAAGGTTTCATAGTATTTCTTCTGTTTTAAATTATTTAATTAAGGGGAACCGACTGAACCGTCCAAGCAACCTTGGATAGGTCACTCGTATCAACGACTAAAAGATGAGGATCAATCGCTCGCAGATACCGTTTGTTTCTCAGCTTCATTTGAATGTTTTCCGGGTTGAATGCTCGGGGAAATAATTTTGACTGTTTTCTGGGCTGTTCAAAATGTAAAACTACGCGTAGTTTTTTTGCCTGCAAGAGTGCAACTGCCTCGGCCTGCCGATCATTTCCGTCGGCATACTTGGTCGCACATAGACCCGCAAGACTATCTCGAACTTTGGTCGCCATTTCACCCCAAACAGTCAGCGGCTTCGTTCGCTTGTTTTGTCGATAGTCTTTGACCTCAATTAGCCATAGACAGTCTTGCGTGTCCTTAACCACAAAATCAACGGCCTTGTGATCTGCCTCGCAAGCTGTTTGAAACTGCTTTCTGTAAAAAGTCCACGTGTCATAAGCCGAGCCGATCCAGCCAGCAGGAAAGGTGAACTTAAGCTTCTCTTCTTGTAAGGTAAGTGCTGTCATAGAAATCTGGGCTATCCGAGTTCACTGAAACGTTGCGATTGATGCAGCTCCTCATCCAGCGATGTGATGTCGCCCAAGTCTTCGATCGAATCACCTTGCTCGATGTCATTCATACCATCGCTATTTTTGCTCAATCCAAAGTAGCGCACGTCTAGCTTCTTCTCCGCTTGCTCACTTAGAATATTGAGTTCTCGCAGCATGAATAAACTATGGGTGGCTACAAAAACCTGAATCCCATTTTCAGACAAATGTAGGATGGTTTTAGCCACATCCTTAATCACTTTAGGGTTAAGGTTTGCCTCTGGCTCGTCCCAGAAGAGGTAACCTTTTTCGAGTAATGATCCTGTCGCAATCAAGCGGGCGACCATGCCCAGTTTACGAATGCCCTCGGCCACCAGATGCATCTCCATATTACCACTGGGTAACTTAAGGTAGAAGCGACCGCTCTTATCTAGAACCACACTCCCACCCATCGCAGCTTCAAGCGGTTCGAGGAATTCTTTAATCTTAGTTTCCTTCGGCCCCCGACGCTCTAGAGCTCCTAACAATAGACAAGTGTCGCGCCATGTGGCTTCGAGTTCTAAGCCAACAGTCGTATCATAGATACTGACGAAATTTGGATAGATAGACATTAGCTCACGCGTCGGAATAAACACGGGTAATTTCTCCAACCATTTTTTGGGTGAGGTCTCGATTGTGACTTCAGACTTACTTTGCGTGGAGAACGAAAATTCAGTGTTCAGTGGGCCATCGGCAAACTTACAAGAGACTTCACAGCGATTACGCCCTCGCTTACGAGTTGCCAGCCGACCCAGTTCATCTGGCATAAAAACGCGGCGAAGCTTTAGAGCGAGTGCTTCTTGTAGTTGTCCTTTTGTTGGCTCAGCTTTGTGCTTATCAAGACCGCCTTCTGCGAGCGTTGTGACAATTGAATAAGCCAGCTTTAGTAGGTGTGATTTACCCGTTCCATTCTCACCAATGATTACATTGAGACCACGTCCAAAGTTAAGCTCCGCTTCGGGGAAAACAGTAAAGTTTTTTAATTTGAGTTGGTTAATCATTTTTGAATTTTGAATTAGGAATAGTGAATTTTGAAATAAAAGACGACTACTGATTGGCTCGGGTGTTTTTTACGATAGATATAAGGATGGCGACCAGTTGATTGGCTTCATCTGTGATGGATTCTAGGCGATCTGCAGAAAGCACTTCCGTGGCTGCGAGTAAGCGTAGCCAGTAATCCGTTTCTCGGGCCTCTTTACAAGCACTCGACATTTTCGATACAAAATCCGCTCGGCTTTGTCCACCATGTGCTTCCTCCACATTCGCACCGATGGAGGTCGCGGAGCACAGCAGCTGATTCGAGAGCACACGCGATACCCCCGCCACTTGATCGAGTTCCAGGCACAATCGCACCGCCCGCACCGCAAATGCAAAAGTCCGCTCCTTAATATCCCGTGTTTTTTCAGTCATTTCACTTTTCAAAATTCAAAATTCTCCTGTTTCGGTGCTTTGGCTGCGGCACTTTCGAGGGCCGGCCAACTGGTGATGAGTTCGTTATAAGCACGGGCGTCTTCGGCCCAGCCCTTGCGTTCGCAAAGAGTGTAGAGTCGATAGGCCAGCTGACGAATGGCTTCTTGCTTATCCGCTACTGCGGCCAGCACGATGCCGCCCTCGGCTTCGCCACCTTGTTTGAGCACACGTATCAAGTGGTGCAGGGCTTCCCATACTGGCAGACGCTTATCTTTGGCCGCATCCCAATCGGTCGGGTAATCCGCCCACTTGAGCAGGCGCACTTTACCACTGCCTGATGCGATCACACCGGCTGCTTGCACGCCGTCGACACTGGTGCCTTTGGCACGAGCTAGCACGTCGGCCTCACCGAAGATGCCATCTTTCCAACCGAATTGCTCAAACCAATGCAGGCAAAAGCTTGTATCGGCATCAAAGTCGTCTTCAGCCAAGAAGCGATTGATCAATTGCAAAGCACTCTTCACCGTCATGGAGGAACCATCCGCTTCGAGCACAGCACTGTATTTGGAGAAGACGGCCATCCCAGGGCCAATGATTGCTTGAGACAGATCCACCGGAGCCACTGGCGATTGATCGTCACCCGCACCTTTGGTCATTTCGTCGAGAGCATCAGGCAGCACTTTGTTGAGTTCTCGGATGAAGGAACGACGTGAAGTGGTTGGCGCATCGTCGGAGCGCTTTCGACAGACGAGCACAATGCTGGAGGCCAGTGCATTTGAGCCCATCCCCCTCATTCTATGCTCTTGCTCGCTCCGTAACGGCCATGTCCCTACGATACCTAAGTTGGACTCAATTACCGCTGTTAAGAATGTCACCCATCCTGTAGATGTTGTTCCCGAACCTTCTTTTGTGTCAGACTGCTTAAATGCATAATAGATAGTAATCGGAGCAGCTGGGTGCGACTTTGTCGCTAGGCCGGACATTGCATTACGCATACCTGATAAGAAGAAGGCTTCAGCTTCATTCCTCCCTCCGTGTCTATAAGGTGTTGCGACTAGCTCTTCAGCTTTAGGAACGGTAATTGTTGTGAATAGGCTCGGTAGTGAGTCCTTAAGGGTTCTTCTAAGCCACACATAAAAGAAATCAGACAAATCAGCATATCCGATATTATCATAGTAAGGAGGGTCAGTTGAAATAAACTGATTCTTAGAAAGTCCTTGGTTCTGTGCATCGGCTTGGATTGCAGTGCCCTTAGCCCCTCCGGATAGCTTACAAATACACTTGCTTATGAACTCAGTGGCTGGCGCGAACCCACCCACAGTGTTCGCAAGTATACCTGCTTCAGGGTAATCCCAAGTCATGGGAATCGCTTGCTTGCCAAAAAGGTTCATAACTTTCTCGTTGCTGGGTGACCAACGTGTCACAGCATTAGAAAAATCAGCACATCTATCTAGTGCAAACGCCAGATACATGCTTATTGTTTGGGCATAAGCAAGTGCGCCTGTGCCGCCTCGTTCTAAGTTTTCTTCAATCTCAAATCCTAATTTCGATGCATCGTTTGTTGCAACAGTAACGACCTCCTGAATCAGATCACTGATAGTCGAAAGTGCGAGTAGCTGACGTTTTGTAAATAGATCTGACCATTTTGTTAGTCCATAGTTTCCGATTCGAAAACCTAAGGCTTTTTGGAAGAATTCTACATTAGGCTCCCATGAATTATCCACATTATGGGCTATTTCTTCCATTTCTTTCGTAGGATTGAGATAAACCCTTTCTCGTGCTCCCGCTACAACGATTGACAAAAGACGAGAGCCAATCTTTCCCGCCTTACCTTCAGCTTTAATATAGCCTCCATGAATTGGTGCATCGGAAATTAAACATTTAAAGTTTGCGCCTCGACCACTCGCTTTAGTGCCTAATCTTGCATCTTCTGGAGGCGAATCCATGATTACTTTGAAACTATAACAATCACCTTCGATCACAGGTTGCACATAGGCTTTTTTGTTCTTTTTGCTAGAAAGCACAAAATTAGATATAAGTGGCACATCTACACGAGAAAATGCAGGATTGGGACTCTTCACCGTGCGTGCCCATATCCAAGCAATCACAGTTAGCGTTTGCCCCACGTATTTCTGTAGATCCGGTCGCTCTTCTGCCATTTCTTTAGTAATTTCAACCGGCGGATACAAATGGCCAATACGCTTCTGTGCCTCCTTTCGCACCCACTCTCCATAATAACGCACATCTTCAGCCAGACCGGTGGCTCCTTTCCATTTGTGTGAGTTTGCGTCAATTTTAGATTGTGCCTCGGGATTCACGGGCGCCTGTCCCGCGAACTTGGGTGGGATTTCGATCATCGCCTTATTGATCAAAACGGCGACCGGGTTGAGATCACTGGCATAGGCTTCCAAGCCTAGGCGCTGAGCTTCCAGTGGAATAGCACCACCGCCCGCAAAAGGATCGTGCAGCCCCGGCATTTTGTCGGGATTAAACAATTCAGCGGCTTCGGGATGGTCTTTGTTTAGTTCACAGACTTCAAACCAAGATTTACGGATTTCAGCACGCGCCTTATCCAATACCACTTCATTGGTGGTATTTTCCCAAAGCACCAAATCTTCAATGATCTTAAATAGACGCTTTCGACTCGCAGCCCAAGACGCCTTTAAATGGCCCGGAGGGATTTCACCAGGTTGCTCTAGTTCCCACTTCCATGAAGGGTCATTGACCAACTGCGAAAAGATGACTGCCCGTGCTGCCGCCAAGGGGCGACGAGCCCACCATAAGTGAATCCCACGGGGGTGTGCCCCAATACCAGGCATTTTCTCATGTGCACATGCTGCGTTAATCGCATCGAGCGGCAGCGCGACTTCAATCAGTTTCTTAGGAGCTTTGATGGTGTGAGTCATACTTATTTCCATTCTTCCTCAGTGGCGACAACGGCGCGACTGGAATTTTTCAAACGAATGATGGTCGATCCGTCACTCCAAATGACACGTTCGAGTTTACTTTTCTGCGAGAGTATGGGCGCGGCCCACTCTGGTAGATCAGCAAATTTGTCGTCTTCAAATGTATATTCGTCTAAATATTGAGGGCGTGGTCGATCAAATCGCCACCCCATCTGGTTATATTTTTTACAGCCCCATTCAGCTAGAACCAAAACTTGATCCACCGATTCGTTGGCGGCAACCGCGATGGCTTTGATGCGCCTCGCAATTTCTAAATCCTCTAGGTTGTTATTCGATTGGTTCATCTTTAAATTTAATCGTGTAATAGTGACGTGGTTTTACCGATTCGGCGATAGCGTTCTTCGAAGGCTTCTACACCGCCTTCCATTACCCTACAGATTTCGTCACGTATGGAAGCATCTTGGAGACTGCCTTTCTTTACAGCACGGCATTGACCGCTTCTGAAGTCCAGAGCATGAACCATCTCTGCATCACCATTGACCACAATGTTAGGGTTATGTGTAACGGCAATGATTTGCCTGCGATGCTTGTTTGCACGCATTTGTTGAACAACGAGTCTGTAGATTAGGTGGTTGTCGAGATCGTCCTCAGGTTGATCTACAACGATCGGCTCATTACCATGAGCGAGTAAAAATGCTAGAATTGCCGCAGCCCGCTGCCCAGCAGAACCTTGCGTAATCGACTTGAAGTTCGTCCCGTCGCCACTCGGGCTATAACTGATTAACAGTGTGTCTTCAGGAAACCAAATTTGAATGCGATCTGAGAACTCCGGGCGTTGCTCACTTGTTTTACGAATTCTGTTCCTGAGGTGTCCCCCGATTGTGCCGTAGTCTTCGCCAAGTGCTAATTTTACAAGCCCCGAACGGATATCTTGCAGACGGCTTTCTAGCTCTTGGACTAGGTTCGAGTCGGGCATATTACTGTATAATTCCGCAATCAAACCTTGATCGTCAGATTGCCCTGTTTCATCTCGGTAAAAAATATCAGTCTCAAATTTAGTCGGCTCATCGCCGATCCCCAATACAGCTCTAAGTGAATCTCTTGCAGCGTAAGGATCACGGCCATAACGCATCAGTTCAATTTTAACGTAATTGTTATTTCCTAAAGCATTAGCTAGGAACTGCTGTCGCTTGTCTGAGAGCTCTTTTCTAAGCCTTTCAAGACCATCGAATGCAGATTGAGTAGATTCCTTGGTTGCGTGAAGTAATTCAGTCACAGAATCAAATTCTCTGATTTCAACTTCGAGCCGTTGGCGTGATTGAGTTAATGTGCCGTATTCGCTTACGTCTTGAACGCCTTGCTCACGAAGATCACTCACTAGCTGATTATAGTCGGATTTTGCTAAATCTACTGCTATTTTCCATTCGCCACCAATCACTTCCGTTTCAATGTTACGCGTTACAGCTGCTAAGTCTTCACCAGCTTGTTTAGCCAGTGCAGCGACATCTTCTATGGCCTTACGGAGCTTAGAAATAACAGCCAATGCTTCTGCGTCAGTTTTTTCGCTTGAATCGAATAAACCTCCTTGGACACCTGCGACTTCTATTCCGTTGGCGAACTTAATAAGTTTCTCTGAAAGGTTCGAGGCTTCTTGAAAATACCTCAGCTGCTCTTGGTGTTGTCGCTTCCTGCTCTGATAAGTTTTAAGGACCTTAGCATGCTCTGCTGCTTCAAAGCGTGCGAGCTTACGCTTAATATCCTCCAGTTGACCAATAAGTCTTCCCTTTGTCTGGAGTTTCACCTCAAGTTCACGAGTTTTGTTGCACAAGCTAAAATAGAGACGCTCATTCTCATCCCAACTTTCCTTCCAGTCCACATAGTTGATTGATTCGTCGATAAGTCGCAATAGAGCACCACTTCTCTCATTTGCTAGAGCTGCGATCTGTCCTTGACTAAAGATTCGAATGGGAAACCTTCCGCGAATCTCTTGAGACGCGGAATCCTGCCACTGACCTACCCCGGTATCCCATTCCCGAACAACTATTCCATCTTCTACATCTGGCCATGATAGCTTATATCGAGCACCTTCGTGTCTGTATGTGATGTCGAGTTTTGTTTCTGGCTTTAGCGCACCATCATCATTGCGACCATGAGCAACCTTAGTGAAACGTTCAAACTCAATGCGCGGCATACTATCTTGCGGTAGTCGACGGAGTTCATCATCACGCCTCATTGCCAATCTTAAGAGCTGTAGAATAGTGCTTTTGCCACTACCTCTTCCTCCAATTAACGCGTTTAACCATGGGCTGAACGAAATATTTTCAGCAGAGCCTCTACCCATGTATCGTGCATTAGTTATGTCGATTGACTCTACGAGGTCCTCAGCAACCTCAAAAGGATTAAACTGACTGGAGTCGTCACTTCTTCGGATAGAGATACCATCGCCATCAATAAGAGCTAATCGGAGCCCATTAATCGTAGGCGTTGACATTTTAACCCATGTGTAGTGAGACCCTGGATACCTAGCTTGAAATGACGCTGAAGGATTTGTTGATGCAGTTGGGTGATGGCTATCAGAGCCTAATATTTTTGTCCACTTCAGTTTTGCATCATGATAACAAGAAGGAGGCATGTAAGCTGGATCGCAAACCTCCATAGCGATAATACCTTCAAGCTTAAGAATAGGGTCTAATGCGCTATGGTTGGTTTGTAGCTTAAATAAGCCTGTGCTCTCTAGATCGACATGAGCAGGAATAAACAGGCCACCTTTTTCAACAACTTCCTTGCAGACTTTGGCGACGCTTTCACTGCAATAACTAGATGCATTACTTCCAGATCGAGTGCACCGAGCAAGAGCTAGAATGTCGTTAATTGTTTGAGTTGATTCTGAAGGATCGAAAATCGACAAAAAGTGAGCACCGTTAATTGTAAGCTCTACACTAGGAAATATGAAAAACTCATCTGCACCTTCGATACCTTCGTCTTTCATGACCTCTAACTCTACCTTTAACGGATCAATCCAATCACCAGAGTTATGGTCTGTTATAGCTACACAATGAATACCAGCGTTTATATAGTCCTGAATCCATTGTCGTTCGGTTCTTACTGCTAGTGAAGCCTGATTTGGGCCAGCACCATAATCAGAGCTTTGTGGTGTATGACAGTGAAAGTCAAATTTCCACCATCGTGATCCTGGGAATGTCCAATTGTTTTCTTCCATGATTTAGTTCAATGGTGAAGCTTTCTTGATGAGTTCACTGAGCTCATAATTAATCGAAGCCACCCCATAGTCAGGCTCCTGGGTGAATGGGTTTTTCAAATAGTATGGGCCTTCGGTAGCGTCGTTCTCGTCGACCAGCACGATCGCTAGGACAAACTTATCTGCCTGGTTCAGGGCATAGAGAATTTCATTGCGAGTGACGGTGATGGAAGGTGCGCCTTTGGAGCGACCTTTGACTTCAATATGTCGAATGGTGCCTTCAACTGGTTGGGAGGTAATGTCCCATCCGCACTTTTGAGCAGCCACGTCGGTCACAATACAACCTCGGGCTTCTTCAGCTTGAGTGACAGCCTCCATGGCAAGACGCTCAACTTTGGCACGAGCAACTGGGTCGACGCCGAAAGTGCCGGGAGTCGGCACTTCGCCTTTGAGCTTTTTCAATAGACCGGCAGGGATAACCAATGCACCGCTCAGAACCACTGGTGTTGCTGAGGTAACATGGCGCATGGCCTGTAGCTCACGCTTACGGGTTTCTAAACGACTTTCCAAATCCGACAATGTGCGTCGGACATTTCCTAGATTCAGACGGACGTCTTTTCCAGCAGCTTGATCGTCACTTAGTTTCGAGTAGCGATCCGACCAAAATGAAATCTCCTGACTCAGGCGTTCGTTCACTGCATTGAGAGTCTTGTCGACACTGGTAATGCGTCGCGTGGCGACCTCGTCGTAATGCTCAGGGACAAGGGTCTGCGCCGCTAGGCGTAAGGCTTGTTGATCTAAACCTGTATGCAACCACCCAGCAGACAGAGTCTCGGCTAATAAGGGTCGATCCTGAGGTGCAATAGGCTCCAGATCTAAGTGAGGAGCCCAACCCGCAAACGTGGCCTTGCCATCAGAAGTGACGCGTACGAACTGCAGGCGCTTCGACAGCACACTGCCATCGCCGGTTTTCACTTCATGAGTGAGTAAGAAAATGAGGGACGGCTCCATGCCTTCGTCGCTAGGATCGAGTAGGACGGCTCCCTGGCGTAAAAGATTGGCATGCTTTTCGAGCACGACATCGCTGAGGGACAGCATCAAAGGATGCCCCGGATGCAGCATGATGCCCATCGGGGCATTCGGCTTATTTTCGAGGCGCACGGCCTCTTTGCTGAAACAAACTCGCTCGTAGGCCCTGAGCACTGGGGCAGAATCACGGCGATTCCGTCCAGTGATGAGACGATCACGCTCTCGCAGCTGCGCAGGCACATGGGTAATTTCCCAACGATCACTTTCACGAGGATAAATCGAGCCGCCCAACTGCTCAAACGCAGCCATGAAAAATGACCGCACGAAATAAGGCTGTAACTTTCGAGCTTCAGCCTTCTCCATTTCCTCTTTGACCGAGAAGAGACGCTCCGCACTCATCTGCTCTTGAGAAAGTGCATTCCGATCTAGTAAGTCCCGGATGTGATCCTCATCTAACGACGAATCAATCACTTCATTCAGCCTTTGCTTCACTTCTGGTCGGTCGCTGTAGCGGATGGCATCCATCAGCATGTCTTTAAGACTGCGCTCTTCAAAAACTTCACCCAGCACATCAAAAACGCGTCCTTTGAAGGCATCGCTAATGGTTTCAATTTTTTGCAGCAGGCGGAAATAGACATCACCTTCCCTGGTCTCATTGGCTACTAGGTTCCAAAGATGGCAGACTTCCTGTTGCCCGATGCGGTGAATACGTCCAAAGCGCTGTTCGAGTCGGTTCGGGTTCCAAGGTAAATCGTAGTTTACCATGAGGCTGGCATTCTGAAGGTTAACACCTTCTCCAGCAGCATCTGTGGCAAGGAGAACTCTCACTGTCTTATCAGAACGGAAACGCGCTTGAACTTTTCGGCGTTCATCACGATGAGTGCCGCCATGGATCGTAACAACTGCATCCGTGCTTCCGAGGACTCCTGTTATCTGTTTTTCAAGATAGGCTAAAGTAGCTCTATGCTCAGTAAAGATGATCAGCTTACGCATTTGACCATCCGCATCTCGCGTGAGGGAGTCATTTTGAAGAATCTTGGAAAGTTCGTCCCACTTGCGATCATTGCCGGACAGAACCACTTTCCGGGCTTTTTCGACGAGTCCATCTAAGATGCGGATTTCATCCTCAAGTTCTTCAACCGTTTGGGCTGCTGTGGCTTGATCGACCAGTGCTTCTTCCAGTTCTTCCTGTTCGAATGCATCCAGGTCGTCATCGTCTTCCGGTGCTTCAGTGAGAGTGGGAACAAGTAGCCCTCGACCTCTCTCTGAGAGCCGACTTTCACGTAGCCTTTTCTCCAGACGGTCACGACGATTGTTCAGGGACTGAAAAATGGCTTCAGGGCTGGATGCTACGCGGCGTTGTAACGCCGTGAGCGCAAACCCCACAGAACCACGACGCTTTCCATCGAGCTGATCCGCCTTGCCCATTTCCGTCGTCACGTAGTGAGTCACCGCTTCATACATTTCGACTTCGATGTCTGATAGCTTATAATTGATTGTATAAGCACGACGCTCAGGGAACAGCGGAGTGCCATCGAATTTGACCATCTCTTCCTTCACCATTCGCCGAATCAAGTCGGAAGTATCCACTTTATGAACCCCATCACGGAACTTCCCATAGAATCGGTCTGAATCAAGAAGCCCAAGGAACAGCTGAAAATCCTCCTCTTTGCCATTGTGCGGCGTAGCCGTCATTAAGAGCAGATGGCGAGTATGAGCACCAATGCGCTCAGCAAAACGATATCGCCCGGTCTTCTCTAGTTTTTGACCATAGAAGTGAGCCGATAATTTATGAGCTTCATCAAAGATGACTAGGTCCCAGGACTCGGAGCAGAGCTTATTTTGCAGATCCTCATTACGAGCCATCTGGTCCAAACGAACGATTTGCTGGTCATAATCGTTAAATGCGTTTCCAGAGGAGGATGCCGTTTCTAACTCTCTCGAAAAAATCTTAAACTCCAAACCGAACTTTTCGAAGAGTTCATCACGCCATTGCTCTACCAGGGAGCCGGGAGCAACAATCAGTATGCGCCGAGCATCCGCACGCATAATAAGCTCACGGATATAGAGTCCAGCCATGATCGTTTTCCCTGCTCCAGGATCGTCGGCTAAGACGAAGCGAAGCGGCTGCTTTGGAAGCATCGACTCATAGACCGCAGTGATTTGGTGGGGCAGCGGTTCCACATTCGAGGTGTGAATGGCCATCATCGGATCGAACAAGAAGGCGAGATCAATACGCTTTGCTTCAACAGTAAGCTTGAAGGCTTCGCCGTCCCCATCGAAGGACCACGGGCTTTCAATGGTAGCTACTTCGATAGACTCTTCACGACTGTGATTGAGCAAGGTTTCACGGATCGAACCATCGGGAAGCTTATAAATCAGTTGGATTGTATCCGTTCCGATTTGAACCGGAGTTACGACCTGCACAATTATGCCGGATTCAATGCCCACAAGTGACTGACCTGCGGTGATTTCTGCAAGTTTCATGTTGCGTCAACTAAGGGTGAATCGTATGTGTTCATATTTATCCAAGGGGAGGATTAGGATGTGGACTTTATGTGTTCGAGGAGAACTCTCAGATAGAAGGCGTATGCGGCGGCTCTAGCAAAGTAAAAGTAGGTCAAAGGCGGGGTATTTTTGTATTTATTGAACAGTAAGCGGGACGGTTTAGATAAATGCCCGCATTTTTCGGATCGGTGCGTCGTTTTTAGGAGCCGTTGATGATTTCGAGCGTCCCTTCGCCGTTGCTACCTTTCTCGACGCGGGGGCTAAAAATGAGGTCGTGTCGTTATGTTTGCAACCATGGCAGATCTGTCGACTTGTTCGATAAATGTAATGGGGGCGCTATGATCGTTTGGTGTTTCAGTGTAAGAAAAGCAGCATTCCGGAACTGGAGGGAGGTCAATGAATTGTTGTTTTGCGGGAACTGGCATTTATGATTGAAAATTAACAGGCATGGTAGCCGATGGGGTCGGACATTTACGGTCCTTGCGGGAGGCTCTCTTAATAAAATAAAACGTTTTTTAAAAGGATCGCCAAGCCAATACAGGCGAGGGTGGCCACTGAGTGAAATAAACGAGGGCTCTTTTCTAGTTTAGTGATTGATTCGGGGGCGGTTTGAGCAGGCATGAAAAAGTGGGGGCTTTAGTTCATGCTTGGGTAGCATTTAGTGCGCCGATCACTGTCTTGTAAAGCGATTCATGCCTGACCGTCGAAAAATGGTCTTTTAGGACTAGTTCTGAGCAGGAGGACTTAGAGTGAAGGGTGAAGGGAGAAGGGTGAGGGGTGAAGGGTGAAGGGTGAGGGGTGAAGGGTGAAGAGTGAAGGGTGAGGGGTGCCGACACGCTGTGCGTGTAATTGCGGATGGCTAATGACTAATGGCTAATGGGAGGCAGCCTGCTGGCTGAGACAAAGCTGAAAAACGGGTGATGGAAATCCATAGCGGACTGTGAGGCGAGCGGGCACGCGCTCGGCGTAGACGGGACCAGCGTCGTCAATTTCACGATGCGCAGTTCGTGCTGGCTGGAGTCGTCGGGGATGATAAATTCGGGGTCTTGCGGAAAGGGGGAGTATTCTGGGTTTATATTGAACCCAACCCTCAGGTAAATCACTCAGACGCTCAAAGCCGCCTCAAACTCATTAGCGAGTGTTTCGCTGTGGATCGATGGAATGGGGAACTCTGATTGGAGGCTGTTCACTTTATCTGAAAAGGACGCTGCGAGTTGGGCATCCTTTTTATGGATACCGTTTAAGGTGCGCGTAAGGAGGAGGCGACTTGGGAGGTGAGTTGGATTTTGCAAGCAGAGTTGGAGAGTGCCGTTGAGGATTTCGGATGGGTTGCTGAGGTTGGTGCCTGTTTTATTGAGGGTGTCGCAGCGGACGGCAAGGCATTGCTCTAGGCGTAATAAATAATGATCGAGCTCGTCACCAGAGAGGGAAGTTTGAAGGGGAGAGCTTGGAGTTTGAAAGGTGAGATCTGTTTCGCGGGCGAGGGCTTGATCTAGGTCGGCGAGGACTTGATCGGCGATCGTGCTAAAACCTGCTTCGGGGAATTCGTAGCTGAACTCTTGGATACAGCTGGCGTCGATGGTGCGGATGAGGCGCAGCTCCAGTGTCCAATTCTCTCCGCGTGTGATGAGGTGCGTATAGACGGTGAAGTCGGCGGCTGTTTTATCAGGCACCGCTTCGGTGCCTTGGCGGCTGTATTGTGCGATGGCCTGGTCGTCGGATTTGACACCGTAGAGCACAAAGCCGCCGTTGCCGTTTTGCACCCACATGACATAGGTGGTGGTCTGGGCGTTGCTGGTGAGTGCGACGTGCTCGCTCAAGAAGAGCGGGAGCGCGCGGCTCATGCGGCCGGGATTGTCGCTGCGTTGCATCGTAACGACGTCGACCTTTTTGACCTGCTCGGCGGAGTTGCCGACAAAGCTGATGCGTGGTGCGTCGGGTGCTTTGGGTGGAAAGAGATCGGTAAAGGGATGCTGGTCACGTAGCCAGAGGGGGCCTTCGAGTGTGAGCAGGCTGACGCGTAGTTCTTCTTCTTTAATCGGCTCTGCAGTGGTGTTGTTTGCTTTGGCGAGTTCATCTTCCCAATAGTGGAGGGTTTGCGCCCAGTCGGGGCGTTGCTGCGTTTGGAGCTGCTGTAGGAGTGTGCGAACGGCTTCGAGTTGACCCGTGTCGAGGTGGGCCTTGAGCAAGTTGTTGCCGACTTGGATGCCGTGCTGCGCGAGATCGAAGTGCGGGGCGACGAGTTCGATGATTTGTGGCAGGTGGCCTTGGTTGCCCAAGTCGCCGCTCATTTGTGTGAGTAGATCAGTGGGAACCTGTGGGCCGACGCTGGCGAGATTTTGACGGTAGAGTGTGAGGGCGTGGTCGAGTTTGCCGTTGGCGAGTGCATCGCGGGCAATCCACATCTGCGCCCGCCAGCTATGTGGGAGGGCGGCGACGCGTTTGAAGGCGGCGAGTCCGGCTGATTCACCGTCTTTATCACGATGGATCGATTCATACCACAGCAGGGCATTGTCTTGATTTGGGTCTAGCTCCAAGGCGTGCCAGAGGGTGTTAAGTGAGAGTGCATCTTCACCCAGAGCGGATTGAGCCTTAGCCAGATTAGTGAGCACGAAGGCGCTTTCACCCTGCGTGGCGATATGCTGCGTGAGGAGGCGTAGCGCGTCGGCAGGGCGCTCGGTCTCTAGATAGAGAATCGCGAGGGTGGTGACTGCACGCTCGGGGGTGGGGTCGATCTTGACGAGCTGTAGGGCGGCATCTTCGAGTTCGGCAAAGAAGCCGTCTTGAAAGCCGCTGGTAATGAGGCCGTAAAGTTCGTCTGGATTGTTGGCTGCCTTCTTTAGATTGCCGAGTAGGACACTGTCTAGCCAGTCACGCTTAGTGATCTGGATTTCGCGCCCGTATTTGTCGTGCGCCGTGATCGTCTCATCCAGATTGACGGGCGACTTTGCGGCAGCCTTTGCCGCTGCGTTCGGCTTCCCGCCGCGTTGCATTAACGGCTCACGCCGTTCGGCGGTCGGCTTTTTCTTAGAGCCAAAGAGTTTTTTCAGGAAGGACATGAGAGAGAAGGTCGGAAGGTCGGAAAGTGAAAAAGTAAGAAGGTTTGAAAGTATCCTAGACTAATCTATCGGTGTGTCGAAGCGAGCTTTAGCAGTTTCGATGGCGGCGTGGAGTTTGCGTTGCAGCAGTGCTTGTGAGGGGAGGGCGGTCAGGTATTCGGCGACGTGGATGCCTGACTGGCCTAGTTCTAGTAGCTCGATCTGTTCTTGTTTCTTGCCTGCGCACAGAATGATGCCGAGTGGAGCGTCTTCGCCGGCTTGCTGCTCATACTTGGCGAGCCAACGGAGGTATAATTCCATCTGGCCTTTGTCTTTGGCTTGGAAGTCGCCGAGTTTGAGGTCGATTGCGATCAGGCGCTTGAGGCCGCGATGGTAAAACAGGAGGTCGATGTAAAAGTCGTCGGAGTCGATTTGTATGCGTTTCTGGCGTCCAAGGAAGGCGAAGCCGCTGCCGAGCTCTAAGAGGAAGGTTTCGAGTTCGCGTAGGATGGCGTCTTCGAGGTCTTTTTCGAGGTAGCGATCTTTGAGGCCGAGAAAATCGAGGACGTAGGGATCGCGGAAGACGAGATCAGGTGTGAGTTGATCCGTGGTGCGGAGCTGGTCGATTTCGGCGTGGATGGTCTCGCCCGGTTTCTTGGAAATCGCGGTGCGCTCGAACAGCATGCCTTGAATCTTGGCGCGGAGCGTGCGCACACTCCAACGTTCGACGCGGCACATTTCTGCGTAAAACTCGCGTTGAAGGGGTTGGGCGAGGGGAATGAGTTCTTTGAAATGGGACCAGCCCAATTGTCGCGACAGTGTAGCAACAATTGACGCTTCGGAAAATGCTTCTGCAAACTTCATCATTCGTGTGAGTGCAGAATAGCTAAAGCCCCGACCGAACTCTTCAGTCAATTCTTGCGACAGCGTAGCAAGAATCTCCTTTCCATAGTCTGCACGCTGGTTTCCCAGGATCTCGGTCTGAATGCGTTTGCCGATGCGCCAATATAGGAGGGTGATACCAGCATTGACGGTTTGAGCGACACCTTCGCGGGTTTGCTCGATCATGGAACTCACGTCGGCTGTAATGCCGTGCTCGCTTTGAATGATGTCTAACTTATTGTTGTTCATAGTTGTTCGCGGGGGCTGAAAATGGGGTCATGTCGGAATGGCACGAACTTAATCGAAGCGCAAGCCGTAGCGGTGCGCTTCAGCCACCGTCAGATTATGGCGACTGAAGTCGCCACTACGCTTAAGTTCGTGCCATTCGGGTCATGTCGGAATGGCACGAACTTAAGCGACTTTTACGTCGTTTTCTTAGATCGCCCTTTCAGGGCTCGATATCTTTAACCCATTGATACCTGGGGCTTTGC
>Ga0105053_10004623_pt1 | contig 20155 bp, 14 predicted proteins | sample BON01_FD_78093 | JGI IMG/M metagenome (GOLD analysis project Ga0105053, IMG submission 78093) | Freshwater microbial communities from Lake Bonney liftoff mats and glacier meltwater in Antarctica - BON-01 | ecosystem: Environmental > Aquatic > Freshwater > Ice > Glacier meltwater | place: Lake...
AGCTGGGCCAGCTTGTCGGTGTAGGTGCCCTTGAGCTTGGCGAGGCCGCGGTGCTCCAGCAGCTTGGCCGGCAGCGGGTAGTCTTCGGCTAGCTTTTCCAACACCTCTTCATTGGTGCTGCGCGCGCCGGTGGCGGTTTTCTTGACCACGGGCATGCCAAGTTTGTCGAAGAAGATTTCGCCCAGTTGCTTGGGGCTGGCGAGGTTGAACGGCTGGCCGGCGAGCCCGTAGGCTTCCTGCTCCAGCGCGTGGATGCGCTGGCCAAGTTCGTGGCTTTGCTTGGCGAGGGTGGGCGCGTCGATCAGCACGCCGTTGCGCTCGATGCGGTAGAGCACTTCGCTGCTGGCGATCTCCAGTTCGTAGACAAAACGCAGTTTGTCGTTGGCTTGCAGCTGCGGCCAGAGCACGCGGTGCACATCGAGCGTCTGGTCGCTGTCTTCACACGAATACTCGGCCGCCTTGGCCACGTCGACCTGGGCAAACGGGATCTGGTGTGCGCCCTTGCCGCATATGTCTTGGTATTGAATGCCACTGCGACCCAGGTGGCGCTCGGCCAGGCTGGCCAGCCCGTGCGGCTGGTGCACTTCAAGCACATAGCTTTGCAACATGGTGTCGTGCACATAGCCCTGCACCTCAATGCCATGGTTGGCGAACACATGGCGGTCGTACTTGATGTGCTGGCCGAGCTTTCTCTTGGCCGGGTTCTCCAGCCAGGGCTTGAGCCGAGCGAGCACCTCGTCAAACGGGAGTTGCTCGGGCGCGTCTGGCCCGGTGTGGGCCAGCGCAATGTAGGCGGCCTCGCCCGGCATCACACTGAAGCTGATACCAACGATTTGCGCCTGCATCTCGTTGAGCGAGGTGGTTTCGGTGTCCACTGCCACCAGATCGGCCGCCTCCAAACGGGCCAGCCAGGTATCAAACGCGTCCCAGGTAAGGACCGTTTCGTAGCCCACCTTCGACGCAGCGCTGGGCGCGGTCTCAGCTGCTGGCTCGTCAAACAACCCAGATGCGCCAGTCGCCACGGCTTTCGACGCCTTGGGCGTCTTGGGCACGGACGCCATTGGTGCCGCACCGCCTGCGGCCTTGGCCAGCCCTTTGAAGCCGTAGGTTTCATAAAACAGCCGCAGCGGCTCGGCCTGCGGCGCGCCCATGCGCACCGCTTCCAGCGACGGCAGCTCGGGCACCCAGCCGTTCAGATCGCAGTCGGTCTTGATGGTGAGCAGCTGGCGGCCGGTAGGCAGCCAGTCCAGCGCCTGGCGCAGGTTCTCACCCACAGCGCCCTTGACCTGGGCCGCGTTGTCCACCAGCGCCTGTAGCGAACCGTATTCGGTGAGCCATTTCACGGCGGTTTTGGGGCCAACTTTGGGGACCCCGGGCACGTTGTCCACCGTGTCGCCGACCAATATCTGGTAGTCCACCATCAGGCTGGCGGGCACGCCAAACTCAGCCAACACGCCGGCCAGATCGCGGCGCTTGCCGCTCATGGTGTCGATGATGGTGATGTCGTCGTTGACCAGCTGGGCCAGGTCTTTGTCTCCGCTGGACACGATCACCTGCATGCCCTGGCGGGAGGCGGCAACCGCCAGCGTGCCGATCACGTCGTCGGCCTCCACGCCCGGCACATCCAGCACCGGCCAGCCCATGAGCCTGACCACCTCGTGAATCGGGGCGATCTGCGAGCGCAGGTCGTCGGGCATTGGGCTGCGCTGCTCTTTGTAGGCGGGGTAGATTTCGTCGCGAAAGGTCGGGCCTTTGGCGTCAAACACACAGGCTGCGTAGGCGCTCGGGTAGTCCTTCAGCAGCCTTTGCATCATGTTGATCAGGATGCGAATAGCGCCGGTTTTTTGCACCGTACCATCGGCCAGCGTCACGCTCAGGCTCTCGCCACCGGCAAAAAACGCGCGGTAAAGGTAGCTGGAGCCGTCAACCAAGAGCAAGGTGGGGCGGGGATCGGTCAAATGGGGGTCGTTCATGCGGGGATTGTCAGCCAATTTTTACCGTCACCGGCACAGCCCCGCTGCTCAGGCAAACGGCCTTGCGTGGCGGGCCAACCAGGCAGCCTGCCTACAATGGAGCATGCTTTCTCGCCACCATCTCCTGTCTGCCCTGGGCTTGGGTCTGTGTCTGTCAGCGGCGGCCCAGAATCCACCGCCTGTCGAGGCTTCCTCACTTGATCTCGGCCAACGGGTGGAGCGCATCACCCACGAAGACAAGTTCACCCGCATCGACGAGCTGCGCGTGGGCGGGCAAACCCAGCGCATCGAGGTTCAGCCCAAAAACGGCGCTCCAGCCTACGAAATTGCGCCGCTGCGCTCGACCGAGTCGGCCGGTCAGGGTGCCGGTGGGCGGACCGGCAATGTCGGCAAAAGCAGCTGGCGCCTCTTCAACTTCTGATCCCATGGCTGTCTACACCAACGTTTCCTTCGCGCAAGCTGCCGCGCTGCTGCATACGCTGAACCTGGGTGATCTGATCGAGCTTCACGGCATTCAGGGTGGGATTGAGAACACCAACTACTTCGTGACCAGCGAGCGCGACGGGCAAACGCTGGAGCATGTGCTCACCGTGTTTGAGCGGCTCACTTTCGAGCAACTGCCCTATTACCTGCACCTGATGAAGCACCTGGCCAACAGCGGCGTGCCAGTGCCCGACCCAGTACCCAATGCGCAGGGCGAAATCTTGTTGCGCGTGCAAGGCAAGCCAGCGGCAGTGGTGAACAAGCTGGCCGGGCGCAGCGATCTCGCGCCCAGTCTCGCCCACTGCCAGGCGGTGGGCGCAACGCTGGCCCGCATGCACCTGGCAGGGCGCGATTTCGCGATCAGCCAGCCCAATCTGCGCGGCTTGGCTTGGTGGAACGAGACGGCGCCTGTCGTGCTGCCATTTCTCACGCCAGAGCAGGCGCAGCTGCTGCGCGCTGAGTTGGCTTACCAAAACCATGTGGCCGCCAGCCCCCCCCATGCTGCCCTGCCCTGCGGTGCCATCCACGCCGACCTGTTTCGCGACAACGTGTTGTTCGATGGCGAGGTGCTTAGCGGCTTTTTCGACTTTTATTTTGCTGGCCACGACAGCTTTTTGTTTGACATCGCGGTCTGCCTGAACGACTGGTGCGTGCAGCACAGCCACGACGCCACCGACGGCAGCCACGATGCAGCCCGCGCCCAAGCGCTGCTCAGCGCCTACCAGGCGGTGCGCCCGCTGAGCGCCGCCGAGCGTGGCCTGCTCGGCGCAATGCTGCGCGCCGGCGCCCTGCGGTTCTGGGTGTCGCGCCTGTGGGACCTGCACCTGCCGCGCGAAGCCTCGCTGTTGCAAGCCCACGACCCGACGCATTTCGAGCGCGTGCTGCGCAACCGCGCAGCGCATGCACACCAGCAGGTGCCGGCGCTGTTGACCAACCTCCGCGTAACCGACACCTGCCTGACCGCCTAAAAAAGGCCCCCGCGACCCATGAAACTCCAATTTGTTCCCGCCCGCACTGGTTTCACCTGGGTGCAGCTCGGTGTCAAAACATTTATCCGCCAGCCGCTGGCGCTCGCAGGCCTGTTTTTCATGTTCATGGCAGTGGTCTCGGTGCTGTCCATCGTGCCGCTGGTGGGCAGTGCGGTGTCGCTGGCACTGGTGCCCGCTGCCACGCTGGGCCTGATGGCGGCCACGCGCGAGGCCACCGATGGCCGCTTTCCCATGCCAGTGACGCTGGTCACCGCCTTTCGCTCAGGCCAAGCGCGCACACGGTCTGTGTTGGTGCTGGGCGGCATGTACGCGTTTGCGCTGCTGCTGGTGTTGGGTGTGGCCTCGCTGTTCAGCGGCCCAACACCCCTGCCGGTCGACATGGCAAACAACGAGATGACGCCCGAGATGGTGCAGTCCGCTGTCTTCAGCACCAGCCTGTGGGTGGGCCTGGCGCTTTATGTGCCGGTGGTCATGGCCTTCTGGCATGCGCCGGCCCTGGTGCACTGGCACGGCGTGAGCCCGGGCAAAAGCCTTTTCTTCAGCCTCGCGGCCTGTTGGGCCAACCGGGGCGCGATGTTGCTCTACGGCCTGGGCTGGCTGGGCGTGTTCCTGCTCGGCGGGCTGCTCATCAGCCTGCTCGGTGCCCTGCTGGGCGGTGCGCAGACCATGGGCTTTCTGCTCTACCCGGCGGTTCTGCTGATGGCCTCGATGTTTCACACCTCGATCTATTTCAGCTACCGCGACAGCTTCTCTGAAGACGGGGCAAAACCATAACCCAACACGTCGTGATCGGCCGCCAGCCAGACGACATGCTCGGAAATTGGGGCCAACAGCCGCTGCAAGCCGCCGCTGCCGGGGTGGTACCGGCCGAGCTGCCGCCGTTGGCGGGCACACAATCGATGCGAAGCAGCATGGTGGAATTTGTGTGCGACGGTGCTGCTAGACGGTCAGCGCTTCTGGCGCAGCAGGCGCGGTACAGACTGGCAGCGGCATCAAAACTGGGCCCAACTGGCGCCTGGTGTTTGTCATCGGCAACGTGGCGTTTCAACCGCGGCAGAAGTCACGGTTGCCAGAGGGCGGCAGTGCCCGCCTGAACATGGTGAGCCCGCTGCGTCTGATCAGTGGCGCGGTGGTCGGTGTTTTCGGTCGCGGCAGCGCCGGCACCACCGCCACACCCAGGCTTGCCGCTGCCATTTGCGGTACCCGCGTTTACATGCAGGTCATGCCGATAAAAACAGCAATTTCTGCAACTGACATGGCGCGGTGGATCTGACCGCCAGCGGCGAGCGGGTGCGGTCGGTTTCGCCTTACCACCAGCCGTTCTGGAGCGCAGCCCAGCCAACTGCTGGCCGCTTCATCACCCCCGCACCAGCGCTGAGCCCAACCGACGAAGAGCTGGCGTTCCCCGCCGGTCTGATCGACCAACGCACCGCTTGGAAAATCGTCCAGGCCAGAAGCACCCGTGACGGCAAGGGCTTCATAGGCGACAAATCTGGGCTGGCTTACCCCGCTGCCATGGCGCCGATGCGCTGATCGGGCATCACACAGAAAAAAGCCCGAGGCTCCATCACGAGCTTCGGGCTCTCAGGCCGCTGGGGCCATCGGGCTGGTGCTTGCTAAGCGCCAATCACGCCGCCGTCGATGCGGCGGATTGCGATGGTGGCAGAACGGGGCCGACCGCTTGGGCCATAGCGCTGGTTGCCCGGCCACTGGCTCTGGAAGTTGAACACGGATGCCGTGCCGAGCGCAGGCGTGTCCTCACCCGGGTGCTGGATGTTCACGAAGATAGTTTTGCCGTCGGGCGATTCGGTCAGGCCGGTGATTTCGGCGCCCTTGGGTCCGACCAAAAAACGGCGCAGCTTGGCCTCGCCAAGCGCAGCGCCCACAAAGGTTCGCTTGCTGCCCGTGTTGCCACCCAGGCTGTTGTTCACCGTCACCGCAGCGCCATCGCCCACCGAGCCAGGAATGGCCGCGAGCAGCATGCAGTTGGTGACATCGGTGTAGGCGCCGTCGTCGGTCTGGATGTAGCAAATACCGGTGGCTTCGCTGAACCACAGACCATCGGGCGAGGAGAAATCGTTCTTTGCCGTCAGCCCCGAGAGGTTGATGCCCGCACCCGCATCTTCTTCTGCACCAAACAGAAAGATGTCCCAGTTGAAGACGCTGGCGGTGGCGCCGCCTGTGCCTTCCTTGAAACGCACAATGTGGCCGTTGGGGTTGCCACTGCGCCCTTTTCCGTCGTTGTCGGCGAAGGCGCGTGGATTGGCCGCGTCGGAGTTGGCCACGGTGCGGCTGCTGTTGTTGGTCATGGTGAAGTACACCTCGCCATTCTTCGGGTTGACCGCACCCCATTCCGGGCGGTCCATCTTGGTGGCACCCACCGCACTGGCCGCGTGACGCGCGTTCACCAGCACATCGGCTTGGTTGGCGAAGGCGTAGGTGGCATAGGCAGACGCAGCGGTCACAGCAGACAGGTTCAGCTCCAGCCAGACGCCAGTGCCGTCGTCATTGAACATGGCCACGAAGAGCTTGCCCTCGTTGAGGTACTTGTCACCAGCTGCCATGCCTGTGCCCACGTCAGCCAGATCCCAGACAGCGGTGGAGACGAACTTGTAGACGTACTCGTTTTGCGAGTCGCAACCCATGTAGAAGGCCAGCGGCTGGCCCACCACTGGAATACCGCAAACAGCGGCCTCATGCGCAAACCGGCCCATGGCGACGCGCTTGGCTGGCTGCGCGTTGGGGCGCAGCGGGTCGATTTCGACGTTGTAGCCAAAGGTGTTCGGCTCGTTGCGGAAGTCGTCTACAGCGGTGGCACCCTGGGCTGAAATGTTCCAGCGGCCGAAGCGGTCATCGGTGGCCGCCGAGGCCACAGCCGACCAGCCCTGCGAGGCGGCCGAGGTGGCGGTGTCGGCCAGCGGGCCGGAGATCACGCTGTAGCGGGCGTGTGAGCTTTTGAGCTTCGGACTCACATCGGTCGAACCCTTGGGCATGAAGAAATACCTGGCCCAGTTTTCTTCACATCCCAGGTAGGTGCCCCAGGGCGTTTTGCCGTGGCCACAGTTGTTGAGTGTGCCGCGCGAGGTAGCACCGCTGGGGTCGTACTTTGTGGCCATGAAGGCGCGGATGTCGTTCAGATGCGCAGCGGGGCCAGCGACGCGCATCAGCGTCTGGCCATTGACGCGGCGGTTAAAGGCCGAGTCGATCTTGTAGGTCCAGGCGCCGGTGCTGCTGCGGTTGATCTCAACCAGCGAGATACCATGGTGGTTGATCTCTTTGAGCACCTCGGACTCCAGGCGCGTGCCCAGATCCCAGCCGCGGAACTGGCTGAACTTTTTGCCGTCGACGCCATTGGTGGTTTGACCACGGGGGTGGAAAAAGTGGGCGTCGGCCGAGCTTTCGTGGTTCACCGCCAGCACCGCGCGACCGGTGTCCCGGGTGGTGTAGTTGCCCGAAGCGTCGATGAAGAAAATGTCCATGCCGTCGTGGTGATCGCCGATGCGGTTCGACCAGTCGTCGGTCTCGGTGCCGAGGTTGCTGTAAGCGGGCGTACTCGGGTTGATGGTGTCACCGGTGGCGTGCAACACGGTGTAGGTGTAGCCAGCGGGCAGGATGACATCGTCTAGGAGACTTTTGTCGATAGGCGAAAAACTCAACGAGCGCGCGATGGGCTGCGCCGGGATGCTGGTTGCGGCTTCTTCGCCGCCACCTCCACAGGCAGCCAGCAAAGGCAGGGTCGAGATTGCAGCCAGACCCACGCCACCTTGGATCAACTGGCGGCGAGAAAAGCCAGCTTGCTTGCTTCGAGTCAGAACCTCTGCGAAATGCTCGTTGGAGGAGTGGTTGCAGATTTCGTCGGTGTAATCAGACATGTCGGATGTGCTCCATGCGGGTTGTTGAACAGCTCTATGGTCGACAACGCCCATGACAAATGCGTGACGCGCGGCCCTACAAGGGGTTTCACGCCACCGTCACTTTTTTATGTTCGATCAGCCTTTCTGGCGGTGCAGCACCACGGCGAGTGGTGCTGCCTCGGTGGCAACAGCGGTCCAAGCCGAATGCCGGCGCAAACCTGTTGCACAACAGCAACACCTGTGGAGATACAGCTGGTGTCACAGAATTTTCATGTGGCCCAGATGACATGCACGCACCCGCTTGCGATGGGCGGCGGGCGTGGGAATCCAGCCAGGCGACAAATATCAATTGGAAATCACCACAAGGAATCCCTTGTTGCGTTGACCTTAATTGCCGCTTCTGGCGCAGCCCTCGCGCAATCTTTCCTCACCGGCGGCATCTCGGGCGCGGTTGAGCTTCAACTTTGAAGAAATCGCAGGGGTAAAGAACGACATCACCGCGCTGAACCTGTGCTCCCGCGCCGGAAAGTTGGACGTGGGCTTCGCCCACCAGGACCAGAAAAACACCGTTGCTGCCAGCGACTGTGGGCACAGCGTTTTGTCTGCAGCCTACAACTTGGGCGTGGCCCACGTATCGGCCCAATTCCAGAACAGCAAGCAGGCCACCGGTCTGAAGGACAACAGGTTCGTGCCCGGTGTGTTGGTACCGGTTGCCACCAACACAGACGTGTCGCTGGCCTAGGCCCACAGCAAGGGCAAATTAAATGGTGCCACCACCCCAAACGACACGGCCTTCTCGTTCGGCGGCGCCTACTCGCTGTCCAAGCGCACCCACCGGTACGGCGCCTATCTGACCGGCGACGTCGAGAACGCGCTCGGCGCGAAGAACGCTGACCAAACCTTGCACGCAGGTGGCGTGCGTCACGATTTCTGCTCTGAGTCGATGGCGCGTCTTGCGTGCGTCAAGTGTTCTCCAAGCTTGCGCAGTGGCTGAAAGTCGATGAGAAACCACGCGATTTTTAGCAATGAGCGGCTTGCCGATCATGGCTTTTTTGCAGCGACAGCTTGCTCAGCTGATCGAGCTGGCCAGACAGCCGATCGGCTCAGTCATCCACCGGCGTGAGCTTGGCCACACTCAGCGCGAGCCACTTCACGCCGTGCCGCGTGAAGCCCACTTGGGCGCGCGCGTCGGCCCCTGCACCCTCCAGCGCGAGCACCTTGCCCTCGCCAAACTTGTTGTGAAACACCGCCATGCCGGCCCGAATGTCGGTGCCGCGATCGGGCTCGGGGTTGCTTTTGCCGCCCAGGCCCTTGGGGTCGCTGCCCGAGGCCCAGCCAGGTGACCAGGCGGGTTGCAGCCCCGCGCCGCGCGCTGGCGCGCCGCGCCCCGGCGCCCAGGCCGAGCCGCCGCTGGCTGTGGCACCCAGAGCCGGTTGCTGCGGGGTCAGCCACTTCATACAAGCCTCGGGCAGCTCATCGAAGAAACGGCTTTTCATGTTGTAGCGGGTCTGGCCATGCAGCATGCGGGTCTGCGAGTGGCTGAGGTACAGCCGCTTTCGAGCCCGGGTGATAGCGACGTACATCAGCCGGCGTTCTTCTTCCAGTCCATCGCGGTCGCTCATCGCGTTTTCGTGCGGGAACAGGCCCTCTTCCATGCCGGTGATGAACACACAGTCGAACTCCAGCCCCTTGGCCGCGTGTACCGTCATCAGCTGCACAGCGTCCTGGCCAGCCTGGGCCTGGTTGTCGCCGGACTCCAGCGCGGCGTGGGTGAGAAAAGCGACCAGCGGGCTCAGCGTTTCACCGGTTTCCTGGTCGGGTGCCAGTGGCTCGTCGATGACTGGCTGGCTTGGATCCAGCCCCTGACTCACCGGGCTCTGGGTCAGTGGTGTGCCGTGTTCGTCCACTGGCAGCGCCACCGCATCGCGGCCAAAGCCCTCGATGCTCACAAAGCTCTCGGCCGCATTCACCAGCTCCTCCAGGTTCTCCACCCGGTCCTGGCCCTCGCGCTCGGCTCGGTAGTGCTCAATCAGACCGCTGTGCTCGAGTACCCGCTCGATGATTTCGCGCAGGGTGTGACCCTCGGTCTGCTCGCGCAGCACCTCGATCTTGGCGGCAAAAGCGCCGATAGCGGTACCAGCGCGGCCCGCCACGCCGCTGACCGCGTCGTGCAGCGAGCAACCCGAGGTGCGCGACACGTCTTGCAGCTGCTCGATGCTGCGCGCGCCAATACCGCGCGGTGGGAAGTTCACCACCCGCATGAAACTGGTGTCGTCGTGCGGGTTCTCCAGCAAGCGCAAATAGGCCAGCGCGTGTTTGATTTCTGCGCGCTCGAAAAAGCGCAAACCACCGTAGACGCGGTACGGCATGCCGGCGTTGAACAGCGCTGTCTCCACCACGCGGCTTTGCGCGTTGGCGCGGTACAGCACCGCCATCTCGCGCTTGGGGCTGCCTTCGCGCGCCAGCTGCTTCATCTCGTCGACCATCCACTGCGCCTCGGCGAAGTCGCTGGTGGCCTCGAACACGCGCACCGGCTCGCCGGCGCCAGCGTCGGTGCGCAGGTTTTTGCCCAGACGGTGGCTGTTGTTTGAGATCAGCTGGTTGGCCGAGTCCAGGATGTTGCTGGCGCTGCGGTAGTTCTGCTCCAGCTTGATTTGGTGTTGCACGCGAAACTCGCGTACGAAGTCGGCCATGTTGCCCACCCGGGCGCCGCGAAACGCGTAGATGCTCTGGTCGTCGTCGCCGACCGCAAACACCGCGTTGACAGCCGGCGTGAGGCCTTCGATGGGTGGTGTGCTGAACTGTTTGATCCAGGCGTATTGCAGCCGGTTGGTGTCCTGGAACTCGTCGATCAGAATGTGCTTAAACCGCCGCTGGTAGTGCTCGCGCACAGGATCGTTGTCGCGCAGCACCTCAAAGCTGCGCAGCATCAGCTCGCCGAAGTCCACCACGCCCTCGCGCTGGCATTGTTCTTCATACAGCGCATACAGCTCGACCTTCTTGCGCGTTTCCTCATCGCGCACGGTCACATCGACCGGCCGCTCCCCGTCTTCCTTGCGACCGCTGATGAAATACTGCACCTGCTTGGGCGGGAAGCGCTCGGTGTCCACATTGAACTGCTTGCACAGGCGCTTGACGGCGGAGAGCTGGTCTTGCGTGTCCAGAATTTGAAACGTGGCCGGCAGCCCCGCCAGCTTGTGGTGGGCGCGCAAGAAGCGGTTGCACAGACCGTGAAAGGTGCCAATCCACATGCCGCGCACATTCACCGGCAACATGCCGGAGAGCCGGGTCATCATTTCCTTGGCTGCTTTGTTGGTGAAGGTGACCGCCATCAGCCCACCCGGCCCGACCTGCCCGGTTTGCAGCAGCCAGGCGATGCGGGTGGTGAGGACGCGCGTCTTGCCCGAGCCGGCACCCGCGAGGATGAGCGCGTGCTCGGGTGGCAAGGTGACGGCAGCACCTTGCTCGGGGTTGAGGCTGGCGAGCAGCGGGGATGGGTTCACGGTATTGTCAGAAGGCATGGACCGATTGTAGGAAACGGTCACCGGCCCGCTGACCAGCGCCATCCCGCAGCCGACCCGCCTACAATTGCGTGTCCGGGTCGCGCACAAGCGTCCGGTTTTTTTTCGCCCAATCGGGGCACGAAACCCGAGCAAGACCAAGCGCCTTTACCCATTTGATGCAAGGAACCGGACCGTGGAAATCTTCGATTACGACAACATCCTGCTGCTGCCGCGGAAATGCCGCGTGGAGAGCCGCTCGGAATGCGATGCCAGCGTGGAACTCGGCGGGCGCCGGTTTCGCCTGCCGGTGGTGCCGGCCAACATGAAGACAGTGGTGGACGAGAAGATCGGCCTTTGGCTGGCGCAAAACAGCTACTTTTATGTGATGCACCGCTTCGATCTGGACAACGTGGCTTTTGTGCGCAGCATGCACAAAGTCGGTGTTTACGCGTCAATCTCGCTGGGTGTGAAGGCCGCTGACCGCGCCACGGTGGACGCACTCACCGCCGAGGGGCTGGTGCCCGAATACATCACCATCGACATCGCCCACGGCCACGCCGACACGGTACGCGACATGATCGGTTACCTGAAAGAAAAGCTGCCCAAAAGCTTTGTGATCGCGGGCAATGTGGCAACGCCCGAGGCGGTTATCGATCTGGAAACCTGGGGTGCTGATGCGACCAAGGTGGGTGTAGGCCCAGGCAAGGTCTGCATCACCAAGCTCAAAACCGGCTTTGGCACCGGCGGCTGGCAGCTCTCAGCCTTGAAGTGGTGTGCCCGCGTGGCCACCAAACCCATCATTGCAGACGGCGGCATCCGCAGCCATGGCGACATTGCCAAGAGCATCCGCTTCGGTGCCAGCATGGTCATGGTGGGTTCCCTGTTTGCCGGCCACGAAGAGTCGCCGGGCAAGACGGTAGAGGTGGACGGCGAGCTGTTCAAGGAGTACTACGGCTCGGCCAGCGACTTCAACAAGGGCGAATACAAACACGTTGAAGGCAAGCGCATTCTCGAGCCCATCAAGGGCAAACTGGCCGGCACGCTGACCGAGATGGAGCAGGACGTGCAAAGCTCCATCAGCTACTCGGGTGGCACCAAGCTGATGGACATCCGCAAGGTGAATTACGTGATCTTGGGTGGCGACAACGCACGGATTATGTGAGGCCCACGCGAAGCACCTGCGACGCGTCACCTTCCAGGGAGCAACGCTGGCAGCCCGGCCAAGCCGAAATCGCGGTGTTCTGGGTTGGAGGCACGCGCGCCGGCCGAGACCTTCTAACCCGATCGGGGTTCAGACCTCGCGCTGACATGCATCTAAGCCTTCAGCGATTTCAGAGTCAGCTGGTGCAACCGATGCCCCGGTTGCACCAGTGCTTCAAGCACGCTGAAATGGTTAAGCCCGGGCAATGCTTCACACACCGGCACCACCTCGGCACCCCAGGCCTGCTGGATCAGCGCGTTCTGCTGCACGAATGCCTCGCTCTCGTTCGCACCCACCAGCGCTACCAGCGTGCCCCGACCATCGATCACAGACGGCGCGGGAAAACCCGCTGGGCTGGCCTGGCGCACCTGCTCGGGCGTGAGGCGCAGCGCATCGCGCAGAAACGGGGTGTGGCGCAGCGGCTCCAGATCGAACACACCCGAGATCGACAGCGCGTTTTTCACCAGCGCAGGCGGCAGACCGGTGCCCACCTTCGCCCAGTCGCAGGCGAGCAGCATAGCCGCGAGGTGGCCGCCCGCCGAATGGCCCACCACTGTGATGCGCTGCGGGTCACCACCGTGCGCGCCGATGTGACGGTAAACCCAAGCCAGCGCCTGCGTCATCTGCAAAGCAATCTGCGCAACGGTGACAGCAGGACACAGCGCGTAATTCGGTACCACCACGCACGCGCCCCGCTTGACAAACGCGGGCGCGAGGAAGCTGTGGTCCGCCTTGTCCAGGCTGCGCCAGTAGCCGCCGTGGATGAACACCAACACCGGCGCGGCTGGTCGGCCCGGCTGGGACGGCGCGGGAAACACATCCAGCGTCTCGCCCACGCCGTGTCCATAGGCCACATCGAGCAGGCATGGCAGCGTCTGACGCGCTTGGGCAGATTCGGTCGCCCAACGCTCGAAATGCGCTGCGTGTTCGGGCACCAGAGCGCGGTTGTTGTACTGACGATCCAGCCAAGCGGGATCGTGGCGGGTGGGAATGATTTTGTTTCTGACCATGATCGGGCGATTGTGCGCGGTGAATTGGACCAGCCGCCTACACTTCTGCGCTTACTTTTCCTTCAGCCCTCCGTTGCACGCACACGCCCAAACCATGACCGCTCCGATCGCCTCCAACGCTCTCCCGCCCGCCCTCTCTGTGGCCGTGCTCGGCATCGGCCTGATGGGCTTTCCGATCGCGCGACGCTTGTGCGAGGCTGGCGTGGCGGTACGGGCCTGGAACCGCTCGCCCGCGAAGGCCGAGCGGTTGGTGCCCTTCGGCGTCACCGTCTGCGAGTCTGCTGCCGACGCTGTGTCAACCGCCAATCTGGTGATCACGCTGCTGGAGAATGGCGAGGCGGTCGAGGCGGTGCTGTTCGACCCCACCACGCTCGGTGCGCTGCGCGCCGGCACGCTGGTGTTGGACATGTCGTCCATCCTGCCGGCGCAGGCGCGTGACCACGCGTCGCGCCTGGCCAGCCGCTCGGTGCAGCACCTGGACGCGCCCGTCTCGGGCGGCACTGTGGGCGCCGAAGCGGGCACGCTGGCCATCATGGCCGGGGGCGACAGCGCCGAGGTGGAGCGCGCACGGCCGCTGCTGGAAATGTTGGGCCGCCTGACGCATGTCGGTCCGCACGGTGCTGGACAGCTGGCAAAACTGGCCAACCAAATGATCGTGGGAATCACCATCGGTGCGGTCGCCGAGGCGCTGCTGATGTGTGAAAAAGGCGGTGCCAATATGGCGCGCGTGCGCCAGGCGATCACTGGCGGTTTTGCCGACAGCCGCATCCTGGCGCTGCACGGCGAGCGCATGGTGCAGCGCGACTTCACCAAGCACGCTGCCATGGCGGTGCAGCTCAAAGACATGCGCAACGCGATGCACACCGCCCAGGGCATGGGCTTTGAGGCGCCAATCACGACCTTGTTTGAGCAGCTGTTTGCCCAGGCGGTCGATCACGGCCTGGGCGACCTGGACCACTCGGCGCTTTTTGTCGAACTGGCGCAGCGCAACAGCATGCGCTGATGGGCGGTTGGTCGCGACAGCTGGGGTTTGCTAGAATCTTGAGTTGATTTTGGGGACGTAGCTCAGCTGGGAGAGCGTCGCGTTCGCAATGCGAAGGTCGGGAGTTCGATCCTCCTCGTCTCCACCAAAAAAACAAAAAGGCCGGACACAAGTCCGGCCTTTTTTTGCGATTGACAACGCACAGCCACATGGAGCGGCGCGTGCCAGCCGCCAAACCCAGGGCAGTAACGCTGCAAACCCGCACCAATTCCGCTGTTGAGTGAGGACTTGCGCCGGCATTGCATCGACCGGAGATGGGCTTGCTGGAGACCGACAAAACCTGGGTGCTCGACCCGCGCTGCGAACCGGCCGCAGACAGCTTGGAAATGCTGTTGACAGTGGCCCCAACAGCTGCACCTGACCCACCAGCACGGAGCGAACGCAGGGCTCCATCGCTCAGCACCGCTCGCTGGGTGGAAGACTGACGACAGACGCCAGCTGCCTCCGGTTGAGGCGGCCCAGCGGCTGCGCTCACACGCAGACAACTGGGTCGGAGCAGAAATGGCCAGGCCATGGCGCGCTTGTTCACGCCGAAGGACCGGTATTGACGCAAACACCATAAAAAAAGCCGGACATTTGTCCGGCTTTCTTGATGCTGACGCTGACCCTGACGCTGACGTTCAGCGTGGGTTGCGGCGCGCTACCGGGCGCGACGGCGCACCGGCTGGACGACGCGGGGCGAACTCGCCGCGCATCGCAGCGCGCTCACCCGTGCCACGCTCGGGAGCAAAGCGGTCGCCACCGCGGTCGTTGCGGGCAGGAGCACTGGAGAAACCCGAGGGTCGAGCGCCAGCGCCGGATGCACCACGGTCGGCAAGTGCGCGCGCGGCTGGGCGGCTGTCGCCAGCGCGCTCGAACCTGTTCTCGCTGCGGGGTGCTGCATCTCGGTTGTCAAACCGGCCAGCGTCGCCACGTTGCTCGAAGCGGCCTGCGTCGCCTGACGGCCCGTGTCCGGCGTTGCCGCGCGGTGCGTTGTCAAAGCGGTTGCCTTCAAAACGCGGCGCGCTGCGGTCAGGTGGGCCACGGCGGTCACCACCAAAGCGGTCGTTACCGCGCGAGGCGTTGGCGTAGTTGCGGCCAGGAGCGCCACGGCCCATCGGCGGCTCGTTCATCGGTGCGCGCTGGCGTGGCTCCATGCCCTCGACAGTGGCAACAGTGATGCGCTGGCGGGTGAAGGCTTCGATGTCGAAGATCTTGCGGCGGTCGCGCATCTCGGCAAAGGTGATGGCCAGGCCATCGCGCCCAGCGCGGCCGGTGCGGCCGATGCGGTGGGTGTAGTCCTCGGCCTTCATCGGCAAGCCAAAATTGAACACGTGGGTGATGGTGGGCACATCGATCCCGCGCGCAGCGACGTCGGTGGCCACCAAGATCTGCACCTGGCCGTTGCGCAGCGCCGTCAGGCGGCGGTTGCGCATGCCCTGGCCGAGGGCGCCGTGCAGCGCCACAGCGGCAAAGCCAACCTGCTGCAAGTCGGTGGCCAAACCATCACATTCAATCTGCGTGCTACAGAAAACGATGGCTTGGTTGATGCCGGTGTCGCGCAACCAGTGGTCAAGCAAAGTGCGCTTGTGCTGGGCGTTGTCGGCCCAGTACAGTTTTTGCTCAATGTTGACATGCTGCTCTTGCGGTGAGTCGATCTGGACTTTTTGCGCATGCTTGCCGCCTTCGTGCATGACACGCATGGCGAGCTGCTGAATGCGTGGCGCAAAGGTGGCGGAGAACATCATGGTCTGACCGCGCTGACTGGTCAGCTCGTTGATCTCGGCGAGGTCGTCGGAGAAGCCAAGATCGAGCATGCGATCGGCCTCGTCCACCACCAAGAACTGCACTTTGTCCAACTTAAGCTGCTGCGAACGCTGCAAATCCAGCAGGCGCCCCGGGGTGGCAACCACCAGATCGGCATTTTGCAGCTTGGCGATCTGCAACTGGTAAGGCATGCCGCCTACCACGTTGGCCACACGCAGACCACGGCAGTGGCGCACCAGGTCAATGGCGTCGTTCGCCACCTGCTGGGCCAGTTCGCGGGTTGGGCACACGATCAAAGCGCCGGGGACAGCGGCCTTGAAATTGCGCGCGCTGGTCGGGTCTTTGCGCTTTGGACGCTTAGGCGCAGCTTCGCCGCGGGCCTGTGCTTCGGCGCCAGCGCGCTCGAAATCGGCGCGCTCTTTGGCCTCAGCGGCGGCTTGCTGCTGGAGCAAGGTGTGCAACACCGGCAACAAAAAGGCGGCGGTTTTGCCGCTGCCGGTCTGGCTGGAAACCATCAAATCGGCGTAACGTTTCTCGCCTTCGGGCAGCATAGCCTTGGGGATGACATTGTTTTGCACCTGGGTCGGCTTTACATAGCCGAGATCAGCACAGGCCTGCACCAGCTCGGGCGCCAGGCCCAGCAGCTCAAAGCCGTTGGGTTCTGTGGCCGTGGGTTCTGGGGTTTCCAGCTCGACATCGGGGGTCAAAATTTCGCCCGCAGTTTCGGCTGCGGTGGAAGAAGTGGAAAGGTTGGAATCGGGCGTAAATTCGCCGCGTTCTTCAAAAGAGTCGCTCATGTTCGTCCTTGCGCTTGGGCGCAATTAATCGAATCTAGGCACAGGTTAGCCGTCGCCAGACATGGCGGGCGTTCCCAGGCGCTGAATCCGTTCGTGGTTACAAAACACCAACCATCAAACGGGCAACGCGCCATGGGTCACAAAAGAATCTGGTGACGCCGGGAGCGAATGGCCTCTTGCGCATGACCGCTGGTGAATACCAGGGCGGCCGGGTGTTCCCAAAGGGGCATACACCAGCGCGGTTCGGGAGGCCTGTGTGTGAGGCAGATGCACTAATAAGCGCAGTTTCCTGCGCAGCCTCGGATTATCGCACGCTTCTGGGGAAAACCCTAGTTTTTCTTGTTAGGCCTTGCCCTAGCCCAACACAGCCGAGACGATCTGGAACAAGGTCGCAGCCAGCACAGCGGTGGCAGGCACGGTGATGATCCAGGCCGCAACGATGCGCAGCACCGCTGAGCGCTTGACGATTTCTTTCTTATAGGCCTTCTTGAACGCCCGACGCTCGTTCTTGGCAAACACCGCGCCTTCGCTCTGCGCGCGCAGCTTGGTGCGCTGTTTCATGTCGGCCAACATGCGTTTTTTGTCTGCGACTTCGGCGGTCTCAAAGCGCTGCAGATAGGTCTGAACCTCTTCTCGATCGTCGCCCTGGTGGCCCGCAAAAACCACGGCTTCCATCTTGCTGTAATTCACTTTGAGCAGCTCGCGCAGGAAGCCCACGCCAAACACCGCACCAATCGTCACATGGGTGGTGGATACCGGCATGCCGAGCTGCGAAGCGAAGATTACGGTGATGGTTGCGGCCATGGCGATCGAGTAGGCACGCATGTTGTCGAGTTCGGTAATCTCTCGGCCCACCGTTTTGATGAGCCGCGCGCCATAAAGCGCCAATCCGACCGACAGACCCAACGCGCCCAGCATCATGACCCACAGGGGCGTGGCCGCCTTGGTGGCGATAGCGCCGCTCTTCACTGCTTCGTAAATCGCCGCCAGCGGACCCACCGCGTTGGCCACATCGTTGGCGCCATGGGCGAAGCTCAACAATGCCGCTGAACACACCAGTGGCCAGGTGAACAGTCGGTTCACGCCGCCTTTGGTGTTGCTTTGTCGCTGCGCCAAACGCCTCACCGGTTTGCGCACCAGCACCAGAACGACGGCAGCGATGGCGCCACCACCGATCACAGCCGCAATGAAGGACACGTGCACCAGCTGTCCCAGGCCCTTGAGCATCATGTAAGTGCCAAACGTCCAGGCCATCACCGCAATCAGCCAGGGCACAACCCGGGCGGCGGCCTCCATCATCTCGCTGCGGTAGGTGATGCTGCGCTTGATGACATACAGGAAGGCGGCGGCGATGGCACCCCCGGCGAGCGGCGAAATCAACCAACTCAGCACAATGTTGCCGATGGTGTCCCAGTTCACCAGACCCCAGCCGCCAGCCGCGATGCCAGCGCCCATGACTGCGCCAATGATGGAGTGGGTGGTTGAGACTGGCGCGCCGATGGCGGTGGCCAAATTGAGCCACAGGGCGCCCGCCAGCAAGGCGGAGAACATGACCCAGGCGAACAGGCTGGGATCCGTGATCTGCTTGCTATCGATGATGCCGCCCTTGATCGTGCCCACCACCTCGCCGCCGGCCACGATAGCGCCCATGGCCTCAAACACAGCCGCGATCAGGATCGCCCAACCCATGGTGATGGCGCCCGAGCCCACCGAAGGGCCGAGGTTGTTGGCCACGTCATTGGCGCCGATGTTCATCGCCATGTAGCCACCTACCACCGCGCTGACAATCAGCAGCCACACAGCTGAGCCAGAGAGCCCGGCCAGATCGCTGCCGCGCAGCGACGCAAACAGCCCCACCAGCAGCAAAAAGACCAGCGCGGCACCGAGCTGGAGCACGTCTTGGTACTGGGCAACGAGGCCCGCGCGTGATCGTTTTGTCATCGTTTCTTCATTTGAGTCGGCCGATTTTGGCACCTGGGCGGCGCGTCAAAACCCGTGAGGAGCGGCCCGCCTGCGAGGCCCAGCTGTCAGCGCAGGAAGTGCGTTCGGTAGTGCTCAAGCTCGTCGATCGACTCGTGAACGTCGGCCAATGCGGTGTGTTTTTGCTGCTTTTTGAAGCTGTTGTACACCTCGGGGCGCCAGCGCTTGGCCAGCTCTTTGAGGGTGCTTACGTCCAGACAGCGGTAATGAAACCAACCCTCCAGCTTGGGCATGTACTTGACCAGAAAGCGCCGGTCTTGGCTGATGGTGTTGCCGCACATGGGCGATCCGCTTTTGGGCAGGTACTGGCATATGAAGGCCAACAGCTCGGCTTGCGCCTGCTCTTCGGTGACTGTGCTGGCGCGCACCTTTTCGATCAGCCCGCTTCTGCCGTGGGTGCCCTTGTTCCAGGCGTCCATCGCGCCCAGCAACGCATCACTTTGGTGAATCACGATCACCGGTCCTTCGATCCTAGGTGTGAGCTGCGGCCCGGTGATCACCACCGCGATCTCCAGCAAACGCTCTTTCTCGGGGTCCAGGCCACTCATTTCGCAGTCCAGCCAGATCAGGTTCTGGTCGCTTTTGGCCAGTGTTGCCGGGGCGACAGGAGCGGCATCGGCGCTGGCGAGCGAGGCAGTGACAAGGGGGGAACTGGGGGCGGCGGGCGTGGTGTTCAAAATCATTGCGTTATTTTCGCCGATGCGCGTGCTGTCCCTGAAGCTGGCGCAGGCGCGGGCGCTTCGATAAACTCGCACCTATGGATTTTGCCGCCTGGTCGATGACCGCCACCTTCTGCACCCTGCTTTTGCTCGGCCTCTTCGTTCGCGTGGGGCTGGCCAGCCGGCAGATACGTTTTGTCACACGCCACCGCAGCGAGGTGCCAGCTGCGTTCGCCGACACAGTCTCGCTTGCGGCGCACCAAAAGGCGGCCGACTACACGGTGGCCAAGTCGCGCTTGGGCTTGCTCAACATGTTTTTTGAAGCTGCTTTGCTGTTGGTCTGGACGCTGCTTGGCGGGCTCGACTGGCTGAACCACCTGCTGCTGGACGCGATGGGCAGCGGTTTTCTGCAGCAGATCGCCCTGCTTGGCGCCTTCGCCGCCATCGGCGGCCTGCTCTCGCTGCCGCTGGCTTGGTGGTCCACCTTTCGCACCGAGGAGCGTTTTGGTTTCAACAAGATGTCGCCTGCTCTCTGGCTGGCCGATCTGGCCAAGGGCACGCTGGTGGGTGCGCTGGCCGGGCTGCCGATTGCGGCGCTGGTGCTGTGGCTGATGGGCGCCGCCGGGCCGCTGTGGTGGCTGTGGGCCTGGGGCGCATGGATGGTGTTCAACCTGCTCGCCCTGGTGCTCTACCCGACGCTGATCGCGCCGCTGTTCAACAAATTCGAGCCCTTGCAAGACGAAAGCCTGAAAGAGCGGGTGCAGGCGCTGATGCAGCGCTGCGGGTTTGCAGCCAAGGGCTTGTTTGTGATGGACGGCAGCAAACGCAGCGCCCACGCCAACGCCTACTTCACCGGCTTTGGCGCCGCCAAGCGGGTGGTGTTTTTTGACACGCTTTTGAAACAGCTCTCGCCGCCCG
>Ga0105053_10004626_pt1 | contig 20149 bp, 15 predicted proteins | sample BON01_FD_78093 | JGI IMG/M metagenome (GOLD analysis project Ga0105053, IMG submission 78093) | Freshwater microbial communities from Lake Bonney liftoff mats and glacier meltwater in Antarctica - BON-01 | ecosystem: Environmental > Aquatic > Freshwater > Ice > Glacier meltwater | place: Lake...
CCGCGGGATGAGTGCACAACCTGAAAATGACACCATCTGGTACGGACTGTGGACACCGGGGGAAGGAGTCAAAGTCGCCCCGCACAATGTGTTGGATCCAATCGATCTCGATAATCGAAGTTTCGAGATCAACATGCAACGTGAGTTCGAAACGGTGCAGTACGTCGCCGAGTGGTTACCGGGGCTGGATCCAACGAGCGCGAACTCGACCACCTGTCTTTACACCAATGAGCCCAATGAAAACTTCATCCTTGATCGACATGGGCCATTAACCGTGTGCTCACCCTGCTCGGGCCAAGGGTTTAAATATGTTCCGGCCGTTGGCGCGATCACCGCGGACTTGGCGATGGGTGGAACCCAAGCGGTTAAGCAATGGCAATTTGCTGGATAGTGGTGTGACGTAAAAGCACTGATGTTATTGATGTTGCTGGTGAGATCAATTCTAAGAAAAATAAATAAAAGATTTGCGAAAAGTGCTTGCGCGCCTTCTTGCACTGGGTGTAGAAATAACTCACTAGCCGCAAGGCGAAGGTCAGATCAGTATTTAACAACTTGTCCGGGGTAGAGCCGGAGATACCACATGCTGGTGGCATCGGTTGGGAAGAATGATCTGAGGTTGGAAGTTCAACTGGCGAAGTGGCAACACGGAGCGAGCATCGCGAAGCAGCAAGATATGCGAAGGCCCTGGGAAACTGGGCAGTGAAAACGCCAGCTAAATGGAAGACCCCTCGGACTCATACTTCGAGGGGTCTTCCGCATGTCATGGCCAACAACGTATGGATCAAGCACGGGCAGGGCTAGATCGCCGGTGCGCTCTATTTTTCCGGCAGTCCTGGCATATCTTCCAACTCCACCCCCTTGGTCTCATTGATTTTGCGCAGCACAAATGGGATTGACGCAATCGTGAAGAGGGTAAAGATGCTGTATGCCAGCCCGAGTGAGATTGCCGAAAGGCTGGGGAATGTTGTGGTGACCACAAAGTTCGCGATCCACTGGCCAGTTGCTGCAACCGCGAGTGCTGTTGCGCGGATCCGATTGGGAAACATCTCACCGAGGAGCACCCACACGATAGGTCCCCACGTGGCGGCAAAAAATGCCACATAGGCATTGAAGGCGATGACGGCCGCAATGTCAGGACCGTTTGCCAGCACCGGGTTGCCGGCGGCATTAATGGGGGCAGTACCGAAGATGTAGGTCAACGAGGCCAAGGTGACAACCATGCCGCAGGAGCCAACGATCAAAAGGGGTTTACGTCCAACTTTGTCCACCAGAGCGATCGCCACGATGGTGAACAACACATTAATCCCGGTGGTGATGAGCGAGGTTTGGAAGGCCTGGTCCGGTGAAAAACCGACCGATTCCCAAATCGTGTTTGAGTAGTAGAAAACGGCATTTATCCCCATAAATTGTTGCAATGCAGCCAGGATGATTCCGATCCACACAATGGGCATGAGTCCAAAACGACCGCCACGCAGATCACGAAACCGCGAGCGGTGCTCACCACCAATACTGCGCGCGATGTCGGCAATCTTGGGTGCAACATCATCTAGATAAATACGCTGAAGTACTCCAGCTGCCTCTTTAACCTTGCCAACCTCAACGAGGTAGCGCGGTGATTCTGGCAACCTCATTGCCAGCACAAAGTAGATGATGGCCGGTGCCACCATGGATAAAAACATCCAGCGCCACGCTGGTAATCCCCAGATCCACTCATTGCGGGAATCACCCCCAGCGGACTGCAGGATCAGATAATTAGTGAGACCGGTCGTAAAAATACCGATAACAATCGCAAACTGCTGCAGGGATCCCAATCGACCGCGCAAGTGAGACGGCGCAATTTCGGCGATATACATCGGCGCCATCACGGATGCCATCCCAATACCGGCGCCACCGATAAACCGCCAGAAACAGAGGTCGACGATGGAGAAAGGAAATGCCTGCCCAATCGCAGCGATAAGAAACAGACTCGCTGCCACTAGCATCACGGGCTTGCGACCGAATCTGGTGGCAAGGGATCCGGAGAACCAAGCACCGATTGCCGAACCAACAAGAGCGATTGCGACAACAAAACCGAGCCAGAAGTTATTGAGCCCAAAGGTAGTCTTAATTGCCGAGGACGCGCCATTGATTACAGCAGAATCAAAACCAAAGAGAAATCCGCCGATTGCGGCGACCGCGGCAAATCGCACCACTCGTCCGGTGTGATAACGCTCGAGGTGCCCTGAATCTGGTTGCGCTAGCGCCGGTACCGGGCCGTGGGACATGGTCAACCTTTCTGTGCAGTCAGGTTAAGCAAGTGGGGTCCGGTGCATACTGCGCAACAGGGTGATCCCGATCGAAATATAGCGCCTGTTCCCGGGAAATGATGCCAAGATGAATCCGTCATTCGGGTCTCGTCGTCACCGTTGACGGTCAATTCTCAAGTGAAGAAACAATACTGGTGTTACCCATGTTACGGATGAGTCATTTCTGCGGAAAAATACATAAAAGATTTGTAAAAAGTGCTTGCGCGCCCGCTTGCATTAGGTGTAGACATAGGCCACTAGCCGCAAGGCGAAGGTCAGGTCCGTATTCAACAACTCGTCCGGGGTGGGTCCGGAGGCACCACATGCTGGTGGCATCAGTTGGGGAGAAAGATCTGAAGTTGGCAGAACAACTGGTGAAGTGGTAACACTGATCGAGCATCACGGAACAGCAAGGTACGCGAAGGCCCTGGGAAACTAGGCAGTGAAAGCGCCAACTAAATGGAAGTCCCCTCGAACTCATACTTCGAGGGGACTTCCTCATTTATAGAGCAAAAACCCCGCGCAATAGCGTTGCCACGCCGAAGCCTGGCGCTCGTTTCACTATTCCAAGGTTATTTTGGGCAGTACTTTGTCTAGCCACTTCGGTAGCCACCAATTGGACTTACCTAACAGGGTCATCAGCGAGGGTACTAAAACCAAGCGAACAATGAATGCGTCAATAAGTACGGCTGCCGTGAGGGAAACGCCGAAAAGCTTGATCGCATCAATAGGAGTTGGGACAAATGAGATGAAAACAGCACTCATGATTGACGCTGCAATCACAACGACCTTGCCACTGCCGGCGAGTCCATTGAGAACCGCCAGTCGGTTATCCCCTGTTTTCTCCCACTCTTCTTTCATTCGTGAGACGAGAAATACTTGGTAGTCCATGGAGAGTCCAAAGAGAATTGCAAACACCATGACCGGCAGGAACGGAAGGATCGGGCCGGTCCCTGTAACGCCGAGTATGGAGTCTGCGACACCCCATTGAAATACTGCGACGGTTACACCCATGGCGCCGGCAAAACTCAACAAACTTGTTAACGCAGCCGTGAGCGGGATGACGATTGAGTGAAATAGCAGGATCAAAGCAAGGAAGCCGAGCCCGACAACAAGCAGGAGGAACAGCGGTAACACCTTGATCAGGGCGTCGGTGAAATCTGTGGAAACAGCTTGACTCCCACCCACGTATATTTTTGTTCCATCTTTGGCTTCGATCTCGACTGCGGTATTTGTTCTGATTCGCTCCAGCACGGTCGCGGTCGCTTCGTCTTGCGGCGAGGTGGTGGGTTGAACCAAAACGGATGTCACACTTCCGCCCGCCCCGAACGTTTTCTTGTTCAGTTCAAGAAGCGGCAACATGCCAAGGCTTGGAATTGTGCTGGCCACCCCTTCGGTTTTATTGAGCGCTCGAATTGTTTCCTTAAGGGCTAAGAAATCGTCTTTCTTTTTGGTTTCGACCGCGATGAAGAATGGGCCACTCACTCCTGGCCCAAAATCTTTGGCCAACAGGTCATAACCGGTGCGAAGCGGTGTACCTTCGGCTTGGCTGCCGTCGTCGGGGAACCCCAGTTGCAGGGATAACGCCGGCACGGCTAGACCTCCGACAAAAATGAGGCTCAGTAGAACCGGGATGAGCGGCCGCTTCTGCAGTAACCGGCCGAAGGAACGCCATCGCTTGGGATCTTCGGGACTCTTCGTTGGATCTTTGCCCCAAGGCATCCGGATGCTAAACGCCTTCGTACCCAACAGACTCAATAGTGCTGGAAGCATGAACAACGCTGAGACCATGACCATCAGGACGGCCACCGCTGCTGCGATTGCTAAACCATTGAAGAACTGAATGCCAAGAACAAACATTCCGAGCAGGGCCAAAATAACCGTGCTTCCGGCAAAGAGCACCGCCCGCCCCGCTGTTCCAACCGATTTGCGGGCTGCGTCTTTGGGTGACATGCCTTGCTGGAGTCCCTGACGGTAGCGATTGGTAATAAACAGTGCGTAGTCGATGCCAACGCCGAGGCCGATCATTGCCGCGAGGGTCGGCGCGAAACTGGCAACCGTGGTGAATTTTGCGGCAACAATGACCAGTAGCTGGCCTCCGACTAGTCCGGTGATCGCGACAAAGATGGGGAGCCCGGCCGCAATCAGTGAACCGAACCCAATCAACAAAATAACGACAGCGGCCAAAAGGCCAATCGCCTCACTGTTATCCGCTCCCACGCCCGCGCCTTCAAGAGCTCCGCCGCTGACACCCACCGTGAGAGTGCCGGTGTTCGCCGCCTGAACAGAATCAACAATCTGTGTTGCCTCCGCCGGTGTCACGGTTGCAGAGTTGAAAGCCACGGTTGCGAACGCAACCTCGCCTTGGGACCCGAATGGGCTCAAAGCTGCGTCGGTCGCCTTGGCGGCGTTGCGAAGTGAGGCAACCTCGGTGTTGAACTCTTTCTCTAGCCGGTTAAGTTCAGCGACTGCCTTGGGCACGGCTCGTGCCACGGCCGCGAGTTCATTCGGTGCGGCTTTTGCCAGTGCTTCACGAATTTCGAAGGGGATCTTGGCGAACTGTTGCAGTCCACCAATCCCCTGATTAACTTCTTCTAGCTCTGTACGGGTGAGTCCGGTTGAGGCATCAGCGAGGGCTTGGTCGACGCTGCGCAATCCGGCAATCACGTCGGGGGGCAGCAGCGAGAGTTTCGCAAGCGCCGGGATTGCCTTGGCTATTTTGGCCAGATCTGAACCGTTGGCTTCTGCCAGCGATGCCAAACCGGCGAGGTCTTTGCCGGCCTGATCAATCTCCTGATTGGTCAGTCCGGTGACTTTGCGCAACTCCTGGTGAATCGCGTGCATCAGAGATTTTTCAACCGAAACATTCACTTTAGATTTACAGTTGCTACCCAGGTTGTCTTTGTAAGGGCTGGTTACACACTGGACTCCCGGTAGGCCCGCGATGAATTTGAGTACCGGCTCGATTGCTTTTTGGGTTTTTTCGTCGGTCACCTTTCCCGCGGTGGGTGACCAGATCACCTTGATGCTGGCATTGCTGGAATCACCCGAGTTAAGTTTCTCAAGGAGTTCCTGGGCCTTCGTGGATTGAGCGCCCGGGAGGGAAAAGCTGTCATTGAACTTGGAACCCAGACTGGTTGCAAAAACACCCAAACCTAAAATCACGAGAAACCAAATGAGGAGGGCAACGACGGGGCGGTGAATCGCGAACTTACTCATGCCAAAAATCTACTCACGGGTTCGTCCTTGTCCCCGTCTAACAACCTTTGGTTTAGTTCGGTAAATGTGTACTCGGCGGATGTGGCTTCACGCGTGAGTAACCAAACTAGGTCAAAGCGTTCCTCGGGCCACTGCGCTGGGATCTCTGACTCGTTCTTGATCGCGAAGGCCTTGATCGCCGCAGGGATTGCGCCGTGGTGCCACACCACCAACGTCACCTGATTATTCGTGGAGATATGGCTGGCAAGTTTGTGCTCGTGCCCGTGGGCGAAGTCGGCGTTAATGTCCAGGTCCAGCGCAGCGGCGAGCGGCTCGGCCGTGTTGTACTCCCGGGTGCTATGCGAGTCCGAACTGGGCGCGGTCGCATAAATCGCTACCGGTGTAGCCAGACCGGGATACCCCACTCCCGGTGCCAATTTGAACAACCCGGTCAGTGCGCCGGCCCGCTGCCACCCCCGGACCGAAAGGGCGTGGGCATCCTCTTTGCCGTGTTTGTTCACCCCAAATGGTGCACCCGTCTCACTCGGCTTTTCGCCGTGGCGGATAAACATAATGGTGTTGGGTGAATTATCAGATGCAGGGATCAGCTCATGTGTCACCCACGAATCCTAATCAGCGCTCACGCATTCGACCGCATAATAAAGAAAACGTCCTATGCTCAAGGCGTGCCAACCGCCCTGATTCTTTCCGAGTCGGATCTCGGGCATGAACTTGGTCATGTGCAGGACTGGCTCAACGCACATCAGTTCCGGATAGATCGAATTTACCGCCAAGATTTAGCATCCCACGCGGCATTTCCGGCAGCTGACCTACTCATCAGCATGGGCTCTTTGAGCTCTGTTGCATCCGGTTACACCCTAGCCCTGGCCGAACTCGAAATCGAGCTGGTCAAGGCGTGGGTTTCCCAAGGAAATAGCTACCTCGGTTTATGTTTCGGCGCACAAGTTCTCGCAGTCGCCCTCGGCGGAAACGTCGCTCGCCAAAGTAAGGTTCACCGCGCTGTCGAAAAAATCGGATTATCCGGAAACCTTCACAATGGTCCTTGGGTCCGCTGGCACGAAGACTTTATTATCGATGCCCCGGGAGCAACCATCGATTCCGCTGTAAGCGAGGCGATCTTGATTTTCCATCAAGGAAATGCCTGGGGGGTGCAGCCGCACGTTGAGCTCACCCCCGAAACCCTTGAGCGCATGGCGATTGGCGCCGGGGTTTCACGAGAGGATTACCTATCACTTGTTGCCTCCCTTGCCGCCAACGCAACGAATGCACGCGCTGCAACACTGGCCTTGCTGGATCACGTAAGGAGCAATCAAAGATGAGCCGGCAGTCCATCCCACGCGATCAGGAAAATGACCATTCTGTTCACGCCGCGAGAATCCGAAGGGAGTTTCTCGCCGAGAATAGTGGAGCGGTGCTTGACCAGGTGGCCTCGTTTAGTTTTGATCCGGAACTGACACGCGGCAACATTGAAAACTTCATCGGTGCCGCTCAAGTTCCTATTGGAATCGCCGGACCACTACTTATCCAGGGTGAACACGCGACCGGCGAATTCTACGTCCCGCTTGCAACAACCGAAGGCGCACTTGTCGCTAGTTACAACCGTGGAATGCGGGTGATCCACGAGTCCGGCGGTGCAACCGTCACCATCTCCCAAGATCACATGCAACGCTCCCCCGCATTCCTCTTCGCGAGCGCACGTGCAGCGCGCGACTTTGGTCTGTGGGTCCACGGGAGTATTTCGAAGATTCGTGAAGTAGCCGAGAGCACCACGCGTGTTGGCACACTGGAAGGGATCACGCAATTTGCTGTTGGACCAAATCTGTATCTACGTTTTGATTACTCAACGGGTGATGCCGCTGGTCAAAACATGGTCAGCAAAGCAACACTTGCCGCCTGTCTGTGGATCAAAGAAAACTACTTGAACAACTCCGACTTTATCCTTTCCGGGAACATTGACACCGATAAAAAGCATTCACAGATGAACACGTTACTCACGCGCGGCAAGCGGGTGATTGCCGAAGTAACCACAACGGCCCAGACCCTGCAGGATCTGCTTGGTGTTTCACCCAAAGACTTGTTTAAGGCCCGACAAATCTCGCAGGCCGGGGCATTCATGGCCGGCTCAGCAAATAATGGCGCCCACGCCGCCAACGGACTCACTGCATTGTTCATTGCAACCGGGCAAGACGTTGCCAACATTGCCGAGTCGCACAGCGGCCTGCTCTACACGCAACTGCTCGACAACGGCGACTATTACTGGTCCATTACTTTGCCGTCATTAATCGTTGCAACCCACGGCGGTGGCACCGGACTTGCCACCCAACACGAATGCCTTGAACTCCTGGGTTGCACCGCAAGCGGCTCTGCCAAGAAACTTGCCGAGATCGCGGCGGCAACCGTCCTCGCTGGGGAAATCTCACTGGCCTCAGCCGTACTCGCGGGTGACTGGGTAACCGGGCACGAGCAACTGGGCCGAAACCGCTAAAAAGCGCACGATCTCAGGGCTCGACGTGCTCACGTCTCACGTCTCACGTCTCACGCCAAAGAGAGTCTTCGGCTAAGAACTTGTTCGGTGTCGCAAGATGCAGGAATAAAAGGCCACTGTTACAGTGACGAGATTCTGAAAACGCCCACGTACCCTCCTCGAAAGGAAAATTATGCGCAAACGTTCTTTAGCAACCGTCCTGGCGGCCGCCGCATTACTCGCCACGACCATCACGCCGGCGCAGGCGACCGTCGCCAAGCCGGGCCAAGGCATGACGCACATAAAGACGGTGCCCGGTCTGTCCTCGACTCTTGAAGGTGTGGGCGTCGTGCTGTACGCGCAGGGCGGGGCTACCAGCGCCGTCATGGGTGACTCCCTCGCTGCGGCAAACGGACAGATTGTCATTCATGTCCCCATTACCGGCGCGAAGGCTGGTGTCGCGCATGTCGGAAGCACACTGGTGTTTTTTAACACCGCAAACAACAAACTTGTTCAACTTCAAAATCCAGTGATCGATCTCGCCAACGGCGCGGTGACGGCGACCATTCCCCAGGGTACGGGTGCCCCCGTTACGGTTCTCACCATTACGAATCTAACGGCGGTCACATCAAAGGTTACGACTGACCGGAAGACGAAAATAAGAACAACCGCATACACCGGAGCCCAACTCGCAATCGCTCCTGGCGTCGGACCGGTTCTTAGTTCGCTGTTGGGACTGCCTGCCGGAACTATCCCCGATGGCACCGCCTTTGCCACCGCGGATCTCACGCTTACCAAACTTGTCAGAAAGGCATAATCCATAACGGGGGTCCGGTTTTTCTTGATCGGGCCCCCGCCCACATTTTTTGGAGGATCACATGGAAGACGTCTCTCGCCGGGCAGTGCTCGCTGGGGCCTGTGGGCTCTTAGCTCTGGGCACATCAGCATTACCCGTCGCTGCGCAATCGGCGGTTCGACAGCTCCCCAACGGAAAACTTGAGGTTCGCCTCAAGGCTATTCCTGAGCTGGCAACCATTGGGGGTGCTGTTCGAATAGGAGTGATCAAAGGTGTCCCAATTGCGGTGTCTCGCACGGGAACCACGGCATACCGAGCGTTCAACCTCGTGTGTCCCCACGCAGGTGTGACGGTGGCCCGTAGTCCTACGGGTTGGAACTGTCCGGCGCATGGTTCACAGTTCGAAGCCGACGGTGACCTTGTACTCGGCCCTGCCACCACATCCTTGCGTCAAGTACCGATAAAACTTGGGCGCAGAGTACTCGTCGTCGGCTAAAAACCACCTGGGCAAAAGTGGCCTCATTTTGGGTGAGCGTTAACCGCCACCCGAATGTCTAGGCGTCACACCTGTTGACAAAGCTTATGTTCGGTCAGAAATGCCGGAATTAAAATTGTTCGGTGAGGCGAAAGAACCTACTTTTAGGTGGTTATCCACCCTGCCAAGGCATTTCATTGCGTTGTCGGGTCGTCCAGGTTTTCTCGTGCGACGAGGGCCTTGAACACTCGGGCAGCGACCTGAGCGTCCAACTTCCTCAACGCTGGGTCAAAGTCGCTATCCGCGCGAATGGTCCACGTCATGCAGTCTGATCAGGCGTGGCGTCCCGTTGCTCACGGGTGATTCCCCGCTCGGACATCAGATCGTTAACCGGCCGAGTCTCGCGCTGGCCAGCGCGGATGGCCTCAACTCTTGAGACGAGTCCGTCGGCGTACTTCAGATCGTCAAACCCTGCGGTGACCAGTTCTCTTGGACCGACCCGTGGCAGCCACCAGTAGTGACAGTCGTTCGTCGAGCTCCACTGGCACGGTCAGTGGGCACATTTGTGACCAATAAAACCCTGATTGCCGACTCCGCAGGAACCGGGGAACCACTCAACCCCAGGACACTGAACTCGTACCTCGATGCTCTCGCGCGACTGTGGGTATACGTCGAACAGCCAGCGTGGGGACAGCATCTCAGGTCAACTGTGCCGGTCCGGAAGTCCCCGAAACGTCACCTGGTCGATCCGTCTCTAGCCGCAGCGGCGTTGGGCGCAACCGTAAGGAGTCTGGTGCGCGACCCTGAGACGTTCGGTCAATTGTTTGAGTCCATGGTCTACCGCGACCTGGCGGTGTACACCCAAGCGGCAGGGGCGGAAGTGTTCGCGTATCAGGACAACAACGGGGCAGAAATTGATGCAGTTCTCGTTCGTGAGGGAGCTTGGGCTGGAGTAGAGGTGAAACTATCGGGCGCATCTAATGTCCTTAATATCGCAGCAGCGGGTCTCCTGCGGATTGCCGCAGCGGTGCGCACAAAGCCAGAATCCCTCACGATTATTACAGCGACCGGTCCGTCCTACACCCGTCCTGACGGAGTGAACGTCACCTCAATCCTTAATCTCGGCCCGTGAGCATCAGGCAGTGCGCGAGTTAGGGGGAAACACCCAACGCAACGGCCACGACTCATCCTTACCTGTCAGGCTGGGCTGAGAAACCCCGAAACTATTGAAAAAATCGCACAGGGTCAGAAACAGTCGCACTTATACCTGACATCTACGCCTGATCCGCAACCGCAGGGACAGGATTTGAGGAACGGAAAGGCGAAAGATGAACGAGTGGGACGTATCGGCAAGTTTGGAGCAGCGCGTCGTGCCCGCCGGTCACGATGCGCTGCGCCGTCGTGGAGAAATTCGTTGCGTCGCTGCGCTCGAAGGTGTAATGACGTTCGGGCCCGAATACGTCGAGAAACTCTCGCAACTGACGGGTAGCGAGAGTCCCTGACTTCCGAAGTGCGGGAGATTCTTGGCCAACCTCTCCGCAAGGCAGACCTTTACGACCTCGAACAGTTGATCCAAAACGAGGTCGTCGACGAACTGGTGGGCGTTCTGCGAACCCAAACGAATTGCATCCCAGCGCCGCGGCGCAATCGCGAACGTGGTCAGCATCGTTAAACACCGCGATAAAGCCAACGGGTGAGTTGTCTCAGGTCACTGGAAAGAAGATGTAATCCTCGGGTCCAGTAACAGAACCCAAGGCGTGAATCAATAACACTTCGATTACGGGTCGGTTCTCGCGAGGTCATCCTTCGCAATTTGGGATCATTGTGGCGATGGATCGGCCCGCTGCCGGGAGCATGTTTCGGCGACGTCCAGCGCGGACGCGATCGCGGCCGTGCTCAGGACTCCACGCTGTTAGATCACCTCGCAGGTCCATGGTGCGCCCATTCACCATTCCACATTTGCCGCACAATCAGAGCATTCTTAGCGGAATTACACTCTTCCCGCTGATACGATTTTAGCTCGTTGATGACTGTTCGAGCATCGCGACGGGAAGCAGCATGTCAGTGCGAGTCGAGGACAGGGGTGGGCATGAGCGTTTTGGTTAAGCCGTGGAAGTTATCGGCAAGTATTGCGCTGTGGGTGATCCTCGGTCTTTATCTGGCGGCTGCCCTTCGACCGGAAGGAACCCTCGCCTCACTTGATGTCATTGTCGGATTCTTGCCGGTCGTCTTCGCGCTGTGGCACCTGACCCGCTGGGCCGGAGCACCGACCGCAATCGGATCCTTCGTGGTCATTGTCGTCACCAGTTGGAGCTTCGAGGCGGTTGGTGTAGCCACCGGCCGGGTCTTCGGTAACTACTACTACCCACCGGATATTCTCGGTCCACTTCTGGTCGGCGTCCCGCCCCTGATCATGTTGCAGTACTTCGCGATGGGTTATTCCGCACTCGTGATGGCGCACGCGATTTCCGGCACGCTCTCCGCCCGCACGACGGGGATTCGACTCGTCGCCACCTCCGCCCTAGCCGCGCTCACCATGGTCGTGCTCGACCTGTCAAGTGACCCAATGCAAAGCACGGTTCTCGGCGACTGGATCTGGCGAACCGGCGGTGCCTACTTCGGGGTGCCTATCCAGAATTTCTGGGGGTGGTTCATCACGACGTTCACGTTCTTCATGATTGTTGCGTTGCTATTCCTGCGTCGCAACGCCACCGCCCACATCCAGAGAACCCGCCCGAATTGGTTCTACCTGCAGGGGCCGTTGCTTTACGCCGGGTACTGGCTGCCAATCGTTTTGCGGCCCCTCCTAGGGGAGTCCACCGACACCGCCCTGGCAATGGCCGGGGTGGCCGGCTTCGCCATGAGCCTGCCGATCTTGGCATCCGTGCTGTCGATCTACCGCCCCGGTCGCACCCGAGGCTAAAAGTAGCGAGCAGTTCCCCACTCCGGGGGCGGCTTTAGGGAAGTAGTTGGGTAGATGCCCGCATTTGGGGCTGCTTCAGGCGCGAAAACCTGGCTCCCCCATCTGGACTCGAACCAGAAACCCTTCGATTAACAGTCGAATGCTCTGCCAATTGAGCTATGGGGGAATGACGGCCGAAGACTATCAAGTGGCCGGGCGCAGACTACACGCCGAGGGTATTTCGAAGTTGCGCCAAGGCCCGGTCAGCACTCGCGCTGGTGATCGGGTCACCCGGGTCAAGGTCACCGTGGAATTCAAGTAGCCAGGAAATCTCGGTGCTGTTGGGTTCACGCCGACCGATTGCGGTAACGCTGCCTCCGGTGTCCAAGGTCAATGTTTCGCGAAACAGGACACTTGCGGTAACCCGATCGCGAACCATGGGCGGGACTTCGCCGCAGGGGTCAAGGTAGAGCTTGGTCAGAACATTCTGGTTGGTAGTCACTTCCAACCACGGCTCTTCCCACGTCGCTTTGGCGATCTGGGTCCACGCGATGCGTTCGGGGTCTGTGTTGGTTGCGAAATAGAGGGCTTTGTCTGTTGCGATCACAACCGGTGGCTCATAAACCTTGGGACCAAGGGCAGTTGCCATAATCCGCTCGTCCTTGGGAACGTTTAATAATTTTGCATCGGCCTCGAGTTGTTTGTGAAATTGATTGCGTCCAAACATCAGGCCTCACCAAATGAGATCTGACGCAGTGAACGCCGGTAGGTTTCCATGTCAACAAGTTGATTCAACAATTGGGCTGGGTCTCCGTCTTCTTCTGATCTGGTGAGTTGACCTTTAAGTTCATCAATTTTTTTTGACGAATCCACTTCGAGTAGTCGTGCGATCATGCCGACCGCGTATCGATCCTCGGTGCCGGGTTCGGTGGGCATTGGTTCAACCGTAAGTTCACGAATTGTTGAACGCACTTCGTCGTTCTCGGCATTGGCGAGCACCGCGTCGATCCAGGCCATGCCATCGAGTTCCTTGGATGGTCCACCCGCTTTGGCTATGGCTACATGAACCGATGCGGCCTTGGGGTGGGTAAACGTCGACTCGTCAACGGATGCATACCAGTCACTGACAGCACCGGGAAGTTGTAAGGCCGCTTTAAGTGATTCGCGTTCAACACTTGAACCAATGGTGGATTTGCGCGACTGATTCGATGCTGGGGCGCTTCCGCCAATTGCTTTAGCAACGGTAACCGGGTCCATGCCGAGCCAACCTGCAAGACGCCTGGAGTATTCCGGTCGCAATGCGGTGTCGCGGATTTTCCGGACAATCGGGGTGGCTTCCTGTAGTGCGGCGATGCGACCTTCACTTGTATTGAGGTCGTAGGAGGCCAGTACGGATTTGATGGCAAACTCAAATAGTGGAACCCGACTCTCAATGAGTGCCCGGACCGCTGCATCCCCTTGTTGCAGTCGCAGGTCACACGGGTCAAGGCCGCCGGGCTCAACGGCGACGAAGGTTTGGGAGACGAATTTCTGGTCCTCTTCAAAGGCCCGCAGTGCTGCCTTTTGACCGGCAGCGTCACCGTCAAAGGTGAAGACGACCTGCCCGCGCATTCGGTCGTCATCCATGAGCAGCCTGCGCAGGACCCTGATGTGGTCGGCGCCAAATGCCGTACCGCAGGTTGCTACCGCCGTTCCCACACCGGCGAGGTGGGCGGCCATAACGTCGGTGTAACCCTCAACGATCACGGCCTGCTGTTCTTTTGAAATCAGGCGCTTGGCAATGTCTAGGCCATAAAGCACCTGACTCTTTTTGTATATCGGTGTTTCCGGGCTGTTGAGGTACTTGGGTCCTTCATCGTCATCATAAAGTTTGCGGGCACCAAACCCGATTACTTCACCGCCGAGTTCGCGAATGGGCCACACGAGCCGGCCACGGAAACGGTCGTAGATTCCCCGGTTTCCTTGGGAGACGAGTCCGCCGGCAAGGAGCTCCTGGTCACTAAAGCCCGCTTGGCGCAGGTGCTTGGTGAGGGCGTCCCAACCTTTAGGGGCATAACCCACACTGAAGGTTGCACAGATTTCTGATTCGAATCCACGCTGGGTGAGAAACTCTCGCCCGGTGTGGGCCTCGGGGGTGAGTAGTTGCGTTTCGTAGAACTCGGTTGCTTTTTTGTGGGCCTCAACCAATCGCTTGCGTTGGCCCTGTTGCTTGTTCGGGCTTGCTCCCCCGTCCACGTATTGCAGTTGAACGCCCGCTTTGTCAGCGAGTTTTTCCACCGCTTCAGCGAAACTGAGATGATCAATTTTTTGCACGAAACTGAGCAGATCCCCACCCTCACCGCAACCGAAGCAGTACCACATGCCACGACTCGGGGTGACGTGAAAACTGGGTGAACGCTCCTCATGAAAGGGGCACAAACCCTTGAGCGAGCCCCCACCTGCGGATTTTAATGTGACGTATTCGGAGACCACCTGATCGATCCGGGCACGTTCACGAACGAGAGCAATGTCCTCGTCTCTGATCCGGCCCGCCATGTGGGCAGTCTACGTCCGGTGCGCACGTGCCCTCCGATCCAAGGTTGAATACTCCCATGGCTTTCGACAAACACCACCAGGACCAATCCGGGCTCGACGTTGTGGGGCTTCGCGCTGATACCCGCGGATGCACCGAAGTGGTTCACCTCAATAACGCCGGCAGCGCCCTACCGCCTTCGATCGCGGTGGACACCATGGTTGAGCATTTGCGCCTTGAGGAAATGATTGGTGGGTATGAAGCACACGCTCGCGCTGCCGGGCGCATCGATGCCGTTCGCGACTCGATCGGTGCCTTACTGGACACCAGCGGCTCCAATATTGCCCTGAGTTCCTCGGCCACGGAATCTTGGGACGGAGCGTTTAGCGCGATCACTTTCGCCGGGGACTTTGGATCCGACACTCGGGTTCTTGCCTCCTCCTCGGAGTATGCGTCCAATGTTTTGCCGGTCATGCAACTAGCTCGCCACCATGGTGTTCAACTTGAATTTATTCCCGATGATGAAAACGGGGTGACCGACGTTGCGGCGCTGGAGTCAATGCTGGATGACGACGTTGCGGTAGTACTCATCAATCACTGCCCGAGCCAAAACGGTTTGATTAACCCGGTGGCCGCCATTGGTCACGCATTGGCACGGGCGCAATCACATGCATGGTACCTGGTTGACGCCTGCCAATCGGTTGGGCAGCTGCCGGTTGACGCTGTCGCGATTGGGGCTGACTTTCTGAGCGTGACCGGCCGTAAATTTGTTCGCGGTCCGCGCGGGACCGGGTTCATGTATTGCTCACCACGCGCATTGGCTGAACTTGAGTCGTTCCCCGCCGACCTACACGGAGCAAATTGGAACCCCGGTGGTTACAGCATGCGTAGTGATGCCCAACGTTTTGAATCGTGGGAGAAAAGTTATGCGGCCCTACTTGGCCTCGGCGCCGCGGTTGACTACTCACTCGCATTAGGCATGGACGCAATTTCTCAGCGAATTGATTACCTGTCCTTTGAATTGCGCCGAATGCTTGGGGAGATTTCTGGCGTTCAGGTTCTTGATCGAGGGATTGACAAAAGTGGAATCGTTACGTTCAACCACGAACGAGTGGATGCCGCGGAAATTGTTGCCGGATTGAAAAACTCGGGAATCAACGTGTCCCTGGGAACACCCGAGTATTCGCAGGTTGACTACATTGCCCACGGTGTGAGTTCACTTGTTCGGGTGTCACCGCACGTGTACAACACACTAGAGGAGCTTGAACGCTGTACCGAAGTGGTTCGTGGCCTCACCAACTAACGACACAATTGATTGTGCCACTGCTCAATACTGATGTCGGTCAGGCTGGCAACCTGATCAATGACCACACGGAAGCGTTGTGCATCAGTTGTCGCAGCCGCATGGGTCGGCTTGAGCCAACGCTCTAGATGGCGGCCTTCATCCAACACAAGTGCGTGCACGAGTTCGGCGATGATCTCGCGCTGACGGGCGTAAGCGCGATCGGCGCCCGGCCGGTTCATCACCCACTTAACCGCGACGGATTTCATGACCGCGACTTCGTCGCGCACTTCTTGGGGAACAATGAGGGTGGCGTCGTAGCGCGTTAGCCGCTGGTCTCCGTATTGCCGCTGGGTTGCGATATGCGCCGAAACACTGAATCGGCCGATCAGGTGGCTGGTGAATTTTTTGAGCATCACCATGCTGCGCATTGAGCCATCAAATGAACTCGGGAAATAGTCAAGGTTTCGCAGCCTCAACACTGCTTCCTGTAATTGCTGTAGTGAGATCTGCGGCACATACCTTTGCTGGGCAATGAGACACAGTTCATCGGTAACATTTTTATCGCCAAACTCAAGAATAGAAACCAAACCTGAGTGGACGGCGTCTTCGAAGTCATGAACCGAGTAGGCAACGTCGTCTGACCAATCCATCACCTGTTCTTCCAGGCACGTCTGGGTTCCCGGAGCGCCTTCACGCAACCACGCGAAGACTTCTGCGTCGTCTTCGTAGTAGCCAAACTTTGGGTTATCGGGAGTTCGTGCCCACGGGTATTTACAGGAGGCGTCCAACGAGCCCCGGGTGAGATTCAGACCCGCCGACTCGTCATCTTCGGTCAAAACTTTTGCTTCTAGTCGACTGACAACCCGCAACGTTTGGGCATTACCTTCAAAGCCACCAATTGAGTCGGCGAGACGATTCAGTTCCTCTTCACCATTGTGACCAAATGGTGGGTGACCAAGGTCATGGGCGAGACCGGCGACTTCGACCAGGTCAGCGTCGCAGCCCAGAGCATCGCCGAGTTCGCGGGCGATCTGGGCGACTTCGAGGGTGTGGGTGAGTCGGGTGCGCGGGAAGTCGGCGACCCCGGCTACTTGGACTTGCGTCTTGGCGGCCAGCCGACGTAAGGCTGAGGAGTGAAGTACGCGGGCGCGATCACGAGCGAATGCACTACGACTAATTTCCTTTACCGGTTCGGTGACCGGGCGCGCGACATCGCGTTCGTCGTAACCCTCCGGGATCGGCACGCACCCGACTTTACCGGTTTGCGAGGATGCGAGGAACCTGCCATTGGTTGTAGAGGTAGTACCGGACCAAGGCAATTGCTTCGCGCGCAACGTACTCGGAGGTTAAGGATGAAGCACCTTCACCGGATGAGGGTGTCATGTGGGCATCAATTCCGTATTTACCGGCCGTTACCTGCGCCCGAGCCGAGTGAGCCGGGTCGGTCACGATGGTGGCCGACGTCCAACCCAAGTCATTGAGCAAGGTGGCGACCACGGCCAGAGTACCGAGGGTGTCGGTTCCGGTGGGCTGTAAAATAACGTCGTTTTTGGGGACACCCAGTTTTTCCAGCTCTGCTTGGGATCGTGCAAATGAGCGCTGAGGTCCGGTCACCATAACCACAGGGGCAACCCCTGATTTATACAGTTCGGATGCCCGCTCAAGCCGTTCATTTTTCGCGGCATTCTGGTTGTTCCACGCCCCGGTCGGATCCATAACCACGATTACCCGGGTTGGGGTTTCGTCTTCAATTTGTGACGTCAGAACTATCTGGGCGGCCGCACCAATGGGGATCAGCAGAAGCACACTGATTCCCAGTGTGAGTAAAAATGTGACGATGCGCGCCGGTGAAGGTGCCGGTTCCAGAGCCACTGCCCCATATTTACAGGTTTACCCTCCGGTTGGGTGGTGCGACACATGCGAACCAATCGGCAGACACAACCGGATCAACCCAGTGCGGCCCGCCCCGATTCAAGCCGGGCTACCGGGACTCTAAAGGGTGAACAAGAAACGTAGTCCAAGCCGATGGAGTTGAAGAAATGAATGGATGCGGGATCCCCCCCGTGTTCACCGCACACGCCGCAGAAAATCCCTGGGCGCGCTGCCCGACCTTTCATGATCGCCTCCCGCACGAGTTCACCAACACCTTCGGTGTCAATCGATTCAAATGGTGACACGGGAAAAATTCCCAGATCGAGGTACCGGCTGAAGAACGCTGCTTCCACGTCGTCGCGGCTAAAGCCCCAAACCGTTTGGGTAAGGTCATTTGTTCCGAATGAAAAGAACTCGGCCAACTCGGCAAGATCTCCTGCGGTAATCGCTGCGCGTGGGAGTTCGATCATGGTGCCGATCGGGATTTCTAATTCGATTTCTTCTTGGGCCAGTACCGAGTCAATGACTTTATTGACCTCTGTGCGAATGATGGAAAGTTCGGTGATCGAACCAACCAACGGGATCATCACTTCTGGGCACGGGTCACCACCGTTTCGTTTGCGATCACACGCCGCCAAGGTGAGCGCCTCAACCTGCATGGCAAAAAGGCCCGGCAGCACAAGCCCGAGTCGGACGCCGCGAAGACCCAGCATGGGATTTTGCTCACTGAGCCGATTCACGGCAGCGAGTAATGTGATGTCGGACTCACTCACTGTTCCACGTTCGGTGTCGACGGCAACTTTGACCGCTAGTTCAACGTGATCGGGGAGAAACTCGTGCAGGGGTGGGTCGATCAAGCGGACCGTCACGGGCAAACCGTCCATAGCCTGCAGGATTTCATTGAAGTCACTTCGCTGAAGTGGCATGAGTGCTGCTAAAGCGCGTTCATTTTGTTCGGCGGACTCGGAAAGAATCAAGTCTTCGATTAATTGGCGACGCTCCCCCAAAAACATGTGCTCGGTGCGTAACAGGCCGATTCCTTCAGCACCCATGCGACGTGCTCGTGCAGCATCGGGCCCGGTATCCGCGTTCGCCCGAACACCCATTCGCCGCTTGGAGTCCGCGTGGGCCATGATTCGATCAACGGATTCAATGAGCGCGGCGGTTGCCGAATCAACGTCTACCAATGCAGCTACCTTGCCGTTCTCAAAAAGTGTGACAATTGGGCTTGCGGTTACCGGGACACTGCCCAGGAACACTTCACCGGTGCTGCCATCAATTGAAATGAGGTCACCGGCGGTGAGAATCTGACCTTGGGCCGTGGTGAGTTCACCTTTTTTCGTGTCAATGCGTAGCGACTCAGCGCCGCACACTGCCGTTTTGCCCATTCCACGCGCAACAACCGCTGCGTGCGAAGTCTTGCCACCGCGGCTGGTCAAAATTCCGGTTGCGGCGACCATGCCGGCCAGATCCTCGGGGGTTGTTTCACGCCTCACCAGGATCACGTCCACTCCCAGTGCCGCCTTGTCAACCGCCGCTTGGGAGGAGAACACGATTTCACCTACGGCAGCTCCGGGGGATGCGTTCGTGCCTTGACCAATCAAGGTTGACTCGGCATCTACATCAAAGCGAGGGAATAACAGTTGGGCGAGTTGGGCTCCGCTCACGCGCGACAAAGCTTCATCGAGGGAAATTACACCTTCATCAACTAATGAGTTCGCGATGCGAAATGCAGCAGCAGCCGTTCGCTTGCCAACGCGTGTTTGTAGCATCCACAGTTTTCCGCGTTCAACCGTGAATTCGATGTCGCACAGATCCCGGTAGTGGTCCTCAAGTTTTGTCATATTCGACATCAGTTCGGAATAAGAATGTGAATCTATTTCATCTAAGTAACTCAACGGGTGTGCATTGCGAACACCGGAGACAACGTCTTCGCCTTGGGCATCCGGAAGGTAGTCTCCGTACACACCCTGATCACCGTTTGCCGGATCCCGGGTGAAGGCAACACCTGAGCCAGACCCAAGACCCGATTCACCATCGCCTGCGTTACCGAACACCATGGCTTGCACGTTAACCGCGGTTCCCAAATCGTGCGGGATATGTTCCCGGCGGCGGTAAATCCGAGCCCGCTCGGTGTTCCAGGAATCAAAAACCGCCAAGATCGCTCCGGCGAGTTGTTCCTTTGGCTCTTGCGGGAACTGCGTATTCGTTTCTTTATTTATAATCTCCTTGAACTCACGCACGAGTCCCTGCATTGCGGTAACGCTGAGTTCAACATCTGTTCCAACACTTTCGCTTGCTTTGGCTGCATCAATGCGTTCTTCAAATGGTTCACCGGA
>Ga0105053_10004628_pt1 | contig 20143 bp, 16 predicted proteins | sample BON01_FD_78093 | JGI IMG/M metagenome (GOLD analysis project Ga0105053, IMG submission 78093) | Freshwater microbial communities from Lake Bonney liftoff mats and glacier meltwater in Antarctica - BON-01 | ecosystem: Environmental > Aquatic > Freshwater > Ice > Glacier meltwater | place: Lake...
CTTACCGCGCTCAACCCGCTTAAAAACATAACTTTAAGGCCAATCTACTCCCGCTTTTGCGAACGCATCCCCGCTCGCTATGGCCAACTTTTTAAAATCAATCCTCAGGAATGAATTTAGGACTTCCCTAAGGATGATTCCTGAAATACTACGTAATAGTTCCAATGGCATCACATGCAAAACCATCAAAATACAATGAACAGTGCATATAAAACGAAATCACTTGTAATTCTCGCGGCTTGCCTGCCGCTTTTCGGTTTCTCACAGTCCGACATTGACGAGGATATTGTGACTCTCGAAAGCTTCGAGGTCACCGAAATGAAAACATTTTCGGATCAAGCGATAGCGGGTAAAACACCAGTTTCCTTTTCTGAGATTGGTCAGGAAACAATCGAAGCCGAACTTGGTTCTCGTGACATTCCTTTGATTATGAACAGCACGCCTTCAGTTTATGCTTCGGCCGATTCTGGTGGTGCGGGAGATTCGCGAGTCAATGTTCGTGGCTTCAATCAACGCAACGTTTCCATCCTGATCAATGGTGTGCCGACCAACGACATCGAGAATGGATGGTTGTATTGGTCCAACTGGGATGGGTTGGGTGACGTGACAAGCACGATTCAAATGCAACGTGGCTTGAGCAACGTAACACTGCCAACTCCCTCGATTGGTGGCACAATGAACATCATCACGAGCCCCGCGGCATCGAAACGTGGTGGCACTTTCAAAACTGAAGTGGGGAATGACGGATTTCTGAAAGCCACGACTGTTTTGAACACCGGACTTTTGGAGAATAAATACGCCCTCACCGTTGGCCTCGTAGCTAAGACAGGTGATGGTCAAGTCCGAGGCACTTGGACCGATGGCTATGGCTACTATATTGGTGCTTCCTGGAAAGTTAATGAGAAAAATCGCCTAGAGGTTTTTGCGATTGGTGCACCTCAGACCCATGGTCAACGCACCTTCTCATCAAACATCGCGGCGTATGACGAGGGTTATGCCCGCAGTCTGGGTTACAGCGATGCGGATATCGCGGGAGCTCTTAGTAATGGACCCGTCGACTCAGGTTATGCTTTTAATCCGAATTACGCGCCTGTTAGTCCCAGTTACACAGGGAAGCAATACTACTGGGGCAGCACCCATGCTCGTCATGACGGGGGTTTCATCAACGAACGTGAAAACTTCTTTCACAAGCCGCAGGTCAACCTGAATTGGTATCTCACTGTGAGCGATCACTTGAAGGTCAATAGCGTGTTTTATTACTCTGGTGGACGTGGAGGAGGGTCTGGTAAACTCAACAATACGGAAAACCAATACGGTTTTAACAGTGGTTCGCGTGCATTTGCCAGTATTCCAAACACCGATTCCCTTTACGGCAGCAGCACAGACTGGGATGCTACGATTGCGGCAAACATCGGCACGATTACCGTCCGTGGCGATCGCACCAAACCTGCCGGGCAATCACTCGCGATCCTGCGCAACAGTGTCAATAATCAGGACCAATACGGTATCGTCTCCAAGGCAACCTATGAAGTGGACGACCGCTTTCTCCTGACTGCTGGTCTTGATTGGCGCACCGCAGAAATCGCCCATTACCGTGAAGTTCGTGATTTGCTTGGTGGTAGCTACTACCTGCCAGCCACCGGCCAATTCAGTGATTTTTCACCCGATGGCGCGAATACCCGTCTTGGTCTCGGCGACAAAGTTGCTTATAATAACACCAACAGCGTCGATTGGCTCGGTTTCTTTGTGCAAGGCCAATACGAGGAAGGCCCAATAAACGCCTTTGCGACTTACGCTTATTCAGTGATCGATTATTCCTATGTGGATCATTTCCGGAAGGCTGGTTCAGGTAGCGAATATGGTCTTGAATCCAACGGGTTGGATGGCCAGCAGCTAAAGGGTGGCGTTCAATACGAGGTAAATGAAAACTTCCGAGTTTACGGAAATGGTGGTTGGGTTTCGAAGGCGCCTATTTTCGACGGTGCCATCAATGATGTCACCGGCGTGCTGGTGAATTCCGGTAACGAAAAATTCAAATCTGGCGAAGTGGGTATTCGTTTCGAAACCTCTGATCGGAAGTTTAATGTCTCTGCTGGTTATTACTACACGGAGTGGAAAAACCGGACTGTTTCTGACGTCGATGGTCGTAACAATACGATCACTTACCTCCGCGGGATTAACTCGAATTATTCCGGTTTAGAAATTGAGGGTGCCTACCAACCCAACAAGTGGGCTCGCTTTGATTTTGCAGCCTCCTTTGGCGATTGGGTTTACACCGATGACGTGAGTTCTGAGGTTAACGACATTTCTACCGGCGCTTCGCTGACTTCTTCTGGCACGGTCTACATCCGTGATCTGAAGATCGGTGATGCGCCTCAGAGCCAGATTGCCTACGCGGTCACTGTCTATCCTACCCGCGGCCTCTCGGTTAAGCTGCAAGGCCGTTGGTATGATAACTACTATTCCGATTATAATGCCAAGTCCCGCACTGACTCGACCGACCGTGGTCAAGCATGGCAGATCCCCAGCTACAGCGTCTATGATCTGCACATTAACTATAAACTGCCACTCGATATGGAGCGTTTCGATGTCAGCCTTTTTGCTCATATCTTCAACCTTACCGATGAACTTTATGTGTCTGATGCCACTGATAACAGTCGATACGAAGGCGTCCGAGGGGCTCCCTCGCACAGCGCGCAACGTGCGGATGCATTCTTCGGCCCTCCCATCAGTTACAACATGGGTGTGAAGGTGAAATTCTGATTTCACGCGATCTTTACACTTAAGCTTTTCCAAGCGGCTCTCCTCATCGGGAGCCGCTTTTTTGTGCCATGAAGGTAATGGAAAACGCGCGGAATATTTTGAAGATGAGCTCTTTCTTAGTAAGCGTCCGTCCTAGCCCGTGGGAGATTAGGATTGCGGAGACCACTCAGAGGGATTAAGGCGGGAGGCCTTGGCTTGATGATTGGTCATGCCGGGTAGCCGCCTTAGCACATCGTTGAGATAGGCCAGGGGTTCGACCCGGTGACGTCGGCAGCTTTCCAGGATGGAGTAGATCATCGCACTGCGCTGTCCGGCCTCGGGATGTCCGATGAACAGCCAGTTTTTGACACCTAGTTTGGTGGGTCGGATGGCCTGTTCGGTGAGGTTATTATCAATGCGGGTCTGCCCGTGTTCGATATAGGCGTTGAGTTTGTCCCATTGGTTGCGGGCGTAACCCACGGCCTGGGCCATCGCACTCTTGGCTAGGTGACGATCCACGTCCTGATCGAGTGCTACTTTGATCCGGGCGAGCACCGGCGCGCTCTTATCCCGACGCCTCGCCACGATCTCCTCGGGACTTTCCGGTAATTCAGCTTCAATGGCATAGAGTTCCCTGATCATTATCAGGTAATGGCCCGCACCGGATTCACCATGCTGGTAGGCTTCGTAAAACTTACGCCGTGCATGCGCCCAGCAGCCCAGTTGAGTGATTGATCGCTCCCGGCACACCGAGTCGTAGACGGCGTAGCCGTCACTTTGCAGCAGTCCACTAAAGTCCTGCAAGATGGGCGTGGCCGCGGCCTTCCCCCCTCCCGAGTTTCCAATCAAAGCAGATGTCGCCCCCCGGGCGTCCATAGACCCAGAAGTAACCACGGTGGCTTTTACCCTTACGGTCCGGATCTAGATACCGGATCGGGGTTTCATCTATTTGCAGGTAATCCCCAGCGATAAGTCCTTGCCGGATCGAGTGGTAAATCTGGGCCAACCAGTTCTCCACCGCATAACCGATCCAATCGCACATGCGCTGACGGGGCAGCTTTACCCCGAAGCGTTGAGCCAAGGCCTTTTCCAGTCGATAAAGGGGTAAGTGGTCCACGTATTTGGCCACGATCAAGTGCGCGATCAGGCCAGCGGCCGGTAAGCCTCCGGGCACCACTCGCGCGGGGAGGGGCGCGACGAAGGGCGCCGCATCCGGCTGGCCCAGGCGCTTAAACTTAGGGCGCACGATGCGCCGCTTGATAAACTTCATCGGCACCACATCGAGCTCCTCGGTCACTTCCTCTCCGATACGTTCGTATTGCTCCGGAGCCGCCTTCACCTCCTCGGGAATGATTTCCTCGGTCACCACTTCGATGTCTTCGGGCAGCCTTGCCACGGGCTCCTCGCGGCGCGCCTTGCGACGGTGGTAGCTGATGACTTCAGCGGGCACTTCCTCTTGTTCGCTCGCTTCCTTTTGCAACTCGTCCAAAGCCAGTTGCAATTGCGCGTCGCTAATACGTTCGCTACGCGCGGCCCCGAAGATCTTGCGCTTGAGCGCTTCGATTTGGCGTTTCAGATAAGTGATCTCCTGAACCGATTCGCCTCGCTGCCGTAGTCGCGTTGTTTCGGACTCTCTTAAATTACTTTCGAGCTGCTGGTTTTTGGCCTGTAATTGAGTATGTTCTAACTCATTTAACACTATACCTTTACGATATAAAATGCCGCCTCAATGACCAGACAATGTTTGCCTGAAACGCTTCTTTTTCACGTCCCCACCGATCAATAAACACGCCAACTCATCCCCCGTAAGTCGCTGGCGCCCCATCGGGCTCTCGGGCCACACAAAGCTACCGTGATGCAGCCGGACAGTCCCGCACCACACTCCTGTTTTGTCCACCGAGAGAAACTTCAACAACGCCCTCGCGCGGTTCGAAAACACGTAGAGCTCTTCGCAGTGAGTTGTGCCCACCAATGCTCGCAGCCCATCTGCTCCTTTGCGCAAATCCACCACCCCGCCATACACTACACACCTCCTGCTTTCTAATTTTGTCATCCCACCAGTATAGCGATCGAGCGTGGCTTTCGCCATACGGGCTAGAACGGACGCTTACGAAAGTGGCTCTTCGGTTAAACCACAAAATTACGATTCCTTGTGCCTTACCCTCCGGGCGAATGTCTGCGCCTTCGATCAAGTCAAAAATTCAGATAAATTTATGCTACTTTTTCACAAAGCTGTTGACGGTTAAATCGTGAAATCAATAGGTTGTGGTTGTTGCCGCTATCGACCACTCCCTGTAGTGGTCAACAATGCGTTAATAAGTTCTAGCAACTTAGTGTTCGCTTAGAGCTTAAGCGCGTTAGAACGGTTACTTAGCCCTCAAATTTAACGTATTTTCCCTCTTTTTCTCATGCAGAAAACATTTCAGGTCGGCGCCAAGACCTTCGTTCTCGATCAAACCAAGGCAGAAGCAGCCTTTGCCGCTAAGAAGGTGATCAATGGTCGCGAAACCATGACATTCAATCTCCTCCCGCTCAAATACCAGTGGGCTTACGATCTTTATCGCACGATGAAGGCTAATCACTGGGAGCCTGAGGATATTCCCATGGGCAAAGATATTGAGCAGTGGCGCGACGAGAATGCCCTATCCGATGTCGAACGTTGGATCATTCGCATGGGAATCGGTTATTTTTCCGCAGCTGAAGGTATCGTAGGTGACAACGTGCTGCATGTGGTGCGTGAGCTGGTGACGGCTCCGGAACTTAAGCTGGTGCTTGGCCGTCATGCTCACGAAGAAAACATCCATGCTGATTCGCTGCTCTACATGATCTCCTCGTTGGGGATCAACCCGCACGAATGCGAAGCGATGTTTGAAGACGTGCCTACGATCGTGCGCAAAAATGAATTTGTGACCAAAATCTCGAAAGAGCTACGTCGCGACATCGATCTGACTTTGCCGGAAAACAAGCGCTTACTGGCCAAAAACATCTTCGTCTTTGGCCAATGCATGGAAGGCACTCAGTTCTATGGACTCTTCGGAATGATTCTTTCGCTCTACCGGCAAAACAAATTTCCCGGGATCGGGCAGATGTTCCGCTATACGCTGCGCGACGAGTCTAATCACATCGAGGTCTTCCGTAATCTCTTCATGGATCTCGTTGAGGAAAACCACGATATCTGGACGACTGAGTTCAAGGAAGAACTGCGCCAGACCATGGCTGAAGCTGTGGCTTTGGAAAAAGAATTCATTCGTGATTGCCTGCCGGTCAACGCCGTCGGATTGAGTCTCGAAGACTTCCTTACTTACATTGATTTCATTGCGGATCGTCGTCTCGAGGGTTGCGGATTAGCGACTCTCTCTGGTGGCACCGCTAAGAATCCGCTGCCTTGGTTGGCAGAGATGATGGACATCAAGAAGGAGCAAAACTTCTTCGAAGGTCGCGTCACCGAATACCAAAAAGCTTCCTCCCTTAACCAAGCCGACGACGACGATCTCTAAGCGCGATAGCCGTTAGTTTATAAAATACCCTATACCCCCTTTATCTGCTTGATGGCCGTTTTGTGTCCATTGGGCATTTTAGTTTTTCCGTTTACTCACCTCTCATTATTTCCGTCCACCCTCCGATTCATCCTACCACATGAGCAATCCCACCCTAGAGCACGATCTCGCTCTCAAAAAAACCGTCCATACTCCCGTTGAACAAAAGCCCCATTATGCGTGGCGCGATGTGGTGGTGGATGAGGTTTTTGAACTGCCGGCCGTGGTCTTGTTGTGCCCGCATGGGGAAGAGAAGTTTGATATGGCAGAGGTCGCCGATACGCTAGGGAAGGCGTTGACGAATGTGCACCTCGCTCGTGGGGAGAAAGACATTTTCAACGATAGCAACCGCGATTGGCTTCTGGGTATTTGCCGAGAGCTCGCAAATAATCTTCACGAGCTCGACCAGACGCACTCTCCGGTTCGTCTTTCGCTCAACTCCCTCTACGAACTTATCGAGAAAACCCTCGTTGATAACAGCGACTACTTCGTGGCGAAAAGCCTCTTGCTCAATCGGGCCCGCAAGATCTCGATCGATCGCGACTCAGCGGCGGTGGACACCTTGCGTGTGATTCGTCGCAACAATCAGGTCGTGCCCTGGAGCGAACAGAAAGTCGAAATCGCCGTCCGCAAAACCTTTCTCTCTCTGCAGCGTGATTCGGCCCCCGCAGTGGGCATCACCAAGGCGGTCTCCGCGCGCGCTCATGGCACCAAACAATCCTTTGTCCATATCGAAGAGATTCAGGATACGGTTCAGGAAGAATTGATGAAGGCGGGCCATTTCAAAGTCGCCGAGGCCTATATTCTTTTCCGGGCCCAGCGCAGTTCCGCCCGCGATCATGGCGAGATGGACGCATACGAAGATACCGTGCCGCCTCTCGATACGTCTTCGCAGGAAGCCATGGTCATGGTCAAGAAACCCGATGGTTCCAACGAATTCTGGGATGGGGAAGACCTTCGCAAACGCATCGAGTTTGCCCGCATTGGCCTTGATCTCTGCCTCACCAATGAGGAAATCGAACTTGAGCTCCGCCGCGCGGTTTACGACCAGATCACACAAAAGGACCTCGATTCGACCATCATCCTCAATTCTAAGACACTGATTGAGCAGGATGCCGATTTCTCGAAATTCGCCGGCCGGATTCAACTCAGCTACATTTACGAAGAAGTCCTCGGCTGGAATATCCGGACCGATGGTATCGGTTCTCTGAAAAGCATCCATCAGCGTGCGTTCCGTAAGTATTTGGAGCACGGCGTCGCCATCAAGCGTATCAACCCGCGACTCCTCGATTACGATCTCAAAAAGCTCGGCAATGCGCTCGATCCATCCTCCGATCTGGAGTTCGATTTTCTCGGCGTGCAGACGCTTTATGATCGTTACCTGATCATCGACAAAACCATCACGCCTAACCGTCGTCTCGAGACGCCTCAGTTCTTCTGGTTGCGTGTTTCGATGGGGCTGATGCTCGACGAAGAAGGTGACCGTGAGTCCAAAGTCACCGGACTTTACAGTCTATATAAGAGCCGCCGTTTCTGTTCCTCGACTCCCACACTTTTCAATTCCGGCACGCTGCACTCGCAGCTCTCCTCCTGTTATCTCTACTACGTGGATGATTCCATCGAAGGGATCATGCTTCGCGGTATTGCGGAAAACGCCTTCCTCTCCAAGTGGGCTGGCGGTCTCGGTGGTTCGTGGACTGCAGTGCGTGGCACCGGCGCCTACATCGGCGGCACCAACGGCGAATCGCAGGGCGTCATTCCGTTCCTGAAGCTCCACAACGACCAGCTCGTCGCGGTAAACCAGGGCGGCAAGCGCAAGGGCTCCGGCTGCGCTTACCTCGAATCGTGGCACAACGACATTCTCGAGTTCCTCGAGTTGCGTAAAAACACCGGTGATGACCGTCGTCGCACGCACGACATGAACACTGCCAACTGGATCCCCGATCTCTTCATGAAGCGCATGGAATCCCGTGAGGGCTGGACGCTGTTCCGCTCCAACGAAACCCCCGATCTCCACGAACTCTACGGCAAGAAATTCGAAGAAGCCTATATCCGCTACGAACAGCTGGCCGAGGAAGGGAAGATTCACAGCCAGAAGATCGATGCCATTGAGCTTTGGAAGAAGATGCTCTCGCTGCTCTTTGAGACCGGCCACCCTTGGATCACCTTTAAGGATGCCTGCAACCTGCGTTCTCCGCAGGATCACGTCGGCGTGATTCACTCCTCCAATCTCTGCACCGAGATCACGCTCAACACCTCCAATGAGGAGACCGCCGTTTGTAATCTCGGCTCGGTGATTCTCGATTCGCATCTGAAGCCCGATGGGTCGCTCGATCACGAAAAGCTTCGTCAGACCATCCAGATCGCCGTGCGCGCGCTGGATAATGTGATCGATATCAACTTCTACCCGACCGAGGCCGCCAAGACTTCCAATAGTCGCCACCGTCCGATCGGGTTGGGTGTGATGGGCCTGGCCAATTCGCTCTACGCCAAAGGCATTGCCTTTGCTTCCGATGAAGCCGTCGAGTTCAACGACGAAGCCATGGAAGCCATCGCTTACTACGCTTACGAAGCGTCCTCCGATATCGCGGCAGAGCGGGGCACCTATTCGAGCTACAAAGGCTCGAAATGGGATCGCGGCCTCCTCCCTCAGGATACCATCGATATTCTCGAGCAAGAGCGTGGCATCCCCGTCGACGTCAAACGTGGTGGTCGTATGGACTGGACTCCCGTTCGCGAAAAGATCGCCAAGCACGGTATGCGCAACAGCAACGTGCTCGCCATCGCGCCGACCGCCACGATCTCCAACATCACCGGCACCTCGCCCTGCATCGAACCCACCTACAAGAATCTCTTCGTTAAATCGAATCTCTCCGGTGAGTTCATCGTGCTCAATCCGTTCCTCGTGAAGGATCTCAAAGCACGCGGCTTGTGGGACAGCGAGATGATCGACAACCTCAAGTATTTCGATGGCGACCTGAAAGACATCGCGAACATTCCTGAGGACCTCAAAGTCAAATACCTGACCGCTTTCGATATTGATCCCAAGTGGGTCGTCAATGCCGCCGCGCGTCGTCAGAAGTGGATCGATCAGGCCCAGTCGGTTAATCTCTGGATCAAGACTCCGGATATTAAGACCCTCAGCCACATGTATCGTCATGCCTGGCACGCCGGTCTCAAGACCACCTACTACCTCCGTTCACTCGGTGCTTCCAATATCGAAAAGGCGACCGCCACGGTGAGAAAAGAAGTCCGCGGTATGGCTGGTGACGAAGGCCGCAAAGCCTTCAGTGATGCTGAAAAGAAAGCCTGCAGCATCGAAGCGCAGCGCAACGGCGAGGAATGCGAATCCTGCCAGTAAATCTTAACTCTAAGGCCCGATGAAAATCGGGCCTTTTTTCTGAGCAGTAAGGGAACCTAATACAATGATTCAATCATTTGCTGATCGAGATACTGAGAGGCTCTTTCACGAAGAAAAGAGCCGGAGATTCAATGCAGTTGCGCGCGTAGCGCTGCGGAAACTTATTCAACTCAATCGGGCAGGGAAGTTACTCGATCTGTCAGTGCCACCCGGTAATCGCTTGGAAGCGCTTCATGGAAAGCGCTCGGGCTATAACTCTATCCGCATCAATGATCAATGGCGTATCGTATTTCGTTGGGCGCCAGTTGGGCCGTCCGATGTAGGGATTGTAGATTACCATTGAAATACACGTATAACGTTATACGTTATGGATTATGAATCCACCGATCACACCTGGAGAAATCCTCTTGGAGGAGTATTTGCAGTCCATGGGGATTTCCCAAAATGCCATGGCTCGCGCCATCGGTGTGGCCCCTCGTGCAATTAACGAAATCGTGCTCGGCAAGCGTTCGATTACACCTGCGATGTCGATCCGCTTCGGAGCATTCTTTGACCAATCACCCGAGTTCTGGCACGGCATTCAAGTGGAGTGTGACTTCCGGGCGCTGGCGAAAGATACGCGGTCACTTATCTCCGATATCAAGCCTGCCGCTGCACTCATGAGCACTTGAGTGAGCTCAACCGAGACAACCTTTGACTAGCCTCTCTAATGCCAAGCGGCCTAGTAATAATCTTAAGAATTAGATGAGAGTAATGGTTCTTACCGGCTAAAAAAGGGGGCAATACTTGATTCTTGCGCTTAGAGTCTCCGACTTTGAGACGAATGGCTGAGGGAGCTGATAATGGACTCCATTGGGAGCAGGTGAGCGGCGAGATGTTCGACAGGTAAGGCTTCGCGCTGATGAGAAATGGGGTAACAATTACAAGATGCCCCCGCCAATCACACTGGAAGAAATCCTTTTGGAAGAATACCTCGAACCCATGGATATCACTCAAAATACCATGGCTCGTGCCATCGGGGTTTCTCTTCGGTCGATCAATGAAATCGTCCTCGGTAAGCGCTCGGTCACTCCCGCGATGTCGATCCGCTTTGGCGCCTTCTTCAGCCAATCACCTGAGTTTTGGCAAGGCATCCAATTAGACTGTGATCTCCGATCAATGGCGAATAAGGCCTGAACTTCGCGAGCTTAGTGGTTAATCCAATTCTTCCGCCAACGGTGGTGCGGTCGAATTATCTCCTTTCACCGTCGCCCATGCGGTTTATCACCGTCGGATGCGTTCCGTATTTTTCCCCGAATCGGCTATGACGGTGTTGCGTGCGAATCTGTCCAAAGATTCGCAGGCCCAAACTCAAGCGGAGGCCTGTCTCGTCGCGGCGCGACAGTGGAGCGATCGTTCAGACGAAGAGCTCTGGTCGGCTATGTTTGGCGCGACGATCAAGCGCTCATGGATGGTGTGGTCCAATGGTCACTGTCCCTCGTGTAAGGAGGATGTGCCGATGTATGAGTGGGAGATGGATGCGCTCCACACCTCGTGGAAGACCACGTGTCCGCATTGCGCGGAGCAGTTTCCTAAAAACGATTTCGGCGCGTTCTATCAGAGCGGGCTCGATGTTCACGGGGTTTTCAATCCAGACAGCGCTGATCGTCAGCTGTTGTTCAATGCCGAGCATCCCTCACCGGACGATCCGTTGCATCAGTTTGGGGTGGATGATGGCACGGGGTATTTCGATGGCACAAATCGGTGGTATTTCATCAGCGGTTTCATTGTTCGCGGTCAGTGGAAGCAATTTATTCTCCCCGGTATTCGCACGCTATCGTTGGCCTACGCGATGAGCGGCGATCGCATTCACGCTCACAAGGCGGCGATCCTTCTCGACCGGGTAGCCGATCTTTACCCGACCTTCGACTACATGAAGCAGGGTTTGACCTACGAGAAATCCAACCCGATCGCGGGCATGGGTGTGGTCTCCGTGTGGCACGATGCTTGTGCGGAAACCCGGGATCTGGCACTGGCATTTGATCTCATCGCCCCCGCTCTCGAAGGCGATTTGGAGTTGGTGCGTTTTCTGTCGTCTCGGTCGGCGCGACATCAACTGACCAATCCCAAAGATAGTCCGGCTAAGATTCGTGAGAATATCGAAACCGGTATCATGCGGCATGTGCTGGAGGAACCTCGCAAAATTCTCAGCAACTTTCCTAACTCCGAAGTGACGCAACTCGTCTCCCACGCGATTCTGGGCTGGCCTGATAATCGCGAGCAAGTGATGGCCGATTTGCAGGAGATGCTGGAAAAAGTCACGGCAGTCGATGGGTTGTCCGGCGAGAAGGGGCTCGGTGGTTATGCCTCGATCGCTCCGAAGCTGGTCGCGGGAGTGCTGATGTTGTTTAGCCGTCTCGATCCTGATCTGTTGTCCGAGCTCGTGCGGCGCGTGCCGAGGCTCGTGCAGATGTTTCGCTTCCACGCGGATGTGTGGATCGCGGGGGCCGTCGTGCCGCGGATTGGCGATACCGGCGGATTTGGCCTGCTGGACGACCGTTACAAGGGGGCTAACTTTACCCGGAGCCCCTTCGACCTTGAATGGAAGAATTTGCCGTTTTGCTCGGACTTCACGTTGTTCTGGCGGCTCTACCGGATCTCGGGTGACGAGACGTTTGTGAAGTTGCTCTACCGTGGCAATGTCAGCCGCGTCGCAGGACTGCCGCATGATCTACTCGAAGCGGATCCGGCCCAGCTTCAACAAGACGTGGCAGCGGTGATTCGTGAACACGGAGAGAATCTACCGGTAAAATCGGTCAACAAAGAGCAATGGGCGCTCGGCTTGTTGCGCACCGGAAGCGGAGCGGGGGAGCGCGCGGCGTGGCTCGATTACGATGTGGGCGGCAATCATGGCCGACCCGATGCGATGACGATTGGGCTCTTCGCTCATGGCGTGGAGTTGCTGCCGGGATTTGGATATCCACCAGTTCATTTCGGCGGTTGGTATGTGCCTCGCGCCATGTGGTATAAACGCACCGCGGCTCACAACACGGTGGTTGTGGATGCCAAAGATCAGCGGCCAATCCTTGATGGTCCTGAAACGGAACCACTCGCCATCCAACTCAATCCCTGCAAGGGCCTCGTGCGTGGTAACACGACGGCGTGGGCCGATGGCGCTCAGGTCAAACTGATCGCCACTTCCGGCCCGGAATTGATCACCACGACTGCTATGCAACGCTATGAACGCAGCTTGTTGCTCGTGGATGTTTCCGCCGAGGATAGCTATGTGCTCGATGTCTTCCGGGTGGCCGGTGGTCGCGATCACGCGAAGATGCTCCATCCCAATTTCGGCCCGCCAACCATCACCGGCCTCGAGCTTTCTCCGTTACCCGATTTCCCCGATGCGAATGCGCAGATGCGGAATTTCCGTGGTGGTAAACCCGAGGCGGGTTGGCAGGTCGATTGGAAGATCGAAGACCCCTGCGGATTGCTTCCGGCCGAGTCCGATGTGCATCTGCGCTACACCGATCTCACGAGCGATGCCGAGGCGGCACTGGCGGAAACCTGGCTGGCCTCCAAGCATGGCGGAGCCAATCATGAAGGCTGGCTCAATAGTCTGATGGTGCGTCGCCAATCGGAGGAAGCTCCGCTGAGCTCGACCTTTGTTTCTGTGATGGAGCCCTACGCCGGCCAATCCAATATCAGTGCAATTCGCCGATTGCCCCTGCAGACCTCAACGGGTCAAGATGCGGGCGATACCCATGTCGCCGTCGAAGTAACGCTCACCGATGGGCGCATAGACCTGTTGGTCGCCGCGGATACAGACGGCGAACGAACGAGACTGACTCAACCCGATTGGAACTTCACCACCGATGCCGACTTCTGCGTGATCCGTCGCGATGCCGAGGGAGCAATCGCGCACGTCTTCTTCCACGGAGGCAGCTACGCCCAATGCGGTGAGCGGCGTGTTACGCTCGCCGGCGGTTCTGCTTGGATCGAAAACTAGAGCGAGATGCTAATCACCTGTCTATTAGTAAGGGGATCGCTCGCTGTAGGGCACCTGTGCGAGTTCGACTAGGAGCTTAATTATGAGCTATCATAACGGTTTCACCTTTGGTCGAGGTGGAAGCTCGCGTTATGCCTACTGCGCTCGTGGGCGCATAGAGGTGCCAAGGGCGCACAAAACTGGGTTCCCTAGGGGGAAGGATATCCGTAGTTTTCCAAGGGGGTTGTCAGTCAGCTTATCGGTGCGGACATGATCTGGGCGGATCTACATCGTCTTGGGTGCTCGTTCTCGATTTGAAACAGCATAGATGGGTCTTTTGCAAAGGCATGGCATTTTACATTATTTTGAACGATAGGAGGAAAGTGACGTCTTTCCCCTTTGTTAGCTTATAACAATAACCCACTAAAATACCTCAAATATGCAATCCATAGATGCAATCGTTGGCTTCCTTAAGAAAATAACTGAACTCGGCGTAGCGCTCCTAGCGCTCACTGTTGTGCTTCAGGTCGTGTTTGGCTCACCTGTGCCATTCATCGGCGTAGATGTCATCGGTAACCTTACCGGTATCATTGCTACGCTTGGTTCCAGCGGACTAGTTGGCTTGATCGCCGCCGCGGTGCTCTACTCAGTGCTAAAAAAGAATTAGCCCTAGTAGGTTTTAGTTTCTGGGTCGTGGGCGAATCGCCCACGGCCCTTTTTTGTGTCTGTGTCGCCCAACGAGCCGTGAAACGGTATCCCCTGAGTATAGCCGGAGCTTCATTAACTTAGGAATGTTCTGCTCATCTCGTTGATTGGTGGCTCGCCATCTACCTGAAGATATTCCTAATCGACTCCTGTGAGCTCCACGTCTTCTGAATCCAATACTGTTACTTCAACTTCTCCCTGCCCGTGTGGTTCGGGGAAAAATTATGGTGAGTGCTGCCAACCGATCATTTCGGGATCAGCTCGCGCCTCCGATGCCGAGGCATTGATGCGCTCTCGCTACACGGCCCATGTGGTCGGCGATACCGATTACTTGGATCGCACTTATCTACCGACGGCTCGTGGGACCGATAATGTAGGACACGAACTGGGCAAACGGAAATGGGTGAAGCTCGAAATCCACCAGCACGATGCGCAGATAAAATCGGGAGTTTCTCATGTGGATTTTTCCGCACATTACACCGAAGAGGGGCACGAAGGAGTGATGCATGAAAACTCGGAATTCGAGGAAGTTGATGGAGCCTGGATTTTCACGCGCACTCTACGACAAGGTCCGGCTCCCGTGGTGAACGCCACCAAAGTCGGTCGCAACGATCCCTGTCCCTGCGGTTCGGGGAAGAAATTTAAGAAATGCTGCGGTTGAGCTGAGTTAAAGCACAGCTGGAAAGTAGGTTAGGTTAAGTGTGGCATATGAGTATTTGGTAGGCTGATTGGTGCGATAACGGCTGCTTAAAGGGTGTTAGTAAACCCTTACGATGTGACTTCGGTCACATTTTCAACTGCATCTTCGTTCCTTATCATAACCCATGATTCGATTTATTTCTCATCCCATCCTTGTGCTTGGATTGCTTGCATTGGCATTGCCAAGCACGTTATTAGCGCAAGGTGACGCTCCTAATTTAGATTCCGGCGATACTGCTTGGATGCTTACAGCCACGGTGCTGGTGCTCTTCATGAGTCTGCCCGGTTTGGCTTTGTTCTACGGCGGATTGGTCCGCGTGCAAAATGTGCTCTCGGTGCTCATGCACTGCTTCACGATCGCGTGTATCGCCTCGGTGCTCTGGGTGCTCGGGCTATACAGTCTGGCGTTTTCCGGTGACGGAGCCTTCATCGGAAATCTCGATCACGTAGGCTTGAAGGGTATCCTAACCGACGGACTCAATGGAGGCACGTTTCCGGAAACAGTCTTTGTGATGTTTCAGATGACGTTTGCGATCATTACGCCTGCATTGATAGTGGGTGCGTTTGTCGAGCGTCTAAAGTTTAGCGCGATGATGATGTTTACCGCCCTCTGGTTGATCATCGTTTACACTCCGATTGCTCACATGGTCTGGGGTGGTGGGTGGATGCAAGAAGCTGGGGTGCTCGATCTCGCCGGCGGTATTGTGGTCCACGCGACCGCAGGTGTCTCGGCGCTGATTCTCGCGAAGTTTGTCGGGCCTCGTTCGCATTTTCCTGATCGCGTCAGCCCGCCGCACAATCCAGGAATGGTGATGATCGGCGCGAGCATGTTGTGGGTAGGGTGGTTTGGTTTCAATGCGGGCAGCCAGCTCGCGGCCAACGGTTCTGCGGGTATGACGATGCTTGTCACGCATATCTCGGCAGCGGTCGCCAGTCTCACGTGGATGTTTATCGAATGGAAACAGGCGGGTAAGCCGGGCTTGGTCGGTATCGTCACCGGTATGGTATCGGGGCTCGCGACGATCACTCCGGCCTCCGGTAATGTCGGACCGATGGGGGCGGTCATCATTGGATTTCTCGCAGGATTCGTGTGTTATTTCATGTGTGGGATCATCAAGCATAGGTTCAAGATCGACGATGCTCTCGACGTATTCGCGGTCCATGGCGTGGGCGGGATCATGGGCACTCTGCTTCTGGCGGTGCTGGGCTTACCCTTTTTCGGAGGCACGGGTGTGACCGATACCATGGGCCAATTGTTACTCCAGATCAAAGGCGTGGGATTTACGCTGATCTGGTCGGCCGTCGGCACGGTGCTGATTATCCTAGTGGTGCGAGACGGTCGGCCTACGGGTCGAGGAAGATGCCGAGCACTCCGGCCTTGATCAAAACGAACACGGCGAAAAAGCTTATCATCTCGATTAACGGTCTGCCCATATCATAGAGCAAAAAACTACCCGAAGCTGGTAAGTCGTGGAGTGCGGAGTGTTCTCAATCGAGTGAGAACACTTTTAGTGATTCTGATCATACGAGCCATGCCCATGACCACCCGGGTAAGCGGGGTGGGTGCAGCTTGATTCCACTTTAAGGTGCGCTCGATGCGGTGGGCTGCTTGTCGCAAGGCCTCGTCTGTCGGGCCTTGTAGAGTGACTACGTAAGGGAACGCAGAGAGATGAAGGGTGGGCCTCAGTTTTTGACCTATAAAGGGTTTCACGGTCCATCCCATGAATTCAGGCATGGCCTCGACTTGTGCTACGCCGGTCCAGCTGTAGATTCGAGTCCAACAGGTCGAAACGCCCCACATTGAGTAGAACAGCTTGGAGTCGTATTTCGTCCAATCTATCAGGCCGCGACTTTCGGGATAAGGTTCGGCCGTGGCGTATCCTTGTGCGGCGAGATCAAATGCATCCACATTCCCATGGTGCATTTTGCTGATTTGGGTCGCTTCGTCGCAGCCTATTATCCTTGCCGCGCATTCGATTAGGCAGGGGCCGTGGTCATCGAATTTGACTTCAATATGAAATGGGTTCCGACGTAACCCAGTCGCTTTGATAATTCTCGTTACGTAGTCAGCAATTGAGGTGAATTTGGAGTCCGAATACTTCACCTGCTCGTTTCTTAAGCGGATATTTTCTATTCCGTTCACGGATTGATAGATCAGACGAGAAAGATTTAAAATCTGAATATGTCCCGAGCCATCTACCTGTCCATTGCACTGGTATTCGGTGCCACCAATAAATTCTTCCCAAATCATTTCTGTCTTGTTTTGGTCGAGCCAAAACTGCCGAATCGTTTCGGGTTCGACAGGCGAATCGAAGATGCCAATCCCGTAGTTGCCGCCTCCATCTACGGGTTTGAGCACAAATCGATCTACTGAACTTTCCTCGATCATCTTGAGGGCTTCGTCAGCAGATCGAACCAAATTGAACTGATTGAGGCGTATGCTCGGATCAACCTTTGCGAGATGAGTTTTGAAGGCCACTTTGTTCCGGAACAATGGAACCACTTCGGGTTGCGCCCAAGACAGCCCGAGACCTGTCGCGATTTCACACGCGTTGAGCACGGCTTCTTCCTTGTATGGGATTACGGCCCGGATGTCGTGGTGCTCGGCCAGATGGGCAATGAATGAGGGCAGACCACCGGGGCGCACGTGATAGTTGGCGCTTCCCCATTCGGATGACAGCAGTTCTGGCGGTCCGTTACGCGAAGGGCCACTGGGTGAAGTGTAAAAGCATACGGCCCTCCAGCCGAACTTGCTTCTCATCCGTCGAATGAACTCGATGGCGTATTTGTGGTCAGGATCTTGAATGACGTATTCGCCGGACATAATATGGAATTGATCGGATCAATTATCTGATTGGGCTCTTGAATGCGGATCTGAATTCTTTGTTCCTTTTCCCCAGAACGACCCGCGAGCTACCTTTGAAATATTGCAGACATTGAACTAGAAATAGCCGCCATTCTCCTTTGCCGCATCGAAACACGACAACCTCTTTACGAAACGGATGATACCGACAAAGATCCCTCCAGTTCCTCCGATCAAAGAGCAGGTTGTAGGCTTGAGGAAAAATCCAAACTATGTGTTTCTTGACCGTTTTATTGGTCGATAAGGAGGGGGCGCTTTGAAAGCTTGAGATATAGGCCTTACCTAAATCTACCTGATACAGATGGGCGATTGAGGCAGTTGGCGGGACACGACCGAAATGAGGGTCGATAACTTTGAATTCGCCGTTTTTCGTCAACATCCAGTCGAATCCAGTCAACCCGGTCACGCCTCCGTGCGTCACCATCTTTGTGGCTATGGCAACGAGCTCCGGCTCATTCACTAATTGGCTGATTGCCGAGGGGCCAAGTCCGGCTCGAGTGCGCACTAGATTAGCTACTGAAAAACAGGCGTGCAATTTGCCGTCACTAGCGACCATCGTCGTGGTGCCCACGGTCCCATCGATGAATTCTTGTATGACCCAGCCTTTCCGATGTTTTTCAGCCTCAATGGCCTTTCTCAAATGCGATTGGGATTGGATGACATCAACCTGCCGTCCCCCTGATCCATGAGAGCCTTTCAAAACGAAAGGGTAGCTGAATTCATCGGCTAGTCTAAGAATGTCTTGGCTGTTATTTGTGGTGAGACTCCGGGGGGAGGGAATGTCAAAGCGTTCACACCATTGGTGAAATTTGATTTTATCGGCCGCGAGATGAGCACCCTCCGATTTGGTGGTGGAGAGGAGCTCTCCTTTGGGTTGTTCTTGCTGTGTATACTCGAATAGCAGCGATTGAGAAGACACATCCATGCAAAGTATGCCCGCATATTCGTGCGAACCGAGACGTTCGCTAAGTAGCTCAACCAAATGTCTGGGGTCCTCGAATGAGTGATGCTTGTTTACCCACTTTGAGTGACGAATCACGTGCTTCTTTGGTCCGATGGTGTCGACCTTACATCGACCGTCCTTCGCCAGCATCCACGGGCAAGAGGTGAAGCTAGCGTTATGAGATCCGTATAAAAGGAGGATTTTAGGAGTATTTTGAACCAAGTGTATGTTGACCATAGGTTTGAATCTAAACCTGTGTATAGATAATTCCGCTCCCACGATCCAAGTGTTATCTGAGATTAAGGGGTCAGGGAATTTAGGGGGTCAGGCCGATTAATGTTAATTTCTGTTGAGATAGCTAGCTTTCCCGCCATAGGTTATTCGCATGGCGAGAAAGCTCCGAATCGAATACGAAGGTGCGATTTACCACGTGTTGAACCGCGGGAATTATCGTCGCGATTTATTTGAATCGGCAGGCGAGGCGATGGCCTTTATGACCACTCTCGAGGAGGCGGTTGCCAATTACGGATGGCGCTTGCACGCCTATGCCGTGATGCGAAACCACTACCATTTGGCCTTGGAAACACCTCAGCCCAATTTGGTCGATGGCATGCATTGGTTGCAGAGCACTTTCGCGACGAGGTTTAATCGTTTTCACCGCGAACGAGGGCATCTCTTTCAGGGGCGCTACCAAGCCATCCTGATTGAAAACAATGAGTCGCTGGCTCGTGTGGTGGACTACATTCATCTGAATCCTGTGCGGGCAAAAATTATCGAGGCTGAGCAGATGGCTGCATTTCGGTGGAGTAGTTTGGGACGGTTCGTGAGAGGCGAGCGTTTCAAGGAGATGACGGCATCGTCTTGGCTGCAGACTCACGGCTTGAGTGACACGCCCCAGGAATGGCTCGCTTACGAGGAGCACTTGCAGCGCCTCGCCGCCGATGGTGTAGCGCAGAAGAGCGCAGGTTTTGAGACGATGTCGAAGGGTTGGGCGATTGGCAGCGCGGCGTGGCGCAGTGCATTGGCCAAGGACTACGCTCATAAGGCACTGCATCCAGGGTTGGCGTCCGATGAGATACGCGCGATGAAAGAGGAGCGCTGGGCGGAGTGCTTTAATCGTCTACTAGCAGCCTGTCGGACTTAGGCAATTTCTTTGTTTAAAATAACATATACAATTGACAGATAACAGGATAAGTCCATATTAGTATCATGGCCACCCGCTATGTGAACATCGACCGCGACACGCCGTTATTGCTTCCGCCTGATCTGCGGGACTGGGTGCCGGCGGATCATCTGGTGCATTTTGTGATCGATGCGATGGCGGCGATCA
>Ga0105053_10004630_pt1 | contig 20143 bp, 17 predicted proteins | sample BON01_FD_78093 | JGI IMG/M metagenome (GOLD analysis project Ga0105053, IMG submission 78093) | Freshwater microbial communities from Lake Bonney liftoff mats and glacier meltwater in Antarctica - BON-01 | ecosystem: Environmental > Aquatic > Freshwater > Ice > Glacier meltwater | place: Lake...
GCGGCCAGCGAGGAGTTACGCCGCAACCGCACTGCCAAATCGGACCGGCAGTTCGACCCCGGCCCGGGACGCGCGGCCCACGAGGCCATCTTCACAGCACCTGTAGCCGACGCACTGGCCGAACTGCTCTACTCTTTGCCGTCGGGCATGCGCTATTACGCCAAGGGGAAGTTGTACACCAGCATCCGCGCGTTGGCTGCAGCCGGTGAAACCGTTACCGCAGCCATGGTCAGCGCCATGAAGCCTGATTTAATGGCTGCCATGGGACTCACCGAAAAGGTGCGCTTGCAGGCGGCGAGCCCGCATGGCGTTTAGCGCAGAACGAACAAACCGGACCGGCTCAGCATTGCCGGTGCACCATCATTCCGGCTTGAGATTAATGTGCTTGGCGACGCTGCCCCACTTGGTCATTTCGGTGCGAATGAAGGCGTCGAATTCCCCCGGCGTGCTGCCGACGATTTCCGCCCCATAGCCGACCATTCTTTCGCGTACCTCGGGGGAGTTCAGTGCCTTTCTGACCTCGGTCGAGATGCGATTGGCGAGATCGGCCGGCAGGTCGCGCGGCCCCAGCATGCCTACCCAGCTAGCGGTAACGAAATTCGGCAGTCCGCCCTCCTGCATGGTGGGAATATCCGGCGCAGTCGCACTGCGGCTGGCGCTTGTGATGGCGAAGCCACGTAGCCTGCCCCCCTTGATCTGCGGCATCAGCACCTGCTCGACATCGAAGATCAGCGAGATACGTCCGGATACGAGATCAGGAAGCGCGGGCCCCGTGCCCTTGTAGGCGACGTGCAGCATCTGTATGCCGGCAGTCATCTTGAACAATTCAGTGGTGAGGTGCGCGCCGGTGCCGACGCCAGATGAGGCGTAGCTGAGCTTTTCCGGGTTTGCCTTGGCGTATGCAATCAGCTCCTTTATGTTGGTGGCGGGGACCTCGTTGCTCACGGCCACCACAAACGGGGTTCTGCTGATCAGCGATATCGGGACGAAATCACGCAGGGAGTCGTAGGGCAGCTTCTGGGTGACCAACGGGTTAATGGCGTGCGAGGGCGTCACGATCAAGAGCGTGTAGCCGTCGGGCGGGGATTTGGCGACGAAGTCCGCGCCGATCGCGCTGTTGGCCCCCGGTTTGTTTTCCACCACGACAGGCTGCCCCAATTGCTCCGTGAGCTTTGTGGCAATCAGGCGCGCTACCGCGTCGGTATTGCCGCCCGTCGCGAAGGGCACGATCACCTTGATAGGCTTGGACGGGTATGCAGCCGATTGCGCATAGGTGCTGGCGACTGACAGGCTGCCAATTGCAGCAGCCAGAATGATGCTCGCATAACGAGCGATGATGTTTGCGGAACCGGACTTCCTCATTATTCCCTCCATGTTCTGATTGTTGTTGATCTGAGATTGGTTCTCCTGACAGTTGCGATACTACCGAAAAATTGTCGGTGCGAGTGTCTACGGCACCTGTAAAGCGGTGAGGGGCATCCACTTAGCGCCGTGGTTGTCAGAATGGCCTTGTGAACGAATGTCATCCGCCACCAATGGGATGTGTTTTCAAGCGCCATATTCTGTCGGCTTCCTGCCTAAGTTCGCATTTCCACGCATCAGTTGGAACTCGCGAATCCAATTTTTCCGGATGCTCCCGAGGTTCAACCTTGGGCTCGACCTCCGACGGTGGTGGCAGAAATGTGCGAATGGCCGCACAAATCATTTGTTTTTCGCCAAGACTCATATCGCCGGGTATCACGAGATGCGCCATAGTGTTTCCGGCGACAAGTGGTATCGGCCTCCAGATCATCGATCGCTTCATCGCGGCAAAATTCAACGACCTGCTAACCCTTACCGCCCGTGGTGGCCACCGATGCAATGTAGTTGCGCTGAAAGATCGTCAGCACCAGCATCGGAATCAAGGAAAGGCACAACGCTGCGGCAAACACCGGTCCATTGTTCGTCAGGTAAGGGTCAGACATCTGCGCGATGGCCACGGCCCCGACTTTGTACTCTGTGGCCGGGGCGACGAGCAGGGGCCAGAGATAGGCCTGCCACTGAAACACGAAAAGGATCAACCCTGCGCTGATCAGGGCCGGGACCGACAAGGGCAAGTAGATCTGGCGATAGATGCCGAACCAGCCCAGGCCATCGACTCGTGCGGCTTCAAGCAGGTCTTTGGGGATACCAAGAAAGAACTGCCGAAGCAGGAATACTGCCAAACCATTGCCGATTCCCGGAAGAATGAGCGCGATGTAGGTGTTCTGAAGGTCCATGCGGCGTACGATGCCGAGCAGCGGCACTGCGATCGCATCGAAGGGAATAAGGAAACTTACGACCATGATTGGAAAGACGAACCGGCGACCGGGGAAGTCGATCACCGCAAGCGCGAACGCGGCGATAGAGCACACGAACAACCCCAGAACCAGTGTCACCGCTGCAACCAGCATCGAATTGAAGATGGCCAAGCGAAAGCTGCCTTGCCACAACTGAACAAAATGATCTGCGGTGAGTTGGGTCGGCAACAAGGTTTGCCAGCTCAATGGCGACAGATATCGAAAGATCTCGGCTTCAGGTCGCAAGGCGCTGATCGCGACCCACCACAACGGCAACATGAAAATCAGCGCGATGAATGCGGTCAGGGCGCTGCGCCAGCGCCTTGCCGGTGCGTTGAAAGGACGGGCCCTGCGGCTCATGACTGGCTCTCCGCTGATGAACGCAGCAACCAAAACTGGATCGTGACGATCAGCAATAACGTTGTTACCAAAATGACGGTGGCTGCAGCGGCGCTGCTCGGATCACCCGCGGAAAACGCGCGTGTATAGATTTCATTCATGATGAGGTTGGTCGACCCTCGGGGTCCACCCTGAGTGAGGATCTTGACCGGCGCGAACACAAGAAAGTTGGCCACGGTATTGGCAACCAGCACGAAGGTCAATGGCCGGCGCATCAGGGGCAGGGTGACATAGCGAAAGCGTTGCCATGCGGTCGCGCCATCAACACGCGCCGCTTCCAACAAGGATTGGGGGATGTCCTGCAATCCGGCCAGAAGAAACGTCATCCAGTACCCCACGCCGATCCAGCTTACCATCAGGATCAGCGAGGCCAGCGCCTGATCTGGCGAGGTCAGGAAGGGCTGCTGGCCAATACCAAGCGACACCAGAACTGCGTTCAGAGGGCCATCGGGCCGATAACCTACCGCCCAGACCACAGCGGACACACTTTGAGGAATTGCCACGGGCAGAAAGATCAGCGTACGCCAGAGCCCTACTAGCGGAAACGAGGCGTTGACCAGCAGCGCCAGCGCCAATGCTGCCGCAACCTGCAGCGGATTGACGATGACGACATACGTCAGTGTGACCCGTAGGCTCTTCAAGAACAGCGGATCAGCGAACAGATACCTGTAGTTCTCAAGACTATAGGTGGTCGCTCGGGGGGCCAGCAGCGAATCGTGAATGGCCAGCCCTGCGGGCCACATCCGAAGCAGCACGACTGCCGCCAACGCCGGGCCGAGAAAGACGAGCGCGACGGCGAGGTTGCGGCGGCGCGTCATTGGCGGATGGCTGTGAACTGGCCCGAACGATGTATGCGCCGGCCAGCCTGCCTGGCAACCAGGTTCACCACCTGCAGTTGACGCAGATCCGATGGCAGCATTGGTCTTCGAGCGCTAACGCAAGCGGGCAAACGCCGGAGTGAGCTGGTCCTGTGCCTCTTGCAGCACGACTTTTGGATCGGCCCCGTTTCGAATGTCGCTAAACACCCGCAGCATCGTGGTTTCAAAGGCCACGTATCCCACAGAGCGTGGTCGCAGAACCACAGTCTCCTTGAGCTCATACTGCATGATGCTGTTGATCGCCCCGATTTTCGGCGTCAAAGAATTGAACTTGGCGAGGTAAGCTTCCCACGCGCCATTTTCCACAGGCAGTAGCGGGTTGACCCGGACTGTTTCGTTGGCGCCTTCAGTGGTCAGCGTGGCGAATTCGACGAACTTCATCGCAGCCTGCGCATTCGCAGCCTTGGAACTGACGGCGAGAGCAAATGCGCCGGACGGCGTTACCGGCTTTCCGCCTTTGAAATAGGGGAGAGGTGCGACGCCATACTTGAGGTCCTTCACCAGTTCGGTCCGCGCGATCAGCCATGGACCTCCGATGAAGAAGGCAACCTCGCCGTTGGCAAACAGATCGTTGGTCTGGTTCGGCGTAACGCCGCGCGGCGCGATGCCTGTCTTGAAAAGGTCGCCATACCATTGCGCGGTCTTGATCCACAGCGGACCGGTCAGATCGGGCTTGAGCAGGTCTTGGCCCGTCAGCCCCGAGCCTGCGCCCGCCGACTCGAACAAGGGCTGAAGCTGGTAATAGCGGTCGGGCTGCTGGAACATCAGGCCCCATTTGGCACCACTGGCCTTAGCCTTGCCTGCCATGCCCAGCAGTTCCTCCCAGGTCAGTCGCTGCGACGGCGAACTGCTGGGCTCGGGTACACCGGCCTTGGCCAGCAAGTCGCGGTTGTAGAACATCAATTGGGTCGAGGTCCACATCGGGAGCGCATATATCTTGCCGCCATAGCTGACCAGTTCGAGCTCACGCTTGCTGGGTATCACCGACTCGATCTTGCTTCGAAGCGCGCTGACGTCGCGCATATAGCCCTTTGAGGCAAACGCGGGAATCCGCGGCGTGTCGGCCTGGAACACGTCGATGGTCGAGTCGCCCTGACCGATTCGAGATTCGACAGCAGCATTCAGGTCATCGAACGGCACCTGCTGGTACTTGACCGTGATAGAAGGTTCCTTGGCCATGAAGGCTTTGATCACCGGCGCAAACACCGGTTCAGGCGCGCTGCCGAGGAAGTTGACGGTCACCTGCTGCGCCCACACCGGCGCGGAAGCGAATGTGCAGATCGCGGCGGCGAGCGCGATGAGCGTACGTTTTCTGATGGGAATGATCATTTGCGTTCAACTCCTGGGTTAGGGTTTGTTTGGCTTGACGTCTACTGCCGCCACATGCGGCTATCGGGCTGCGAACGCTGCAAGTTTGGTGAAGAAATCGCGCATGATCGGGTCGCGATCAACAAAGCCAACATATCGCATTGCATGCCGGCTCGGATCTTCCACCCACTGCATATCGTCCGTCAAGATCGGCGTCGGCCTGATGAAGCTGGGGCACCAATCTGAATTGAGCATCCAGCCCACGGCTGCCATGTCCCAGAGCCGCTTTGTCCACCCGACGTGGTCGGCGTTGTACGCCTTGAAGCGCTGCGCGAGGAAGCGACCGATATCGCCATGTGGCTCGACATATCGCTCTATCTCCGCAACGCTCGCGTGCAGGTGCGATGTAACCGGCATGGCGGGCACGAACACCAGCGGTACCTTGCTGTCGAGGACTACCTGCGCGGCTCCGACATCCTGTCTGAGGTTGAACTGGGCCCGTTGTTCGAACTCCTTGGGCCAATCGGGAGCATTGCCCGACAACCACACCACGACGATCCGCTCGACGATGTCGGGTGCATCGAGAATGGCGCAGGCCACATTGCTGATTGCGCCAATCGCCACGACATACAGCGGTTCGGTGGGCGAAGCGCGGCGCGCACGGGCGATCAGATCATCGACCGCGGGGGCATTTCGGGACTGTTTTTGAAGACCGACGAATTCCGTGACACCGCGGTGCACAAGCCCTGTCGCGGAAATTTCCAATCGCGCCAACAGGCGCAGAATCTCCTCGTAGCTCAGCTCCATTCCCTGCGCAGGTCCGCTGGAGCGCGCGTTATGAAACGGTGCAGCGTAGATCGCCTGCACGTCGAAGCGTTCGGGCGACATCATCATCTGCACGAGCGCGAACTGATCGTCGATCTCGTTGTAGGTATCGGTGTCAAGCACGACCTTGGCTCGCCCTGCCGGCGGAGCGAGCATGCGCAGTTGTTGTTCGTTGGCAATCGTCATGGCGAACCTGTGGGTTGCCCTCTGGGGGCGAGGATTGGGGCTGGCGAATCGAGATTGATCATCTTTGCCTCTTAACGCCCAAGTGGGCTGCGTTGCTCGGGGAACAGGTCCAGCAGGCCACCCCGGGTGGCGCTGCAGATGCCGCGGTTGGTGATCAACGCGGTCACCAGTTCGGCCGGTGTGACATCAAAAGCAAAGTTCGCAACGCGGCTGCCTGCTGGGTAGATGCCCACAGTGGCGAGTTCGCCGTCTGCCGTGATGCCGGTGATTTGAGTGAGTTCGGCAGGGTCTCGCTGCTCGATCGCAATAGCGTGGACACCATCTTCGATCGTCCAGTCGATCGTAGTGTGCGGCAGCGCAACATAGAAGGGTACGTCGTTGGCGCGCGCGGCCAACGCTTTCAGATAGGTGCCGATCTTGTTGCACACGTCGCCGCGGGCGGTCGTTCGATCAGTGCCGACAATGCACATGTCTACTTGGCCGTGTTGCATCAGGTGCCCGCCCGCGTTGTCGACGATTACGGTATGGTCGATGCCGTGACTAGCCAGTTCAAAGGCAGTAAGCGAGGCCCCTTGATTGCGTGGCCGGGTCTCGTCGACCCACACATGAACTGGAATGCCGGCGTCGTGCGCCATGTAGACCGGCGCCAACGCAGTGCCCCAGTCGAGGCATGCCAGCCAACCCGCGTTGCAATGCGTGAGGATGTTCACCGGTCGACCGTTTGCAACGTGGGCGTCGCGTATCAGGGGCAGGCCGGCTGCACCGATTGCTTGGCAAATCGCAACGTCATCTTCGCAGAGCTTGTCGGCCCTTGCCCACCCGAAGTCGAATCGCGCGGCCGGCGCTATGTCGGCGAGGGCGGCGCGCATGAGATCCAGCGCCCAGCGCAGATTAACGGCTGTCGGGCGAGTCCCGAGCAGCATCTGGTAAGCGTGTTCGAGGTGTTGATCGCTCGGGTCCACGCGCGCAGCGAGCACATAACCGTAGGCCGCACTGGCACCGATGAGCGGGGCACCGCGTACGACCATACTGCGGATTGCGTCCGCGACGGCTTGGCAGCTATCGAGCACGACGGTGGAAAATACGTGGGGCAATCGCGTCTGGTCAATGACGCAGACGCTGGTCCCGGATGAATCCGGCCACAGCGTGCGATAGGTGCGACCCTGGACCCTCATGTCACTCGCTCCCGCGCGACGGACTCGGCCAAAGCCCTCACTTCGCCGACCGAACCGAAGCGCGCGCGTCCGACCATGAGCTCACGGGCCACGTGCAATGCCTTCATTTCGCAAGCGGCACGGACGTCGGGATCGGCAATGCGCTCAAAATCCTCGACGTGGGCCAGACCGAGTATGCGCCGCGCCATCTTGGCGCCAGCGAATCCAATTGCATCGGTGAGCATGCGCGACACGAACGTAACGCGGTGTTCTTCCAGCTTCGTGCGACCGCTTACGTCGGCGAACAGGGTGGGGGGAAACGCATCGCCATCGCCGCCCGCGCGCCAGTGCGCCAGAAATCTGCTGCTGAACCCGAACCAGAACGACTCCAGCGTTTCGAGGATCCAGTGCTGGTATTCATCCCTGGCGTCACCCGGATCCCTGAGGCCTGGCTGGGCAAAGAAGGCGATCAGCAGATTGCCCATGAACGCACCGAGATCGAATCCCATCGGCCCGAAGAACGCGAACTCCGGGTCGATCACACGCGTGTCGTCTTGCGTGACCATGATCGATCCGGTATGCAAGTCGCCATGCAGCAATGCTTCGCTTCTCGTCAGGAACATCCACTTCAGCTCCTGCACGGCGACCTTCAACGTGGCGTCGGCACGGAAAGCGGCGGCAATGTCATCGAGTTGCGGGCTGGTCCATCGGTTCAATTCAGCGATCCTGTACGGATCGTTGAAGACCAGATCCTCGGTGATCTTACATAGGGCGATGTTCTGGCAGAAAAGCGACTGGCGCTCTCTTTTTTCCGCCGCAGGGCTGGCAAAGTCGGATGTCAAGAACAGGGTCGCAGCGGCGAACTGCGCCATATGGTCTGCCAGCAATGGGTATTTCATGCCGGCGGTCAGCCCCTTGCGAAGGACAATATGGGGTTCGAGCAGTTCCATGATCGACGCCGCCATCGCCTTGTCGAAATGGAAGTGTCGAGGGACTAGCGATGGCGCCGCGGCCGCCTCGATGGTAAGCGCCTGATACTCAAAAAATGCGCGATCAAGCGGAAGCGGCCAAGACTCCCCTACCAGGCGAACATAGGGAAGCGCCTGCTTGACCACTAGACCGCGGCCGCCACGCTTGACGATGAAGACGAGGTTCAGGTTGCCGTCGCCTACCTCACGAACGGCCCATTCCTCGGGTCGACCGCCGAGAAGCTCTGCGGCGGCAGAGTGGGTTGCCAGGAAAGGGCGGACCGTGGCCTCTGTCAAAGGGGCGTAGTTGGCGCCACCGACGAACCGCGATTCAATTGCATTCGATGGCATCTGCACGGCCTCCCTGGTCATTTCCTGCGCAAGGCGAATCGGCGCCAGCAGCATGCCCGTACGACATTTGACCGAACGCCGAGATCACTTCCGCCATCTGGCGCTCGCTCAGCAGCGGAGGCTCACCGATGGCCAGTGCATGCAAGTACATTCTGGCAAGCGTCTCGACTTCTATGGCCAGGCCAAGTGCGGCGTCAAGCGAGCTGCCAATGCAGACCAATCCATGGTGACCGAGCAGACAAGCCCTTCGGCCATCCAGTGCAGACAGCGCATGATCGGAGAGCTCCTGCGTACCAAAGCGGGCATACGGTGCGCAGCGGATGTCTTTGCCACCGGCTACAGCAACCATGTAGTGGAACGCCGGAATACCGCGTTCGTGGACCGCGAGTGCTGCGCAGTGGACGGAGTGTGTGTGTACAACTGCATTTGCCTCCATTCGGGACTGCAGAATGTCGCGATGCATTCTCCACTCCGACGAAGGGCGCTGGCGCACTTTATGCGCGCCGTCAAATCGCATCCGCACAATGTCTGCGGGCTTCATGTTGTGATAGGGCATACCGCTGGGGGTGATAAGCAAGCCGTCAACGATACGGTGCGAGACATTGCCGGATGATCCCTGGTTCAAGCCGGCGCGATTCATCTCCAGGCAGGCATGCACTATGTTGGTTCGAAGTGCCTTGGACATTGTGCGCATGTTCTTCCTGTCTACCACGCACGACATACGATGCCCGCCTTTGGCGTGGCTTCTGTCAACCTGGTGCGAACCAGTGAGGAAGCGGTGATCGCTCGCCGCACGGCGGTGCTGAACTGAGCCGCTGGCGGCCAACCCAGACGTGTCATTTGACCAAGCCCACGTTCATGCTGTTGCTCCAGGCCTTGTCGGCCCAGTGCTGGCACGGATCTGCAAATGCACCGGCAACGCCGTCGGCGGCGCCAAGGGCTCGTCGCGCAGGTATGCGAGCAGGTAGTTGGCCGCTTGTTCACCAAGTTCGCGGATGGGAAGCCGTACCGTGGTCAGCGGCGGATGCACAAAGGCGGCGAACTCGTTGTCATTGAAGCTGGCCACCGAAAGTTCGCCCGGTACGGCGATTCCGGCCTGATCCAGAGCCGCCAACGCACCAGCCGCGAGGTAGTCACTGCTGCAGATCACGGCTGAATACTGAGCGCGATGGGGAAGAATGGCACGCATGGCAGTGAAGCCCTCGCCAAAGCCGTGGTCGATCTCAATGAACCCATCGTTGCAAAGGCGCATGCCACATGCAGCCATAGCCCGGGTCAGGTCGTTGAATCGACGGCGGGCGCGTTCACTGTCGGCCCCTGGCGCCCCGATGTATGCCACGTTGCGATGGCCCAATCCGTGTAGGTGCTCGACCAGCAGCCTGGACGCCCTGGGCTCATCGAATCCAATACACCTACCTTCCGCGTTTGGCGGCGCCCACATCAGAACATAGGGAACGGCATGCGCGTGCAGCAGGTTCAGCACCGACGCCGGTTGCTCGACTCCAAGCAAAGCAACCGCATCGACGCCACGTTCGAGCAAGGCGCGCAGGACGGAGGCAGCATTCGGTCCCCGCTGGTCGGGGGCCGACAACAACAGTGTGTAACCCTGCGCCGACATCCGCGTCTCCAGAGACTGCACCAGCGCCGGAAAGGACGAACTTCCGAATCGCGGCACAACCGCGCCCACCGTCATCGTGCGACGCATGGTCAGCGCTCGCGCAGCGCCATTTGCCAGGTAACCGAGGCGATCGACAGCGTCCTGGACCCGCTCGCGCGTCGCGCCGCTGATCATCTGAGGGCGGTACAACGACCGCGACACGGTGCCTGCCGATACACCGGCCAACTTGGCCACGTCCGCCAGCGACGCAGCTCGCGCCACCCCAGCCGAGGGCGGATCGGACGCTGGATAGACAGAAGCTCGGCGTGACATGAGTGCAAATTATTCTACCGAGAATGCAAGCGCCTGCACTACTTATGACAATTTGAACCAAATATTTCTTGATTCAAAACGCTCTGGAAGAAAAATGAGCTGCCGCCAAATATTGACGCCTCTCCACCATCAGTTCTAAAATTCTTGCAATCGCTTGCATTGGTGATTCTGAAACAGAGAGAAGGATAAACACCATGTTCGATATCACCATCCGTAACGGTACCCTGCTCGATGGTAGTGGCGAGCGTCGCTTTGGCGGCGATGTCGGCATCACCGATGGACGTATCGCTGCCGTCGGCGGCGCATTGGCACCGGGTCGGCGCGACATCAATGCCAGCGGCGCCATCGTCACTCCGGGCTGGGTCGATGTCCATACGCACTATGACGGGCAGGCCACTTGGGACCCTTACCTGAGCCCGTCGACCAACCACGGCGTGACCAGTGTCGTCATGGGCAACTGCGGCGTCGGTTTTGCGCCGGTCCATGCAGACAAGCGCGACTGGCTCATCAGCGTAATGGAGGGGGTCGAGGACATTCCCGGCGGGGTGCTGGCCGAAGGCATCGACTGGCAATGGGAAAGTTTCCCTGAATACCTGGATGCGCTTGAGCGCATGCCGCGCGCGCTCGACGTGGCGACGCAGATTCCGCACTCGGCGCTGCGCACTTATGTCATGGGCGAGCGCGGCATTACGCACGACGAGGCCACGCCGGCCGACATCGGAGCGATGGTCGGCCTGGTGCGCGAGGCGCTCAAGGCCGGCGCGCTGGGTTTCTCGACCAGTCGTACCATCATCCACAAATACCAGGACCGCAAATACCCGCCTGGTACCTTTGCTTCGCCCGACGAGATCCGGGGCATCGGCCAGGCCATGGCCGAGGTTGGTCACGGCGTGTTCCAGATGACCTCCAACCATTACCAGATGGAGACCGAACTGCCCTGGATGACGGCGCTCGCGCGCAGGAACAATTTACCGGTGGCCTTCGCGTTGGTGCAGACCGATCAGACTCCCGACACCTGGAAGAAATTGCTCGCCGCGCTGGACCAGACCCATGCGGCAGGGATTCCGTTGTATGGCGCCGTCGCCGGACGCCCTGCCGGCGTCTTAATGGCATGGCAAGGCTCGACACACCCGTTCATGGCCCACCCAGTGTGGCGCGACATCGCACCGCTGCCCTGGGCTGACAAACTCGCGCGCCTGCGCGATCCGCTGGTGCGCACCCAGCTGACCGACATGGCCGCGCTGCAAGGCGCTGCGCAATACGACAGTCGGCTAGCCTACCTGACACAGAGTTTTCACAAGATGTATGCACTTGGCGCGGAACCAGATTACGAGCCAGCGCCCGAAAACAGCATCTCGTCGATCGCGCAGCGCACTGGCCAGCCGCCACTGCAGATCGCCTACGACATGCTGATGGCGCAGGACGGTAAAGGCATCATCTATTTCCCCAGCTTCAACTACGCTTACAACGACCTGAGCCAGCTCTATACCGAGCTTCAGCACCCGCGCACGATGATGAGCCTGGCTGACGGCGGCGCACATTGCGGCTATATCTGCGACGTCAGCATGCCGACCTACATGCTCACGCACTGGGCGCGCGACCGCAAACGCGGCCCGACGCTGCCGCTGGAGCTGATGGTGCGACGCCAGACCCGCGACACGGCGGCCATCTATGGAATGCATGACCGCGGCCGGCTCAAACCCGGCTATTTGGCCGACATCAACATCATCGACTTCGATAATCTGCGCCTGCGACCACCCTATGTGGCGTTCGACTTGCCGGCTGGCGGCAGGCGCCTCGTTCAGACTGCCGAGGGCTACGTGGCCACGCTCAAGGCGGGTCAGGTGATCATGGAAAACGGCAAACCCACTGGTGCGCTGCCAGGCACGCTGGTGCGCGGGCCGCAGCGCCTGGGTTGATGCGTGCATCACCACAGCGTGAACTACCGGCAATGGGCGTCTGGCAGGCATTGGCATTTTGCGGTTGCAGCACCACGCCGACGCGTGTGTCCTTCGCGCGCAGGGCCGCCACTTCGCCCGCGAGCAGGCCAGGCCGCCGACGAGCCCGCTCAGCAACTAGACTTGTGTCGTCGCGACATTTGTTGCGGCCAAAACCCGACGCCAATTCGCTGATGCCCAGAGTCGCCAGGAATGAGATTTCCCCCGCCAAAGCCAGCTACGACTACATCGTCGTCGGTGGCGGTTCTGCGGGCTGCGTGCTGGCGAACCGCCTGAGTGCCAATCTGGCGTGCCGTGTGCTCCTGCTGGAGGCCGGTGGTGAGGGGCGCAACTTCTGGCTCAAACTTCCGGTCGGCTACTTCCGCATGATCTTTGACAAGCGCTACTCTTGGCAGTTCGAGGTTGAGCAGCAGGCTGCCAGCGGCAACCGCACCATCGTATGGCCTCGCGGACGGGTGCTGGGCGGCTCAAGCGCCATCAATGGTCTGTTATACATACGCGGTCAACACGCGGACTTCAATGACTGGGCTGCATTGGGTGCCACCGGCTGGGGGTATGACGCAGTCTTGCCCTACTTCAAGAAGTCGGAGCGCTATGCGGGCGGTGAAAGCACTTACCATGGCGGCAGTGGCGAACTCGGCGTGTCCGACCTGCGCAACGACCACCCTTACTGCAAGGCCTGGCTTGAAGCAGGCGTACAGGCCGGCTACGCCCGCAATCCGGATTTCAATGGAGCGCTCGCAGAGGGGCTGGGGGCCTACCAGCTCACGCTGCGTGGTCACTGGCGCTGCGACGCGTCGACGGCTTTCCTCGCACCGGTTCGGCATCGCCCCAACCTCACGGTGACCATTGGTGCACACGTGACCCGGGTCCTGATCGAACATGGCCGGGCCGTTGGGGTGGAATGGGTGGACCAGCGCGGCGCCCGCACACCACAAAGCGCCCGCGTTTCAAGCGAGGTATTGCTCGCGGCCGGGACCTTGCAGTCCCCACAATTGCTGCAGCTCTCAGGCATCGGGCCGGCGCAACTCCTGCGCGACCACGACATACCCGTACTGGTACATGCCCCAGAGGTCGGCGCGAACCTGCAAGACCACTACCAGGCCCGTGTCATCGTGAAACTGCGCGAGAAGAAGTCACTGAACGATCAGGTACGCAGCCCGTGGGGTCTGGCCTGCATGGGCACGCAATGGCTGTTTGGAGGGCGCGGACCCTTGACAGTGGGGGCTGGACAGGTCGGCGGCATGGTGTGCTCCGAGCATGCGCAGGGCGGACGTCCCGATCTGCTCTTCAATGTGATGCCGTTATCGGCCGAGAAGCCAGGCGACCCCTTGCACCGTTTCTCCGGATTCTCCGCATCGGCGACGCAGTGCCGACCGTTGTCGCGCGGTAGCGTGCACATTCGCTCCAGTGACCCGCTGGCACCGCCACGGATCGTGTCGAACTATCTTACGGACAGCATGGACACGAAAGTGCTGGTCGCCGGGCTGCGCCAATTGCGTGACATTTACCAGCAGCCGGCGTTCCGCAGGCTGATCACGCAAGAAGAGTATCTTCCCGGCAATCAGGCCCGTTCTGACGCGGAATTGGAGGCTGTTGCCCGAAACAGGGGCGGCACGGTTTTTCATCCTGTCGGTACCTGCCGCATGGGTGGCGACGCCATGTCGGTCGTCGATTCGAGCCTGAAGGTGCGAGGGGTGCAGGGTTTGCGCGTGATCGATGCGTCCGTCATGCCAACCCTGGTGTCCACCAACACGAACGCAGCAGCGATCATGATCGGTGAAAAGGGTGCCGCCTTGGTCCTGGCGGATGCGGCCCCATAGCCCATCACAACCCGAATCGAATCGTAGCGGAATCAGGACAATGGCTCCTCAAGGGTCGCATCGAGCCAGATCGTCAACGCAAGTGAGACCACAACGGCCAGGCTGGCACCGGCAACCACCCCCAGGAAATCGCCTGAACGGTCCCGCACGGCACCGGCGATCCAGGGTGCCAGCAAACCCGCCGCACCCCAGCCAGTGAACACAATCGAGTAGGTTGCCGCAAAACCCGCAGGCCCGACCAGAGCCCGGGTCAGGACGGGCATGCCTGCGGCCAGCAAACCATATCCGAAGGCCACCAAGCCGATCGCAAGCACGCCCAGTGCCGGTGCAGACGTGAGACCGAGCAGCGCCAAACCAGCAAATGTGATGCACTGCGCCACCAGCAGGATCGCTCTGGGTCGCAACCACTGCCCAATCAGGCCTACCACCAAGCGGCCCATCGAGTTGCCCAAGCCCACACCGGCCAAAGCCAGCGACACCCACACGGGCGAGGCACCCCGGTCGGCCACCATGCGCGACGCCAGCGCCAACGTGGCCAAGCCCGCCACCGAACCGAAGGCGAAGATCAGCCAAAGCTGCGCTGGCAGCAACAAACAGGGAGGTCGATCGATGGCCCGCCTGTCGCTGGGCAGCCGGAGTTCAGCGGCGGGTGCTGCCTTCTTTTCGCCCGCCGCCCGCCAGAAACCGAGGCCCCCTGTGCAAGCAAGCGCCAATGCCACCAGCCAAAGCGCTCCCATGCCCATGCCTTGGCTGACCAACACGCTGAGCACCGGCCCGAACACGACACCACCAAAGCCGAATGCCGCCACCATGACCGGCACGTTGAGGGCCGGGCGCCGCGTCCGGCCAGCAATCTCGAGGGACACCATATAAATTGCACCGCTCAGGCTTCCAAAACCGATGCCATAGGCCAGCAGAAACAGCCAGAAACCTGCCATCCATGGCGCGGCGGTAACGCAGGCGCACGCCAAACCGGCATAGCCCGACAGCGCACGCAAGCTGCGCCAGCGCGGGTCCAGGCGCGGCACTACAAGGACGGCGATCGTGAAAGCAACAATGGCCGAGGAAAAGACCTGACCGGCTTCGGCATAGCCGACCTGGTACGTCTGCAACAGGGCTGGAATCAGCGCACTCCAACCGTACAGGCTCCCTGCGGCAACGCAGAGCAGCGCGACCGGTACAAGCTGGGCTGGTGTCGACGCAGCGCCCGAATTGTCCAAGACTTACTCCGATGCTGGAACCGTGATCTGTAGAGTTTAGACTTACGCCAGCGGGTTGCTACTTCCAACCCGGTATCGTCGTTGTACAAGCACCGGCGCAAACAGGGGACACCATGGTGGCAGTCATTGGAGCGGCACTGACATCGTTTGGACGCCGCAAGGATGGGTCTTCTTTTCGCGACTGGGCGGCCGAGGCGTTCTGGCTTGCTCTTGCAATGGCCGAATTGCAACCGGCGGACATCGACGCCCTGGTGGTCGCCTCAGAGAGCGACTTTTTCACTTTGCAGTTGAACCCTGCAGCCGTCATTGCAGACGATCTGGGGCTGTCAGGCGCGGCCTTGCTGCGGGTCGAGGGTGGCGGGGCTTCCGGGCAATTGGCGGTGCATGCCGGTGTGGCGCAGATCCTGGGTGGCCTTGCAAAACGCGTGGCGATCATTGGCGTCGACGCAACGGCCTCGGCCTTGCCCGGCGCGGTAACCAGGAGCCTGTACGGATTCTCTTTTGATGCCTGGACCGATGGCATGACGGGCGCAACGTCGACTGTGCTTTACGCACTGTCGTTCCAGGATTTCATGGCCAGGACTGGAGCCGGCGCGGCGGACCTGGCCGCCGTGACCATCAAGAATCGCGGCAACGCCTGCTTCAACACGGGCGCGCATCTGCCACGGCGCCATACAGCAGCAGAAATTGCCGAGTCCGCCATGATCGCCACACCATACCGCCGCCTGCATTGTTCGCCGCTAAGTGACGGCGCGGCAGCGGTAATCCTGTCTCAGCGCGATGCGGCTCCGCAGCGAAGACGGACGGCACCGCGGATCAGCGGGATTGGCTCTTCGTCGGACCGGGTCGGCCTGGGGACCCGCGTCACTCCCGGCGACTTTTCCGCCAAACGGAAGGCTATGCAGAGCGCCTGCCGGATGGCTGGCATCACGCCGGCCAAGGTTGACGTGGCCGAGGTATATGACGCCTACGCCGGGGCCGAACTGCAGGGGATTGATGCGCTGGGCCTGGCCGGCGATGTGCTGGCCGACCTGCGCGCTCAGGCGTTCGAGCGCGACGGGCGCCTGCCAGTGAACCTGTCGGGCGGCCTGTTGGGACAAGGCGCGCCGGTAGGAGCCACTGGGGTGGGGCAAACGGCCACCTGCGCCTTGCTACTGGAGAGCCGTTACCACAGTCTGTTGCAACCGCGCCGGGCACTGACCCACGCCCTGGCCGACACGCACGGCGGCATCTGCACCAGCGCTGCCGTGACCATCCTCAGCCAGACGGGGGCCCGATGAAGTTGAACCTGAATCTGCCATACGAGCTGGCGGCGGGCTGGCTCGCGCCCTGGGTCGACGCCTTGCGCGCCGGGCTGGCCATAGGTGCCCGCTGCAATGCTTGCCAGGCGGTCAGTTTCCCCCCGACGCGCGCGTGTAGCTGCGGCGGTCGCGATAGCGCCTGGCAGCCTCTGCCGGGAACTGCAGTCATCGTCTACCGGACGCAAGGGGCAGACGGTACCTTTGCACTGGCGCGGTTTGACGGGGCAGCCAGCCAATCCATTGTGCGATTGCAAGGCCTGGCGCACGGAGATTTGCGTGGCCGTCTGTTGCGCGCAAGCGGCGAGAGGCCAGCGGTTGTGCTTGGACCGCTGAGCGAGGGGCCGTTGCGATGACGATTTTTGAAAACCTGTCTGACGCCGAACTATCGCGGCTGAACCTGCACCGCGATAGCGACAGCGACCGATTGCGGATCATCTGGCCAGACAACACCAACATCTTCCACATGACAGTGGGCCGCCATCTCGACGCTGCCGACCGGAATAAACCTGCGTTGATCCACGAGGCAGCGGACGGCAGCCTCTCTGTGCAGAGTTTTGCCGACGTGGACCGCGCGGCAACCGGCCTGGCAGCGACGCTGCGCGGCATGGGGTACGGGCCAGGTGATTTCATCGGCCTGCACACCGGCCAACACCCGGACACCGCGGTCGCCCATATGGCAATCGCCAAGCTGGGCGCAGTGGCAGTCACGCTGTCGCAACTGTACGGCCCCGAAACACTGGCCCATGCGATGAATGATTGTGCGGCGCAAGTCATCCTGACCGACCGGGTGGCCTGGGCTGCGCTGCGCGAGAGCCAAAGCACCATGTTTCCGCACTTGCGCCATGTGCTCATGCGCGAGCCCAACGCAGGGGATATCGACCTAGCCGGCGCGTTTGACGACAGTTCTCCGTTCACGCCCGCGTACGGTGGCGCGGATGATCCTGCGCTGCTGATGTATACCTCCGGTTCGACCGGCAAACCTAAGGGCATCCTGCATGGGCATCGGGTCCTGGCGGCGTATACGCCTTCCATCAACCTCTTCTTCAATATGTCGATGCAAGAACCGGACGCCGTGTTCTGGTCGCCGTCCGACTGGGCCTGGGTTGGCGGGCTTCTCGACATGCTGTTTCCGGCATGGATGGCCGGGCGCCCCATTGCCACCGCACTGGATCGATTCAGCGCTGAAAGCGCCTACACCTTTATGGCTCGCCACAAGGTCACCCATTGTTTCCTTGCTCCGACCGCGATCAAACGGCTCGCCCAGACCCGCGATCCGCGGGCCAGGCACACCCTTTCGTTGCGCGTCATCTGCACCGGAGGCGAGGCGCTTGCCGCCGAGACGCTCGATTGGGCGGAGAACCGCCTGGGCGTGATTTGCAACGAGTTCTACGGCATGACCGAAGTGAACCACCTGATCGGCAATTGCGCCATCCTGTATCCGCGCAAGCCAGGCTCCATGGGGCGAGCCTACCCGGGGCATGAGGTGCATCTCGTAGACGACCAAGGCGCCAATGTGCCGGACGGCGAGGCCGGGGAGATCGTGACCCCTGCGGACGCCCCGACCCGCTTTCTCGGCTATCTGCACAACCCGGGCAAGGAGGACGAAATGCGCCTGGGTCCTTGGCTGCGAACCCACGACCTCGCAGTACGCGATGCAGATGGCTACTTCTGGTACAAGGGGCGCTTGGACGACCTGATCAAGTCCAGCGGATTTAGGATCGGCCCGACTGAGATCGAGGAGGTGCCGCCGCCAATCATCAGCGTCAGGCTTCCCAGTAGCAAGTTCGTGGATTGGACGTCGTCGAATAGGAACCCACCAATGGCGCACGCTGCGCAATGCCCCGCGCATCCAGCCCAAGGACCACTTCGCGGAACACGGTGAGCAGTTCCATATGGGTAGTCCCGCCAGTGCCGTTGACAAGAACCACAGTGGGTGTTCCTGCGGCAATGGGGCGATCCGCCATCAAAGCGTCCAGCATGAAGGCCACCAGTTCCCTGACCGGGCCAACTTTGCGCCGCCCGACTCCGGGCTCGCCGTGCACCCCCATGCCGATGTAGACCTCGTCGTCGGGTAAGGAAAACATCGGCCGCCCGGTCAGCGGCGAAACTCCAGGAGCGAGTGCCACACCCAGCGTGCGAGTGCCTGATCGAACGGCTTCACCCAGGCGCAGCAGATCGTCGATGCCCATACCCGTCTCGGCGGCCGCGCCGAGGATCTTGTAGATGAAGATCGTTCCCGCCGCCCCGCGGCGATCTTCTTACTGCCCCTTGGGCGCAGACGAAATATCGTCATACATGAGTAGCGGCCGCACCGACAGGCCAAGTTCGCCCGCCAGCATCGCCGCCTCCATCCCGTTGATAACGTCGCCCTCATGTCGCGATATCAGCAGGATCGATCCGGCCGGCCCGGTGACTTCCCGTAGTCCCTCGAGAATCAAGTCGGAAGACGGGGCAGAAAAGATATCACCCACGATATTGGCGTCCAGCAAGCCAGTACCGACAAAACCCATCGCGATGGGTTCATGGCCCGAGCCATTGCCGATCAGCAGCGTGGCTTTGTCCAGCGGCTTGGGGCAGGTGCGCCGAACCACCCGTGGGTGCCTGCCACGCTGCACGAGACCGGGAAAAGCCGCGACAAAACCGTCGATCATGTCGTCGGTAATCCGTTCGCGGCTGTTGAACAGTTTCTTCACTGGGTGTCGCTCTGCATCAGCACACGAAGCATTTCGACCACCGACTGCGCGCCAGCATCAATATGCCCCAGTCCCGCGCCTTCCACGTAACGGGCGCGGCCTTTGCGGGCCGGCATCAGCGCAGTGGCGGCGGCCCCGGCTTCGGCTGCCACCAAAGCCGCGGTCAGGCTGTCGGCCCGTGCCGCCGGGATCAACGCATCGAGCATCGTCCTGTCGCCAGCTTTGGCCTGACCAATCTGCGCGATCCGCTGTGCCGCCAGGTCGAGCTCCGGGCCGGGTGCGGCGCCTGCTTCAAGCTTCAACAGGGCCGCCAATACCTGCGCGAAAAGTGAGCCAGAGGCGCCGCCGGCCGCCGCGCGAAATGCTGTCACCTGGTGCTCCGCATCCGCATCCGCATCCGCAGCCGCCGCGCGCAGGCCACGCAACATGGTGGTGCCGTGGTCGCCATCACCGGCAGCGGCATCCAGCACATTGAGCAGATCCTCCAGGCCGGAGAAATGCGTGGCAAGTCGCGCGGTCAAGCTCATCCAAAGGTCGCCTGCATGAACGCGAGCGCCTGCCGCGCCGCGCCAGTCGCGTCCGGTTCAATGTCGCGCCAGATATTCAGATCATTGCCTGCCGGGGTACCCGTCTTGACGAACATCTCGGTCACGATCCAGCGGTCATATGCGGCGTCCTTGAGGCCGCCCCTGACATGGTCCCAAGGCACATGGCCCGAGCCTGGCACACCCCGATCATTGTCCGACACATGGAAATGAACCAGTTTGTCAGCGGCACCAGCGATGGCTTGGCGAATATCCTTTTCTTCCATGTTCATGTGGAAGGTGTCGA
>Ga0105053_10004631_pt1 | contig 20138 bp, 27 predicted proteins | sample BON01_FD_78093 | JGI IMG/M metagenome (GOLD analysis project Ga0105053, IMG submission 78093) | Freshwater microbial communities from Lake Bonney liftoff mats and glacier meltwater in Antarctica - BON-01 | ecosystem: Environmental > Aquatic > Freshwater > Ice > Glacier meltwater | place: Lake...
GAATAATGAAAGTAATTGAATAAGACAATTAGAAATGATTTATATTCTAGGTATTCCTCCGACTTATCTAAATCACTTAATCTTTTGGCTAATGTGTCTATGCAGGGAGAGCTTTAAACTGATTATAATTGGCAATTTCATAACGTTTATTATTAAACTCAACTTCAATATATTCAAGGAACTTTACAAAGTCATTAATTCTTGAATTAATCTGACCGACCATTGGAATGGCATTTGCACTAGCCAGTGCTCCAAAGTAGTAGATGATTTTTTCATTAAAGTTTCTTGTGGATTGCATAAGTTGTGAGCTCTAGGAAATTAAGTTTTCAAATTAGACCATCTGCAATAAGTTCTTTTTTAAACTCCCCAAAGCTTCTTCCTCTATTCGGATTTTTCTCAGCCTATTTTAGTCGCTCCTCCAAAATGGCTTTGTGCCATTTTTGGATATTTGGAAGATCCGCTGTATTAGGTTCAGAAGTATTTTCTGGAACTGAATCTGTTTGCTTGCTCATAGTTTATAAAGCTAAGCCAAATTCTCTCAAAAACTATAAACCCTTTCCCACGTAATCAAATTATTCAATGGAATATCGGTATCTGCTGTACCCTTAATAAGTTCTTCTGGTTCAAAAAAAGAAAGACCAACAAGCTGCGTGTTTTCTGTGGCAAATTCTAAAAATCTGTCATAATATCCTTTTCCATATCCTACTCGATTGCCCGTTTTGTCACACGCCAGAAGGGGTATGATTACCAATATGTCGTCATCTGTAGCGAAAAACGCCTCGCTACTTATTCCTTCATTGCTTGGCTCTGGAACGCCCCATTTATTTTCTTCTGTAACCGTGTTTTCCTTAAACAAGTGATGTGTTAAAATGCCCTGTTTATGTATTTGCGGCACATAAATATTTAAAGGAAAATCTTTAAGTAGGGTGTTTATTATTAGCGTAGTATCCACTTCGTTTCTTTTTTTTATGGGCAAATAACAATGCACTTTGTCATACCTATGCATCATAAGTCTACTAAAAAGAAGACTTTTAATAAGCAGACTTTTTTTGGCTACTTCTTCAGCTGTCAGCTCATTTCGCTTTTCTAAATAGTATTTCCTTAAGTCTGCCTTATTCATAGAAACTAGTTTATCATATCAAAACCACAGAAAGGTTGCAAAACCTTAGGCACCTTAATTCCTTCTGGAGTTTGATTGTTTTCTAATATGGAAGCCAATATCCTTGGTAAGGCTAGAGCAGAGCCATTCAACGTATGAAGTAAAGTGGTTTTGCCGTCTACTTTGTAGCGAAGCTTTAATCTGTTTGCCTGATAATTCTCAAAGTTTGACACAGAGCTAACTTCTAGCCATCTTTCTTGTGCCGCAGAATATACTTCAAAATCGTAAGTAATGGCAGCCGTAAAACTCATATCCCCACCACAGAGTCTTAAGATTCTATAAGGTAATTCCAGTTTCTCTAAAAGCCCTTTTACATGCTCCACCATTTGGTCTAGTGCTTTGTAAGATTCTTCTGGTTTTCTTATTTGAACTATTTCTACTTTGTCAAATTGATGCAATCTGTTCAGTCCTCTCACATGAGCACCCCAGCTTCCTGCCTCTCTTCTAAAACAAGGCGTGTAGGCCGTAATTTTGATAGGCAAGTCTTCTTCTTTGACAATGACGTCTCTATAAATATTGGTCAAAGGCACTTCTGCCGTAGGTATTAGAAATAGCTTGTCTGTCGTGGCTTCATACATTTGACCCTCTTTGTCTGGTAATTGACCTGTGCCATAGCCAGACGCTTCGTTAATTAGGATTGGCGGCTGAATCTCTCCATATCCTGCGACCTCGGCTTCGTTCAAAAAGAAATTGATAAGAGCACGCTGTATTTTGGCACCTTTTCCTTTGTAGACGGGAAAGCCTGCACCAGTAATTTTGTTTCCTAACTCAAAATCAATAATATCAAAATCAGAAATCAGATCCCAGTGTGGCTTTGCACCTTCATGTAAAATAGGGATTTTGCCAACTCGTAACGTTTCTATATTGTCTTCAGGCGTTTTGCCGAAAGGCACAGACTCGTGGGGAATATTAGGCAGTGTGTACATCACATCCTGCAATTCGCGTTCTAGTTTTTTCAGTTGCTCGTCAAGCTCCTTAGATTTGGATTTAAGCTTACCGGTTTCTGCCTTGGCCTTTTCTGCTTCTTCTTTTTTGCCGGCTTTCATTAATCCGCCAATTTCTTTGGCCATGGCATTTGATTGTGCCAAAACAGCATCTAGCTCTTGTTGAACGTTTCTTCTGTTTAAATCAATATCTAAAGCATTGTCTACTACCTTTTCAGCATCTTTGAAGTTTTTCTTTTTAAGACCTGCTAAAACGGCCTTTTTATTATCTTTTACGTAAGCTATTTGAAGCATAATTACTTATTTGTTAACCTTCTATGGTAATTAATTTGTCCTAGGTGATAATTCAGATGACTGAGCAAATAGTAAAGAAAAAGTTCTGTCGTCATCTCGTTTCCTCCCACTTTTTCAGGATATGTTTTTGTCAAATCCTCTGGTGATATAGAGCGAAGTGTCGTTTGTAACACAGCAATTGTTTCCTCAATGTCTGCTACTATTTTGTCTTTAGAAAATCGCCCAGAAAATTCCTCTTCCCTGTTTCTGATATATCCAGTTTTACCTAAAAGAGCACCAATAAAGTAACGAAGATTTCCGGTCAAATGCATAGCCAGATTTCCAGCAGAGTTAGTAATGCCCTCTGCTATTTTAAATAATTTATCTTCGTTATCGTAGCTAAGAATTTCTTCTTTAAGCTTTTTAAGATCTTTGGCATAAACAAAAAGTAAAGCTTCCATAATTAGTCAAATTGAAATAATCCTTCGTTTAATGCTTCCAAAGCATCATTTTTGTGAACAGAATCTACTAAAAGGGAGATGTTATGTTCAGACGCCCCATAAGAAATCATACGGATAGGAATGTGCTTAACGGCCTCTAAAATTTTTATAGCAATACCCGACTTGTCAGCCAAAAAGTTTCCTACGATGCAGATGATACTCTGATTTCTGTCATCGTCTTCCATGTCTGCAAATTGCGTTAATTCTGCACGAATGCCTTCTAAACGCTCCGAATTGTCAATAGTAACCGCTACAGAAACTTCTGAGGTTGTGATCATATCCACAGGGGTTTTATATTTCTCAAAAACTTCAAATACTTTTCTTAGAAAACCATAGGCATTTAGCATTCTAGTGGAGTGAATATAAATGGCCGTGATATTGTCTTTGGCGGCAATGGCCTTAATCTCCGAACCTTCAGTGCTATTTTTAGAAGTAATTAATGTTCCTGGAGCATCGGGAGCCATGGTGTTTTTAAGCCTAACTGGCACACCACCCATTTTAGCGGGCGTAATGGTACTTGGATGTAAGATTTTTGCACCGAAATATGCTAGCTCTGCAGCTTCTTCAAAAAGCAATTCACGCACAGGGAAAGTTCTTTTTACTATCCTTGGGTCGTTATTATGCATGCCGTCTATATCTGTCCATATTTGGATTTCCTCTGCTTTGATAGCTCCGCCAATTAGCGATGCCGTATAATCAGACCCACCTCTTTTAAGGTTATCTACCTCACCTCTAGGGTTTCTGCAAATAAAACCTTGAGTAACCAAAACTTTTTCTGATTGGTTTTTTAGCATTGCACTTAATTTTTCACCTATCTTTTTAAACAAAGGCTCGCCATCAGAATCAATACTCATAAACTCAAGAGCGGGTAACAAAACCACAGACTCGCCTTGCTCCTTCATATATGCTGTGAAAAGTTGAGTGCTCATTATTTCACCCTGAGCCACCATTTTCTTATCATGCTTTGGCGTATAAATATTACTATCTAAAAGTGAAAGGATGAAGTTAAACTCCTTTTCTATAATCTTATTGCCTTCGGCCAATCCTTGTTCTGTTGAAAACAATTCTGAAATGAAATTTTCATAGTGCTCCTTTAACTTCGCAATATCATTTTTAGCAAGTGTTTTGTCTCCTTTGGTCAAAGCCTCTCCAAAGCCAAGTAAGGCATTGGTAGTGCCAGAGAGGGCAGATAAAACAACGATTTTTCGGGTATCATTAGCCGTAACTAAGTCCCTAATAGATTTCATACGCTCTGGCTTTCCTACGGATGTGCCACCAAATTTCCAAACTTGCATTTTAAAATATTTTTATTTTTTACCGCAATGACGCGAGGTCGCTAAGACTTATCTTGAAATTAGCTTTCTGTCTTTTCGGTTATTATTAATTCAATCCTAACATTTTAATAGCTGTTATAGCAGCTTCATCTCCTTTATTCCCATGAATGCCACCGGCTCTATCTACCGCTTGTTGATGGGTATTTGGCGTTAATACTCCAAAAACAACAGGCTTATTATATTTTAAACTAACAGCAGTTAAGCCATGAGCCACAGCATTATTAATATAATCATTATGCTTGGTTTCACCTTGAATTACACATCCAATGGCTATAACAGCATCTATGTCACCTTTAGCCGCATAAACTTGTGAACCATAGCTAAGCTCATAACTACCGGGCACATTTACTTTAATAATATTTTCTGGCTGTGCACCATGTTTCAGGAGTGTATCATGTACTCCTTGAAACAAAGCCCCCGTAATTTCTTCGTTCCATTCGGCTACGACCACAGCAAACTTCTTGGCGGAGATATCTATAATTCCATCAGTATTATAAACAGAAAGGTTTTTATGTGCTGAACTCATTGTTAAGGGTTTTTTATAAAAAAAGGGATAAACCTGCTGGCTTACCCCTTTGTAATTTCTTTGCTCAGGTTAGTTACCAACTTCTGTTTCAAGTTTTGATTTATATTTGGTAGCCGCCAAAACGTCTAATGAAGTTGGATATTTTTCTATCAACTCACCATATGCTTCAATTGCACCATCTTTATCTCCAGTTTCTTCATATGCAATACCCAATTTCATTAAATAACCAGGGGTCATTTGTTTGTTTGGTTTGTAATCAACTGCTTTATTATAATATGATATGGCTTCTTTTGCGTTAGCCTTTTCCATATGAGCATCGCCAAGAAGGGCATAAGCCTTACCTTGAATAATGAGGTCACTTGCACTAAATTCGTTTAAATATGTAATGGCCTCATCAAACTTTCCTTGTCTCATATATGCCACACCTACATAATAGTTGGCTAAATTTCCAGCAGGAGTAGAACCGTAGTTATCCGCAATTTCCAATAAACCAACATTTCCTCCTGTGCCTTTTAACGCAAGATCTAATGAATCTGCCTCAAAATAATAAACAGAATCAAACATAGCGGTTTGAGTTTCCGCGGTTTTTTGTTTCATCCAATAATTGTAACCAAAAACAGCAAGTGCAATGGCAATAACCGCCCCACCTACAATACTCAATAGATTCTTGTTACCACTAAAGAAACTTTCTGCTTTGCTGAATTCCTTTTGAAGTGCCTCTGCACTTTCTAAAATCTCAATACCAGACTTTTCTATCTTCTTTTTTGCCATTTTATGCTTTCGCTTGAATTTTCGAGGTGCAAATTTAGTTAATTGATTTCTATTAAATCAATCCTTATACTTAAATGTGTCTAAAGCAACCTATAATTTAAAAGAAAAGGTGCTTTTAGTGGCTTTTCTTTTAAATTATGTAAGAACTATTCCATTACGAATGGATAATCTTCTTGCATATAGATGTCTTTATAGGCATCTTCAGCAGTAGGGTAAGGCGATTCTTCTGCAAACTTTACAGCCTCTATCACTTGATCCTTTATTTTACTGTTTATTATTTCTAACTCATCTTCTGTAGCAATGCTACTTTTTAAAATACGATCTTTTACCATTTCGATTGGGTCACGCATTTTCCATTCAGCTACCTCTTCTTTGGTTCTATATTTTTGTGGGTCAGACATGGAGTGTCCTCTATATCTGTATGTTTTAAATTCAAGGTAAGTGGGTCCATCACCTTTTCTGGCTCTGGCGGCAGCTCTGCTTACAGATTCGTGTACAGCCTCTACATCCATAGCGTCCACAGGCTCTGCGGGCATATCATAGGCTTCTGCCAAGGTATAAAGATCTTTTACGTTAGAGGATCTTTCAACAGAAGTACCCATGGCATAACCATTGTTTTCAACCACGAAAATCACTGGAATTTTCCACGTCATAGCCAAATTGAAAGTTTCATGAAAAGCTCCTTGACGGACAGCACCGTCTCCCATATAACAAATACATAAGTTTTTAGTGCCTTTATATTTTTCTGCAAAGCCAATACCGGCACCTACTGGGATTTGAGCACCCACAATACCATGACCACCCACAAAACCAACTTCTTTATCAAAAATATGCATAGAGCCACCTTTTCCTTTGGTAGTACCTGTTGCTTTTCCAAAAAGTTCAGCCATAATCGCGTTTGGGCTTGTGCCTAATGCCAATGGTTGTCCATGGTCTCTATAAGAAGTGATGTATTTGTCACCTTTTTCTAAGGCAGATACCGCTCCAGAAGAACAGGCCTCCTGGCCAATGTATAAATGACAAAAACCTCTTATTTTTTGCTGACCATATAATTGACCTGCCTTTTCTTCAAACTTACGCTGAAGCATCATTGACTCATACCAATACAAGTATTGTTCTCTGGTGTATTTAGTTGCTTTTTTCTTTGCGGCTGCCATATGTTATTTTTTTTCTAAACTTCAATCAAATATTATAAATTGAATGGCTCTGAAAGCATTTTGCCATTTCAATATTTTGCAGAGCAAAAATAGTTATTATAGACTTATAGAAGAAAAATATTCTTTAAATCTATAATGTTCTCTCGTGAAATTACAAAAATGCAGTCGATTCTTTATGGCTTAATTGCTTTGGCTATTGGTTTTTGTTTGGTCAAATTTGCTTTTTAATAATTTAATTATGTTTCTTCGGTCCATTAGGCTTTTTAATTTCAGAAACCATTCAGATGCTCATTTTGAGTTTTCGGAAGGGGTAAACTGTATAGTGGGAGAAAACGGCGTAGGCAAATCGAATGTATTAGATGCCATATATTTTTTGGCATTGAGCAAGAGTTCTATTCAAAAGCAAGATCAATTTAGCATCACTTATGATGAATTGATGCTCGTGATTGATGGCATTTTTGTAAATAAGGAACATGAAGAAAATATAACACTATCGGTTCAAAAGGGTCAGAAAAAAACACTTTTGGTAGATAAGGTTCCCTATGAAAGAATTAGTGAACATATAGGAAAATACCCTTTGGTGTTAATAGCACCAGACGATACAGACATGATTCGTGATGCAAGTGATACACGTAGAAAACTTTTTGACGGCATAATTGCACAGGTTGACGCAGAGTACCTTAGTGCATATCAAAAACATAATCGATTACTCGATCAGCGGAATAGTTTGTTGAAGCAATTTGCCGAAAGAGCTTATTTTGATCAAGAGATGCTAGACAGCTACTCTTCTCCACTAGTAGGTTTGGCCATAAAATTAGGAAAGAAAAGAATGGCTTTTTTAAAGGAATTTGAACCAGAAGTAAAAAGTCTCTATAAAGAACTAAGTGGCGGAAAAGAAGAGTTAAGCATTGTTTATCAAACAGAAGTTTTAGAGAACTTTGAACGAAAGTTTAAACAAAACGAACGTAAAGATAGAGCCGCTTGCAGAACAACCATGGGTGTTCATAAAGACGAATACGCCTTTTTGCTGGACGGACTTCCAGCAAAAAAGTTTGGTTCTCAGGGACAAAAAAAATCCTTTATTTTGTCTGTTCGGATGGCTCAGTTTCAATTATTGGAAAGGCACAAAGGTGTAAAGCCGCTACTTTTATTAGACGATATTTTTGACAAATTAGATGATAGTAGAATTAAAAAATTAATAGAAAAGATAGATAATCACACCTTCGGGCAAGTTTTTATAACAGATGCAAGACCAGAGCGAACGAAAAAAATACTTGAAAATGTAAATGCAGAAGTGAAATATATTAATTTATAAAAAGTAAGTTTGTTATATGTCAGAAATATTGCAGCCGAAAGAAGGCTTATTACTTGTTGCAGAGCCCTATTTGGGCGACTCGAATTTTGAGCGAAGTGTTATTTTACTCTGTGAGCATAAAAAAGAAGGGTCTTTTGGTTTGGTGCAAAATCAATTATCTAGCTTAAAACTTAGTGAAACCATGGATGATATATACATGGATTTTCCTGTTTATGTGGGTGGGCCGGTTTAGCATAATACCTTGCATTATGTTCATCGTTTAGGGCATCTTATTACAGATTCTGTGGATCTTGGGAATGGTATTTTTTGGGCAGGAAATTTTGAGCAAATAAAATCGTTAATCAATATTGGTAAAATAAAAGAAAAAGATATTCGATTTTTCTTGGGCTATTCTGGTTGGGGAGAAAGGCAATTAGCAGCCGAAATGAATAGAAATTCATGGGTAGTATCCGAAACCGACTCCTCTATGGTTTTCGATTCTACATCAGATGAGTTTTGGCGAAAGGTGTTGAGAAATATGGGAGGATCTTATAAGATTTTAAGTAATTATCCTATTGACCCTCGATTGAATTAAAACCTCCAGAAGCGATATGTTTCACCTGCTAAATATACTTCAGAATCTTGATTTTCCAACTCTAAAAACGCATCTGATAAGCTTAAATTTGCCAAATCGCCAGAACCACTACCCTCAAATGGATAAGCTTTCAAAACACCTTTTACTTGCAATAACTTTACCTGCATGAAATAGCTGAGCGTAGGTTTGAAGATTACATCTTGAGCCAAAATAGCGGTTTCTTCTACACCATTAATCCCTATAGATTTCTTAAGCCAAGGCAAAACATAACGGATAGCACACATAAAAGACGAGACAGGATTACCAGGCAAAGCAAAAGCGATAAGGTTTTCCTTTCTTCCAAACCACATGGGTTTTCCCGGTCGTTGAGCAATTTTATGAAACAGTTTTTTGACCCCAATAGCTTCCAGAGCTTCTGGTAAATAATCTTTTTTACCAGCCGAAACCCCTCCGGATAATACAAGAACATCAAAATTTTGACAAATGGCACTTAATTTATCAATGCTCTCTTTTAGATCGTCAATTATGTGGAAGTGCTGAATGTTAGCAGCGTATGGTTTTAATAAAGAAGAGATGGCGTAAATGTTTGACTTCCGAATCTGGTGTGCTTTGGGTGTTTCATGCACGGCCACTAGCTCGTCACCGGATGTTACTATTGCTACTTTAGGCAAAGCATTTACACGAACATTTTCATTTCCTGTACTAGAAAGAACCGCCAAGTCAGCACTTTTTAATGGATGCCCAATGGGCAACAATACCTCACCCATTGTTCTGTCATGACCTTTGCCGTGAATGTTTTTAAACATGGATAGACCATCTTTTAACAAAGTTTTGCCATCGGCAATTGTGATGTCCTCGTAGCGAATTACGGAATCTGTACCTAAAGGAAGCGATGCACCTGTCATGATTTCTATGCATGAGTTTTTGTTTATCAATTCCTTTTGAACCTCTCCCGCATATTGAATGTTTTCAATGTCAAATAAACGTTGACCATTTAAATAAGCATCTCCTTGAAGTGCAATTCCGTCCATGGTTACTCTGTCAAATGGAGGAAAGTCTCTATCGGCAGTTATGTTTTCTGCTAATACTCTTCCTTCGGATTCTTGAAAATCAATGGTTTCATATCCAAAAGAAAGGGTATTTGTAAGGACTAATTCAAAAGCTTTATCTACTGAAGTTAATTGCATCTAATTAAAGTTCATGGCTTGCTCTCGTGAATGAATGGGTATGTCGCGTTCTCTCAAATGTGCAGCAGTTCTCTCAGAAAACACAGATTTTATCTCTGCCAATATTGATAAAGCTATTTCTTCCGGATTCGTGGCTCCAATATCTAAACCCGTTGGTGCGTAAATAGAAGAAATTTTGTGACTTATATTTAATTCTTTAAAAATACGTTCGGAACGAACTCTCGGGCCTAGCATTCCAATATAACTTATGGCACTTTCCAAAAGGATTTTTAAGTTTTCCTTATCGGTTTGGAGCGAATGCGACATCAAAATGGCGGCAGTGAAGTCGTCAATAATATCATTATTAAAACGAGAAGGTTCAATCACATTTTCGTCTTTAACTTTTGTTTTTGGAGCCACCACTGAATAATCCCACCCCAACTCTTTTATTTGTCTAATTAGAGGATAAACATCATATTGATGACCGAATAGTAATAATTGTAAGGGAGGAGGTAATATTTCAACAAAGAGACTTAGCGAAGAATGGACTATGATATATTTAGACTTTTCAATGCTGCATATTGAATGAGCTAGTTCAGCAGAATTGACAATATCGGCAAGAACGTTAAGGCTTTCTACGTCATGGAATTCAAACAGTTTACCTGTTAATTGTTTATCTTCACATGAGGCAATTGTTATTAACTTTCTTACGTTTCTAGTTGAGCTAGTGGCTTTTTTAAGAACTTCAATAGCGTTACTTGGGTCATTTTCATTAATAGGAGAGAAGAGAACATCAATGATTCCATTGCAGCCCAAACCTACACCAATTTGATGGTCGTCGTCAATGGAGGTGTCGTAGGTTATAACAGAGGCACGTTCTTTTAGAATAGCCATTCTAGCTCTTTTTAGAGCATCGCCCTCTAAACAGCCACCACTTATGCCGCCTATCCAATTTCCGTTTTCTGAAACCAACATTCTGGCCCCCATCCGTCTGTACGAAGAACCTTCTACCCGAACTACGGTTGCCAAAGCGACCTTTTCGCTTTTCGTTTTTTGTCTGTATGTCGACAGAATGGCTTTTATTTCTTTCATGATCGCTAAAATTACTAGATTGCAACCGATCTACTATAAAATACTTTCCAAATAACGTAGACCTAAATGTTTAGAACCCTTTTTAGAAGAATTTTATTACTCATACTCCTTTCGAGCACATTTATATTTGGTCAAAATATGGAAGTCCTGCCGGCCGCAGATAATATCTTATGGGCGAGGTATTGGCTAAAGTTTGATGTTTCCAAACATATTAAAGTAAATGAACAATTTATTAATCAAACTTTTATCAATGGTGGCTTTAGAGAAAGGCAGATTTTGAATCATCTTTTTGTACGCTATACTGGCAAAAAGAAAGAGTTTTATGGTTTGGGCTTAAGCTATTCTAATAGATGGCAAGATGAAAACATTGAAGAAAGATTGGTGATGCCGGAAGACAGAACTTTTGAAGAGTTAGGAGTGGGGGGCAAATTTGGGCAAGACATAAATTCAAACGCAAGCCTTAAATTGGAACAGCGTTTTTTTCATAATGCCTCAAAGGAAGCTTTAATGCCAGGATATTTTTATAAAGGAAGAATTACATATTCTCATTTATTAAGTAAAGAATTAAACTTAAAAAATACCGCTAGCTTTAATGGTTCTGTTTTCTACAATATTTGGGATAAGGAAGATCATCCATCGTTAAATTCAATAAGAACATCTGTTGGTCTAGCACATCATTTCAACACAAACGTCAGTTTAAATTTAGAGTATCAATTGCAAATGAGAAAGTTAAAAAATTATGAAAAGCTTACTTTAGATAATGTCATTAGGGTTTCATTTATGCATACCTTGCAGGCGAGGAAAGACCATAGCTAAGGTTTATTAGGTAAAAGAATTAGACATTTTTGAGAAGATGAAAGTTAAAGTGTTGTGTTTTGGTATTACTAAAGAAATTCTGGGCGGTTTTGAAAAGGAAATTGAGCTACTAGAAGGAGATACTGTAAGTGCCCTTGAAGCAAAGCTTTTGGCCGACTACCCAGATTTTTCAAAATTAACCTCACTTAGAATTGCTGTGAATGAGGAGTATGGTAATAATGACCAAATTTTAACCGAAAGAGACGAAGTCGTTTTAATTCCACCAGTTAGCGGCGGTTGAAAAGTATGAACAAAGAATCAAATATTGAAATCATTTTAACCGAAGAGCCTTTATCCGTGGAAGCTTGCCAGGAGTTTGTCTCAGAGGCAAATGTGGGTGGCATTGTTCATTTTATTGGAACCGTTAGGAACGAAACAAAAGGCAAAAAAGTAACCCACTTAGATTTTGAAGCCTATAAGCCCATGGCTATTTCTGAAATGAAAAAGATTGCATTGCAGGCCTTAGAAAATTATCCGATTCAGAAAATAACTCTCCATCACAGATTGGGGAAATTGAATATTGGTGAAATACCAGTGATTATTGCCGTATCTTCTGCTCATAGAGTGGCGGCATTTGATGCATGTCAGTTTGCGATAGATACTTTAAAAGAAACCGTTCCGATCTGGAAAAAAGAGTATTTAGAAGATGGTGAAGTGTGGGTGAGTGCTACGCCCTAATGCCATTTTCTTAAGTAGAAATTCCTTTTGAGTGGCATTGATGAGAGACCGTTTTGCAGTAAATTACCCAGTCAAAATTCAAATGAGAATTGAATAATACATGGATAAATCATTTTATTAAACCCAAATAATCACTTTTTTCTTCTGGCGTATTCACGTTTTTGAGAATTTCAGGGTTTTCAAGTTTTACCATTTTTACATCGTTGTTAATTAGTACTTTCCTTGGGCAAGAATAGCCCAAGGCCAGAAACTCTAATAACTTCATGTAGGCTTTAGGTTCCCATAAAGTTATAAGTGGATCTGGAAAGTCGGTTTCGGGGTTATAAAAACAAGTAGCTAGTTTTGACATGTCTCTTTGTGTTTTTAGCAATTCAAATGTAGCCGAATTAACCCTAGGTAAATCGCAAGCTGCTACCAGCCAAGCTGCATTTGGGTCAGATTGAAATGCGGACAGAATAGCTCCATATGGCCCTATACCTTCAAATTTGTCTGTGATTCTTTCATAAGTCTCATATTGTTCTGGTCGGCAAGAAACATAGGAATAAATTCCTGCTTTATTAAATTCACCTATCAAATAATCAACTTGAGTTTGACCATGATATTCAATTTGGCCTTTATCTGTACCCATACGTTGGCTTTTGCCGCCCGCCAAAACAAGTCCCTTTATTGTGGGTTTTTGAATAGACTTTAAAATTAATTCAGAAATTTCGGAAAGGTTTTCAATTTTTATAACAGGCTTTTGTCCAATTGACTCTATCAGCCAGTCGAAAGGCTTTCCTAATCCTTCGCAAAGAATAAATGCTTGAATATCAATTAGCTGGTTTAGTCTTTTCTTGAGCGAAGCTTCTTTTTTAGGATGAATAAATACGAGTTGTTTTTCGGCTTCAAAGTGATTTCCGTTTAGTAGTACTAAATCTTGATCAGAAAGAGAAATCTTTTTGTCAAACTCATTCATCGCACTTTTATCATGTCTGAAAAACTTGATTTTGTCTATCAATTCATTGGATGATAGAGCGGGAAGGGTACTGTCTCCAAAGGCGTGATCGGCGTCTATATAGGTGCAATTTATGTCATCAAAGCCACCTGTTAAGTTTTTGCAAAGTTCCTGAATTAAATCACATGGGGCTCCAACAAACGCAATTTCATTTCGTCCAAAGTTTCCTATTTGTGGTTTAACCAATTTGGCATGTTTTTGATGTTTTTTCATTCCTAAGCAGATATTAGATTAAAATCACGTTTCCCGCCACTTTTAGCAATTAACCGTGTTTCTTTTATGATAATATTATGTGAAAAGGCCTTACACATGTCATAAATGGTGAGTGCGGCTACAGATGCACCAGTAAGAGCTTCCATTTCAATTCCTGTTTTGCCAGTTAATGAAGCCGTACAAATAATTTCCACTTCATTTTGAGCATTTACGGAAATGTCTATTTGACAGTTTTCTAAACCTAGTGGATGACAAAGTGGAATTAAATCTCCTGTTTTTTTTGCGGCCATCACACCAGCAATAATGGCTGTTTGAAACACAGGCCCTTTTTTAGTGTGAATTTCTTCGTTTTGGAGTTTTGCCATTATTTCGGTATCTAAAACAACAATGCTTCGTGCTTTTGCTATTCTTTTAGTAATGGGCTTGTCGCCAACATCCACCATAGAAGGGTTTCCTTCAGAATCAATGTGTGTAAAGTTTTGCTTACTCATTTATCAAAGATAGAAACAGCGATTTAATCTTCCACTACTTCCAGGAGCTCATTGAAAACTTTAAATCGCCGTTCTTTTATTTTGGCTTCTGCAATGGCCTCTGCTTTATTATATCCTCCGGTGTAATATCGCTGGTACCATGGCATAATGGAAAGTGCAGCATCTAAAACAGAATTATTAATGGCAGATCGTACTCCAAGAAACATCAATCCGCCAGAAAGAATAAAAGAATTTAGTCCATTTTTAACGTCACCAGCATAGAATTGACCAAGTCCAGGGATAATGATACTTAGAATTTTGGCAGTTTTAGGTTTCAGCTTATCAATTTTCGCATTCTTGATGAACAGCTCGTTTACGACAGAAGTGTCGGGAGAAACTTCTTTGAAAAGAGCTTTAGATTTTTGATATTCACCTTGTGAAAAAGTTATCATTGCGGAATAAAACGTGGCGAGTTCCTGATGTTGCAGGCTTAGCGTATCGGGTAAGTTAAAGAGCTCTACTTTAGCCTTATTGTAGTCACCTAACAACAAATGAGAAGACGCTTTCTGTAATGTAATGCTGTTTTGTTCATTTCCGGAGTGCACAAAATAGGCCAAATCATAATAATAAGCGGCCTCTTCATATTCTGCTTTTTTATAAAGACAATCTGCCATGTTTTTGAAAACTCGAGGTCCGTATTCGTTATATTGGTCAAAGAACAAAGTTCGTCGATAGGCTTCTAAAGCATTTTCATAGGACTCATTTTTAAAAAGCGTATTGGCAAACTCAAAAGTATCTCCTAAAGATTGTGCTTTTAGAGTGCTTCCAAACAGCTCAATAATAAGAATTATAAAGACGGCTAGCCTCATGCTGTAAAGTATTTACAAATTTAAAATTCTTGTTTTTTGCAGATTTTATTGAGCCATAAATATTCCCCAAATAAAAACCTGCACCAATGCTAGTATATACCCATGGTCTATAATTATTTGCACCATACTGGTTAAACTTTCTAACAGCCTGAAATGCCAACCCCCCCGTAAAAATTAATGAAACTAGCCCATCTTTCCAGTCGCCGGTATAGGCTTTGCCCAATCCCGGAATAACCATAGACATAAATCCTGCTGCAAATGGACTTTTTCTTTTTTGGTTCAAGGCTTGGTCTACAATTGACAAATAACCCGCCCCTAAGTAGTTTGTGCTATCTTGAAGTTTTAATAACTGTTCGTGTGCTTCGCTGAATTTCGAATCAAAAATAGCTACAGTGCTCTTAAGTAAGACCTTGTCATCTTGTTTTAAGTTTTGATTGCTTTCCCAAAAGATCTTTGCACTATTCCAGTCTCTGATATTTAATAATAGTTTTGAATACTCTAATGCCTGTTTCTCTGGCATTTGTTTATGGTCTGCATAAAGCTCATTACTCCTAACTATGCCTTCTTCATTCTTGTTGGCTAATCTATAAGATTTAATTAGGTTTAATTTAGACTCAAGGTCATTTGGCGACATAAATACTATGCGTTCAAACTCTTTAATGGCATAATCGTATTGGCCGGACTGAAGTAAGTATTCGCCAAACTTTAACGAATTATCAAGGCTATATAAATTTGTTTGTGCCTTACAAAGGGAAGAATTTACAAACAGAATAAAAATTAATATAAATCTCATTAAACCTTATTTGAAAGAAGAAACGATAGGCACACGATTGTGTGCATTTGGGTCGTCAATTAAGAGTATAGTTTTCTTATCGAATTCATAGTTTTGTGGCGAAAGTCCGTTACAGCGAGTCAATCTATCCATTGTCATTAATCCTCCTTTAATTAGCCCTTGACCTTTAATGGCCAATATGCCATATTCGGAACAAGAAGGCGTAAAGGTACAAACTGTTAAGTCTTGAGAAGAAATGAAAGTTTTGTAGAAAAGAAACAATCCTGAAAAAGCCGTTTGAACCTCAGATTTATTGTCCTGAGCTTGCCAATATGTCTTTTTTATATTGCCATCGTCTAGAATATTTTTATAAAGGCTCGCATTTTTTTGTGCAAAACTATTACTTCCGCAAAGCAGCAGATTTAGTAATAGGAATACGGTACCTATACATTTCATCTTCATCATTCTGGTCAATTACTGTATTTTTATAAGTGGTTTGTTGAATGTTTTTAGTGCCGTCAAAGGCGTAACTTATCATGGTTACTTCGGTAGGAAACTCAATTCCTTTGACGTTTATATATTTCTTAAAAAACTGCCTACTCACCATTTTTCCATCTTTATCATAGAAAATCATTACATCTAGTCTGCGGTTTTTTGTAAGCATTTTAATGTCTCCAAAAAGCGTTTTAAACTTGTCATCGGAAGGTACCCATGTAGTTAAAACGCCATCTTTTGTTTTAACCACACTTCCTACTTTATAAATTGACTTTTCTTCTTTCCCAGACTGCAGACCGTAATCTGATAGTTTGCCAGTTAATGCTAAATGAAATACGGTAAACTCGGGCATTAAAATAGTTCTATTTCTTTCTATTAAAAGCCCTTTGTCGTTAATCTTAAACATAGAGGTGTCTTGAATGACGATATCCTCTTTTTTAGGAAAATTTAAACTATAAACTATCTTTTTAAATATTTTATCATAATAAATTTTACCCATTGTTAAACGATATTTTCCATCGGCAAGTTTATCTTTTACCGTTACATCAGCTTTGAAGCGATAGAATTGCTGAGCATTGACCGTACCTACCCTTAGAATTAGTAAAAAAAGAATTATAATTAGCTTTGACATATATTAACAAGCTCTTTAAAAGCTAAAGCCCAAATCATTAACTGATTTGGGCTTTAAAAATTTTCTAATTTCAGTTTAGAACCAGAATGATCTTCCAACTATCGCTACTATAATAACATAATAAATCACCCATGCCCCAGCAAAAACCAAACATCCGAAAAGAGCTTTTTGGTTTGTTCCTTATCTTGATCTGTTAGTACATATACTAAAATAACACCAAGAACGGCTAGAACACATCCCCACCAAAATGCAGGAATTCCAGCTGGTAAATCGGCAGAGGTAAGTGATGCGGCAGCGTCGGTATTTAAGGCAATGCCTGCAACAAGGTTACCGTTTTTTGACTGAAGTTCTTCTAAGGTAACATAATTGTCTTCAACATATTGTTCAATTTTATTAAGTTGGTCAAATTCGGCATCGATTTGAGACTCATCATAGCTAAAAGCATCTTGAGGGTCATTTGCAAATGCAAACAATAAAGTCAAACTGAGAACGGAAAGTAGTGATACAATTTTTTTCATGATAGCTGAATAATAAAGGTTAGTTGATTAACATTATTAAATTAATAATTTGAGATTTCAAACAATCAAAAGTATTAATAGTTTTAGTTTAATGTCTTTAGGACTTCTTGGTAAGACAAATCAAACGAATTTACTGTAACTTGGTGCATTAATCACCTTAATATTTTACAAACATTTTATTTTTCGGGAATAGAAGAAGTTATGCAGAATGACCAGCAAGTTAAGTATTGCCATCAGCATTTTACAGAGGAAGAATCCTTAAAAAGAGCTCAACATAACAAAGAGGGTCTGGTTTTAAGGCGGTCTATCAGAGATTTTTCTGTAGAAGAAGTTTCTACAGAAGTCATTGAAAATATACTTATGACGGCATCTTCTGCTCCTAGTGGTGCACATAAGCAGCCATGGACATTTTGTGCTATAAACAATCCTGAAATCAAATCTGCCATAAGAAAAGCGGCCGAAAAAGAAGAATATGATAGTTATCATGGAAGAATGAATGAGGAGTGGCTAGAAGATTTGAAAACCTTTGACACCAATTGGGAAAAGCCTTTTTTAGAAGACGCTCCATGGATAATTGTAGTTTTTAAGAAACCCTATGGAATTGACCCTGAGGGGAAAAAGAAACAACATTATTATGTGAACGAAAGTGTAGGTATAGCTTGTGGATTTCTTATTCAGGCTATTCATGAAGCTGGCTTGGTGACTTTGACACATACGCCTAGCCCAATGGCCTTTTTGTCCAAAATATTAAAAAGACCTGAAAATGAACGACCATACTTGCTATTGCTGGTAGGCTACCCAAAAAATGATGCCACTGTACCTGACCTCAAGCGAAAGACAAAAGAAGAGGTAATCGTTTGGTTCTAAAAATCATTGTAAATTTGCTGGCTGAAAAGAGAAAATATGTTAGAGCAGTTAGAATCTATTAAAGAACGGTTTGAGGAGGTTTCCCAGCAAATAGGCATGCCTGAGGTGGTGTCTGATATGGTGAAGTTTAAGAGAATTAGCAAAGAGTATAAGGACCTTGAAAAGATAGTTATTCAATACAATGAATATAAAGAGATTATAGAAAACATTGCGGGTTCTAAAGAAATCCTTAACAATGAAAAGGAGGAAGAGCTTAGGGAAATGGCCAAAGAAGAGTTGGATGATCTGGTGCCCAAGAAAGGGGAGATGGAGGAAATATTAAAGGAGATGCTTATTCCAAAAGACCCGAATGATGCAAAGAATGTTATTTTAGAGATAAGAGCGGGTGCTGGAGGAGATGAAGCATCCATTTTTGCTGGCGATTTGTTTAGAATGTACGAGCGTTTTGTAGAAAATCAAGATGGCTGGAAAATGTCAATCATAGAGATAAATCAGGGTTCATCTGGCGGTTTTAAGGAGATTATAGTAGAAATTGAAGGCGAAGATGTTTATGGAAAAATGAAATTTGAATCCGGTGTACACCGTGTTCAACGTGTTCCAGCTACCGAATCGCAAGGACGTGTTCATACTTCTGCGGCATCTGTGGCTGTATTACCAGAGGCAGACGAAGTGGATTTTGTACTTAACAAGTCCGATATAAAAAAAGACACTTTCCGAGCTTCCGGGGCGGGAGGGCAGCATGTAAATAAAACGGAATCTGCTGTGCGTTTAACTCACTTGCCTACCAAGACTGTGGTGGAGTGTCAGGACGGCAGATCGCAACATGCCAACTATGCTAAAGCCTTAACGGTATTAAGGTCAAGGCTTTATGAGGTCGAACTTAAAAAACACAATGATGCGATTAGTTCTGAGCGAAAGTCTTTGGTAGGAAGTGGCGACAGATCGGATAAAATAAGGACCTATAATTATCCTCAAAGCCGCGTAACAGATCATAGAATTGGCCTTACGGTTTATAATCTTCCTGCTGTTATGGATGGCGATGTTGGAGAATTTATGGAGCAATTGAGGATATCAGAAAATGCAGAACGAATGCAAGAAGGTGTTCAATAAACATGAAAAAAAGTATATGTCTTGCCACTAATAATAAACATAAAGTAGAAGAACTAAAGATTCTTTTAGATGATACTTTTGAAATTAAGACACTTAAAGAAATTGGTTGTATAGAGGATATAGCTGAAACTGCAGATACGCTAGAAGGCAACTCGCTGCTAAAAGCACAGTTTGTTTTTAATACGTATGACATGGATTGCATTTCCGATGATTCTGGATTAGAAGTAGAAGCTCTTAATGGGGAACCTGGGGTATATTCTGCGAGATATGCGGGGGAACATGGTAATCACGAAAAAAACATGGATTTTTTGCTCAAAAACTTGGAAGGCATTGCAAACAGAAAAGCAAGGTTCAGGACTGTAATAACGCTTATTCTAAATGGTGCCGTTGAGCTTTTTGAAGGTACAGTGGAAGGGCAAATTATTGAAGAAAAGAGAGGTCAAAAGGGATTTGGCTATGACCCTATTTTCATCCCCAATGATTATCAAATTACTTTTGCAGAAATGACCATGGAAGAAAAGAATCCAATTAGTCATAGGGGTAGGGCGGTTCAAAAGATGATTGTTTTTTTGAAAGCGAAAGGCTGATTTCGACCATTTTTGACTTCGTCAGAAAAGCTTAATCACCGATAATGTCTTTTAACAATCGAGGCATTATAGGTAAGGAGGCTGAGTTGGGTTGAAGCCTGACTCCGACAGAAGAGCTCATTTAACGGTAGGTAAACATTTAAAACAGGGTTGAGGATTATCTCATCCTATCTGCACTTTTTACTAGTTTTTCATCTTTTTTAATGAATCTATTTGCTAACCAGTTTAATGCTAAGGCAGTAAAACCAGCATATATACCATAATCAAA
>Ga0105053_10004635_pt1 | contig 20128 bp, 13 predicted proteins | sample BON01_FD_78093 | JGI IMG/M metagenome (GOLD analysis project Ga0105053, IMG submission 78093) | Freshwater microbial communities from Lake Bonney liftoff mats and glacier meltwater in Antarctica - BON-01 | ecosystem: Environmental > Aquatic > Freshwater > Ice > Glacier meltwater | place: Lake...
AACAAAAAAAAAAAAAAAAAAAAAAAAAAAAAAAAAAAAAAAAAAAAAAAAAAAAAAAAAAAAAAAAAAAAAAAAAAAAAAAAAAAAAAAAAAAAAAAAAAGACCTTTCAGCGTACCAGTCGGTATTATATTATTACCCCCACAGTATGCTAACTAAAAACAAAACTCAACCAACATAAACCCTCAGCGCTTGCGCTGTGCGCGTTGCGCGGCGAGTGTGTGTGTTTGCTGTGTGAGAAAAAAAATAAAAAAATAAAAAAATACAAACATATTTTTATTATTATTTTTTTTTTTGAATTTTGAACAAGACCTTATTACGAGCATCTCGTCCAGAGATAGAGCTACGGGTTAACCCCTGGACCCGAGCTCTAGAGCTACTCGTATCTCGCGTACCATATAATAAAGCCCCCTTCGTGCTCTTGCTCTTGCTCTTGCTCTTGCAAGACTCTTGCTTCTTCTTCTTGCCTGCTTCTTTATTGTCTTTGGCTGCGCACATTGCACACATGTCGTATGTAAGTATGCGTACTGTGTATATGTGTAACTGTGCACTGCTGTCTGCTGTGCACTGTGTGTGCACTGCTGTGCACTGTGTTAAGTCTACTAATAGTAGCTACTAAGTATCTAAGGACTAAGGACTAAGTATATATATATGTGTCTGAGCCAGTCAGCAGTCAGGAGGAGAGTCATGCTCATGCTCATGCTGGCATGCTTAGCGCTTAGGCTTAGCTCCCGATGCTCACATCATGGCACATGGCCTAGAGAACACATCCCACACACCACACATGCAAATGCCATGCCAAATGCGCGTTCATGCGTTTTTCAACCAACCAACCAACCAACCGCCACCGCCACAGTAACAGTGAGCATATACCTCTGTGCGATGGCGATGAGCAGGTACTCCTCGAGGAGCTGCACACATCGCACACACACAGGCCGCAACCCAGTGCAGTGGCGAGAGCGCTCCGGTGTACTGCTGGCTGCTGGCATTGTTGAGCTGCGACACACCTCGCGATCGATCGAACAGCGCCAGCAACAAACCACACTACAGAGTGCAGCACGCTCTCCTCGCCCCGCGGCGTGCCACGCCCAATCTACCACGCGGGCGAGCTGCCGGGTCGGACGCGCCACTCGAGGCCCGCGCTGAGGGCAGGTTGCGACGCGGAGGCGGAGAGGAGGCGCCGCGGGGCGCGCACCTTGCGTCCCTTGAGTGGCGCCGAGGCGGGGCCGCGCAGCAGCGCCGTTGCGGACGGCGCCGACCAGAGGCGCGGCGGCGCGGCACGAGAGGCGGAGGCGCGTAACTGCGCCGCACTCGCCGCGCGCGGCAGGCCGGCCGCCCGGCTCGCGCCTCCCTCGCCGAGCTGCGTGGGCGCGGCCTCGAGCGGGCTCGCCTCCCCCGCGGTCCGGCAGAAGCCCCCGCTGCCCCAGCTCGCCTCACCCCGCGTCGGCGGTGTGAGCAGCCGGAGCTGCATCTCGGTGGCCGTCTGCGGCTCGCCGGAGGAGGGCGCGCTTTCGGCCGTCGGCGGCTGCCTCGCGCGCGGCCTGTGCACGTCGAGCGCGAGGCGGGCGGCGCGGTTGGCCGAGGCGGCAAGGCGGTCGCCGTGGGCGAGCTCGAGCGAGCTTGGCAGGTAGGGTGCCGACGCGGGACGGCGCAGCCGGGAGCCGACGAGCGGCAAGTCTGCGCCGCCCCCCCGCACGTCGCGCCGGCCGGCGGTGCGCGTGCGCATGGGCGTCTGCTGGCGCCCCTCGCGCAGCCCCTCCTGCGCGCCCTCGCCCACCAGCGCGATCCACGTCGAGCGCACGTCCGCCGCCTCCGCCCGCTGCGCCGCCGCCTCCGCGAGGCCCGCGTCCGAGTCGGCCCAGAGCAGCGCCGCCTTGGCCGCACTGCGCGCGCGGTAGGCGTCGACAAACGGAGAGTGGCGCGTCGTCGCCGCGTGCGCCCGCTGCGACGCCACCGTCACAGCGCGCGCGGGCGGCGAGCGCGCGCCGTCGGACGCAGCGCGGCCGAGCCACGCCTGCTCGTAATCGTCGCGGAGCGCCGCGTACTCGTCGACGAGCGCCTCGGTCTCGCGCCACGCGGCAGAGTAGGTTTGGTGGCTCTCCTTTTTGCGGCTCTCCTTGTGGTGGCTCTCCGTTTGGGAGTGGCGCCCCGAGCCGCCGGTGTCCTCGCGCGCCCAGTGCGGCCTGCGGTGCCGGTGCATCCGAGGTGTGAAGCCGGAGCGGCCGCCGACGGGCGTGCCGCTCACCTCCGACTCTGGCGGCGATATGGGCCGCGTCGAGTCGAGGCTCGTCCGTTGCGCGACGAGCGAGGCGCGCGGCCGGGTTGACCCGGGGGGCGGGCGGCGCGCGGGGGACGCGCCCGCTTGGGAGAGCCGCCCCAACTGCGAGAGGCGCCGGACGCGGCTCGCCTCCGCCTCCGACTGACTCGGTCTCCGCGACGACATCCGAGGCGAGTCGAGCAGCTCGTCGAGCGTCGCGCCGCCAGGCGCAGCGCCGGACTCGACGCTCGAAGCGAAGCTGTCGCTGCGCCGCTTCGCGAGGGCAGACGCCCCCCCTGCCGCGGCCATCCCGATGCGTGGCACGGGGCGGGGAGAGGCGTCCCGGCTGCCTCGAGTGCTGGCCCCTGCGCCCGCCGCGTCGGGGTCGTTGGCGGGGCGCCGCTGCTTTTGCAGCGCCGCGTAGGCGTTGATGCAGTTGCTCACGACCATGTGCGAAGCCACCGTGCGCGAGAGGAGCGGGAACAGGTCGAGCGCAATCGGGCGCCGGTAGTCCTGCGGAGGGCGACGCCGAGGGCTCAGTCGAGGTGCCACGGCACACTCGTGTCCCTTGCGTGGGAGAGCATACGCCAGCAGCAGCTGACCAGCACCTCTAGCCCCGTGCGCACCCCCTCACTGGCAATCACGTGCGTCGCCCAAAGATCTTCGAACTCGCCATACTCGAGCGTGCCCGTCTTGTTCACGTCTACGGTGTGGATGAGGTCAAGAATCTCGTCGTGGGAGACCGCCACGCCAAGGCGCGCCAGCCCCTGCTCGACGTCGTGAGCGCTGATTGTACCGTCCGCGTCGAGGTCCATCCGGTTGAAGTGCCCGTGCAGCGTCGCCCGCAGCGAGTCGCTCACCTGGGGACGCATCGGGTTAGGTTCCACTGACGGGGGTGTCGTGCTACTTGCAGGTACTGCCAGCTGCCGGTGACTGCATGCTGCGAGACCATACATCTCTGCTCGCTAGTTGCTGGTGCGCATGCACACTACGCTGCGTCTACCAAAGACATATGCGGTTAGGCTCACCTTGGGACGCATCCCCGGGCGGATCTCCCGATCGCGAAGCTTGCGCTGAAGGTGCTTGGGAGGCGGTGGCGGCATTGCCAGGCTTGGTGACAACAGTTTGCGCAATCTTCCGGAAAAGTGAAAAGATAAAAGAAAAATCGGGTTAGAAAAAAAAGATTAAAGGGGCTGTGCGTGAAGGGCCGATCTATTTGTGTCTGACCACTGACCAAAGTGTCCGACCGCTGCCCGCCGCCTCGCCTTTTCGCTCTTCAAACAGCCATGGCCGGTGCGCCTGCGGTCGCTTACCCCCCCGGCCCACGCACTACACCACGTACGGCACTGCGCACGCGCGGCGCGCCGGTCCGCGCCTGGGAGCCCTGCTCGCGGCGGCGGGCACACACTGAGCGCCGCCGGCACGCACCCTTCAGACAACAATGTTGACATGGCGCTCGACGAGATCATCAAGCACAACCGCGGCGGGCGCCCTGCCCGCCGCACCGCGGGCAACAAGGAGGGCGGCGACGCGGGCGTCGCGCGCGGCGGCCGCCAGGGCGGCCGGCCGGCCGGCGGCCGCCAGTCCACACGCCGTGGCGGCACGGAGGCTCCGTACGCTCGCCCGAGCAACGAGGACGACGGCACCATGTCCGGCGCGTCCATCTCGGACCTCGCGGCCACCGGCACCGCGTCTCTCAAGGTGTCGTCCACCTCAAAGCCCAACACCGTGGCCGGCGCCATCTGCAACGTGGTGCGCGAGTCGCCGGGCGGGTTGCCCCCCTCCATCCTCGCCACCGGCCCGGCCGCGCTCAACCAGGCCATCAAAGCCATCGCTATCGCACGCAAGTACCTGCTCGAGGAGGACCCGCCTATCGACATCGTCGCCAAGCCGACGTTTGAGCAGGCGAATGCACCGCCGCCGTGCCGCCGCCGCGCGCTAGCCACCTCCGCTCGCCTCCAACATCCGCCGCAACCCCAGCTCGCGGGAGGCTGAGTCGGCGCACCTATGCGTGGTCTCCATACGAGGCGCCCGCCTCCGAGTCGTCCACCCTCCCTGCTCCGCCCACAACTCCTTTTCGCGCGCCACCTCGCGCCCCCCCTGCGGTATTAGGACGTGCGCGAGGGCTCCAACGTCCGGTTCGTGCTGACTCGTTCCGAGGTGATCGCGCGCGAGCCGACGGAGGACGACCTCTCCGCAAAGGACAAGACGGACTGCTTCAAGCTGGCGGGAGCCATCGCGGGGCGCATCCGCGACGGCGAGGAGGTGCGAGGAGCCGCCGCCGCACTGCCCGCGCCAGCGCTAACACGCGCCCCCTTCTCCCCAGGTGGCCATCACGACCAAGGGCCCCATCCCCGTGCTGGTGACCGTCAAGGCCATCGCGCTCGCCCAGGACTACGTGCGCGAGCGCGACGACAACATCGAGCTGAGCTTCGCGGTTCAGTTCCGCGACCTCGAAGACCCCGAGCTGCGCGGATCGCCAGTCTCCACGTTTGTCCACTTTGCCATCATCCCCACAAAGGTCTGAGGCTGGTCCAATCCGAGCTTGGGCACCAAGCCCACCAAGCGAATCGTGCACCGAGGCTAGCTCTCCGAGCTCGGATGTGCGTTCAAGCCCCCTCGAATGGGTTAGTGACGAGTTGAGTGTGTAGATATTGTGTTGGAGTCTGAAGTTGTTCTCAGCTCGGACGTGCGTTCGAGCCCCCTCGAATGTGTTGGATGACGAGTTGGAGTTGAGAGGGTGTGTGTGTAGATATTGGGTTGGAGTTGGTGTGAGTTGTGATCGTTGTGATAATGGTGTTGCAGGTTGCAGGTGAGACGTGATCTAATATATATATATTATAATATATATTAGATAGATAATATAGAGTGGGAATCTCTAATATTGTGTATATTGTTTTAATAAATTTAAAGTAACGGTAACGATATTCCTACACCACAAGTCCTCCTCCCCTGCCCCTGCCCCCCTGCCCCTGCCCCTGCGCGTGTATTTTTGGGATGTTCGATGTTCCCGCCTGTATTTCACCTGTATCCCGCCTGCCTGTCTCACCATATCCTTGGCCTTGAATTGGCATTGGCATCCCGTGTATCCCTGTCTGTATCTGTATCGATCTATATCTAGCAATTTTGCAGCACTGCTGTATCCACTCACTGTATACTGTATCCAGCTGTACCCGTAGCTGTATCTAGCTGTATCCCGCTGTATCTCACCGTATCCGTATCCCACCGCCTCAAAAGCGGGATATGGCCAAAAATACACTCCTCCAGATCCAGGGAGGGCTACCAAGACACAAAATAAAACTACCAAAACGAAAACTAAAAACTCGAAACAAACACACCCAGTAACCACAACCACACACCACACATCTCCTGCGGCTAATTCAACTACCAAATCTCTCACATGGGCGAGGACCCGCCACCGCCACACAGACAGACTAAAATAGGCAAAGAGAGGGCGCCAATAATCCAGCAGCCGGGGCGGCGTCCGCGCGGCGCGCGGCAGCATGGCGCGTCGGCAAAAAAAAACTCGTTCCAGCGCCATGTACGCGACGCCATGCGGCCGCCCCGTTGCTCGCCGCCGCGGCGTCGTGTCACCTCGCAAGCGCGCCGATTCCCTTGGCCCGCGGCGGCGTGGTGTGCGAGTAGAGCGGCCGGCCTCCATCGTCGTAATGGGTCACCACAAGCCCCGACGCGCTCGCCACGACGCCAACAAAACCACCACCCAGAGCGCGCAACGGTCCCTCGCCGCGGTAGTGGAAGCGCAGACCGCGCTTGCAGGTGCGCTCGTGCTTGACCGAGGCGGAGGCGGTGAAGCCAGCTCCCACGCCGTGCAGTGCGGTGGCCGGCGCGGCTCCCTTGGCTTTTCGGGAGGAGATCAACTTTGCGCCGTCGATGTGGAAAAGTGTGTGGTCGTGGCCTGAAAAATAGATCGAGACGCCGTGGCGCCGAAGGAGCGGGTTGAGGCGCAAGCGGAGGCAGTCGCACGGGCCGTGGCCCGACGGCGACTCGATCGGGTAGTGGCCGCCTGCAGGGGCCGGAGTAGAGGGGTGAGTACAAACAAGCCAGACACTGGGAGACCGCGCTTGCGTGCTGTGAACCGGGGTTTATACCAGACCGTGGCCGCGTTCGAGCCCTAGACTCTCACCCAAAACGATAAAGTCCGCATCCGCCACCTGCCCGAGTGTCGCCTCGAGCCACGCCCAGTGGCGGTCGCTACCACCCCACCTGCGAGTGGTCGCCAGAGGCAACGGCTTGAGTCGCGAGCTGCTCGGGCCGCACAGCATCACCGTGTCGATCAGAATGAAGGCGATCACCACCTCCTTCTCGGCGCCGGCGCTGGGGCCCAGCTCGTGGACTTCGCCGGCGCCAGCCGTCCCACGACCACCCCCACCCCGGGCCAAAGCGTCACGGCCGCTGCGCTCACCAGGGACGAGTACTTCCACCCACGCGTGTTGCAACGCCGGGTAGTGCCAGCGGGATCTGGGGCGCGCGGCGTAGGCGAGTTGCGCGCTCATGTTTCCCTTGTGATCGTGGTTGCCCGCAGCGATCCGCCAGAATCCTGCGCCCTGCAGCGACCGCGCGGCGAAGACCCGCTCGAACGTACGTCGCCACCGCGGGTCGTTTACAGACCGGACTCCGTGGAAGTAAAAGTGGTCGCCGAGCGAGAGGGCGAATGCAGAGCGGCGGGCGCGAGCCAAGCGGCCTGCGCTAGCGGCCACCTTTTGCTGTCCGGGTGTCGCCCACGGCCAGACTGGCAGGCCGCCCCAGTCTGCCGTGACAAGAAAATGCAGGTCGCTGCCGTTTCTGCGGTGCTCGGGCACGGGCGCGGCCAGGCGCCCACGGCGAGTCGCGGTGCTCTGCACTCGTGGCACACGGACAGTAGACGTGTCGAGCCGCATGCACGACGGGCCGTTGACCGCGAACGTTGCAGCATGCATGTGCGGAATCTTTGCCAGAGCGCGTTCGAGGGCGCGAGCTCCTAGTGTACAGAGCGCGTTCGATTTGCCAGAGCGCGTTCGAGGGCGCGAGCTCCTCGCGACAGCTCGATTCACAGCGCGGTCAAATAACCTCTTCACAGCGGGGCTAGCCCCAGTTTTGCGCGCTGCCAGCGCCAGAGCGCCAACAGCTGCCGCGCCCCATGCTCAGGAAGCACCCGCTGGCGCCCATCTCGGCTGCGTACAAGCGGGCGGTGGTGCGCTCGTGCGCGGAGCAGCTCCGCGAGATTGAGGGCCGGCTCGACAACTCGTGCGGCGCAAGGTGGGAGCAGCAGCTTCAGGGCTGCGACGACCTCGGGACCGTGGCGCGGCTGATCCTCGCGCTGCAGCGCCGCTCTTCCCTGCAGCTACCCGAGTCCGGGTGGCTCGACGAGCTCTCGGGCCTCAAGCCGGAGGAGGTGGACCGGCGCGCCGTCGAGCTGACGCTCCGGATCAAGCACCGGCTGGCGGAGCTGTCCGAGTCGGTGCCCTACGCGGTCGACCCGTCGACGCTCATCGGGGCGCCCGTGCTGCGCAACTACGACGGGGTGGGCGCCTTTCCGGGTGTGGTGATGGAGTTTGAGCGCCTGGTCGGGTTTCGCGTCCGCTATTCCGACGGCGAGTTTGAGGACGTTCCGCTTCGCGAGCTGCAGTCGATGCTGCTCCGGCAGGGCATACAGGCCGCCGCGCCCTCTGCGGAGGCTGGCGAGGCGGCGGGCGGCGGCGGCGTGCTCCTCGCTCCCGGATACGAAGCCTACGGCGACGATGCGACGGTGGGGTTCGTCTACGATCGGATGCTCGAGCGGCAGCAGGCTGGGGCGGGCGCCGAGGAGGGCCTCGCCCGGGAAGGCGATCGGTACGCGCCGTCGCTCGCGTCTGCACTCGCGCCGCGGCCGCCCTCCGCGCCGCCGTCACAGAAGCGGGGGCCGGGCAGGCCGCCCAAGTCGTCGTCGGCGGCCTCCGCCTCGGCGCAGCAGCCGGCCGCCAAGGCGGGCGGCGCGGCGCCCGGCGGCCACGGCGCCGAAGTGGGCGGGCGCTCGGCCGACGCTAGCGGCTCGGGAGGCGCAGCGGGCAGCTCGAGCAGCGGCGCTGCCAAGCGTAAGGTCAGTGAGGAGGCGGAGCTGCCTCCCGGCTGGACGGTCGAGGGCGAGGGCTCGAAGAAGGTGTTTTCGGCTCCCGACGGAATGACGCGAGTCACGAGCATCGCGCAGGTGCGCCGCTGGCAGCGCTCGCAAATGAATCTAGTCGCGCAGTACGAGCGCGTCTCGGAGAAGAAGCGGCAGAAGGAGGCACCGCCGCCGCCCAAACCCGACTACGGCGACATGGGCGTGCGCTCCTGCGCGCCGACCGACGCGTGGCTGGCGGTGCCGAGAACGCCGGCGCCGCTGCCCAGGCCCGCCGCGCGCTCGCAGCTGCCGACCTCGGGCATGAGCCTCGAGGACGCGGCGGCGGCGGCGGCGGCGATGGCGGGCAGGGCCGACGGCAAGGGCGTGCCTCGGGAGCTGCGGATGCTCGCGATGCCCGACCGCGACTGGAAGGTGGCCATCGCGCCCTTCGCGATCGGATCAAAGACGAGGGTCCAGTTCTCTGCGCAGGCTTCCAGCGACGAGACCGCGCCACCCTGCTTATGACCGAGGCGACGTGCGGCTCGATAAGCCACTGTGGGCCGCGGCTTGCCCGTCAGCGCGTGGCCCCTGCGGCGTGGGAAGGGAGACGAACCTGCCGCACACCGCGTACAAACGTGTGCGCCGCTCTGAGAAGGAGCAAAAGCAAAGGGCTCAGTGCGGTCGCGCGCGCGAACCGTGAGCCGCGCTAGCATGGCGTGCCTGTGCGCGTCGCGGGTGTGCGGAGTGCAGGAGGAGGAGAAGACTCTGCAGTGTGCAGCCCTCAGATGGTATAAGAGACCTGGTTGTGGTCTAGACCTTTTCTCACCTTCTACTTCTACTTCTACTTCTCTGGCTTCTCGCTTCTGCTTCTGGCTCCTGCTCCTGGCTCCTGCTCCTGGCGATTATTATGATTCTGGGTTTATTCGATCATCATCATCATACAATTCATAGCAGAAGGCAGAAGGTGAAAGGTGTTTTTCCAAAAGAATGGCGAATGGCATTGCGCATTGCACATTGCGTAATAATAATATAATAAGTATTTATATTTAATATATAAATATAAGTAATAAGACCTCGAGGCTCGAGGCTCGAGGTGAAACAATATATAGCTCTTGTCGTAAGGGTAAGGGTAAGGGCCAAAAGCAAAAGGAAAAGGCCAAATTGGGCCACAAACGCAAACGACAGCGTGATACTATCGTGATACGTGATACGAATACGACACGACATACACATACACATACATATATACATATACACACACAACCAGCAACCAGCGCACACAGCGCACGGCCCGACAGCGGCGGGTGCTATTTATTCTTTGTGCGCGCACAAAGTCGGTAGGGCGTCGGTGGCTGGGCGGTTGCCGCGAGGCCGAGACGCTTGTGTCGCCCCCACACCTCGCGTATATTATTACTGCGTATACTCGTACGTTTCACATAGTTTAATAGTTTCATTCAGGTTCAGGGTAGTAGGAGTCTTGTCGCCCGGCGCGGTATCGAACTATAAGTAAGAGTCCTCTATACTTATACTTAGTAGTAGTAGAGCTAGTCGTATACTCGCTGATGCTGATGATATGATGAATGATGATGATTGTATATGCTTGTGCCCCGCCTATATATATACAGGGTATATACTACCCCGTAATTAGTTCGCCCAGCGGTATTAAAACTGTTCTAAATCTGCGCTCCTTGCCGCCAACCGTTCGCCGGGTAGCCACGACGTCATGCCCGACGCCACGGGACCGAAGGCAGCCACGACGATGCCCGACGCCACGGGACCGGACCAGCTCGACGGCCGGCCCACCGGAAGCGAAGACGTAAATCTGCACAGGCCGCCCCGGGGGTGCTGCGCGCGGCACAAGCGTTGCATCTACTGCAGCGTTTTTTTTCTGGTCGTTCTGATCGTCCTGCTCGCCGTGCTCGGCTTCTGCTTCTGGCCGCGGCTGATATTGGTGTGCGTGAAGTACGTGGAGATACGGGGCAACCTTGGGCTGGCGCCCTCCATCGCCTCGCCCTTCTTCACCTTCACGCCAGCCATCACGGTGCCGGTGACCATCGACAGCCGCAACTTCTGGGGCGTGCGCGCAGACCTCACCCTCACCGCCTACGCATCGGGCAACGAGGACGCGCCCGTCGCGGTCGGCGAGGCTCCGGCCTACATGCGCCCGAACGCGGTCACCGAGTTTGACGTTGTGTGCTCGGACGACGTCACAAGGACTGACGAGCAGACTGTCGCCGTCGCCACCGCCATCCGCGAGGGCTGCGGGACCGACCCGCGCAACTGGCCTTCCAACACATGGAGCATGGATCTGCACGTGGAGGTCGAGCGGGTCGCCGCCACCAGCTTTGGCTTCGAGTTTTGGGTCCGGGACATCGCCATGCCGTGCGATGGCGGCACGGGCTCGGCGTTGGACCACTGGTCGGAGCTTCTCAACTGCCGTCTCCTCTCGGCCCGGCTGCCCGATTCTTTCGGCCAGTTCTGCGTTGCATTTTTCTGCGCCGTCGACGACCTCGAGTGCCAAAAGTCGCAATGCCCGGAGCCCAGCAACGCGCCCCCTCCCTCGGCCCCGCCGACCAGCGGGCGCGCCGCCACGCACCCTCCATCGGCCCCGCCTTCCAGCGGGAGCTCCACCACAGCGGCACAGAACCCCTTCGACTGGCTCGCGGGGCTCATGAGCGGCGGCAAGCGCTCCTAGGGACACTCTGCACCCTTGATGCGACCTCCTTGCTATGCTGCATGGCGTCGTGCGCTGGGCGTCATGCGACGAGACCTTTACCCATGTCCCTGTCTTGCACCGCACCCTTGTTCACGCGAGTCGTGTGCGAGTGTGTCGGTGTCGGGGGTGTTGTTCTCTGTCGGTGTGTGTGTGTGTGTGTGTGTGTGTGTGACCTGTTGATATTTTTACGCGACACGCGAGAGGAGTGATCTGAGAAACAGCGCGCCCGGGTAAAGCGGGGCCAGGAGGGGACAGGGTGTGGCGAGTGCACGCGTGGCCATTTGCGTGCTGGTGCTCTGGATCTGGATATGGAGATATGTGTTAGGTCCATATCCATATGCGCCCTCGTCGCCAGAGCCAGCAGAGCAATAGCCAAAGTTGCTAGAGAGCTAAGAGCTATTGCTATTGGTTATTGGATACTATTTTTGGTAATTTGTAATTTCAATTTCAAGAATTATAGTATATATAGCAGTTATAGTTATAGTTATAATATAGTATATAAAATGAATATATATATATGATGAGTATGGTTTAAGTCCAAGTACCTTAGCCTTAGCCTATGCCAGTATGCCTCGGAGTCCTAGTCCTAGGGCCTAGGGCTAGGGGGGGCGTGGGTCTGACCATCTCCATCTGAATTTTGCTTAATTTATCTTAATAATACCATTAATTTACCTTAATGCTCCTGCAAGCCTACCCGGCACCCAACATATACATACACATTGACATTCAAAGCAAAAAAATAGAGCACACACAGTCACACACCATGTAGCAAGGGGGGCCTTATAAAAGAGAAGCAAAAGGAAAGAAGGAGAGGGCGGCCGGGCCCGCGCACGCCCCCGGCCGCCGCGCTCCACCAGAGAAGTCAGCACAGAGCCGGGGAGGGCGTACACACGCAAAGGGGGCAAGGAGCACACTGACCCTCCCGCACGGCCGCAGATGACCTCGCCCGCCGCCGCAGGAGAGGTCGCCGCCGTCGCCTCGCCGCGCTAAGCAGCTTCGCCTCGCCGCGCTCAGAAGCGGCGGCCCTTGTAGTTGTCGAGCTGCTGCCTGTCGCTGCGTCCGCCCCACCCGCGCCCGCCGCCTCCGGCCCCACCGCCGCGCCCGCCGCCGTCGCGCCGGTCCTGCCACGGCTTGTAGTCGTTGTTTCCGTCGCCGCCGCGCTGGTGCCACGGTTTGCCGCCGCCGCCACCATACCCGCCGCCGCCGCCGCCGCGGTCGTTGCGCTCGACCCAGGGGCGGCGCGAGCGCTCTCCTCCGTACCCATCGCGCTGCTCGTGCTTGTATCCGTAGGAGCCGGTGCGCGAGTCGAGGACGCGCTCGTTGGCCTCGACGAGCGCGGCGCATTTGTCGGCGAACTGGAGCGCGAGGAACTGGAGCTTGGTCGGCTCGGTGCGCTGCACAACCACGGTGCCAGTCGGCTGGTCCCAGCAGGCGTGCACGGTGCCGTCGAGCATCATCTTGGAGATGAGCGCGTGCGTCGCCTTGTCCGAGAGGCCGAAGCGGCGCGCCACGTCGGCTAGCGCGAGCGAGTCGTAATGCGCGTAGGAAGAGATGAGGTAGGCGCGCAGGCCCTCCGACTGCATCTTGGACTTGAGCAGCGCGCGAGTGCGGGCCGGGTCTGGAAGCAGGTCCCAGACGGGCATACCGCCCAGCGCATCGGCGGCGCGCTCCCACTCGCCCTCGAGCAGCAGGTGCGCCGCGCTCATGATGTGGTCGCGCGTGTTCTCGGGCGGGCCGTTGAAGACCTGCCGCTCAAAGTGGTCGAGCAGCCGGCGGAAAGTCTTCGAGACGACCTGCGAGCGGCGCTTTGGGTCGAAGGCGTTGTGCGCCAGGTTGGGCAGCTCGAGCAGCATGGCGCAGTAGAGGTGGACCGCCTCCACCAGCTCGAGGTTGATGTGCATGTGGTAGGGAACCAGCCGGCGACGCTCCTGCCGCTCCTGCTCGGGGTTGCGCTCGCCGTAGCGCTGGCTCGAGACGGCCTGCGCGAGGAGCTCCTTGATGCGCGCGCCCGCCGCGAGCTCCATGAGCGCAGAGTGCGCCTCGGTCACCAGCTCGTTGGTGAAGGCGCAGAGCCCCATGCGGACGAGGGCGCGGTTGTAGAGGATCTGGGTCGATATGTCCATCCCGTTGACCACGTCGCCGAGGTGGCTCATCAGCAGCATGTCGCGCGCCTCCGCGTAGCGTCCGTGCAGCGAGTGCGCGTAGACCTGGCAGAGCAGCGTGCGCGTGCGCGAGCGGTCCGAGCCGTCGGCGTAGATGCGCCGGCCGAGCGAGACCATCTCGGCGCGGAGGTCCATCTTGCGAGGCACGAAGAAGGAGTCGTACTCGGCCGTTGCCGCCGCGGAGAGCGCCGCCAGCGCGTTGGCAGCCTTGCGCAGCTCCGTCTCGGGCTTGGCCAGTTCCTCCTCCTCCTCCTCCGCCTCGTCGTCCGAGCCCGCCGCCTCGGCCTTCTTGGCCGCCGCCGCCGCCTTGGCCGCCTCCTCCTCGGCGGCGATGACCGCCTCCTCCTCCACCGCCAGCACCTCGGCCGCCGCGGCCTCCCCCTGGCGCTTGGCGCTCTCCTCGGCCAGCTGCAGCTTGCGCTTGGCCGCGTTGTCGGCAGCCGACTCGAAGAGCGCCTGCTCGCGGTAGTAGATGTGCTCGACGATCCGGCTAGAGACGCGCGCCGCGTCGGCGAGCGTCTCTGGCGAGGGCTCCTTGGAGTCGAAGTAGGCGAGCGTGTCCTGCATCAGGTTGACCAGCGGAACCTCGTCCTTGAGGCGCGCCACGTAGGCGGGCTGGTGCGGGTCGCAGAGCTGCAGGCTCTTGTAGAACTCGTCGTCCAGCCGCTCCAGGTAGGAGAGCACGTTGGACGTCATCTGCGTCACGCCGGAGTCGATGAACTCGTCCTCGTCGTCGCCCTGCTCGGCGGTGGTCATCTGGACCGTGTCCACCACCGTCGAGCCCTCGATCACCTCGATTTTGAGATCAGGGTTGTCGACTAGCGTCTGCAGGATGCGCGCGAAGACGTCGAAGACCGCCTTCCACACGTTGGTCGGCATGGCGGCCAGCATGCTCATGTGCAGGTCGAACTGGAAGGCGATGACGTGGCCGAGCAGCTCCACCAGCTTGGAGGGGCGCTTGGTCACGTCCGCCAGCTGGCACAGGATGGAGATGGTCTCCTTGCGGTCGGTGCCCTTGCGCCCGCGCTGCTGCAGGATCGAGTCGAGCCGCTTGTCGATGTCCGCCTCGTTGTACTGCGCAATCGGCTTGGGCCCCTTGGGCTGCACCGGCGCGGGCGGCTTCGGCTTCTCGGTCGCCGCGGGCTTCTCCTTGCCGCCCTTTGCCGCGGGAGCTTCCTCCTTCATGAAGGCCGACGCCTTGCCGGCCGGCTTCTTCAGGAAGGCCGCCGCGCCCGACGCCTCGTCCTCGCTCTCGCTCGCGCTCTCCTCGGCCGCCTCCGGCTCGGCGACCTCGGCGCCCTGCGCCTTGGCCGCTTCGAGCTGCACCTTGTAGGTGGGCAGCAGCTTGCGCAGCTTCTGCTTCATAGAGATGAGCGCCTTGGAGTTGGACGACGACATCTTCCGCTTCGCCTCCTTGTCCTCCAGCGCCTTTGAGTTGGTCGCCTCGAGGTGCAGCAGCGCGTGGAAGTAGAAGCTGGGGATGCCCTCGCGGTCGGTGATGTTCTTGGCCTTGAGCAGCATCTTGTTCAGGTTGGCCAAGTCGTCCGTCACGGCGATCCAGTCGTGGATCTTGATGTGGTTCTTCATGCTCACCACCACCTCCGTCATCTGGTCCCACTTCTTGTCGCGGTGCGAGCGCACCACGCGCTTCTTGTCGTCGTCGCTGTCCGAGTCGTCGGCCGCATCGCCGCCGGCGCCCTTCATAAAGGCGCTCTGCTTGGCCGTGGCCACGGGCGCCTGGGCCTTCACCTGTGAACGCACGGAACGCGCATGGCACCAGTCGAAATCGGTCTCCACAGCGCAGCCATCATCCGCTCATCTCCACAGCGCGCGCGCCCAGCGGGCTAACGCATGCCGCCCAGCCGCCGACGCCACGCCTCACGCCGCGCGCGCACGCACCTGCTGCTCGTCCTCCGACTCATCCTCCGACGACGATTCTGAGGACGAGTCGCCTCCGAAAAAGCGGCTGGCCATGGTCGCGCCGCGCGTCCAGCCTTCGTGCACGCGCTGTTGGCGCGTGGCCTGAAGCGCGAGCGCGAAAAGAAAACTCGTCGAAAATCGCCCACACAAATTATCTTTACTAGAAGTACGAAGCTCTAGCTCTAGAGTACAGTACAGTGTTCGGGGGCGACTACGAGACGACGTCGCTTCTGTACCCCCCCGACCAGGGCCAGGGTGGTGCCACAGACCGTAAACCGAGGGCTACCTGCGTCACCCGTTGGCCCGAAGTCGCTCTCCCCGCCAGACAGACGACACATGACGCCTCAGAGGCAGGCGCGGGCACACGCAAGGCAAACGCGACCACGCGCCCAAACCCCCCGCCCGCCAGCGTGACAACGTACAACACACCATGATGATGATGATGTTTACCACATCAGGACAGCACGGGCCAGCCCCCAGCGGCACACCATTCTTAAACGTCAAAGGCTCGGGCCAAAATAAAGCGCCCGCCGATGTCCGCGACGTGGCTCAACTTCGTTGTCGTAAAATAACGGCTCCGACCCGGCGCCGACCCTGCGCCGCGCGATGGACGAGGCCACGCCGATGGACGAAGAGGCGTTGCGGCTGTACCCCGACACCGGCAGCTTTCTGGCCGCCGCCTTCTCCGAGGGGCTGGCGCACATCTACCCCTGCTCGGAACTAGACGAGGAGCTGGCCGAAATGTTGCCACTGCCGCGCCAACCTGCCGCCCCGCCGCAGGAGCTGATGAGCCGTGTGCTGGCGCCCACGGCGAGCCATGTGTTTCCACTGCCAGTCTGCCGGTCATTCGACGGCTCGCCCACGAGCGACGTCACTGTGCAGTTCCCCGCGGCGCCGCTGATCGTCTTCGACTTGGAAGAGACGCTCAGCAGCCGCCGAATCCGCGGTGACGAGGGCGGCGACGCTCTGTCGCGATGCTTTGGCGGGGCGCGGCGCCTGGCCATGCTGGACGCCGCGCTGGCCGCGCTCTGCGAGGCGGGCGCCTCGCTCGCCATCTTCTCGCTCCGGACGCAGGCCGTAGTGCAGTTTGCACTCGGCGCCCCGAACGTCGGCCTCCTGCGCCACTTTGAGAGAGTCGTCTGCCCCCCCGACGGCGGCGACGCCGAGAGCGACCGGACTGCGCTGATGCAGCGAAGCCTGCTGCGCGGCCAGCCGGCCCGCACGCTCTGCGTCGTCGACAGCCGCGCGGCTGGCCTCAAGGACGCGGCCGCCTGCGCGACCGGCTGCCGGACGCTGCTCGCGCGCAACGGCGGACTGGGCCCAGCCGAGTTGCGCGAGCTGCTCGAGTGGGTGGGCGAGGTGGGCCGCGTGGTCTACCGCTCGGACGACTCGGACGAGATGGCCGAGCCCGACTGCCGCAGGAGCCCCTGGTTCGGCGGGCTGGCGGGCGATACCGACGGGATGCTCCTCTCACGAGGATCGCCCTCGTGGGAGCTGCCGTGAGGACGGCGCAGCAGCGCGAGCAGCTAGCTTGCTCTGCTGTGGGGGCGCCCAGCTGGGCCGGGCGTTTCTTCCACCACCGAGAGGAGCTATGTGCTGCCGGGGAGTTCCTCCGCCGGTTTGTTTTATACTTGTGTAAAGTGTATATCTTGTACGCCGGGCCTGCGGGCCCGGGTTTTGAGCGGGTTTTGGGGCCGGGTTGTTTCTTGTACTTAGGTGCACACGGAGGCATGGTGGCATGGGAACTGTGGTCGACGAGGGGTGTGTGTGCACATGGAGCATAGTGCCCGTGGTGTGTGTGTGGTGCAGGTATATTATGTATATTGTAAATAATATATTGTTATTGTAGATATATGATATATCAATTCATAATCATATATCTTTTTCCAGCAGAACAGCAGTGTGCAGTGTGTGTTTGTGTTTTAGTATTTTTAGTATTCACTATCATTATCAGTATACGGGTGCGTGTGGTTTGTGGGTACTTTTCGCGCTAAAAATCCCCCCCTGGAGTGTATCTTTATTGTGATATGTGATATGTACTAGATACTTGTACTTATTCTATACCCTGGCCCTGGCCCTGGGGGTAGCGCAGTGTGGCCGCAGTGCTGGCTGTGTGCTGTGTGCGCTGCTGCTGCTGGCCGTGTCGGCTGCTGTGTATGTGGGGGCGTACCCTGTGGGGGTAAGCATATCATCATCGAAATCCCGCCTGTATCGCTGTGTCTATATATCTATATCTAGCGATATCTAACACATCATGTAGCTGCGGCTGCCGCACTGTCAGACTGTCATCTAACTGTGAGTGCTCGGGTTAACCCTTTGCTCGCCTCTCGACTCGACTCTCTACTCGCCTCTCTACTCACCTCTCTAATCACTCGCCTCTCTACTCGACTCTCTACTCGACTCTCTCTACTCGTACTACTCGATCTCTGCTCACCTCTCTACTCGCCTATCTAGCCTACTAGCCTACGCGCCTCTCTACTTATTGCCTCTCTGCGCTACGTGCCTCTCTAACTCACCTTTCTACTCGACTCTCTAATCGCCTCTCTAATCGCCTCTCAAGTCGTCTCTCTACTCGACTCTCTGCTCGACTCTACTCGCCTCTCTGCTCGCCTCTCTACTCGCCTCACTACTCACCTCTCTACTCGACTCTCTGCTCGACTCTCTACTCGACTCTCTACTCGACTCTCTACTCGACTCTCTACTCGCCCCTCAGCTGGAATCTCTAGTCGACTTTCTGCTCGCCTCTCTACTCGACTCTCTGCTTGCCTCTCTACTCGCCCCCCTACTCGCCTCTCTACTCGCCTATCTACTCGCCTCTCTACTCGCCTCTCTACTCGCCTCTCTACTCGCCTCTCTACTCGCCTCTCTGCTCGCCTCTCTACTCACCTCTCTACTCGACTCTCTACTCGACTCTCTACTCGACTCTCTACTCGCCCCTCTACTCGACTCTCCATCCGACACTCTACTCGCCGCTCTACCCGCCTCTCTACTCTACTCCCTGCTCGCCTCTCTTCTCGCCTCTCTACTCGCCTCTCTACCCACCTCTCTGCTCGACTCTCTGCTCGCCTCTCTACTCGCCTCTCTACTCAACTCTCTACTCGCCTCTCTACTCGCCTCTCTACTCGCCTCTCCACTCGCCTCTCTACTCGCCTCTCTACTCGCCTCTCTCTACTCGCCTCTCTACTCGCCTCTCTACTCGCCTCTCTACTCGCGTCTTTTCTCGCCTCTCTACTCGACTCCCGGCTTGACTCTCAGCTCGATTCTCTACTCGCCTCTCTACTCGCCTCTCTACTCGCCTCTCTACTCGACTCTATACTCGACTCAACTCTCTGCTCGCCTCTCTACTCGCCTCTCTGCTCGCTTCTCTACTCGCCTCTCGACTCGACTCTCGGCTCGCCTACCTACTCAATTGTCTACTCGCCTCTCTACACGCCTCTCTACTCGACTCTCGACTCGCCTTTCTACTTGACTCTTTGTTCGCCTTTCTACTCGACTCTCTACTCGCCTCTCTACTCGACTCTCTGCTCGACTTTACTCACCTCTCTGCTCGCCTTTCTACTCGCACTCGCCTCTCTACTCGCCTCTCTAATAATCTCTCTGCTCGACTCCCGACTCTCTACTCGACTCTCTACTCGACTCTTTAATTGCCTCTCCACTCGCCGCTCGTACTCGAATTTATGCTCGCCTCTCTACTTGCTACTTGCCTCTCTACCCGTGTCTACTTGCCTCTCTACCCGCCTCTCTACTCGACTCTCTGCTCGACTCTCTACTCGCGTCTCAACTACTTCTCGCTTCTCTACTCGCTTCTCTGCTCCACTCTCTGCTCGACGCTCCACTCGACCCTCTCACCTCTCTACTCGACTCTCTTCTCGCCTCGCTACCCGCCACTCTACTCGCTCTCTACTCGCCTCTCTACTCCACTCTCTACTCGCTTTTCTGCTTGACTCTTTGCTCGCCTCTCACCTCTCTACTCGACTCTCTACTCGACTATCTACTCGACTATCTGCTCGACTTTACTCGCCTCTCTGCTCGCCTTTCTACTCGCCTCTCTACTGCTCGACTCTCTACTCGACTCTCTGCTCGACTCTCTACTCGACTCTCTACTCGACTCTCTACTCGACTCTCTCATTGCCTCTCCACTCGCCTCTCTACTCGAATTTATACTCGCCTCTCTACCTCTACTTGCCTCTCTATCCGCCTCTTTACTTGACTCTGTGCTCGCCTCTACTCGCCTCTCTACTCCTACTCGCTTCTCTACTCGCTTCTCTACTCCACTCTCTACTCGACTCTCTGCTCGACTCTCTGCTCGACTCTCTACTCGCCTCTCTACTCGACTCTTTACTCGCCTCTCTACTCGACTCTCTTCTCGCTTCTCTACTCGTCTCTCTACTCGCCTCTCTACTCGAATCTCTACTCGACTTTATGCTCGCCTCCCTACTCGACTATCTGCTCGCCTCTCCACTCGCCTCCCTACCCGGGCTACCCGCCTCTCTACTCGACCCTGCTCGCCTCTCTACTCGCCTTTTTACTCGCCTCTCTAGGCGACTCTCTACTCAACTCTCTACTCGCCTTTGTACTTGACTCTTTGCTCGCCTCTCTACTCGACTCTCTACTCGCCTCTCTATTCGCCCCACTGCTCGCCTTTCTACTCGACTCTCTACTCGCCTTTCTACTCACCTCTCTACTCGCCTCTCTACTCGACTCTCTACTCGACTCTCTGCTCGCCTCTTGACTCGCTTCTCTACTCGTCTCTCTACTTGACTCTCTGCTCGCCTCTCCCTCTCTGCTCGCCTCTCTACTCGCCTCTCTGCTCGACTCTTTGCTCGACTCTCTACTCGGCTCTCTACTCACCTCTCTGCTCGTCTCTCTACTCGTGTCCAAGATAGATGTACCTACTACCGTATTTGCCTGCAGTAGTTAGTACCCCCTGCGGTATCCCGGAGGATGCCCGCCGACGTTCCTAAGGCCGCTCTTCGGCCACATTTCTTCGAACGAC
>Ga0105053_10004639_pt1 | contig 20120 bp, 18 predicted proteins | sample BON01_FD_78093 | JGI IMG/M metagenome (GOLD analysis project Ga0105053, IMG submission 78093) | Freshwater microbial communities from Lake Bonney liftoff mats and glacier meltwater in Antarctica - BON-01 | ecosystem: Environmental > Aquatic > Freshwater > Ice > Glacier meltwater | place: Lake...
AAAAGCTTTTATAAGTTTTTGGGGTCAGAGCCCAAATTCGCCGAGCCTACGGCTCGCCCGGAGGGCGCGGTGCGATGCACCGCAGCGAAATTGGTGTCTGACCCCAATAACTTACTTGCCGATGCAAAAGCGCGAGAATATCTCGCCCAGCAAATCATCGGATGTGAACTGGCCGGTGATCTCGCTCAAATGCAGTTGCGCCTGGCGCAGGTCTTCGGCCAGCAGATCGAGCGCGGGCTGCGCAGCGCCAAGCTGGGCGCTGGCCCGTGCCAGTTGCCCATCAACACCTTGCAAAGCCTGCACATGCCGCGCCCTGGCCATATAAACACCTTCGGGGGCTGATTGCCAGCCCACCACCTGTAGCAGCCGCTGCCGCAGGTCTTGCAGTCCGGCACCGGTTTTAGCAGACATCGTAATGCCGTCCGCCGTCTTCGCCAGTGCTGGCGCATCGGCTAGGTCGGACTTGTTCCAGACATCGATGATCGGTATTTTTGGAGGCAATTTTTGCGCCAGAAGGCCAGCAATACGCACGTCATTCGCTATGTAATTGATAGCGCTTTGGCGTGACAGGTCGTGCAGAAACAAAACCGCGTCAGCACTTTGTATTTCAGTCCAAGCACGTTCGATACCGATTTTTTCAACTTCATCAATGTCTTGCAAGCCATCCCCCGCATCACGCAAGCCGGCGGTGTCCACCACATGCAGCGGCACGCCGTCGAGTTGAATCAGCTGCATGACCTTGTCGCGCGTGGTGCCGGCAATCGGTGTGACGATGGCCAGCTCGGCACCCGCCAGCGCATTGAGCAGCGAGCTTTTGCCGGCGTTGGGCTGCCCGGCAATCACGACCTTGATGCCTTCACGCAATATGGCGCCCTGGCCAGAGCGCTGCAGCACGACGTGCAGCGTTTGCTGCAGGCTGCCCAGCTGGCCCCGTGCATCGGCTTTTTGCAGAAAGTCGATGTCTTCTTCGGGGAAGTCCAGCGTGGCCTCGACCAGCATACGCAGGTGAATCAGTTTTTCAAGCAGCGCATTGACGGCTTGCGAGAACTCGCCAGACATCGAGCGCGCCGCCGAGCGCGCCGCCGTTTCGGTGCTGGCATCAATCAGGTCGGCAATCGCTTCGGCCTGCGCCAAATCAATCTTGTCGCTCAGAAAAGCCCGTTCGGTGAACTCTCCCGGCTGCGCTACCCGCAAGCCGACGTCCCGCCCGGCCTCAAGGCAGCGCGCCAGCAAGAGCTGCAAAACGACCGGACCGCCGTGAGCTTGCAGCTCCAACACGTCTTCGCCTGTGAACGAATGCGGCGCAGGGAAATGAATCGCCAGCCCTTGGTCGATGATGCCGCCATGCGCATCACGAAACGGCAGATAAGTTGCATGGCGGGGCAGCAAGCACTTGCCACATAGCGCAGCCATCACTGGCGCGATGTCTTTGCCAGACACCCGCACGATGCCAACGGCACCGCGACCGGGTGCGGTGGCAATCGCAACAATGGGGTCGTGGTGGCGGGCTAGCATGACTGAGATATTAAAGCCGTCAAGCAAAAGGGCCGCATCAGCGGCCCTTTTTTATTTGAACTTCGGCAGGTTGAACTGCGGCGGCACACCCATGCGGGTGTTGATCATCCACTGCTGCGCAATTGACAGCACGTTGTTGGTGATCCAGTAGAGCACCAGTCCGGCCGGGAAGAAAAAGAACATCACGCTAAAAATCAACGGCATGAACCACATCAGCTTGGCCTGCATCGGATCCGGTGGTACCGGGTTCAATGCGGTTTGCAGCATGGTGGTGAGCGTCATGACGATGGGCAAAATAAAGAAAGGGTCCGGTGCCGACAAGTCTTTAATCCACAGTGCCCATGGCGCGTCGCGCATTTCAACGCTCGATAGCAGCACCCAGTACAGCGCAATGAACACCGGAATCTGGATCATGATCGGGAAGCAGCCGCCCATCGGGTTGACTTTTTCATCCTTGTACATCTTCATCATGGCCTGCTGCATTTCCTGCGGCTTGTCTTTCAGGCGCTCACGCATTTCCATGATTTTTGGGTTAACCTTCTTCATTTTGGCCATGCTGGCGTAGGCCTTGGCATTGAGCCAGTAGAAGGCGATCTTCAGCAGCAACACCAGCGCAACAATCGACCAACCCCAGTTCTGAATAAAGCTGTGCAGCCAGTACAGTAGCCAGTACAGCGGCTTGGACAGAATGGTCAGCCAGCCGTAGTCTTTCACCAGCTCGAGGCCGGGAGCCAGCGCTTCCAGCACTTTTTCTTCCTGCGGGCCGATGAACAGTTTTGCGCTCACTGCTTTCGTGCTGCCGGGGGCCATCGTGTCTAGCGGCGTGATCATGCCAACGGCGTACAGGTTGGCGTCCACCTTGCGCAGAAAAATGTCGCGCTGAATGCCGTCGGCAAGTATCCAGGCCGTCGCAAAATAATGCTGAACCATGGCCACATACCCGTTGCTGGCCTGCTTTTCAACATCAACCTTGTTCTTTTCGATGTCGCTGAATTCAACTTTTTGGTACTTCTTGGCCTCGGTATAAAGAGCCGGGCCGGTGAAGGTGAAATAAAACGATGACTCTCCCGGCGGCTTGTTGCCGTCGCGCACCAGTTGCAGGTAAAGCTGCGGCGACACCGGGCTGGTGCCGGTGTTGAGCACTTCGTGCCGCACAACCATGTCATAGCTGCCGCGCTTGAGCGTGTAGGTTTTGACGAGTTTGACGCCGCCGACCTCAGCCGACTCAAATTTGACTTCCAGTGTGTTCTGGCCGCCTTTCAGTTGTCGCTCGCCCGGCACGGCAGTCATCGGCGTTTTATGGGTCGGGAAGCTGCCGCCGGTACCGCTGGCAATCAGCCCGGACTGCACGAGATAAACACGTGCAGCACTTTCATCGAGCAGCACAAAATCTGATGCCTTTTCCGTCATGTCTTTGTGCCGGGGGAAGGCCGAGCGAACCAGAGAGCCGCCGTCGGTGTCGAAGGTCAGCGTCAGCACATCGGTATTGACAACCAGCCGTTCCTTGCTGGCCGAGGGCGTGGTGGTGGGCCGGGCGCCCGACTGACCCGGCACGGCCGCAGCAGCGCTGGGCACTTGAGCCGGTGCGGCGGCAGGAGGCACGGCGCTGATGCCGGCCTGCCCAGTCGGCACAGCGGTTGCGCTGGCAGATGGGCTGGCAGGCGTCGCCTTGCTTGCCACCGACGTGGAAGACGGAAAAAAGGTTGCCTTGTTGCCGTTGAAAATCTGCCACTGATCCCACAACAAAATCATGGAAAAACCAAAAATCACCCACAAAATGGTGCGGCGTATGTCGTTCATGACGGCTTCTTTTTAGAGGGGATTGAAGTCACGGGTGTGACCAGACGGGTGAAAAGAAAATGGCGGCGTTCAGCTGCGGCCTTGCGTGGCGGCACGGGGTCGTATCCACCATCGCACCAGGGCTGACAGCGCGCCAAGCGATGCAGCGTGAGGTAGCTGCCGCGCACGGCACCATGTTGCTGCAATGCCAGCAGTGAGTAGGCAGAACAGGTTGGCTCAAAACGGCAACCCGAGCCCAGCCAGGGACTGAGCAGCAAGCGATAAGCCTTGACCAGAACGATCAACAGCTTTTGAGGCAGGCGGGAAGCCGCCAACAAGAGGATTTTCATGTGCTTAGGCCAAAGGAAAGCGGGACATCATGGCTGGCGCATCACATGAGGCTGCGCCAGCCTGCATCAAGGCCATCACCTCGGCACGCACGGCTTCTTTTAGGCGAGACGATACGGCGCTGGTAAATTCCTGGCGCGAAAACTCCCGCCGCAAGCGCACCAGAAAGGCGGCTCGGGGCTGGTTCAGGTAGTACGGTAAAAAATCGGCGCTCACAGTATAGATTTGCCTTTTGATGGCGTTGCGCGTAACGGCCCGTTTGGCCCAGCGTTTAGGCACCATCGCACCGATCCATACATCCGGAACGGGGAACAGGGCAGAGGCGGGAGGTGCAACGGCATCAAGCCGGTTGCGGTGCAGGGCAAAGTGCTCGGTTTTGGCGATGACATTGCCCGCCAGAACCGCCTGAAACTGCGGCCGGGTTTGAAGCCGCTGCACAAGACCCGTCTAAAGTCTTCAGAGGTGCAGGCTGGTTAGACCGCTAAGCGCTTGCGGCCCTTGGCGCGGCGTGCAGCAATCACTGCGCGGCCGCCACGGGTTTTCATGCGGGTCAGAAAACCGTGCGTACGTGCGCGCTTGACTTTGGAAGGTTGGTATGTGCGTTTCATGATTAATCCTGCTTCTTGGCTTTTTAGCTATCTAGGCTTTTTAAATTCATCCCGGTCTGCCCAGCCAATCCACTTGGAAATCCAACTTGGAAATGTATGAGGCATCCATGCGCCGACCGACAATGAAGACCGGGCCGCGAATCAGGGAAGCCCACGATTATCGCAGATTTCTCAAGCCTGGCAACCAGTTAGGCTGGTTAATTGGCGTAATGACTGAGATTCATGCCGCCGCCCTGGATGCAGCTCCAAGGACCCGCACCCAGCAATCTGGAATAGGTTAAACCCCGCATAAAATTTTTGTGGATAACTCCCTGTCACGGCTACAATGCATAGTGCCAAAAATCAAAAATATCCACAGGCGAGCAATGGCCCCCACGCTGGTTATTGGGGCGGCCCGACAGAAAATTGTATGACCCCCACGCTTTTGACCAGCATAAAACGCCATGAGTGACGGCTCCGCGCTCAACATGAGCCACGGTTTGTGGCAGACCTGCGTTGACCATCTCGCCCAGGAACTGCCTGAGCAACAGTTCAATACCTGGATCCGTCCACTGGTCGCCGACGTGGCAGAAGACCTGTCCAAAGTCACCATTCAGGTCGGCAACCGCTTCAAGCTTGACTGGATTCGCACGCAGTATGCCGCCCGAATTGCCGCCTTGCTTGAAAAGGTTTCTGGCCATAATATTCCACTTGAGTTAGCGCTTGCTCCGCGTGAAGTTCCTACCAAATCATCATCCTTAACCCGAAGCTTTGAAGGATCTGGCATTCCTGAGCCGGCTGGCCTTGGCGTGGCCGAGGACATTGCCGGCGCGCCGTTCAAAACCCGGCTGAACACCGCGCTGACCTTTGACACCCTGATTGAAGGCACTGCCAACCGCATGGGTCGCGCCGCCGCCATGCATGTCGCCAGCAGTCTGGGCCAGCTGTACAACCCGCTTTTTATCTATGGCGGCGTTGGCCTGGGTAAAACCCATTTGATGCACGCCATCGGCAACCGGCTGTTGTCAGACAACGCTGCGGCCAAAGTTCTCTACATCCATGCCGAGCAGTTTGTCTCGGATGTGGTTAAAGCCTATCAGCGTAAGACTTTTGATGAATTTAAAGAGCGCTACCACTCGCTCGATTTATTGTTGATTGATGATGTCCAGTTCTTCGCCAATAAGGACCGTACGCAGGAAGAGTTTTTCAACGCCTTTGAGGCCTTGCTGACCAAAAAATCACACATCGTGATGACCAGCGACACCTATCCCAAGGGCCTGACCGACATCCATGAGCGTCTGGTGTCGCGTTTTGATTCCGGCCTTACCGTTGCCATCGAACCGCCCGAACTTGAAATGCGCGTTGCCATTCTGATCCGCAAGGCCGAAGTTGAAGGCGCCGTCATGCCTGAAGAAGTCGCATTTTTTGTGGCCAAAAACGTGCGCTCCAATGTGCGTGAACTGGAAGGCGCATTGCGTAAAATCCTCGCCTATTCCCGTTTCAACCAGAAAGAAATATCCATCCAGCTGGCACGCGAAGCCCTGCGCGACCTGCTGTCGATTCAAAACCGTCAGATATCGGTTGAAAACATCCAGAAGACCGTCGCCGACTATTACAAGATCAAGATCGCCGACATGTATTCAAAAAAACGCCCGGCCAGCATTGCCCGACCTCGCCAGATTGCCATGTACCTGGCCAAGGAACTGACCCAGAAGAGCCTACCCGAGATCGGCGAGCTGTTTGGCGGACGCGACCACACCACCGTACTGCACGCCGTGCGCAAGATGTCTGCCGAGCGCCAGCAAATGACCGAGCTCAACCAGCAACTGCATGTGCTTGAACAAACCTTGAAAGGGTAAAAATAGTCCATGACCCTTCAAACACCCATCAAAAGCCTCCCCCAGATAACTATGGGTATAAGTTTTGAACAACCCATGAGTTATCCACAACAGGAACACAAAATTCAAAGTTGTTCATATTTAACAGCCCTCATGTCAGGGCTCTCATCACAAGGTTAAACAATCGCCAAGTGGCTGATTAAAAAGGAGAAAATAGCGCTATTCACAGATAGTTGCTACCCTTACTACTACTACTAATTTGAATTAAAGAATTAAAGAGAACTAAAGAGGAAGTCATGATCGTTTTGAAAGCCACCCAAGATAAAGTTTTATCGGTACTGCAATCGGTCGCCGGCATTGTGGAACGCAGGCATACCATGCCGATTCTTGCCAACATGCTGATCCGAAAAACCGGCACGCAGTTGCAACTAACAACCAGTGATCTGGAAATTCAGATCCGCACCACAGCCGAGCTTGACGGCGATAGCGGCAACTTCACCACCACCGTTGGGGCGCGCAAGCTTATCGACATCCTACGCTCCATGCCGAGTGACCAGACCGTGTCGCTCGAATCGGCCCAGAACAAGCTGATACTGAAAGGTGGTAAAAGCCGCTTCACACTACAAACACTGCCCGCTGAAGACTTTCCATTGGTGCAGGAGGCCGCCAACTTTGGTCCGGCCTTCTCGGTACCGCAAAAGGTCTTGAAAGCGCTTTTGAATCAGGTGTCCTTCGCCATGGCGGTGCATGACATCCGTTACTACCTCAACGGCATCTTGTTCGTCGCCGAAGGTAAGCAGCTCAGCCTGGTCGCCACCGACGGCCACCGCCTAGCCTTCTCATCGGCCACACTCGATGTTGAAGTACCCAAACAGGAAGTCATCCTGCCGCGTAAGACGGTGCTTGAAATGCAGCGCCTACTCAGCGACAAGGAAGGCGCGATTGAAATGCAGTTCGCCGGCAACCAGGCTAAGTTCAGTTTTGAAGGCATGGAGTTCGTGACCAAGCTGGTCGAAGGGAAGTTCCCCGACTACAACCGCGTCATTCCGAAAAACCATAAAAATATCATCACAATGGGCCGCGTACCTTTACTAGCCAGCCTTCAGCGCACCGCGATTTTGACCAGCGAAAAGTTCAAGGGGGTGCGGCTGAATATCGAGCCTGGAACCCTGCGTGTGGCATCGAATAACGCCGAACAGGAAGAAGCGGTTGATGAGCTCGACATCGACTACGCAGGCGACGCGATTGAAATTGGTTTTAACGTCACCTACCTGATTGATGCACTAGCCAATATGGATCAGGATATGGTGAAGTTGGAGCTGGCTGACTCAAACAGCTCTGCACTGCTGACCATTCCAGACAACGCAACCTTTAAATATGTCGTGATGCCGATGCGAATTTAGCTAAAGCCAAGCGCCGTTAACAAAAAACCAAACCCGCTGTACAAGCGGGTTTGTTGCGTCAAGATAGTAAGAAGATTGGGAAAAAAGCCGGTATGACTGAAGAAAACAAACCTCAAAACGATAGTCAAAAGCCAAACAATGATGCGTTTGTGAACGATGGTGCAGTAGACGAAAACAGCTCCAATTTCCAGCCCAAGATAGACACCAACCAGGTGGGCGCATCTGAAGCCTATGGTGAAGAATCGATTCAGATTCTTGAAGGCCTCGAGGCTGTGCGCAAACGCCCCGGCATGTATATCGGCGATACATCTGACGGCTCCGGGTTGCATCACATGGTGTTTGAGGTGGTTGACAACTCGATTGATGAATCACTGGCTGGGCATTGTGACGACATTCTGGTCACCATCCACACCGACAACTCGGTGAGTGTGGTTGACAACGGACGCGGCATTCCGGCAGGCATCAAGATGGACGACAAGCACGAGCCCAAGCGCTCAGCCGCTGAAATTGCCCTGACCGAGTTGCACGCTGGTGGTAAGTTCAACCAGAACAGCTACAAGGTATCGGGTGGCCTGCACGGGGTGGGAGTGAGCTGTGTCAACGCCCTGTCCAAAATGCTGCGCCTGACGATTCGGCGCGACGGCAAGGTACACGTCATGGAGTTCTCGCGCGGCTTTGTGCAAAACCGCATTATCGAAAAAGTTGACGGTGTTGAAGTGTCGCCGATGAAAGTCATGGACGCCACCGACAAGCGCGGTACCGAAGTCCACTTTTTACCCGACACCGACATCTTCAAAGAGAATAATGATTTTCATTACGAGATATTGAGCAAGCGCCTGCGCGAACTCAGCTTTTTGAACAACGGTGTGCGAATTCGCCTCAAGGACGAACGCACCGGTAAAGAAGATGACTTTGCCGGCGCAGGTGGCGTGAAGGGTTTTGTGGACTTTATTAACAAAAGCAAGACCACCCTTAACCCCAACGTGTTTGCCGCCATGGGTGACCGCATGAGTGACCAGGGCACCAACATTGGTGTTGAAGTCGCCATGCAATGGAACAGCGGCTACAGCGAGCAGGTGCTGTGCTTTACCAACAACATTCCCCAGCGAGACGGTGGCACCCACCTGACAGGCCTGCGCGCTGCCATGACGCGCGTCATCAATAAATACATTGACGACAGCGAGAGCGCCAAAAAAGCCAAGGTAGAAGTCACTGGCGACGACATGCGCGAAGGCCTGTGCTGCGTGCTCAGCGTGAAGGTGCCAGAGCCGAAGTTTTCAAGTCAGACCAAAGACAAATTGGTGTCGAGTGAAGTGCGCGGCCCGGTTGAAGACATCATCAGCAAGCTGCTGCATGACTACCTGCAAGAACGCCCGGCGGATGCCAAAATCATCGTCGGAAAAATCATTGAAGCCGCCCGCGCCCGCGAAGCCGCCCGCAAGGCGCGCGACATGACGCGGCGCAAAGGCGTGCTCGACGGCATGGGCCTGCCCGGCAAGCTGGCTGATTGCCAGGAAAAAGACCCCGCCCTATGCGAGATCTATTTGGTCGAGGGTGACTCCGCCGGGGGCTCTGCCAAGCAGGGCCGCGACCGCAAGTTTCAGGCGATCTTGCCTTTGCGCGGCAAGATTTTGAACGTCGAAAAAGCCCGCTACGAAAAACTTTTGACCAGCAACGAAATTTTGACGCTCATCACGGCACTCGGTACTGGCATCGGCAAGGCCGGCGGCAGCACCGGCAGTGACGACTTTAACGTCGCCAAGCTGCGCTATCACCGCATCATCATCATGACCGACGCCGACGTTGACGGTGCCCACATCCGAACGCTGCTGTTGACCTTCTTTTACCGCCAGATGCCTGAGCTGGTCGAGCGTGGCCACATCTACATTGCACAGCCACCGCTGTACAAGGTCAAGGCGGGCAAAGAAGAGCAATACCTCAAAGACACTGGCGCACTCGACAGCTTTTTGCTGCGCATCGCGCTCAATGGTGCATCCGTGCAAACCGGCGAGGAGGGCAGCACGGTGCTGGCGGGCGACACGCTGGCTGAGCTGGCGCGCAAGCACCAGTTGGCCGAGGCGGTTATCACTCGCCTGCGGAGCTTTATGGATGCTGAAGCACTCAAAGCGATTGCCGATGGCGTGGCGTTAAACCTTGACACCGTGGCGGAGGCAGAAAAATCAGCCTCCTTGCTGCGCCAGTTTTTACCCATGGCAGAAGTTGCCGGCGAGTTTGATGTGCGCACCGACAAACCCATCCTGCGCATCAGCCGCCGCCACCACGGCAACGTTAAAAGCAGCGTGCTGACACAAGACTTTGTACACGGCGCGGACTACGCCACGCTGGCCGAAGCGGCGGCCACGTTCAAAGACCTGATCGGCGAGGGTGCCATGGTCAAGCGCGGAGAAGGCGAGCGGGCTAAAGAAGAAAAAATCACCGACTTCCGCCAAGCCATGAAGTGGCTGGTAGGGCAGGCTGAAAACGCCACATCGCGCCAGCGCTATAAAGGACTGGGCGAGATGAACCCCTCCCAGTTATGGGAAACCACCATGGACCCCACCGTGCGTCGCCTGCTACGCGTACAGATCGACGACGCGATCGAAGCCGACCGCGTGTTCACCATGCTGATGGGCGACGAGGTAGAGCCGCGCCGCGAGTTCATTGAGCAGAATGCGCTGCGGGCTGCGAATATTGACGTTTGAGGTCTTTAGTAAGACCCTTTGCCAGGCTGCTTTTCCATGAAATTCGAATATATTATGTTCAAATTTCATGATAATTATGCTAGTATCCGGGCATGTTGAATCGCGCGACGCTTGAAAAACTCATAGCCAAAGCACTTGGCCGCTCGCGTGGCGTGGTGCTTAGTGGACCTCGTCAAACTGGCAAAAGCACGTTGGCGCAAAAGTTTTTAAGCCGCCAGTCGCCCAATTACTTTGACCTTGAATATCCGCCTCATGTCCAGCGGTTGGCGCAGGCTGCGCAAACGCTTGAGCAGTTACAGGGCCTTGTGGTTATTGACGAAGTGCAGCGCAAACCCGATTTGTTTCCGTTGCTGCGCGTGTTGATGGATCGCGGCGATACGCCTGGCCAGTACTTGCTGTTGGGTAGTGCGTCCCCGGCGCTATTGCAGCAGGCGGGTGAATCACTGTTGGGGCGGGTTGAAACCATTGAGGTGGCGGGCTTTAATCTTGAGGAGATTAGCGCCGCCCAGGGCGGCTTCAGTGATGCAGCTGCTACCCGGTTGTGGTTGCGGGGCGGCTTTCCGCGCGCCTACCTTGCTGCAACGGATGAGGACAGCCTGGTTTGGCGAATCAACGCCATATCAGATCACGTGCGGGTGGACATCCCGCAGTTTGGCATCAACGTTGCCGCGCCTGCCATGCTGCGCTTTTGGACCATGCTGGCGCACTACCATGGGCAGATATGGTCAGCCGCACCAGTGGCCCAATCCATGGGTGTGTCAGAACCCACTATTCGCCGTTACCTCAATACGTTGACCCAAACGCTGATGGTTCGCCAGCTACAGCCTTGGCATGAAAACCTCGGCAAGCGGCAAGTTAAGGCCGCGAAGATTTATTTTCGTGATTCAGGCTTGCTGCATGCCTTGATCGGCGTACAAAGCATTGCGCAACTGGTGACGCACCCTCAAAGCGGTGCCAGTTGGGAAGGTTTTGCACTAGAGCAAGTCCTGCGCATCGCGCAGCCCGACCAAGCTTACTTTTGGGCAACGCATCAAGGCGCGGAGCTTGACTTGTTGATGTTCAAAGGGCAGCAACGCATAGGGGTCGAGTTCAAACGAGCCGACGCACCCCACGTCACTGCAAGCATGCGCATTGCGATGCACGACTTAAAGCTTGATGCGCTGTATGTGGTTTACCCCGGCCTGCACCGCTACAAGCTTGCTGATGGCGTTGAGGCTGTGCCGCTTTGGGCTATGCTGCCGATGGAGGCAAAGGGTTCGGACGGTACAAAGCTGTTTTAGGGCCAACCTGCGTTTGTGCTGGGCTTGGACAAGAGGTAAAATCAGGATCTAATTTTTTCAGCCCTAGGAATCCTTATGTCCAGCCCATCCGATCACACCAGCCATGCAGTCCACAGCAGCGACACGCCTGCACACGAGCCGGATGCGATCGAAGCCATTGTGCCGATGATGCCCATCGTGTTGCCCGTGGCGGGTGGCGTGCTGATATTTTTTCTGGCCTTTATCGCCATCTACATGGCTTGATAGCCTGCCCGAACCATCCTGCAATGCAAGGACTCAACCTTAATACGCCCAGCTACGTCAAGAATGCCAAACTGATTGCCTGGGTTGCCGACATGGTGGCCTTGTGCAAGCCGGAGCAGGTTTACTGGTGTGATGGCAGTGATGCCGAGTACCAGCGCCTGTGCCAGCAACTGGTGGATGCTGGTACGTTTAAAAAACTAAACCAAGCCAAGCGCCCGAACAGCTATCTAGCCTGCAGCGACCCCAGCGACGTGGCCCGGGTTGAAGACCGTACCTATATCTGCTCGGCCAAAAAAGAAGATGCCGGCCCAACCAACAACTGGATGGCTCCGCTTGAGATGCGCGCCACATTGGCACCGCTGTTTGATGGCTGCATGGCGGGCCGCACCCTGTATGTGGTGCCATTCAGCATGGGTCCACTGGGCTCGCCGATTGCCCACATCGGCATCGAGCTGTCTGACAGCCCCTACGTTGCCGTCAACATGAAAATCATGACGCGCATGGGCAAGCCAGTGTTTGACGTGCTGGGCGTTGATGGCGAATTTGTGCCTTGCGTACACAGCGTTGGTGCGCCACTGGTCGCCGGCGAAAAAGACGTGAAGTGGCCTTGCAACAAAACCAAGTACATCGTGCATTACCCCGAGACCCGCGAGATCTGGTCGTTTGGCTCGGGCTACGGCGGCAATGCGCTGCTCGGCAAAAAGTGCTTTGCGCTGCGCATCGCCAGTCATATGGGCAGGGCGGCCTCAGAGGGGCCCTCCGGTAGCCCGGGCTGGCTGGCCGAGCACATGCTGATACTCGGCGTGACCAATCCGCAGGGCAAAAAATACCACGTCGCGGCGGCCTTTCCGTCGGCTTGCGGCAAGACCAATTTTTCAATGCTGGTACCGCCCGCTGGTTTTGAAGGCTGGAAAGTCACCACTGTGGGTGATGACATTGCGTGGATCAAGCCGCAAGCTGACGGCTCGCTGCGCGCCATCAACCCCGAGGCCGGCTACTTTGGCGTGGCCCCCGGCACCAATATGCTGACCAACCCGAACTGCATGGCCAGCTTGGGCAAAAACGTGATCTTCACCAATGTTGGCCTGACCGACGACGGCGATGTCTGGTGGGAAGGTATGGAAAAAGACGGCGGCGACACGCCTGCCCATTTGATCGACTGGCAAGGCAAAGACTGGACCCCGCAAATCGCCAAAGAAACCGGTGCGAAAGCCGCTCACCCGAACGCCCGCTTCACCGTAGCAGCGGTCAACAATCCGGCCCTTGACAGTGCCTGGGACGACCCCAAAGGCGTGGTGATTGATGCCTTCATCTTCGGTGGCCGCCGCTCGACTACAGTGCCGCTGGTGACCGAGGCGCGCGACTGGGTTGAGGGTGTTTACATGGCCGCAACCATGGGCAGCGAGACCACTGCCGCAGCAACCGGCCAGGCCGGTGTGGTGCGCCGCGACCCGTTCGCCATGCTGCCGTTTACCGGCTACAACATGAGTGACTACTTCCAGCACTGGCTGGACATGGGCGACAAGCTCAAGGCCGCAGGCGAGGCGAGCGGCAAAAAACTGCCCAAAATCTACACCGCCAACTGGTTTCGCAAGGGTGAAGATGGCAACTTTGTCTGGCCCGGCTACGGCGAGAACATGCGCGTGCTCAAGTGGATGCTTGACCGTCTTGAAGGCACTGCCAAAGGCGCGGAAAACGTCTTCGGTGTCAGCCCGTCTTATGAAGAGCTCAACTGGACAGGCCTGGACTTCAGTGCCGAGCAGTTCAAAACTGTTACCAGCATCGACAAGGCCACTTGGCTGAAAGAGATGAAACTGCATACCGAGCTATTCAAGCAACTCGAGCACCATTTGCCCAAGGCTTTAAGCGACACCAAGCAGGCGCTTGAGACGCGTTTGGCCGCGATGGCGTAGGCCGCTTGCTGGCAGCAAGACGTAAAAAAGCCACCCGTTGAGGTGGCTTTTTTATTAGCGTCAGATACGAACGCTGGTGGGCGATGCTTAAATGTAGCTGCGCTGGTAGGCCCGCAAAGCTGCACCGCCAATGCGGGCTTTGCGGGCGCTAGCTGAGCGGGCATTGGACGCTACTACTGCGGGGGATTCCATGATAAGTGGGGTGGCTGATAGAGTGGCTGATGCGGTCGCATCGAGCGTTTGTTCGTTGCGGGTCATGGCGCACTGCAAATCAGCCATCACGCGCGGGTCGTTTTGGGCGGCTACCCACAGACGCTCGTCAGCCCTGGCTTGCGCGATGTGGCGCGACCACGTATCCAGGCTGGCTTTTAGGCGCAGGGCGAATTGCAACGCGGCACCCGTGAATGTGGCGAGCACCACAAATGCGGCGACCCACATGGCAATCCATATCACCAGCAGATGGCCTTCGGCAACGCTGTCCATCACCTGGTAGGCGACCACCATCACGGCGGCGGCAATGGCAGAAAGCAGCAGCGTGGCCAGGCCGCGCGCGCCGGTAAACCCATGGCGCAAATGCTGCGCGGCATTAATCGCCGACTCAACACGCTCAACGCCTAGGTGCTGTCTGGAATATTCGAGATCGACGAAGCTGGTCATGGCGGTTCCTCTTTTGCAATACCCGGCCAAACAATATCGACCGATAGCGGTATATTAGGGTTATCACTAATGTTATTCAACTTTATCTTTATGATGATGGATATTCACATTAGTGATGACTTAAGATCTCTCGGATGAGGAACTCTTGATGGCCCCCAACTTCCGCACGCTGGATTTGAACCTGCTCCGCGTTTTTGACGAGGTGATGGCCGAGCGCAGCCTGACCCGCGCCGCGCGCAACCTGGCGCTTACCCAGCCAGCGGTGAGCAACGCCTTGCGCCGCCTGCGCGAGACCTTGGGCGACGAGCTGGTGCAGCGCAGCGGCCAGGGCATGGTCCCCACGCCACGCGCCCTTAGCATCTGGCCAGCGGTGCGTGAGGCGCTACAGCAATTGCAGGAGGCGCTAGCACCCAGCACGTTTGAGCCCGCCACGGCCACTTCCACTTTCGTGCTGGCTATGGCTGACGCGACGGCAGCCGAGCTGATACCGGGATTGGTCGACATTCTTGAACACGAAGCGCCCGGTGTGTCCATCCGGGTGGTGCCGCTGACGACGCGCGACCCCCGGCGGCTGCTTGACGAAGAGTCCTGTGGCCTAGCGGTCGGTTACTTCCCCTCGGCGCTGGCTGATTTGACGGCACGCGCGCAAAGCGGGGAGCCCATGCCGTTCAGCCACCTGCGGCTCTACGACGGCGAGTATGTGTGTGTGATGCGCGCCGGCCATCCCCTGGCCAATGAGCCTTTCACGCTGGACAGGTTTTGTGCGGCACGCCATATGCTGGTGAGCTTTTCGGGCCGGCCTTATGGCTTTATTGACGAGTCACTGGCCTCGCTGGGCCGGGAGCGCAAGGTGGTACTCACCGTCAACCAGTTTTTCACGGCCGGTCGCGTGGTGGCCAATTCGAATTTGTTGACGGTACTGCCGCGTCATTTTGTCCGCGTGACAGGCATCGCTGACCAGCTGGTGCTGCGCTCGCTGCCGTTTGATGTGTCACCCGTGCATGTGGATGCGCTCTGGCACCAGCGGTCAGAACAGCAGGGCGCGCACCGATGGCTCAGGCAGGCCGTCAGTCGGGCGGCTGAAAAAGCGTTTGTTGTTGATGAAAAATAATCCTGCCGCACAATCACCGAGTGAACATTCAGCTTTTATCTGATCTGCATCTGGAGTCGAATCCGCACTTCACCGCGCTGCCCGTGCCTGGCGCAGACCTGCTGGTGTTGGCGGGGGATATCGGCTCGTACCAAAAGAATTCACAGCTCGTTAGCCTGAAGATTGCAGATTTCGGGCTGGCGCGCTTTTCGCCCTTGCCGGTAGCGCAGGGTGGCGCTGGCTGGCCAACGCCGGTTTTTTTCATTCCTGGCAATCACGAGTACGACGGGCTGGACTTTGACGCGGCCCACGCCCGCCTGCGCGAGACCTGCGAGCGCCTTGGCATGCTGTGGCTGGAGCGGCAATGCGTGGTGCGCAGCGGCGTGCGCTTTGTCGGCTGCACGTTGTGGACGGATTTTGATGCGCTCAGCACCGGCCCGATGGCCCGCACCACCAGCGGCGAGATGACGCTAGGCGAGCAGCTCAAAGTGCGTGAAAAAGCCTTTCGGGCAGCCAATTTTTACTTGAAAAAGCACCACTCTCTGCAAGCCGGGCAGCCGATGCTGGCTGACGCGGTGCGTGAGCAAGGGCTTACTAGCCAAGCTTGGCTGCGCGAGGCGCTTAGCACGCCGTTTGATGGCCCCACCGTTGTCATCACCCACTTTGCGCCCAGCCTGCGCAGCGCCGACCCGCGCTACGGCATCACGCCGGGCACAGCCGGGTTTTGTAACTCGCTTGACGATTTGCTGCCACTGGCAAAGGTCTGGATGCATGGCCACTTGCACTGCGCCATCGACTATGTGGCGCATGGTTGCCGCGTGGTGGCGAATCCGCTGGGCTATGCCCACAAGGGCGAGCAGGCGAGCTTCAAGCCGAATGCCTGCATCCGCATCGAGGCAGCGAGCGAAAACGCATAGCTTGCCCTTTACCCGGCGGTTGTTACTGGCTACTAACTGTCGGGCACAATTAATCATTACACCGTAGCGGCTATACCGACGTGATGAGCCGCCACGTATTTCAGTCAAACTCCTAAGATGTTGTCCCCTATAAAAAACGCCGCGCAAAAAGCCAGAGAGCCGAGTTTTTCGCAGCGCGAGTTTCGTGCCTCGCTGGCTATGTTTGCCACTGGCGTGACCATCGTGACGGCGCGTACATCAACCGGCGAGCTGGTCGGCCTGACTGCCAACTCTTTCAATTCGGTGTCGCTTGCCCCCCCGCTGGTGCTGTGGAGTCTGTCGCAGGCAGCCAGCACCATGGCGGCTTTTTCAGAAGGCTCGCACTACGTCATCAATATTCTGGCCGCAGACCAAAAGCAGCTGGCAGTGCGTTTTGCCGGCAAGCGTGAAGAGCGCTGGTGTGGCGTGGCATACACTGACAGTGCGGGCGGCTTGCCGCTGCTCGATGGTGCGGCGGCAACCTTTGAATGCTTCAACCGCAGCCGCTACGAAGAGGGCGACCACGTTATTTTTGTTGGTGAGGTCGAGCGCTGTCACCACCGCGCCAATGCTGCGCCACTGCTGTTTCATGGCGGCAAGTTTTACACCGAGCATCCGCTTTGAATGCGGCGCTCCCGCCTTGCTGGCCCGAGCACGTCGATCACTGACACTGCTATGAACTCCCCACGATTGGAGGCGCTGGTTTTACTGGGCCGCTGGTTGTCGAAGCGGCCCTGTTTAGCACAGCGATGCCTCAAAAGTTGACGTTGTTGCGCCCTTTCAGCCCCAGAATCTCGCGCGCTTCATCGGGCGTGGCCACCTCCAGGCTCAGGGCCTCGATCATGGCGCGCGCGCGCTTGACCTGGTCGGCATTGCTTTTGGCCAGTTGGCCGGGGCCGTTCCAGAGCGAATCCTCCAGTCCGACGCGCACATTGCCACCCAGCGCCAGCGACTGTGCGGCAATCGGCATTTGGTTGCGACCCGCACCCAGCACCGACCAGACATAGTCGTCGCCGAACAGGCGGTCAGCCGTGCGCTTCATGTGCGCCACGTCTTCCGGGTGTGGGCCAATGCCGCCCAGCAGACCGAAGACCGACTGGATCAGGAACGGCGGCTTGATGAGTCCACGCTCGATGAAGTGGGCGGCGGTGTAGAGATGGCCGATGTCGTAGCACTCGATCTCGAAACGCGTGCCGTTGTTGGCGCAGCTCTCCAGAATATGGGCAATGTCCTTGAAGGTGTTTCTGAAGACCCGGTCGTCGCTGTTGGCCAGATAGGGGCGCTCCCAGTCGTACTTGAATTCCTTGAAACGCTCCAGCATGCCGTACAGGCCAAAGTTCATCGATCCCATGTTCAGCGAGGCCACCTCGGGCTTGAAGGTGTGCACCGGCACCAAGCGCTCGGCCACCAGCATGGTGGGGGCACCGCCCGTGGTGATGTTGATCACCACATCCGAAGCGGCCTTGATTTGCGGCAGGAAGGCTTTGAACAGCTCGGGGTCTTGCGACGGCGAGCCGTCTTCCGGCTTGCGTGCGTGCAGGTGCACGATGGAGGCCCCCGCCTGCGCCGCGCCAATGGCAGCGTCGGCGATCTCCGGCCCACTGATCGGTAGGTAGGGCGACATCGAAGGCGTATGGATGGCGCCGGTGACGGCACAGGTAATGATGACTTTTTTGGACTTGCGCATGGAGTGCTCCGGGAGTTGAAGAGAAATCAGGAATCGTTGCCAGCCTGCTGGCGTTTGTGGGCCACCAGGGCCATCAGGCGGTTGTCGCGCCAGCGGGTGCGCTCGGCGAGCTGCGGCGCAGCCAACTCGGTGCGGCGCTCGGTCTCGATACGCGCCAGCACGGCGGCATCCCAGGCGTTGGGTTTTTGCGCTTGGGCGACATCGCGGTAAGTCGGGCCATAACGCTGGGCGTAGTCCACCACGCCGCCCGGCGCGTTCAGGTCTATGGTTTCGAACGGCCCCATGAAGGCCCAGCGCAGGCCCAAGCCGTCTTTCATCACCTTGTCCAGGTCTTGCGCCGACGCGTAGCCCTCGGCGTACAGATTGAGCGCCTCGTTGAGCACTGCGCTCTGGATGCGATTCAGCAAAAAGCCGGTGATCTCCTTTTTGAGCAACACCGGCGTCTGGCCGGCGCGGCTGTAAATGTCATGGGCATGCTGCACCGCCTCGGCAGAGGTCCACGGCGCCGGGGCGATTTCGACCAGCGGCACCAGGTAGGGTGGGTTCACCGGATGCCCGACCAGCATGCGGTGGCGACCCGGCAGGCTCTCAGAGAATTCCGAGGCCATGAGCCAGGAGGTGGAGCTGGCCAGAATGGTGTCGGGGGCGGCCAGCCGATCCAGTTCGGCAAAAATGGTGCGCTTGGCTTCCAGCGTTTCACGGATATTTTCCTGCACCAGCACTGCTCCGGTTACGGCCTCGGCCAGGGTTGACACAGGGGTGATGCGCGCCAGCACCGCGGCCGGCGTCTCGTCGATCAGGCCGTGCTGCGCCAGGTCACTGATGTTTTCCAGTAGCAGTTGCTGGCAGGCCGCCAGCGCCTCGGGTGCCGCGTCATACAGCCGGACCTGGCAGCCGGCGCGGGCAAATACGATAGCCCAAGCGCGGCCAATCAAGCCTGCGCCAACGATGGCGATGGTGTCGTTCATGGGAATCCGTTTCATGTAGTTCTCCGTTTGCTTAGCCAAGATGCTCGACGTTGCCGCAGACCGACAGGCTCTGACCGCTGACCGCCGCGCCGGCCGGTGAGCAGATGAAGATGATCTGGTTGGCGATGTCCTGCGCCGTGACCATGCTGCGCAGCGACACCTTAGTCAGCAGGCGTTCACGCATTTCTTCGTGGGCTATGCCGTAAGACGCAGCCTTGGCCGCGATCACGCGCTCCTGCCGCTCACCGGCGACGATGCCGGGCAGGATGGCGTTGACGCGAATTTTGTCCGGCCCGAGTTCCATCGCCCAGCTTTCGGTCAGCCCGATGACGCCGAATTTGGACGCCGAGTAAGGCGTTCGCAGCGGGAACCCGAGTCTTCCGGCCACCGACGATAAATTGACGATGGAGCCGCCGCCCGCCGCCTTGAGCAGCGGCACGGCGCGCCGGGTACACAGGAAGGGGCCGGTCAGGTTGACGGCGATGGTTTGGTCCCAGTCCGCCAGACTCGTATCTTCAACTTTGGCAGTAGGACCGGCAATACCGGCGTTGTTGACCAGCACGTCAAGCCCGCCCCAACGAGCCGCGAGTTCGGCAAACATCGCATCGACCTGGGCCTCGTTTGATACATCGGTGCGGCTCTGGGTGACTTGGGGGAATTGTTGCCTGGCGCTGGCCAGAAAGTCGTCGTTGACGTCGCAGATATGCACCTGCGCGCCAGCGGCGACGAAGGCCCCGGTAATCGCCAGGCCTATGCCCTGCGCGCCTGCCGTGACCAGCACGTGCTTGCCTTTTAACCCAATGTCCATGGTTTTATCCTCTGTCAGATGAAGTCGTTAAATGTTGCTAGAGCCACAGAACCTGTTTGCGATAGCTTAGATCGGTGAGTAGGGGTTCCGCCGGGCCGGTGTGAAAGACCGCGCCGTGTTCCAGCGCAAACACCCGGTCGGCCAGCGCCAGCACCAGGTCCAGGTTGTGCTCGACGATGATGATGGACACCTCTTGGCGCAGCTGGTCGAACACACTGAACAGCTCCTGCACCACGGTGGGTGCCAGCCCTTCGAACGGTTCGTCCAGCAGCAACAGCTTGACGTTGCCAGAGAGCGCGCGCGCCACGGCGACCATTTGCTGCTCGCCGCCCGAGAGGAAGTCGGCATGGGTTTGCATGCGCGCCTT